>WNFV01002562.1_pt1 | contig 41586 bp, 44 predicted proteins | sample 5400101 | NCBI WGS metagenome assembly WNFV01 (sample SAMN13153361, study PRJNA577476) | soil metagenome | isolation source: 115 cm soil or saprolite under grassland replicate 1 | place: USA:California | collected 2016-06-15 | reverse complement strand
TCTCCGGCCGCTGCGCGCCGTCGACCGGCATCAAGCCGTTCATGGCCCTGGCCGAACAGGTCATGACGCAGGAGCCCTACGCCTCCGCCACCCGGGTGTTCTGGATCGTCGACAACGGCTCCTCCCACCGCGGCAAGGCCGCCATCGACCGCTTGGCCAAGCGCTTCCCCAACGCGGTCATGGTCCACACCCCCACCCACGCCTCCTGGGTCAACCAGGCCGAGATCTACTTCTCCGTGGTGCAGCGCAAGGTCGTCTCGCCCAACGACTTCACCCACCTCGACCAGGTCAGCCAGCGACTCGCCGAGTTCGAACTGCGCTACAACGCCACCGCCCGCCCGTTCCAGTGGAAGTTCACCCCGGCTGACCTTGACGACCTGCTCGCCAGGATCGACCGGCATCAGCAGCAGACCGCCGCACCGACCATCCCACAGGCCGCGTGATCAACCCCCGACGGACTTCCGGAGGCGACCACTAAGCGCTCAGCATCCGGTTCAGCCAAGGTAACGCCCCGACAGGGAGGAGCTCACGCTCGAGGCAGCGACCTGACGTGATTCCCCTGACGGTCCACCCCTTGATGAGCACTCGTTGCCCACGATGGTGGGTAGAAAGGAGAAAACCGTGCCCGTGCAGGTGACCGCCATCATGCTCGGCGTCCAGGACCTGACCCGCTCCAAGCGGTTCTACGGGGACGGCCTGGGCGGCACGCTCGACCAGGACCACCCCAGCTTCGTGTCGTTCAACCTGGGTGAGGGATCCTCGTCGCTGGCCCTGTACCCGCGGGAGGCGGCGGCCAAAGATGCCGGCGTCTCCCCGGAGGGATCCGGCTTCCGGGGGGTCTCGTTCCACTACATCGTCTCCTCCCGCGAGGAGGTGGACGAGGTCATGGGCAAGGCCGTGGCGGCCGGTGGCGGGGTCGTGAAGCAGGCGGCGGCCTCGCCGTGGGGGTACTTCGGGTACTTCAGCGACCCGGACGGCTACCTCTGGAAGGTCGCGTCCGCCGCCTGAGCGGCGGGCCCGACGACACCCTGCAGGAGGTCGCCGAGGCCGCGGTCAACAGGCACCGCGGCCTCGGCTGCTAAAGGAGGACGGACATGGCGAGATTCATGGTGCTGTATGTGGGGCCGCCAACACCGCCGGACGCATCCCACGAGGGCTGGCCGGCGTGGTTCGACAAGCTCGGCGACAAGCTAGTTGATAGGGGATCGCCGCTGGCGAACGGGCTCGCGCTGCACGGTGATGGGTCGACCGGTGGCGCCGCAACGCGCCTCAACGGCTACAGCATCATCCAGGCAGCAGACATGGACGAGGCGCTCGGCCTGGTGAGGGATCACCCCTATCTGGCGCAGGGTCGCGGGTACTCGATCGAGGCGTATCTCCTGCCATGACCACTCGGCGATTCGCCCATCCCAACTTTTGCATGGGTGAATCACACCGTGCCGCCCGCCGCCGCAGAGCATCGCCGCAATCAACCTTGTCGCCAGGGACCCTAACGATGAAAGGAGCCAGCATGCTCGGCCGTAAGAAGTACACGCAGGAGGAAATTGATCAGGGCAAAGCGGCGCTCGATCGACAGCTTGCCGCGTACAAGCAACTCGTCAAGGCCGCTGCCGGCGCGACAACAGACGACAGGATCGCCGCCGCCGTTGAAGCCTTCGAGGCGCTGTTCTTCAACAACATGACCCTCGTCCTGGACCGTTACTTTGTCCACAGACTTCCAGGGGCCGACTACGAAGGCAAGGACGGGAACCCACTCAACGAGGTCAGGATCATCTGCGACTCCTTGATCAACAACCATGGCATCATGCGCGGCGACAGACAGATCAAGCTGACACCTGAACGGTCAGTCGTGAAGCTCAACATCGGCGACCCCATCAGGCTCACCGAGGAAGAGTTCGAACGTCTCTCAGAGGCGTTTTTCGCCGAGCTGGAACGCAGGTTTCTATAGATCCGTCATACCTCACTCGTGTTTCAGGGTTATGCCGTAGGGCCGAGCTGGGTGAGCAGCCGTCTGGGACAGGGCCTCGGCAACGCGCGGGCTTGGGGTCCGACGAGCAGGCGGGGTCGGTAGCGTTCAATCCAGTTCGCCTGCTCGTCGGACCCCTGGCCGCCAGCGTCGCCGCGAGGCTGATGCGCAGATCCTTGAGCTGCCCAGGGTCCCGGCAAAGTGCCGGGGTGTCTGGTTTGGGCTGCTGTTCGGGGATCGTTGGAGTAGCCTTTGGCGGTGTCTGCCGACCCGGTGGTGCCTTGGTGGGCCGACTGGCCGTTGTGCAAGGCAGCGCCGACGGGCACGCCTGGCTGTATCGGCGGCCAGCTTGACCCTGACCAGCCGTGCTTCGCCCATAGCGACGACGACGGTCGGGCGGCAGCGATGCGACGGCTTCGCGACGGCATCTCTCTGGACTTCCTACTCGGAGCGGAGGTCACCGAAGCGCTGCTTGCCGAGGTGCTCGCCGCCGCGCCGACCAAGGACGGCCGAAGGGTTCTTCCCTTCGTCGACCTGCGCGGGGCGCGCTTCCACAGCACCGCCGGGTTCGACGGGGTGAGCTTTGAGGGCCCCGTCTGGTCTGCCTGGTCGACCTTCCAGGGTGACGCCGGGTTCTTCGGGGCAAGCTTCCAGCGCTACGCCTGGTTCGGCGGGGCGACCTTCCGGGGCGACGCCAGGTTCGGCGGGGCGAGCTTTGCGGGCGGCGCCTGGTTCGACCGGGCGACCTTCCAGGGCGACAGCGACTTTCACACCGCCAGCTTCGGCCGGGCGAGCGGCCCGGGCAGGCCATGGTTCGGCGAGATGCGCTTCCAGGGCGGCGCCGGCTTCGGCGGGGCGACCTTTGCGGGCACCACCAGGTTCGACGGTGAGTTTCCCCCGCTTTCTCGGAGGCTTCTGAACCTGGTCCACTGGGACCAAAGGAGGGAGCTTCGATGGTGGCACCACGCAAGTACCCGGTGGAGTTGCAGGAGCGGGCGGTGCGGCTGTGGCGCTCCGAGCAGCCCCGCCGGCCGATCGCGCACCTGGCCCGCGAGCTGGGCGTGCACCCGGAAGCCCTGCGCAACTGGATCCGTCAGGACGAGGCCAACCGCGGTGAGCGCGATGACCGGCTGACCGGTGAGCAGTTGGAGGAGCTGCGCCGGCTGCGCAAGGAGAACACCGAGCTGCGCCGCACCAACGACATCCTCAAGGCGGCATCGGCGGTTTTCGCCCAGGAGCTCGACCCGACCCGGCGACGGTCATGACGCTGGTGGACCAGCTTGGTGACCGCTTCGGGGTCGAGCCCATCCTCCGGGTCTTGGAGGTTTCTGTCTCGACGTTCTACGGCTGGGTGACGCGCCGGCGGCGGCCCAGCCCCCGCGACATCGAGGAGACGTGGCTTGGCGAGCAGATCGAACGCATCCACAAGGAGTCCGACGGCACCTATGGGTCGCCCAAGGTCCATGCGCAGCTGCGCCGCGAAGGCATCCGCACCTCCCGCAAGCGGGCGGTCAAGCTCGGCGCGGGATGGTGGGCCGGTGTAGCGGCCGTAGGCGGCTGCCTGCTCATCGGTGAGGAACTCGACCGGCACCTACGCCTCCCCCTGTTGACGCCGGCGGCGTCGCGCGTCGTGTTGGGCGCCCGAACACTACACGTTTGTCCGTGATCGGCCCGAATCGGCTTAGCGCTGGTTTTCGTTCCGATGACACTCACGGGCCGGGCCCGGCACCTTCCCGACCGACAAGCCGCGGTTTGTCGGCCTGCTCACCGGGGTCGTGCTGATCGTCGGCGCGCTCACCTTCTTCCCGGTGCTCGCCCTCGGCCCACTGGTCGAACAGCTCTTCACCACCACCGGGAAGCTCTTCTGATGACAACGAAAGGCAACAAGGCGATGGAGACGGGAACTACGTCGATCGCTCAGCCGCCGCCCGCGCCGCCGCTGGGCGGTGCCGTGCGCGGACACCGCGCTCGCAAGCTGTTCGAGCCGAAGATCGTCCGGTCGGCCGTGGTGGCGGCCTTCCGCAAGCTCGACCCGCGGGTGCAGCTCCGCAACCCGGCCATGTTCGTGGTCGAGGTCGGCAGCGTGCTGGTCACCCTGCGCTTCCTCGTCAACCTGATCCAAGGCGGCGGGCCAGGCGGTCGCTCGTTCACCGGCCAGGTCGCGCTGTGGCTGTGGTTCACCGTGCTGTTCGCCAACTTCGCCGAGGCCATGGCCGAGGGCCGCGGCAAGGCCCAGGCCGACCAGCTCCGCCGCACCCGCAAGGAGACCACTGCCCGCCGCCTGCGCCAGGACGGCAGCACCGAGCGCGTCCCGCCGCCTCCCTGCGCAAGGGCGATGAGGTCATGGTCGAGGCCGGCGAGGTCATCCCCGGCGACGGCGAAGTCATCGAGGGCATCGCCTCAGTGGACGAGTCGGCCATCACCGGTGAGTCCGCTCCGGTCATCCGCGAGGCGGGCGGGGACCGCTCCGCGGTCACCGGCGGCACCAAGGTGCTCTCCGACTGGATCCGCGTGCGCATCTCCGCCGAGCCCGGCAAGAGCTTCCTCGACCGCATGATCGCCCTGGTCGAGGGCGCCGAACGCCAGAAGACCCCCAAACGAGATCGCTCTGTCGATCCTGCTCAGCGTGCTCACCATCATCTTCCTGATCGCGGTGGTCACCCTGCAGCCGTTCGCGGTGTACTCCGGACACCGCGCGTGGTGGTGGTGCTGATCGCGCTGCTGGTCTGCCTCATCCCGACCGGCACGATAACCCTTGGCAACCGCCAGGCCACCGCCTTCCTGCCGCTGTCGGGGGTCGAGACGGAGGAGCTGGCCGACGCGGCCCAGCTCTCCTCGCTGTCCGACGAGACCCCTGAGGGCCGCTCGGTGGTGGTACTGGCCAAGGAGCGCTACAACCTCCGCGGCCGTGAGCTGCTGGAGCGCCACGCGCAGTTCGTGCCCTTCAGCGCCTACACCCGCATGTCCGGCGCTGACCTGGACGGGCGCTCCATCCGCAAGGGCGCCGCCGAGGCGGTCGTCAAGTGGGTCCGGGAGCAGGGCGGCAAGATCCCGCCCGAGCTCGACCCGATGGTGGACCGGATCGCCCGCGAGGGCGGCACGCCCCTGGTCGTGGCCTCCAACGACCGGGTGCTCGGCGTGATCCAGCTCAAGGACATCGTCAAGGGCGGCATGCGCGACCGCTTCGACCAGCTGCGCCGCATGGGCATCCGCACGGTGATGATCACCGGCGACAACCCGCTGACCGCCGCCGCGATCGCCAACGACGTCGCCAAGTACTTCGCGATCATCCCGGCGCTGTTCGCCGCGACCTACCCGGTGCTGGACAGGCTCAACCTGCTGCGCCTGCAGACCCCGGAGTCGGCGGTGCTGTCGGCGGTGATCTTCAACGCGCTGGTCATCATCGCGCTGGTGCCGCTGGCCCTGCGCGGCGTGCGCTTCCGGGCGGTGAGCGCGACCGCGCTGCTGCGCCGCAACCTGCTCGTCTACGGCCTTGGCGGCATCGTCATCCCATTCATCGGCATCAAGCTCGTGGACCTCGTCGTCACGCGCTCAACCTCGCCTGATCAGGAGGCTTGTATCCCATGCTTGTCGACCTGCGCCGCGGCGTGATCGCCCTGGCCGTGTTCACCCTGCTGGTGGGGATCGCCTACCCGCTGCTCGTGCTCGGGGTCGGCCAGGTGGCCTTCCGCGGCGCCGCCGACGGCAGCCTGGCCCGCTCCGGCGGCCGGGTGGTCGGCTCCGCCCTGATCGGCCAGTCGTTCGGCGACGACCCCAAGTGGTTCTGGGGGCGCCCGTCGGCCGCCGGGACGGACGGCTACGACCCGACCGCCTCGGGCGCCTCCAACCTCGGGCCCACCTCGGCCAAGCTGAACGAGCTGGTGCATGGGCGCCTCACCGCGATCCTCAAGGCCGACCCAGGCACCACGCCGGCCGAGGTCCCGTCCGAGCTGGTCACCGCCTCGGCCTCGGGCCTGGACCCCGATCTCTCCCCCGCGGCCGCCCGCTTCCAGGTTAACCGGGTCGCGCGGGCGCGCGGCCTCGACCCCGCCGCCGTTCGCAAGCTCGTGGACCAGCAGGTGCAAGGACGCACTCTCGGCCTGTTCGGCGAGCCCACGGTCAACGTGCTCAAGCTCAACCTCGCCCTCGACCAGCTCCGCACACGATGATGCGATGATCGTCGACGGATGGACCGTGACCAGGGGCGGCGACCACCCCGGCGAGGCCGGCTCAGGATCTTCCTGGGCGCGGCGGCCGGAGTCGGCAAGACCTACGCCATGCTCGGCCAGGCGCGCGACTTCAAGGCCGCCGGGGTGGACGTGGTGATCGGCTACCTCGAGGCGCACGGGCGCCGTGCCACCGAAGACCGCGCCGCCGGCATCGAGGTCGCCCCCCGGCGGGTGGCGCGGCGCGGCGGCCGCACCTTCACCGAGATGGACGTCGACTGGATCGTGGAGCGCAGCCCGCAGCTCTGCCTGGTCGACGAGCTGGCCCACACCAACCACCCCGGCGGGCGCAACGCCAAGCGCTGGCAGGACGTGGAGGAGCTGCTGGAGGCGGGCATCGACGTCGACACCACTGTCAACATCCAGCACCTGGAGAGCCTCAACGACAAGATCTACGAGATCACCGGGGTGCGGGTGCGCGAGACCTTCCCCGACCGCCTGCTGCACCAGGCCGACTCGGTGGTAGTCGTTGACATGCCGCCCGAGGCGCTCCGCGAGCGCACCGCCCGCGCTGGAGGGAGCTGTTCGGCCAGTCGATCATCGCCAACGTGCTGCGCGAGACCGACGGCGTGGACATCCTGATCGTCGCCGACGCCCGCGCGCGTCTCGAGAACGCGGCCGAGATGGCGCCCTCGACCGACAAAGGAGGGAGCCAACTATGAGTAGCCGCAAACGCCAGCTCGCCGAGGTCGACGGCGAGGGCCTGGTCTGGGGCGGGATCGGCTTTGCGGCCAGCCTGGTCGTCGGCGTGGCGCTCAGCCCCTTCCGCAGCCAGATGGGCCTGGAGAATGTGGTCATCGTCTACCTCGCGGTGGTCGCCATGGCCGCCGCCATCGGCGGCCGCGCCGCGGGGCTGGTGTCGTCATTGTCGGCGGCGCTGTCATACAACTTCTTCTTCACCACCCCCTACTACACGCTGCGGATCGACTCGGCCGACCAGGTGATCACCGTGGTGCTGCTGTTCGCCGGCGGCCTGCTGGCCAGCCTCGGCGGCCGCGCCAGCCGCCGCGCTGGCGAGCAGGCCGGCCCGTTCGACCTGGACGGCCTGCCCCACCTGGACCGCGACGGCCGCATCCCGTCGGGGCATCTGCGCTCGGTGGGCGGGACGCTGGTGCTGCCGGCCGAGGGCACTGCGATCGACCTGGTCCGCGACGGGCGGCGAGTGGGCACGCTGGTCATCCTGCCGGCTGCCGAGGCTGAATGCCGCGCGCTCGTCAGGCAACGTCAAGACCGGATCGAGGAGTCGCGGATCGCACTCCCGCGATCTCTCAGCGAAGGCCGGAGCTTCGACTTCGCGAAGGCTTCAACACCTGCACGGGGGTCGATCACGTCACGGGGAGTAGGAGTAGATCGACCCCCGGCGTTGTCGTGGAACCCGCTCTTACGTCGTGGTCGGCACCATGCTCGTCGTCGGCCCTATCGTCGTGCTGGTCGACGTGCTTGTTGAGGTTGAGGTACTCGTGGACGTGGACGACGTGGACGACGTGGACGTGGGTCCCACCGTCTCGGCGAACCAGGCGATGGTCACCGTCTTGTTGGCCCACACAAGGTTCGCGCCGTACTGCGCGAACCTGGCCCGGAACGTCGTCGCGGTGTACCGGTCGGCGCCGAGGAACTGGGCGATCGGGCCGCCACCGAGCGGCGACTTTACCGTTACCCCGACGTACGTCGGGACCGCGTCAAGGGTATGGGGAACGGTGACGTAGCCGAGTTCGTCAGTCGTTACTGTGATGGTGCCGGCCGCAATGAGCGGGTTGGCCTGCTGCGCGGGGGCCGGCGCGAGCAACAGGCCGGCGGCGAGCGCGGCTGCGGCGACCAGCATGACGGCCACCGCGCGGATGCGACTACGCAATATTGGGCCTCCTTCCCGCTACGTGCAGAGCGTTTCCGTCGTCATCTCCTTTCACTGGCCGGGGGAAATAATGTCTGTCGGGTTGCCCGCTCAAGGTGTCGCCACCCCTGCGCCGACGCCGGGTCACCGTTGGCCTCGCTGACCCTCGCGGCCTGCGCCACACCTTGCCCTGCGCGGATGTCGCACTGCCGGGAGTTGGCGCGCTGCTGTCCCACCACAGCATTCCAATAGTCAGGAGGATTAAACGTCGCCAGCGTGCACGCCCGAGCATGCGGACGAACAGCAGCAGCGTGACTGTTCGGTTCGGGCTACCCCGTTCGCGCGGCAAGGCCGGCGAATTCGCCAGCGGTGTCCGACCCTGGGCGCAGCGTCAGCGGCGCGGCGAGGCCCGGGCGCCCGAGGTCGCAGGCTGATCGGCGGCGAGCGCGCGCACCCAGCCCTCGATGAGCTCCAGACTCCAGGCCAGCTCGGTCTCGGGATCGCGGTGGTCCAGATGGCTGCCGAGAGCGTGGTGCAGGGGATAGGCGTCGCGGTCCAGGTTGGCGCGCCGCTGCGCCGGGGTGAGGGTGCCAGCGCTGAACCGGCCGCCGACCTCGGAGGCGGCATAGCCCAGGACGTAGGTGCTCAGCAGCCGCTCGGTGCGGGGAATGTCGGCGGGTGGGATGCCGGCCTCGGCCAGGGCCGCGAAGATCGCCTCGACCAGGCGCAGCGCGCCGGGGGTCACAGCCGGGCGCTGCAACAACAGGGGGAACACACCCGGATGCCGCCGGGAGACCGCAAGGACGTCGTCGACCAGCGTTCGGAGCCGCCTGGCCCAGCCCAGTCGCGGGTTGGGCAGCGGGACCTCCAGCAGGAGTCGTTCGACCAGCCCGTCCAGCAGGGCCTGCTTGTCGCCCACATGCCGGTACAGCGCCATGGGCGTCACGCCCAGCCGCTGCGCGACCGCGCGCATGCTCACCGCGCGGACGCCCTCGGCGTCGGCGATGGCGAGCGCGACCAGCAGGATCGCGTCCGGGCTGATGGTCGGTGGTCGACCCCTTCCTGCTCGACAGCATGGACCTGATCGTCGCCGCCGGCGAGACGACCGGCCTGATCGGCCACAACGGCGCGGGCAAAGCACCTTCATGGCGCTGGCGGCCGGGTTGCTGCGACCCGACAGCGGCGCTGTGACCGTCGCCGGGGTCAGCCCCATCCGCCAGCCGCGGCACGCCCGCGCGCTGCTCGGCATCGCCCCGCAGGAGCTCGCCCTGTATCCCAGCCTGACCGTCCGCGAGCACCTGCGCCTGTTCGGGCGCCTGGCTGGCGTTCGCGGAACCGCCTTGCATCGCCAGATCGACCAGATCGCTCAGGCCATGTGCCTGACCGAGGTGCTCGACCGGCCGGCGGGGCTGCTGTCGGGCGGACAGCGGCGGCGCACCCATACGGCCACCGCCCTGCTGCACCACCCTCGGGTGCTTCTGCTCGACGAGCCCACGGCCGGCGCCGACCCCACCACCCGGGAGGCGCTGCTGGCGGCGGTCCGCGCCCAGGCCGACGCCGGCGCCGCCGTCTGCTATATCACCCACTACCTCTCCGAACTGGACACTCTGCAGGCCACCGTCGCGGTGCTGGCCCACGGCCGCGTCATCGCCAGAGGTGCACGCCAGGACCTGCTCGCCGCCCTGCCCAGCGAGGTCGTCGTGCAACTGGACACACCCGTCCCGTCCCGCGTGGTCCACGGCCACCACGACCGCGCCGCCGAGGGCCGGCTGCTCCGCATCCGCACCCGCGCCGCGCCGGTCGCCCTGGGCGAGTTGCTGCGCGACCTCGGTCCCGACGCCGGCCGGCTGCGCAGCGTGGAGGTGCGCCAGCCGACCCTTGACGACCTGTACCGCAGCCTCGCCAGCCCCGCCGACCAGCCCGCCCGCGCGCCACGGTCCGATGCGGCCTGACCTCGCCGGGGCGCGCCAGATCGGCGTGCTGGCCCGGCACAACCTGCTCCTGCTGCTGCGCGACCCCGGCCAGATCGTGGCCTATACCGTCATGCCGGCCGTGCTGATGAGCCTGCTCCAGCCCCTGTACCGCGCGGCCCTGCACCATGGACCCGCCGCTGCCGCCGCCCAGGATGCCGCCGGCATGGTCGTGATGTTCTCGCTGTTTGCGCTCAACGTGATCGGCCACAGCATCCTGAGCGAGCGGACCTGGCGCACCTGGGACCGCCTGCGCGCCACCCCCACCAGCGCCCTGGAGCTGCTGGCCGGCAAGGCGGTGCCGCTGCTCACGGTCCTCGGCGCCCAGCAGGCCCTGCTCCTGGGCATTGCGACGGTGGCGATCGGCCTGCGCCCGGCAGGCCCGGCCTGGGCGTTCATCCCCGTCGGGCTGGCCTGGTCGCTGTGCGTGCTCGCCTGCGGCGCGGCGCTCGCCAGCAGCGCGCGCAGCCACGGTCAGCTCGGCACCTCTGTGGATATCGGCGCGCTGGTGGCCACCTGTCTGGGTGGCGCGCTCATCCCGCTGTCCGCGCTGCCGGCCTGGCTGCGCTCGGTCGCCTGGGTCTCGCCCGGCTACTGGGCCATGGCGGGCTACAACGCCGCCCTCACCGGCCAGCCGGCCACCCGCCTGCTGCCACCCTGCGGCGTCCTGCTGGCTATCGCGGTCGCCGCCGCGGCGCTCGCCGCCACGCGGACCAGCCGCGCCCAAGGGCGAAACCGGCACCTCTGACGGAGAGCCCTCTGACGGACTCGAACCGTCGACCTCAAGGCGGTCGCGGGTGCCCTGGCCAGGCCGTCTTGACATGTTATATAGTTTGGACGTAGCGTCTAAAGCTGTGAGTCAGCTTGCACACGCTGCTGACATGCACCTGAGGAGGAGTCGCGATCACGACTGCGACGCAGCCAGGCCCGGCGTGGACGATGCCCGTGCGGACGGTGTGTGCCGCGATCGCCGCGCTGCTGCATCCGCATGCCGAGGTCGCGCTGCACGACCTTGACACCGACACGATCGTTGGGCTGTGGAACCCGCTGTCCGGGCGCCGCGTCGGCGAGCCATCGCTGCTGGAGGAACTGCCGGAGTCCTGGCGGGAGCGGCCGGTCCAGGGCCCACACCGCAAGCTGCTGGCCGATGGGCGCGAGCTCAGCGCGGTCAGCGCGGTGGTGCACGACACCAGCGGCAAGCCCCGGGGCCTGCTGTGCATCAATCTCGACCGCACCCCGCTGCTGGACGTCGCCGCGCTGCTCGCCGGGGTCGCCGCACCGGTGGCGGCACGGCCGGCCGAACTGTTCGCGCGCGACTGGCGCGAGCAGATCGCGCTGGCAGTCGACGAGCTCTGCCGCGAGCACGGGCAGGACCGCCGGCGGCTGACGCGTGCCGACCGGCGGACGCTGGTCGAGCAGCTCGACCAGCGTGGGCTGTTTGCAACCCGGAACGCGGCCGAGCACGCCGGCCGCGCGCTCGGCGTCTCCCGGGCCACCGTCTACACACTGCTCAAGGAGGCGCGCCATGAGCGTGACGCTGCCCAACTTCCGGCTTGAGGTCTACCTGGGACGCTGGGAGTTCGCCGCCCGCCACCACCTCACCGCCTCCGACGCGCAGACGTTGACCATCGCGGAGCTGCTCGCGCTGGCAAGCGACGACCAGCGCGAGGCGTTCGAGCGTCTCCCGCTCGGCTACACGCCGACGTGGGGCACGCCAGCGCTGCGCGAGGCGATCGCGTCAACCTACGACACGGTCGGCCCCGAGCAGGTGCTCAGCTTCGCGGGCGCCGAGGAGGCGATCTTCTGGACGCTGCCAGAGCTCGTCGGCCCCGGCGAGCACGCTGTCGTGACCGTGCCCAACTACCAGTCGATGGAGACGGTCACCATCGCCACCGGCGCCGACGTCGACGGGCTCGTCCTGCGCCCCGAGGACGGCTGGGCGCTGGACCTGGACGCGCTCAAGCGGCTGCTGCGCCCCAACACGCGGCTTGTCGCCGTCAACTTCCCCAACAACCCGACCGGCGCGCTGCCCGACCGCCAGACCTTCGGCCAGCTCGTGGAGCTGTGCCAGGAGCGCGGCATCCGCCTGTTCAGCGACGAGGTCTTCCGCGGGCTCGAGCTCGACCCGGGGCGCACGCTGCCCCAAGCCGCCGATCTGTCGCCCACCGCGCTGTCGCTGAACGTGATGTCCAAGGCCTACGGGCTGCCCGGCCTGCGCATCGGCTGGCTGGCCTGCCGCGACCGCGCGCTGCTGGAACGCCTGGAGCGGCGCAAGCACTACACCTCGATCTGCAATGCCGGCCCCAGCGAGCACTTGGCGACGATTGCGCTGGGGGCCGCCGACCGCATCCGTGCCCGCAACCGCGCGATCGTCGCCGAGAACCTGCCCATCTTCGACGCGTTCTTCGCCGTGTGGCCGGAGCGGTTTGCGTGGGAGCACCCCCAGGGCGGCTGCGTCTGCTTTCCGCGTCTGCTGACCGGCGAGCCGACCAGCGCGTTCTGCCGGCGTCTGGTCGAGACGGCCGGAGTCGTCCTGCTGCCCGCCGACATCTACCGCTCCCAGCTGGCCGACGTGCCAGGCGACCGCTTCCGCATCGGCGTCGGCCGGCGCGACCCCCGACCCGCGCTGGCGGCCTTCGACCGGTTCCTGCGCGCCGACCGATGAGGTCATCGGCCCGGACGACTGACGACGACTGACAAGGAGATCCTCATGGCCGCAGTCATTGCCGCAATGTCGATGTCGTTGGACGGCTTCGTCGCCGATCCCTCCGACCAGCAGGTAGATCCACCGTGACGGCGTTGCCGGGCTCGCCGCCCCGAATCTGCGGCCGGAGGGTCAGACGAAGCGCTTGACGAACGCGAGCGCCTTGTCGGCGACCTCGCGCCAGCCGCTGTCGATGGTGAGCGCGTGCCCGCGGTTGGGGACCTGCACGATCTCGGTCACGCCCTCGTTGTCCTGCTGTTGCTGGTAGGAGGCGTTCGCGATGGCCCACGGGACGGTGTGGTCCTTCTCGCCGGAGATGATCAGCAGCGGGCCACGGTCGGGGTTCCTGGTGTCGACCTTGGCCTCGGTCCAGGGGTTGAGGTTGGCCGTCGCGGCCTGGAAGATCGGGCGGCCGGAGGCGGGCACGGCGTAGGTCTCGTACAGCTGCTTGGCCTCGTCCTCGCTGACGGCGTTGGCGAAGCCGTAGCGGAACTGCTCATAGGTCAGCGGGACGGCACGGTTGCGGTTGGCGGGATTGCCGAGCACGGGCGCGGACGACTTCAGCGCGGAGATCGGCAGGGGCAGCACGCCGCGGAACGGCGCCGGGTCGATCGCCACCGACGCCGCTGCCAGGCCGCGCCCGGCCAGAATCTGGGTCAGCAGCCCGCCGAAGGAGTGGCCGATGATCGCCGGCTTCCTGGCCAGCCCGCGGATGATCGTCTCGAAGTGGTCGGCGACCTGGCCCACCGACTTGCCGGCGAACACCTCGGGATGGGCCTTGGCCTCCTCGACCGTGTCCGGATCATCCGGCCACCCGGGCGTCAACGTCGTGTAGCCGCCCTCCTCGAACACCGTTGCCCAGCGATCCCAGCTGCTGGGCAGCAGCCACAGGCCGTGGACGAACACGACTGGCGTGCGCCCGGTCGCGTTCGCGCGCTCGCACTGCTCGAGCTCGTGCTCGGTGATCGTCTTGTTGCCCGGTGCCCCTGCGCTGGCCATGGCGGTTCCCCTCACTAGAATGCGGTGCGAGCCACGGATGCTCACACAATAGAAGCAGTGGCGAGCCTCCGGCTACCGTCAGGCGCTGCGCAGGACCGGGTGGTGCTAGTCTCCGCCCCCGGGACGGCGAGACGGGAAGGGGCTGGATGGCCGACGCGGCGTTCGAGCGCCTGGCCCGGGCGACCCTCGACGACGTCCTCACCCGGCACCCGGACATGGCCACCGAGCTCGGCGACCACCGCTTCGACGACCGGCTGCCGGACGAGCGGCCCGAGGCGCTGGAGGACGAGCGCCGCGCGCTGCGGGACCGGCTCCGCAAGCTGGCCGCGCTCGACCTGGCGGCGCTGACCCCTGACAACCGCGTGGACGCCGAGATCCTACGGTCGCGCGTTGAGGGGCGCCTGTACGAGCTGGAGGTCCTGCGCGAGCACGAGTGGAGCCCGCTGCTGGCCAACCCCGGCGGCGCCCTGTACTCGCTGCTGGCCCGCGACTACGCCCCGCTGCCCGAGCGGCTGCGCTCGCTTGCCGGCAGGCTGGCCGGGGTGCCCGAGTCCCTGGACGTGGCCCGCCGGTCCCTGCATGACATGCCGCGGGTGCACCTGGAGACCGCGATCGCCCAGTTCGGCGGCGCGGCCGCGCTGATCGCCGAGGAGATCGACAGGGCGCTGGAGGCCGCGCCCGTGCTGTGCCGCTCCCTGATCGACCGGGTGCGCCCCGCGGCGCTGGCGGCGATCGAGGAGCACCGCCGCTGGCTGTCCGAGCGGCTCGCCTCGTTGGCGGGCCCGGGTCCCGATCCCCGGATCGGCTCGGAGCGGTTCGCGCGCAGGCTCGCCCACACCCTCGACGCCGCCACCGACTCCTCAGCGGGGCGTCAGCGGGCGCGCCGGACCTGGTGCGCGAGGTGCTGGACCAGCTCGCCGAGGAGCGTCCCGACAACGCGACCATCGTCGAGCTGTGCCGGCGGGCGCTGGCGGGCGCTGGCGAGTTCGTCGCCGAGCAGCACCTGGTCACGGTCTACGACGACCCGGTCGACGTCATCGTGATGCCGGAGTTCCATCGCGGCGTCGCGGTGGCCTACTGCGATCCGCCGGGGCCGCTGGAGGCCGCCTCCCTACCCACGTTCTTCGCGGTCTCGCCGACGCCCGACGACTGGCCGGCCGCGCGGGTGGACTCGTTCTTCCGCGAGTACAACGCGCACATGGTGCATGACCTGACGGCACACGAGGGGATCCCCGGGCACGCGCTGCAGCTGGCGCATGCGCGGCGCTTCCGTGCGCCCACCGCGGTGCGGGCGGCGCTGTGGAGCGGTCCGTTCGTGGAGGGCTGGGCGGTCTACGCGGAGCGGCTGATGGTCGAGCGTGGCTACCGTGACGACGCGCTGCGCATGCAGCAGCTCAAGATGCAGCTCCGCACGATCATCAACGCGATCCTGGACGCCCGCGTCCACGCCCACGGCATGACCGAGGCCGAGGCGATGCGGCTGATGATGGAGCGCGGCCACCAGGAGGAGGGCGAGGCCGCCGGCAAGTGGCGGCGCGCCCTGCTCAGCTCGACCCAGCTCTCGACCTACTTCGTGGGCTACACCGAGGTCAGCGACCTGGCCAGGGACCTGGCGGCGTCGCACCCCGCGGTTACCGAGCGGGAGCTGCACGACCAGATCCTTGCGCACGGCTCGCCGCCGCCCCGCCACCTCCGCCAGCTGCTGGGTGTGTGAGCGTGGACGGCCGGGCCCGCGCGGTCGCCCATCCCACCAGGGCCGATCTGGAGCGGGCGCGCGCGGTGGTGGCGGCGCACCTGCAGCCGACGCCGGTGATCCGGATCGAGCTGCCCGATGGCCGCGGCGAGGTGCTGGCCAAGCTCGAGTGCCTGCAGCCGACCGGCTCGTTCAAGATCCGCGGCGCCCTGGCCGCCCTGGCCGCCCACGCGGTGCCCGGCGCTCGGGTGGTGACGGCATCGGCCGGCAACCACGCGCTGGGCGTGGTGCTCGCCTCGCAACGCTTCGGCGTGGCGGCGACCGTGGTGGTGCCGCGGACAGCCTCGCCGGCCAAGCTGGCGGCACTGCGGCGGCTGGGCGCGCGGCTGGTGGAGCACGGCAGCGGCTACGAGCAGGCCGAGCGGCACGCGCTGAGCCTGGCGGAGGAGGACGGGGCGGCCTTCCTGTCCGCCTACAACGATCCGCAGGTCATCGCCGGGCAGGCCACCTGGGCGTATGAGCTGCCCGGCCAGGTGGAGCGCGAGACGACCCTGGTGGTGCCGGTCGGCGGCGGTGGCCTGCTGGCCGGAACGGTGCTGTGGGCGGGGGGCCTGGAGGGCGTCAGCGTCGTTGGAGTCGAGGCGGCCGCGTCGCCGGCGCTGTCGGCCGCGGTGCGGGCCGGCCGGATCGTGGCGGTGCCGGTGGCTGCCACGCTCGCCGACGGGCTGGCCGGCAATCTGGAGCCCGGCAGCATCACGCCGGCGCTGGCAGCCGGCCGGGTGCGCGCCATCGCCACGGTGAGCGAGGCGGAGATCGAAGCGGCCATCCGGTTCCTGGCGGTTGGCTGCGGGCTGGTGGTGGAGGGAGCCGGCGCGGTCGGCGTGGCCGCGCTGCTGGCCGGCAAGGTGCCAGTGACCGGCCAGGTCGTGGTGGTGCTCAGCGGCCGCAACATCGCCCCCGCGGCGCTGGCGCGGATCCTCGCGGCGTCCTGAGGTCAGGCGGGGTGATCCCGGAGCCAGTCGCCGGCCACGGTGGCGACCGGCTGCTGCTCCAGCTGGACGCGGCGGTTCAGGTCGATCAGCTCGCGCGTTGTCAGGCCGCGGGTGACCGCGTTCAGGACGCCGACCAGCGGCGCGCCGTACACGTCCAGGGTGCGGCTGCGCAGCGCCGGGACGATGTTCTCGGCGGGTTGCAGCCGCCGGTCGTCCTCGAGCTGGACGAGGTCGTTGGTGGCCAGGGTGCCGTCGGTGGTCTCGATCATGCCCACGTCGATCTCTCCCATCGCCAGCGCGGCGGCGGTCACCACGCGCGACGGCATCGGCTCGAAACGCCCGAAGCGCAGGCCGTAGAGATCCTCCAGGCCCTTGAGGCACAGCGGTCGCGGCGGGCACTCGGGAGGCCCGCCGAAGGTGAGCCGCGACGCCAGCGGCAGCAGGTCGCTGATGCGCCGCAGGTGGTGCTCGCGGGCGCTGGACGAGGTGACGACATAGCCGTTGCGGCTCTCGGCGGCGGCGAAGTCCAGGATCGTCACCCCGCGCGCGGCGAAGGCCCGCCGCAGCATCCCGTGGGTGCGGCTGGCGTCTGCCGTTGCCAGCCGCTCACCGCCGCTGACGAAGTCCAGCGCGGTGCCGAGGTACTCTGGGACCAGGTCGACCCTGCCCTGTTCCAGGGCGGGCTCGACGATCTCGCGCGGGCCCAGCGCCGCCACCACCTCGACCGGGTAGCCGTGCAGCCGCAGCGCCTGCGCGTAGATCTCGGCCAGGATCCCGCTCTCGGTGAAGGTGAAGGACGCGATGGTGATGGTGGGGCGCCGCGGGTCCTCGGGCGCCGCGCGCCCGGTGGACCCACCGCTGCAGGCGGCCGCGACCACCATGACCAGCGCCGCCAGAGCCAGCCTGGTCATCCTCGACGCCGTCGCTCCGCCCATGCCCCGCTCCTGGGTCAGGCCTGCTTGCCCAGGCTACACTGACGCACTGGCCCGCACCCGGGGACAGGAGCGCGCGTGGTGAAGCTCGAGCAGGTCGACGCGGTCGAGGTCATGCTGACGGTTCCGCGCTGGAGCTGATGCGCGAAGCGGGGGCGGGGATGCGGACAGCGATGACGCGCAGACGGGCCGGGGCCACCTGGCCGCCGCCGGGTCCGCGGCCTGGCTGCTGGCCAAGCTGGTGAAGCGGCTGGTGGCGCGCGGGCGGCCGCCGAGCCTGCTCGGTGACGTGCACCTGCGCGGCCCGGCCGCGACCGGGCTGGGCTACGTCTCCGGCCATGCCGCCGTCGCCGTGGCGCTCGCGACCGTGGCCAGCCCGTTCCTCGGCCGGCGCGCGCGCCGGCTCGCCTGGGCGCTCGCCGCGCTCGTCTGCCTCGCCCGGCTCTATGTCGGCGCCCACCTGCCGCTGGACGTGATCGGCGGAGCCGCCCTCGGCTGGGCGGTGGGAGCCCTGGTGCACCTGCTGCTCGGTGCGCCCGGCGGGCGGCCGTCGGCGGCGCGGGCACTGCGCGCGCTGGCCGCATGCGGGCTCGACCCGGTCGAGGTCGACCCGCTCGGGGGCCAGGACGAACGCCGCTCGGCGCGCTTCGCCGCCACCACCCGCACGGGCGAGCGGCTGTTCGTCAAGCTGATCCCGCGGGAGCGTCGCGACGGCGACCTGCTCTACCGCGCCTGGCGGCGGCTGCTCCGTGGCGTGACCCGACCGGGCGTGCGCCCCGGCTCGCCGCGCGAGCAGGTCGAGCGCGAGGCCTACCTGGCACTGCTGGCGTGGCGTGCCGGCGTCCGCACACCGGACGTCGTCTTCGCCGGTCCCTGCGACAACGACGCCGGGCTGCTGGCACAGCGCTGGCTCCCGGGCCGCCCGCTCGACCAGTACCAGCCGGACGAGATCGGCGACGACCTGCTGCGGGCGGTCTGGGGCGAGGCGGCCCGGCTGCGCGAGGCCGGCATCGCCCATGGCGACCTGGGCCGTGCGAGCATCGTCGTGGACGAGCGGGGCTCGCCCTGGGTGGTCGACTTCGACCGCGCCGAGGCGGCCGCCAGCGGCAACCTGCTCGCCGCGGACGTTGCCGAGCTGCTCGCCTCGCTCGCCGTCCAGCTCGGCCCGGAGCGTCCCCTGGCCAGCGCCATCGAGGCGCTCGGCGGCGCCGCCGTGGCCGGCGCGCTGCGCTCGGCGCGCCCGGCCGCCCTCAGCCGGGCCACGCGCGCCGAGCTGCGCAGCCACCCGGGCGTGTGGGAGGCGCTGCTGGCCAAAGCCGCCTGACGGTGGGGCGGCCGCGCCGGCTGGTCGCGGCGCCGGCTCACTCGGCCAGCTCCACCCCGAAGCCCTTGCGCGCCAGGCGCAGCAGCACCTGGCCTGGGGCGCGCAGGTCGCTCACGCGCCGGCTGCAGAGCGCCTCCAGCTCGCCGAGCCGCGCCTGGAGGGCGCCGTGACGGCGGGCGTGGCTGAGCAGGGTGGCGTTGCGCCACACCTTGCGGCGCGCCTCGGCCAGGAAGCGGCGGGTCGCGGCCTGGTTGAACGGCACCAGCAGCCGGTCGAGCAGGGTCCGGTCGCCGGGCCGCTCGTACCTGGCCAGCTCGACGTCCTCGGCGGCCACACGGCTCGCGAGGATGTGGTCGATCCGCTCGTGGTCGGCTCTGCGCCGGCTCACGATGGCGGGGTCGTCGAACTCCTCGTCGCCGATGACCGCGAGCAGCGCCTGTGGCAGGTCGTAGTTGATGTGGGCGTTCATGCCCAGGGGAGGAATCAGTGCAGCAGGGGGTCGGCGGCATGTACTACGGGCTGCCCACCGCCGACGCCCCTGCCGAGGGAAGTGCCGAGAGTGCCCAGCGCCAGAGCATGCGGGCGAGCGGAACTTCCCACAGCGCTCTGGCCCTGAGCAAATCCCGGGGCCACCACCGGGCGGCTATCTGGCGAACGTGGGGTTCGCGCGGTGGAAGGTCCCGTCGTCCAGCTTCACCGCCGGTCCGACGGCATGGCCGAAGGCACGGGCGCGGCGGGGGCGGGGTGGGCGGGCCTGGGCTAGCTGTTGCGGGCCTGCTGGCCGCGGGCCCAGCTCCAGGCGTACTCGGGGTCCTCCGAGCGCTGCGCGGCAGGGCCGAGCAGGAGCGGCCTGAAGGTGTCGACCATCACCGCCAGCTCGTCCGTGCGCTGCTGGCCGATGGCCGCCTCGACCGAGCCGGGCTGCGGACCGTGGGTGAACCCGGACGGGTGCAGCGAGATCGAACCGAGCCCGATGCCAGAGCCCTTGCGCGCGGAATAGTCGCCGCCGGCGTAGAACAGCACCTCGTCGGAGTCGACGTTGTGGTGGTTGTAGGGGATCGGCACCGCGGCCGGGTCGAAGTCCAGCGGACGCGGGCAGAACGAGCAGACCACGAAGCTCGGCCCCTCGAAGGTCTGGTGCGTCGGCGGCGGCATGTGCACCCGCTTCACGATCGGCTCGAAGTCGTGGATGTTGAACGCGTACGGGTACAGGTAGCCGTCCCAGCCCACCACGTCGAAGGGGTGGTGGAGGTAGGTCAGGCGGGTCAGCCCGGCGCGGTGGCGCACCAGCACCGCCGTCTCGCCCTCGTCCACCAGCAGCGGCTCGCTGGAGCTGCGCAGGTCGCGCTCGCAATAGGGAGCGTGCTCCAGGAACTGGCCGTGGCGCGAGCGGTAGCGCTCGGGCGGCCGCACGTGCCCGCTCGCCTCGATCACCAGCGCCCGCAGCGGCGGATCGCCCGCCGGCAGCCAGCGGTGGGTGGTGCCGTTGGGGACCAGCACGTAGTCGCCCTCGCCCGCGTCGAGCGCGCCGAACACCGACTCCAGGCGCGCCCGGCCGCTCTGCAGGTAGACCAGCTCGTCGCCGGTGGCGTTGCGGTACAGCTCGCTGCCGCGGTCGGCGGCGACGAACGACAGCCGCACGTCACCGTTGGCGAGCAGGAGCTGGCGGCCGGTCACCAGGTCGCCGCCGGCGGGCAGGCCGCCGGTGTGGAAGTGGCGGGGAAGCAGGGGGTGGTTGGCGACGAGCTGCTCATCCGGCGCGGGCTGCTCGACCGGCTCGGCCTTGACGATCGCGGTGGGCAGGTGGCGGTGGTACAGCAGGGAGGCGTCGGAGGAGAAGCCCTCCTGGCCGACGAGCTCCTCGGCGTGCAGCGAGCCGTCCGGCTTGCGGAACTGGGTGTGGCGCTTGCGCGGGATCTCGCCGACAGCGTGGTAGAACGGCATGGTGACCCCCAGGGTCGTCCTACTATTTCTTTAGCTCTTCAGATGTACAACGGTAGGCGACGCGCACGAGAGGTGCAGCCATGGCAGCGAGGCCGTTCGCATCCTCGGCAGACCTCGGCGGGAAGGTCGAGACACTCGAGGTCCTCGGAGAAGGCGTCTACGCACTGACCGCCGAGGGCGATCCCAACGTCGGCGCGGTCGAGGGCGAGGACTTCCTGGTCTGCTTCGAGGCCCGGGCCACGCCGGTGGCGGCCGGCGACTGGCTGGCCAAGCTGCGGCGGCACACCGGCAAGCCAGTGCGCTACCTGGTCCTGTCGCACTACCACGCGGTGCGTGTGCTGGGCGCGAGCGCCTTCGACGCGCAGGTGATCGTGGCGCACGAGCGGACTCGCGAGCTGATCGCCGAGCGCGGCAAGCAGGACTGGGAGAGCGAGTACGCTCGCATGCCGCGGCTGTTCCGCGATCCGGCGTCCATCCCTGGCCTCACCTGGCCGACGCTGACATTCAGCGAGCGGCTCACCATCGACCTGGGCGGCGACCGCGGCCAGTTGCTGCTGCGGTACTGCGGTCGCGGTCACACCGCCGGCGACATCGTGGCCTGGCTGCCGCGCCAGCGCGTGCTGTTCGCCGGTGACCTGGTGGAGGCGCGGGCGGCGCTCTACACCGGCGACGCGTTCCACGCCGACTGGTCCACCGGCACGCTCGACGCGGTCAAGGCGCTCGGCGCCGAGGCGCTGGTCGGGGGCAGGGGCGCGGTCGCGCGGGGGCGTGCGGCGGTGGACGCGGCGATCGAGCAGTCCCGCCGCTTCCTGCTGGTCATGCGCGAGCGGGTCGGCGCGGTGCACGCCGCTGGCGGGACGCTCCGGGAGGCGTTCGAGGCCAGCCACGCTGCGCTCGCGCCGCGCTACGGGCGCTGGCCGATCTTCGAGCACTGCCTGCCGTTCAACGTGCAGCGGCTCTGGGACGAGCTGGACGGGATCGACTGGCCGCGGATCTGGACCGCCGAGCGCGACCGCGAGGTGTGGAACGAGCTGCAGGACTGAGCCATGGCCAGCAACGGCGAAGGTGCGGTGGGGGTGATCGGCAACGGCCCGGTGGGCCAGACGACCGCGCTGCTGCTGGCACGCTGGGGGATCCCGGTGGTGGTGCTCGACAACCGGCCGCGGCGCGACGCCGAGGGCTCCAGGGCGATCTGCCAGGCCCGCGACGTGCTCGACGTGTGGGCCGCCGTCGGCGCCGGGCGCCTCGCCGACGAGGGCGTGACCTGGACGACCGCGCGCACCTTCCATCGTGACCGCGAGCTGTTCGCCTGGTCGTTCGTGGATCGGGGCAGGTCGCGCCTGCCGGCCTGCGTCAACATCTCGCAGGTCCGCACCGAGCAGGTCCTCGACCAGGCGATCGCCGCGCAGCCGCTGATCGAGACGCGCTGGGCCCACGAGGTCGTGGGGATCGACCAGGACGAGGCCGGGGTCACGCTGCGCTGCCGGACCTCCCGGGGCGAGGTCGGCCTGCGGGTGCCGTACGCGGTGGCGTGCGCCGGGGCGCGGGGCGAGGCGGTGCGCCGCATGCTCGGCGTCGGCTTCGACGGGCGCTCCTTCGACGACCGCTTCCTGATCTGCGACATCCGCGTCGAGCTGCCCGGATGGGAGACCGAGCGGCGCTTCTACTTCGATCCCGAGTGGAACCCCGACCGGCAGGTGCTCATCCACCCGTGCCCGGACTCGACCTACCGCGTCGACTGGCAGGTCCCCGCCGGCTTCGACCTGGACGCCGAGCAGGCCGGCGGGCGCCTCGACGCCCGCATCAGGCAGATCACCGGTGAGCGGCGGTACGAGATCGTCTGGAAGTCGGTGTACCGCTTCCACTCCCGCCATGCCGACCGCTTCCGGGTGGGTCGGGTGCTGCTGGCGGGCGACTGCGCCCACCTGTACGCGCCGTTCGGCGCGCGCGGGCTGAACTCCGGGGTGCAGGACGCCGAGAACGCCGCCTGGAAGCTGGCCTTCGTGCTGCGCGGCTGGGCGCCGCCGGCGCTGCTGTCCAGCTACCACGCCGAGCGCCGCAGTGCCGCGCTCGAGAACCTCGAGGTCACCTCACGCACGATGGACTTCCTGGTGCCGCGGTCGCCGGCGGCGTGGGCGCGCCGGCGCGAGGTGCTCGAGCGCGCCGCGACCGACCCCGCCAGCCGCGACGCCATCGACTCCGGCCGCTTCTCCGAGCCCTTCTGGTACGTGGGCTCGCCGCTCACCACCGCTGACCCGAGCCGGCCCTTCGCGGGACGGCCGTCCCGCGGCGAGACCCCGGTGCCGGCGCCTGGCGTGCTGGTCCCCGACGCGCCGGTGCGCGACCCGGAGCGCCCGCGGGTCGCGCAGCTCCGGGAGATCGTCCGCAACGGACTGCTCGCGCTCACCTGCGGCCGCGCCGACGCCGCGGGCACCGCGCTGGGGCTGAAACGGGCCACCGATGCGCCCGCGCGCGTCCTGCGCCTCGAGGACCTCGACCGCGAGGGGCACCTGCGCGACGCGCTCCGCGCCCGCGACGGCGAGATCTGGCTGCTGCGCCCCGACGGCCACGTGGCCGCGGTCGTCCGCGACGCTGCCGAGGTCACGGCTGCCGCGCGCCGCGCCCTCGGCAACCTTCTCTGAGCCCATCCGCGCACTCAGGCGCGCTTGACCCGGGAGGCCTTGGCGTCCTCGCGCCGCACCCGGGAGGCGGTCCGCTCCAGATGCGCGCGCATGATCTCGGTCGCGGTCGCCACGTCCCGGTCCTTGACCGCCTCGACGAATGCCAGGTGCTCCTGCGCGCCCCGCTTGCCCATCTCGGGCGCGACCTGCCTGGCCTGGTGCAGCGACATCAGCAGGGGGCCCTGCAGCGACGGCAGCAGCAGCTCGATCGCCCCGTTGTGGGCGCACTGCGCGACCCGGGTGTGGAACTCCACCGACAGGCCGACGTCGTAGCTGTCGGTCGCCAGCGCCTCCTGAGCCTGGTGGCAGAGCTTCAGCAGCTCCTCGACGTCGTCGTCGGTGGCGCGCTCGCAGACCAGCGGGATGATCCCGAGCTCGAGCACCATCCGCAGCTCGGTGACGTCGCCCGAGGTGACCGACGACATCGTCAGGTAGTCGGCGATGCCCTCGCCGACCCGCTCCTTGGACGGCCGGCGCACAAAGGTCCCGCCACGGGCGCCGACGCGGATCTCCACCAGGCCGTTGGCCTCCAGCACGCGCAGCGCCTCGCGCACCGTCACGCGGCTGACGCCGAAGTCCTCGCACAGCTCCCGTTCGGCCGGCAGGCGGTCACCAGGCTGCAGCTGGCCCTGCCGCATCAGCAGGCGGATCTGGTCAACGATGATGGCGGAGATGCGGCCCGGGTTGATCCGGCTGAACAGCCCGGCGGCCGCCGCGCCACCGCTGGCACCGCCCGTGCCTGCGGGCGGGATCGTGCCCGCAGGCTGGCTCAACGGACGAGAGCGACTCATCCCCCACTCCTCTGCTCGAAGGCGCTGTTGACGGCGGTGACGAAGCGCCCCTATGGTTTTGACCAATAGTCTCATACCGGATGGGGACCAGACGCTGGTCGCTTTGCTGGTCGCAATCCAGCATCATGTGCGGATGCGCGACGAGCTTCTCCTGCTGCGCCCGGTCGAGGAAGCTGACCTGGGGGTGCTGAGCCGCCTCGACACCGATCCCTCGGTGAGCGAGCCGTTCGAGTGGTTCGGCTTCCGCAGCCCCAACGCCCGCCGGCACCGTTGGGAGGAGGACGGGCTGCTCGGCCCGGACTCCTCCTTCCTCGGGGTGGCCCTGCCGGACGGGACGCTGGCCGGCATCGTGAGCTGGCGGGTGGTCCGGACCGGTGGCCCCGACGGCGGCTGCCTGGAGATCGGCATCCTGCTGTTTCCCGAGCACCGCGGCCGTGGCCTCGGCACCGCCGCCCAGCGGGCGCTGGTGGACTACCTGTTCGCGATCACGCTGGCCAACCGGCTCCAGGCCATCACCGACGTGGAGAACCTCCCGGAGCAGCGCGCGCTCGAGCGGGTCGGGTTCCGCCGCGAGGGCGTCATGCGTGGCATCGCGTTCGTCGGCGGGTGCTGGCGCGACGGGGTCATGTACGCCCGGCTGCGCGGCGACCCGCCGTGAGGCGCACTGTCAGCAGGCTGGCGCGGTCAGCTTCTCCTGCATGGACCGTACCAGGCCGTCCTCCACCCTGAAGTGGTAGTAGAAGGCCTCCTTGAAGTGGGCGCTCCGCCTGCCCAGCTCGCTCAGGGCCGGGGGCCCGGCGGGAAACTCCTCGCATGACCCCCTGAACTGGATGCGGACGTCCCGGGCCACCGGGAGGGTGCGCAGCAGCGGGTTCTGGTTGCGCACGTACCACTCCGGGAGCCAGATCCCCGGCGATGGCTCCTCCGCGTACTTGCCGTCCTCCCTGGCCGCCTTGAAAGCATCCTGGCCCTCGAAGACCTGCACGAGGTCGACCACGATCGTGCGGCCGCCGACGTCGACGCTGCGGACGAAGCCGTCGTAGCCGCCGTCGGCCAGGACCGGCGCGTGGCCGCCGTTGCCCGGGCCGGAGCCCGGCTGGTCCTGGCCGGACGACTGCGGGGTGGTGGTGGTGGGCGTGGCGACGTTCTGGGGCCCGCCGGCCGGCGGGCCCGTCGCGGCGGTGGGCGCTGGCCGGACGGCCAGGGCGACGGCGATCCCCGTGCCCACCGCCGCGAGCGCGAGCGCGGCGACGACGACGAGCGATACCACCAGGCGCCGCCGCCGGGTCGGGCCAGCCGACTCGGGCCGCGGTCTGGTGTGGTCGGTCGTGGATGTGCGCATAGTTCCCCCTGTCCCGCGCCGCCCGCCCTCGACACCGCTACCGCTGCGCCGGCCGGCTGGGCACAAGCCGACGCAGCGGTACCCCCTCGCGGTGCGCTGCCGAGGCGGAGAGCCCCCCCGGGGTGCGCGGCAGCGACGGCGTCAGCTTCCCGCGGAAGGATCACAAAGCGATGCCATGATCAGCGCGCGCCGGTATCGGCCTGATAACCGTTGGGCTCCAGCACCGCTTCCGCCTCGATCTCGACCTGCCAGCGCGGGTCGAGCAGGCCGGCGACCACCACCATCGTCGCGGCGGGGCGGGTCTGGCCGAAGACCGCGCCGTGGGCGCGGCCCACCGCCTCCCAGATGCCGGCGCTGGTGACGAACATCCGCGTCCGCACCACGTGCTCGGGGCCGGCCCCGGCCTCGCGCAGGGCGGCCAGGATCAGCTCGAGGCAGCGGGCCGCCTGCCGCTCCGGGTCCGGGTCGCACGACCCGTCCGGCCAGACCGGCGCGGTCCCGGCGACCACCACCCGGTCGCCGACCCGGACGGCGCGGCTGAAGCCGATCTCCGGCTCGTAGGGGGACCCGGAGGAGATGCGCCTGCGCGCGGCCGCGCTCATGCCCTGGTGCCGTTCGTGGGTGCTGGCGGCGTCATGTCGCCAGTGCACCACGTCCCGGCGCCGGCCGCCACTGTCGCCGGGCGACCGGCCTCGTCGAGGTCCGGGATGGCCGGCCGCCGACCATGGACGAGGTTGCCTCCAGGCGCGCATGATGGGCGGGTCGGGTCGGCCGTTCGACCTGTGCCGCCGCGCGGCTGCCAGGCAGGCCCGACCTCCGCCCCCGGAGCACGAACCACAGGAGGCGAGTATGCGAGGCCATGACCTCGTGGTCGTCGGTGCTTCGGCTGGCGGGGTGGAGGCGCTGGGACGCCTGGTCAGAGAGCTCAAGCCCGAGCTTCCGGCCGCCCTGCTGGTGGTGCTGCACGTGCCGCCGGGCACGACCAGCGCGCTGCCGAGCATCCTCGACCGGCAGGGACCGTTGCCGGTCTCGCATGCCAGGGACGGCGAGCCGATCCGGCGCGGCCACATCCACGTCGCCCCGCCCGACAGTCACCTGCTGGTCAGCGAGAGCACCCTCCGGCTCAGCCAGGGCCCGCGCGAGAACGGCCACCGTCCGGCCATCGACCCGACGTTCCGCAGCGCGGCCCGCTCACACGGGCCGCACACGGTGGGCATCGTGCTGTCCGGGGTGCTGGACGACGGCACCGCCGGGCTGCTCGCGATCAAGGCGAGGGGCGGCACGGCGATCGTGCAGGACCCTGACGACGCGCTCTACCCGGGCATGCCGAGCAGTGCGATCGAGCACGTCAAAGTCGACCACATCGTGTCGGTCCCGGCCATTGCCGCGCTCCTGGACGCGCTCGCCCAGGAACCGCCAGACCCGCCGGACCCGCCGCGCGCGCTGCCGTTCCGGAACCGCCGGCTGGAGGAGCGGACCGAGGACCTCGCCGCCGACCTCCCCGGTCATGGACCCGCGGCACTCCCCGGACAGCCGTCGATCTTCGCCTGCCCGGAATGCGACGGGGTCCTCTGGGAGGTCCAGGACGGCCGCCTTGTCCGCTTCCGCTGCCACGTCGGCCACGCCTGGTCCCCGGAGAGCCTGCTCAGCCACCAGAGCGAGGCGCTGGAGGGCGCGCTGTGGGCGGCGCTGCGCAGCCTGCAGGAGCGCGCCGCGCTGGCGCGCAGGATGGCGGACCCGGCACGTCATCGCCGCCACGGCCTGGTCGCGCTCCGCTTCAACGAGCAGGCCCGCGAAGCGGAGCAGGCCGCGGCCGTGCTGCGCGAGCTGTTGCTGAAACGCAGTAGCGTTGCGGGTGCACAGCCACAGGGCGCCGTCCAGCACGAGGACCAGCGAGCAGCCGATGAGCGAGGACACCACCGAGCACGACCTTGAGGTCCTGCTCGACTACCTGCGCCGCAACCGCGGCTTCGACTTCACGGGCTACAAGCGCAGCAGCCTCAGTCGGCGGGTACGGAAGCGCATGCAGTCGGTCGGGGTGACCAGCTACCTCGACTACGTCGACTACCTCGAGGTGGTCCCCGACGAGTTCACGCAACTGTTCGACACCATCCTGATCAACGTCACCGCGTTCTTCCGCGACCCGCCCGCCTGGCAGTACCTCCGCACCGAGGTCGTGCCCCGCATCCTCGGGCAGAAGCAGCCGGACGAGCCGCTGCGGATCTGGAGCGCTGGCTGCGCCTCCGGGGAGGAGGCCTACACCCTGGCGATGCTGCTGGCCGAGTCGCTCGGCGGCGAGGACATCAGGGACCGGGTCAAGATCTACGCCACCGACGTCGACGAGGCGGCGCTCGGCCAGGCGCGCGCGGCGCACTACAGCCAGCGCGAGGTCGAGGGCGTGCCACCCGAGCTGCTCGAGCGGCACTTCGACCCCAACGGCCAGGGCTTCGTGTTCTCCAAGGAGCTGCGGCGCGCGGTGATCTTCGGCCGCCACGACCTGCTGCAGGACGCCCCCATCTCCCGGGTCGACCTGCTGGTGTGCCGCAACACTCTGATGTACTTCAACGCCGACGCGCAGGCCCGCATCCTGACGCGCTTCAGCTTCGCCCTGCGCGAGGAGGCCTACCTGTTTCTCGGCAGGGCGGAGATGCTGCTCGCCCACTCGAACTTGTTCAGCGCGTTCGACCTCAAGCGGCGCCTGTTCCGCAAGACTCCCAAGGGGTCGCTGCGCGACCGCCTGATGGTGCTCGCCGGCGCCGACGACCCGCAGACCAAGGAGGCCGACCCGCTGGAGGACCAGATCCGTGACTCGGCCTTCGAGGCGAGCCCGGTGGCCCAGCTCGTGATCGACACCTCCGGCCACCTGGTGCGGGTGAACCGCAGGGCGCGGGCGCTGTTCAACCTCTCCAGCGACGACAATGGCCGCCTGTTCCAGGACCTGGAGGTGTCCTACCGGCCGGTCGAGCTGCGCTCCAGGATCCAGCGGTCCTACGTCGAGCGCCGGGCCTCGCCGCTGTTCGAGGTCGAATGGACCGGCGGCTCCGGCGAGACGCTCTTCCTCGAGGTCGAGATCGTGCCGCTGCTGCACCCCCACGACCAGACCTTGCTGGGCGCCAGCGTGAGCTTCTCCGACGTGACCCGTTCCCACCGCTTCCAGGAGGAGCTGGAGCACGCCAACCGTGGCCTCGAGGAGGCCTACGAGGAGCTGCAGTCCTCCAACGAGGAGCTCGAGACGACCAACGAGGAGCTGCAGTCCACCGTCGAGGAGCTGGAGACCACCAACGAGGAGCTGCAGTCCACCAACGAAGAGCTCGAGACGATGAACGAGGAGATGCAGTCCACCAACGAGGAGCTGCAGACCATCAACGACGAGCTGAGCCGGCGCAGCGCCGAGCTGAACGAGGTCAACGCCTTCCTCGAGTCGATCTGGGCGAGCCTCGGCGGTGCCGTGACCGTGCTCGACGACGACATGCGGATCCTGGTGTGGAACCAGCGCGCCGAGGACCTGTGGGGTGTCCGTCAGGACGAGGTTCAGGGCAAGCACTTCTTCAACCTGGACATCGGCCTGCCGATGGACCGGATCCTGCCCCCGCTGCGCGCCGCCCTGTCGGACGGGTCGACCGGGACGGTCCAGCCCGCCCTCGTCCTGGACGCCAACAACCGTCGCGGCAAGCAGATCAGCTGCCGGGTCAACTGCAGCCCGCTGCTGGGCGCCGACTCGCACGTCCGCGGCGTGATCGTGGTGATGGAGCAGGAACCACGAGACGGCGAATAGCGACGACGCGAGCCGGGCTGACCGCTCGACCGGCCGGCATGCCCGCCTGCTATCGTCCAGCCGCGCGTAGTGTCTGTCGCCGGATCGATCGGAAGGGGGGCGCCCGGATGGCGAGCTGGGTCGAGCGGGACGCCGCGGTGGTGTGGCACGGCTTCACGCAGATGGCGTCGTGGGCGGAGAACGCGCCGGTCATCGTCGAGCGGGGTGAAGGCCGCGAGCTGATCGACGTGGACGGGCGACGCTACCTGGACGGGATCTCGTCGCTGTGGCTGACCACGCTGGGACATCGCGTCCCGGAGCTGGACAGCGCCCTGGTCGGGCAGGCCGGGCGGATCGCCCACTCGACCATGCTCGGCAACGGCAACCGGGTGGTGGTCGAGCTGGCCGAGGCGCTGGCCCGGGTGGTCCCGGTCGAGCGTCCGCACGTGCTGTTCGCCGGCGACGGCGCCAGCGCGGTCGAGCAGGCGCTCAGGATCGCCTTCCAGTACTGGGTCAACCTCGGCGTCGGCGGCCGCGCCAGCTATCTCGGGTTCGGTGGCGCCTACCACGGCGACACCGTCGGCGCGCTGTCGGTGGGGGACGACGCCTTCAACGGCCCGCTGTTCGAGCCGCTGCGCTTCCCGGTGCTGCGCGCCCCCGGCTTCGATCGGCCCGACTGCCTGAAGGTGGCCGCCGAGCTGGTGCGGGAGCACGCCGATGAGCTGGCGGCGGTGGTGGTCGAGCCGCTGGTGCAGGGCGCCGCCGGCATGCTGATGGTCGCGGCGGAGCAGTTCGCCCAGCTCGGCGAGGCGTGCCACCAGACCGGCACGCTGCTGGTGTGCGACGAGGTGGCGACCGGGTTCGGCCGCACCGGCACGCTGTTCGCCTCGCAGCGCTGCGGGCTGCGCCCCGACCTGCTGGTGCTGGGCAAGGGGCTGACCGGCGGCTACCTGCCGATGTCGGCGACGGTCGCGGCCGACCACGTCTACCGGGCCTTCCTGGGCGAGGACCTGGGCCCGCGCACCCTCTACCACGGCCACTCCTACGCCGGCAACGCGCTCGCGGCGGCGGTGGCGCTCGAGCACCTTCGGCTGCTGGAGCGCTGGGACGTGCCGGCCGGCGTGGCGGAGCGGTCGGCCCAGCTGCGCGGCCTGCTGCGTGAGCGGATCGTGCCACTGCCGGCCGTGCGCGAGGTGCGGCTGGAGGGGCTGATGGGCGGGATCGACCTGGAGGCGGCAGGGCAGGAGCGGGTCGGCCGGCGGGTGTGCGCCGCGGCGGTGCGCCGCGGCGTGCTGCTGCGCCCCCTGGGCGACACGGTCGTGCTGGTGCCACCCCTGACCATCACCAGCGCTGAGCTGGACAGGTTGGTCAGCGTGCTGGCCGCGGCGATCGTCGAGGTGACGGCAGCGTGAGCGGCCCCTGGCGCGCCTGGGCGGAGGCCGAGGCGCACGGGATCCGGGCGGCCGGGCGCTGGCGGGCGACGCGGGACTTCGACAGCCGCGACGCGGTCGCCGGGTGCCTCCACGACGGGCGCACGCTGGTGTCGTTCGCCGGCAACGACTACCTGGGCCTGCGGGTGCATCCGGCGGTGGTGGCCGCGGCGCGCCAGGCGCTGGAGCGCTGGGGCGCCGGCGCGGGCGCCGCGCGGCTGCTCACCGGGTCGCGGCCGGTCCACGGCGAGCTGGAGGCGGCGCTGGCCGAGTGGAAGCACGCCGAGCGGGCGCTGCTGTTCTCGACCGGTTTCATGGCCAACCTCGGGGTGCTGACCGCGCTCGGCGGTGCCGGGACGCTGCTGCTGTCCGACGAGCGCAACCACGCCTCCATCATCGACGGGTGCCGGCTCGCGCGCGCCGAGGTGGCCGTCTTTCCCCATGGCGACCTCGACGCCGTCGCCCGCCTCCTCGGCCGCGCGCCGCGCGCGCTGGTGGTCACCGAGGCGGTCTTCTCGATGGACGGCGACCTGGCGCCGCTGGAGCCGCTGGCGTGGCTGTGCCGGCGGCACGGGGCGCTGCTGGTGGTCGACGAGGCCCACAGCGTGCTCGGGCCCGAGCCCGACCTCGGCGGCGCGGAGGTGCTGCGGGTCGGCACGCTCTCCAAGACGCTGGGCGCGATGGGCGGTTTCGTGGCCGGCCCGGGCCCGCTGATCGAGCTGCTCTGCAACCGGGCGCGGTCGTTCGTGTTCACCACCGCGCTGCCGCCGGCGGACGCGGCGGCGGCGCTGGCCGCGGTCGGGGTGCTGCGCTCGGGCGAGGGCCGGGCGCTGCGGGAGCGCCTGCGCGGGCACGTCGAGCGGCTGGCGCCCGGCCACCCCAGCCCGATCCTGCCGTGGCTGCTCGGCGACGAGCGGGCGGCGCTGGCCGCGGCGCACCAGCTCGAGCAGGCGGGCCTGCTGGTGCCCGCGATCCGGCCGCCGACGGTCCCGCCGGGCTCGAGCCGGCTGCGGGTGGGCCTGTCGGCGGCGCACACCAGCGACCAGGTGGCGGCGCTGGCCGCGGCGCTGGCGCGCCTGGGCGCCCGGATCGCTCCGGCCGCGGCGGCGCGGCAGGGAGTGGCCCGTGCCTGAGCGCACCCTGCTGGTGGTCAGCGGCACCGCCACCGGGGTGGGAAAGACCTGGGCCGCCGCCGAGCTGCTGCGCGCGCTACGAGCGGCCGGCGTGCCCGTCGCGGCGCGCAAGCCGGTGCAGTCCTTCACCCCGGGCGAGGGCCCGACAGACGCGGAGCTGCTGGCGGCGGCGAGCGGCGAGGACCCCCACCGGGTGTGCCTGGCGCACCGCTGGCTGCCGCTGGCCGCCGCTCCGCCGATGGCTGCCGCCATGCTCGGCCGGCCCGGCTTCACGCTCAGGGCGCTGGCCGCCGAGCTGGAGCTGCCCGAGCGAGGGGTGGCGGTGGTCGAGGGCGTCGGCGGCCCGCGCTCCCCGCTGGCCGACGACGGCGACACCGTCGACCTGGCCGCCGCCCTTGACGCCGACGCCGTGCTGCTGGTGGCCGAGGCGGGGCTCGGGGCGATCAACGCGGTGCGGCTGGCCGCCGCGGCGTTCGCGCGCGCCGCTCCGGTCAGCGTGCTGCTCAACCGCTACCACCCGGCGGAGCGCCTGCATCCCGCCAACCTCGCCTGGCTGCGCGACCGCTGCGGCCTGGACGTGCTCGTCGAGGTCGCCGGGCTGGCCGCCCGCCTGGCCCGAAGCCACCAGCTCCCGCTGCCGATGGAGGCGCCGTGACCGCTCGCCAGCTGCTCGCCAACGCCGGCCAGGCCCTGCTCGACGAGGGCCGCGACCTCACTCCCGCCGAGATCACCGCCCTCGCCGAACTGCCCGATGGCGCCGTTCCGTCGCTGGCGGCGCTGGCGCACGAGGTCCGCCTGGCCCGCCTCGGCCCGACGGTCGAGCTGGAGGGGATCCTGTCGGCCAAGACCGGCGGCTGCCCCGAGGACTGCCACTTCTGCGCCCAGTCGGCGCGCTTCGACACCCCCGTCCGCGCCACGCCAGCGCTGGACCTCGGCCAGCTCTTGGAGGCGGCGCGGCAGACCGCCGCGCTCGGGGCCAGCGAGTTCTGCATCGTGATGGCGCTGCGCGGGCCGGGCGAGCGCACCATCGACCGGGTCCTGGAGGCCGCGGCCGTGATCCGCGCGGAGACCGGCCTGCAGGTCGCCGCCAGCCTCGGCATCCTGAGCGCGGAGCAGGCCAGGCGGCTCGCCGTGGGCGGGGTGCACCGCTACAACCACAACCTCGAGACGGCCCGCTCCTTCTTTCCGCGTGTGGTCGGCACACACAGCTGGCAGGAGCGGTTCGACACCTGCCTGCGGGTGCGCGAGGCCGGTATGGAGCTGTGCTGTGGCGTGCTGCTCGGCATGGGCGAGACCCTCACCCAGCGCATCGAGCTGCTCCGCGAGCTGCGCCAGCTCGGGCCCGCCGAGGTGCCGGTGAACTTCCTGGACCCGCGGCCAGGCACCCCGCTGGCGGAGCGCCCGCTGCTCGACCCGCTGCAGGCGATCCGCTGGATCGCGCTGTTCCGCCTGGCGCTGCCAGGCGTGATCCTGCGGTATGCGGGCGGCCGCGAGATCACCCTGCGCGAGCTGCAGGCCATGGGCATGACCGCCGGGATCAACGCGCTCATCATCGGCAACTACCTGACCACCCTGGGCCGCCCGGCCGAGGAGGACCTGCGACTGCTCCACGACCTGCGGATGCCCATCGGCGCTCTCTCCGGCCTGCTGTGAACCTGACCTTGCCCGCTTGCGCAGCCGACGTTTCAGGCACAGCTCACGAGGCAACGCTGTCGATCGTCGAGGGGCCTACGCAGAACGGCTGAGGGGCGCGCCCTGGCATGGCGGTGGCACGAGTGATACGGTCCGTAACACCATGCAAGCCGTGCCGCCGCCGACGCCGTCGTCGGCGCCCCCCGACGGCCGCGCCCGCCGCCCTGCCGGTGTCGTCATCCTGAACTGGCGCGACACCGCCAACCCCGAGGGCGGCGGCTCCGAGCTGTTCGTCGAGAAGATGGCGGCCGGCCTGGCCGGGCAGGGACGGCCGGTCACCCTGGTGTGCGCCGCCCACGGTCACGCTCCCGCCGAGGAGTGGCGCGGCGGCGTCCGCGTGCTGCGGCGCGGCTCCGCGCGCACCGTGCACCTGCGGGCCCTGCTGCTGCACGTGCGCCGGCGGCTCGGCCCCCATGAGGTGATCGTCGACGTGCAGAACGGCATGCCGTTCCTGTCGGCGATCTGGTGCCGGCGGCCGGTGGTCGTGCTCGTGCACCACGTGCACCGGGAGCAGTGGCCGGTGGTGCTGCCGGCGCCGCTCGCCCGCCTGGGCTGGTGGGTCGAGTCGCGCCTGGCGCCCAGAGTCTACCGTCGTGCCAGCTATGTGGCGGTATCGCAGAGCACCTGCCGCGAGCTGGTCGACCTCGGCGTGCGCCCTGAGGCGATCACCGTGATCCACAACGGCGCCCGCCCGCTCCCGCCGGACCCCGCCGCCAGGTCGGCAGCGCCCACCATCTGCGTCCTCGGCCGGCTGGTGCCCCACAAGCGCGTCGAGCTGGCCCTCGAGGCGGTCGCCCGGATCCGCGGCCGCATCCCCGACGTGCGCCTGCTGGTCGTCGGCCGCGGCTGGTGGGAGCCGCGCCTGCGGGCGACCGCCGAGCGGCTCGGCCTCGGCGGGGCGGTGCGCTTCCACGGCTTCGTGGACGAGGCCACCAAGCGCGAGCTGCTGGCGCGGTCGTGGGTGCTGGCGATGCCGTCGCTCAAGGAGGGCTGGGGGCTGGCGGTGACCGAGGCGGCCGAGCACGGCATCCCGTCGGTGGGCTTCCGCTCGGCCGGAGGTCTGGGCGAGTCCATCGTCGACGGCGTCACCGGTCTGCTCGCGGATCAGCCGGACGAGCTCAGCGCGCATCTGGAGCGCATCCTCACCGATCGGGCGCTGCGCGAGCGGCTGGGCGAGGCCGCCCGGGCCCGCTGCGACCGGTTCCGCTGGGACCACGCCGCCGAGGCCTTCGCGGCGGTGCTGGACGGCGCCGCGGCGCGGTTCAGCGGGAGCCGTAGACGACCAGCGGCCGGTTCGACGGCGTCCCGCTGCCAGAGGTCGTGACCAGCGTCAGCGACGTGACGAACGCCAGCAGCAGTGCGCCGATGGCCAGAGCGACGAAGATCCGCATCAGCGGCTCCCTTCTCCAGATCGCCGGGAGGATACCAGTTTGCGACGCCGCCCGGCCATCGCCAGGCCGGTGACGGCCCATGCCAGGGTCGCCAGCGCGAGCGCGTCGGCCAGCAGCACCGGGCCGCGCCCGCTCGCGCCGGGCAGGTGCGCGACCGCGGGGTCCGGCACCCGGTACAGCGACAGCTCCGGGTTGTCGAGGACCATGGCCAGCCCGGCCAGGCGGGGCGTGAACCGCTCCACGCCGGCGAGCTTGAACGCCAGCACGTAGCGGATGCCGGCGGCGCCGAGACCTGGGGCGAACGGTGCCGGCCCGGTCACCAGCGGCGCCAGGCGGGCGCCGTAGGGATCCTCGCCGGGCACGGTGACGCCGGCCAGCTCCAGGTCGTCGTTGCCGACCGCGCGGCGGGTGAAGTAGCGCTGCGCCGGGTCGAGCACCGTGCGGTTGCCGTTCCACGGGAACGCCAGGTACAGGTGCCAGGGCAGCACGAGCATGGCGCCGGGGACCGGGTCGGCCGCCATGACCTCCCGCGCCGCGGCCCACTCGCGCGGGTAGGCGACCGGCTGCAGCCGCCCGGCGGCGCCCCACGCCAGCGCGGGCAGCAGCAGCACCGGCGCCGCCACCAGCACGGCGGCGAGCGCCGCTCGCGTGCGCCGGCCCGCCAGGGCGCTGAGCAGCCACTCGGCCCCGACGCCGAAGCCGACCGCCTCCACCAGCGCCAGCGGCGCCACCAGCTTCTCCGCGTCGCGCAGCAGCCCACCGCCGGGCAGGTGCAGGACGGCCAGGTCCACCAGTGCCCGCAGCCCGGGTGCCGCGTAGGCCGCGGCCAGCGCCAGCCCGGTGGCGGCGGCCGCCAGCAGCCCGAGCGCCGCGCCGCGCGGCCAGCGCCGCGGCAGCACCCGCCAGCCGAGCGCGGCGACGGCGAGCACCACCGCGAAGCCGGGCCACCACAGCCAGGAGCCGTGCCCCGGCGGCACCACCCGCGCGTTCCAGATGCCACCGAGGCCCAGCAGGGTCCCGACGGTGCCGAGCGGCCCGTCGGGCCGCGAGGCGAAGGCGGCCATGCCGACCGGCCTGGCGGGCACCCCGCCGGGCCGCAGCACGCTCGGCGCCCACCAGGGCGCGTTCAGCAGCAGGCCGGCGGCGAGCACCACCCCGGCCCGGCGCAGGGCAGGCCGCGTCACCGCCTCCCGCCGGCGGGCCGGCCAGGCGACCACCAGCAGGGCCGTGGCCACGGCGATGGCGCCGCCCGGCGGGCTGCCGCAGGCCGCCACGGCGAGGCTGGCGACCAGCCCGTGGACCGGTCGCCCGCCGTCGCGCCAGGCGATCGCCGCGCCGACCACCCAGGGCAGGGCGGCGTACGACACCAGCAGCGCCCAGTGGCCGATCAGCAGCCGCTCATAGACGTGGGCGTTCCAGACGTACAGCGCGGCCGCCGCGGCACCGCCCAGCGCGGTCATCGCCGGCGCCAGGCGCGCGGCGCCCCAGCCACCGCCGACGAAGATGGCCACCAGCACGAGCTTCTGCAGCACGTCGGCGGGGAGCGCGCGCGAGGCGAGCGCCACCAGCAGGTCGCTCGGCACGGCCCTGGCGACCGCGGTGCCGAGCCCGAGCAGCTCCCGGGTGAGCTGCATCCGTGGCACGAACACCATGTCGTAGACCAGCACGTAGCCACGTCCCAGCAGCGGCGCGAGCGCGAGCGCGGCGAGCGCGGCCGCGGCGAGGAGCCCGCCGAAGCCGCCGCCGCGCCCGCCGGTGCGCTCCGGTCCGGCGCGCGCCGGACCGCGGGCGCGCGCCGCGGCGAGATCGGTCAGGCTCAGGGCGCGTCCTCTACAGCGCGTCGGCCGGGCGGGTCTCGGGCGCCGGCTCGTTCGCCGGGCGGGACGGCTGGCGCGCGACCAGCGCGACCCCGAGCACCACCAGCACGACCCCGAGGGCCAGCGCCACGATCGGCAGGATCGTCTGGATCAGGCGGAGCTGGCTGGCGGCGGAGCTGGCGTCGTCGGCGTTCTCGCGCACGGTGGCGTCATCCCAGGCGAGCTGCCCGCGGAACCCGGTGAGCACCGGGTGGCCGTCAGCGGTCTGCAGGATCTGGGTCTGGTTCTCCGCGGCCTTGACGATGACGCCGCTGCGGGGCTCGACCCAGAGCGTCCTGTCGTTGCCGTACACGAGCGTGGCCGGCACGGTGAGCCGCTTCGGCTGCCCCGCCTGCACGCCGCTGACCTGGATCGTGTCCAGAGGGACGCCGCTGAAGTGCTGCTCGAAGCGGTACACCTTCACGCCCCGGACCTTCTCCTCGCCGACGAACGTCGCGGGGAAGGCCTGCTGGGCCCTCGAGTCCCAGAACGAGTAGCCCGTCTTGCGGGTGTTGAAGGGGAACTTGAGGGTGAGGCCCTCGTGCCGGGGCCGGTCGCCGCAGCAGTTGCGCGACTCGGCGCTGACCCGGTCCAAGGCGATGCGCTCCTGGATGACCTCGATCACGCCACCGTCGCCGAGGTCCTTGGTGACCTCGAAGCTGTCCCACACCGCCGTTCCGGAGCTGCCGGCGCGCGGGTCGCCCTTGACCGTGCGGACGTTCTGGAGCTGGGCGGTGACCTCTCTGAGCTTGGCCCGGTTGAAGTAGGTCGCGGTGCCGGTCGCGACCGGCTGCGAGTACTGGTTGAGCGGCGCCTTCTGGAGCCGCGGGTAAGCGTAGAAGCGCACCAGGAGCGAGAAGAACACGAGGAAGAACCCGACGAACACCAGAACGTACGCGACCCGACGGCCCACCTTGGCCTCCCTTGACACTTCTTAGGTGTAACTCTTCGAAACAGATCAGCTCCGAACACTACACAAAGATTTGCACCGAAAATAGACTCCTGGGCCTGGCCTGCACAGTCGGGCACTATCACCATAAACGGAAGTCGAGCCGATGAGCGACCTGGTGCCGCGGAGGTGGTGGCGGTGAGGCGGCTGCACGTGGCCCCTGGCCCGTGGCTTCGCCGCGCGGCGATGGTGGTGCTGCTCTGGCTGCTGGGCGGCCTGGCGGGCCTGCTGCTCGGCGTGGTGATCGTGGTGCTCGAGCTGCCGCACCCGCTGGCGCCACGCCGGCTGCTGATCGCCGCGCTGCTGCTGTTGCTGGCGCTGCCGCTGGTCGTGCTGGCCCGCGGCCTGCCGACGCGGGCCACCCTGAGCGCGGACTTCGCCGCCGGGAGCCTGCTGCCGCACCTGCTGGCGGGCGTCGCTGTCACGCTGCTGGTGCTCGGCGTCCTGCGCGACGTCCGCGCTCAGGGTGGCCCGCCCGCGCCACCCGGGCCGGCGCCGCCCGACGCCGGGCACGGACAGCGCGCGCTCGCCCCCCGGAGCACGGCCGGCGAGCTCGAGCACGCCGGCGACGCTGGCGCGCACGACGGGCCGACGCCGCGATGAGCGCGCCGGCGGCGCTGGTCTCGGTGGTGGTGCCGACGCGCGACGCCGCCCGCACCCTGCGCACCTGCCTGCGGTCGATCCGCGCCCAGAGCCACCCCGCGATCGAGCTGATCGTCGTCGACAACCGCAGCGCCGACGGGACCTGGGAGCTGGCGCTTGAGCTCGCCGACGCGGCGCTGCGGGCGGGCCCGGAGCGCAGCGAGCAGCGCAACGCCGGCGTGGCGCGAGCGCGCGGCGAGTGGGTCATGTGGATCGACGCCGACATGGAGCTCCGCCCCGACGTGGTGGAGCGCGCGCTGGCCGCGGCGCGCGCCGCCGCGGCGGCCGGGGTGTTCATCCCCGAGCGCAGCGACGGCAGCGGGTTCTGGACCCGCTGCCGCACCCTGGAGCGGCGCTGCTACCACCGGGAGCCGCGCATCGAGGCGCCGCGGCTGCTGCGCCGGGCCGACCTCGAGCGGGACGGCGGCTTCAGGAGCGGGGCCGGCCTCGAGGACGCCGAGCTGCGCACCCGCCTGCTGGCCGCCGGGGTCCCGCTGGCCTGGGCGGACACGCTGATCGTGCACCACGAGGGCCGCCTCACCCTCGCCGGCGTCGCCCGCAAGCGCTTCTACTATGGCAAGAGCCTCCCCGCCTACCACCGCGCCCATCCGGGCGCGGTGTGGGGCCAGATCGGCGCCACCCTCGGCGCATTCTGGCGCCACCGTCGCCTGCTCGGCGCCGACCCGGCGCACGCCGCCGGGCTGCTGCTCCTGCGCGCCACCGAGGCGGGCGCCTACCTCGCCGGCGCCCTCGCCGCCCGCCGCGCCGGCCGCCAGCCCGAGGTGTGAGAGCGCTCAGGGACGGGGTGGGCCGGCCTGGACGCGCTGGCGGGCGGTTGCGACCGGGCCGTGGAACCAGCCCAGCTTCTCGACCCACCAGGTGAGGCCGACGGCCTCCAGCGCGGCCACGCGGGCGGAGTCGGCGGCCTGGTCGCGGCCGCCGCTGTGCCCCTCGACCACCACGTCGAGCGGGACCAGCCCGGCGGGCCGCCGCGAGCGCGTGTAGCGCACGATCTCGTCGAGCTGCGCCGGCGCCATGGTGTCCGCGTGGCCGATGCCGGCATGGGTGGGGAACACCCCGTCCCAGCGCGCGGCGCGCCGGAACGGCCGCCGGTTGGGCCAGCGGCCGGCCACCCACACGGGCACCCGTGGGCGCTGCAGCGGGCGCGGCAGGAAGACGGTCTCCGCCACGCGGTAGTGGTGGCCGTCATGGCTGAACGGCTCCCCGCGCCACAGGCCGTCAAGGATCGCCAGCCCCTCGTCGAGCTTGTCCGCGCGCACTCTCGGATCGCCGTCCTCGCCAAAGGCGGCGAACTCCTCCTCGGCCTGCGACCCCAGCCCGACGCCCACGACCAGCCGGCCGCCCGAGAGCACGTCAAGGGTGGCGGCCTCGCGGGCGAGCTTCCACGGGCGACGCCTGGGCAGCGCGCAGGCCAGCACGCCCAGCCGGATCCGAGCGGTCGCGGCGGCGATCGCCGTGACGGTCAGGTACGGGTCGGCGACGGGCCAGCCGCGCCGGCGGTAGGCGACGTGGTCCCAGACGAAGACGCCGTCCCATCCCGCCGCCTCCGCCTGCCGTGCCAGGTCGACCAGCAGGCACGGGTCACCGTAGTCGCCGACGTTGGGCAGCCCGACCGCGTAGCGCATCAGCGGGCGCGGCGGCGCGAGCCGGTGCGGGCGGCCTGGCGCTGGGGCTGCCAGATGGCGTTGCCCGGCGGCGCCCACGAGCAGTTGGAGAACTCGATCAGGTTGCCGCCGTGGCTGGCGTGGATGCGGCGCAGCGCCCGGGCGACGCCCCCGCTGCTGGTGTTGTCGAAGAAGACCTTGCCGTCGCACGCCATCACCAGCGGGCGCAGCCGCTCGAACTCGGCCACCACGGCCTCGGCGCGGTGATCGCCGTCGAGGAAGGCGAAGTCGACGTGGTCGACCTCGCCGGCCAGCCCGGCGAGGAAGTCGCGGCTGTCGCCGACGTGGAAGCGGATGCGCCCGGCCACTCCCGCCCGCTCGGCGTGCCGCCTGGCCAGCTCGACCACCTCGGCGTCGAGGTCGACCGTGCGCACGATCCCGCCGGCGCCCGCATCCATCAGCGCCTGCGCCAGGACGATGGTGGAGAAGCCGTGGTTGGTGCCGGTCTCCACCACCACCGGGTCGGACGGCGGCAGGCTGCACAGCAGCGTGTAGTACAGCAGGTTCCAGGCGGGGTAGCCGAGCGAGAGCCCGGTCCGCGCCACGGCGGAGCGCAGGTCGCGGCAGCCGGCCTCCTGCTCGGCAAGGTAGGGGCTGACCAGCAGCCGGCGGTCGTAGTCGAACCGGCGCCTCGAGGGGATCGGGCGGATCGAGTGGTACAGCCACCGAAGACGAGACCGGATGGACTCGGCCATAGGAACCAGAACGCCTCCTTGCTGGCGGGAGAGCCGAATCATATGGTGCGGCCGTGAACCTCGCGAGGCTGCAGCGCAACTGGGACCTGCTGGGCCGGGCCGACCCCCTGTGGGCGATCGTGTTCGACCGGAGCAAGCGGGGCAACCGCTGGCGACCAGAGGAGTTCTTCGCCACCGGGCGCCGGGAGGTCACCCGGCTGCTCGCCGACCTCGACCGGACCGGCGTGCCCGTGCGCGGCTGTCGCGCCCTCGATTTCGGCTGCGGCGCCGGCCGGCTCACCCAGGCGCTCGCCGAGCACTTCGACGAGGTCGACGGCGTGGACATCGCCCCGTCCATGCTGGCGCTGGCCGAGCGCCACAACCGCCACGGCGAGCGCTGCCGCTACCACCTGAACGCCGGTGGCGACCTCGCGCTCTTCGCCGACGCCACCTTCGACCTGGCCTGCAGCCTGCTGGTGCTGCAGCACGTCTCCAACCGCTACGCGCGCGGCTACCTGGCGGAGCTGCTGAGGGTGCTCCGCCCCGGGGGCGTGCTGGTCGTCGGCCTGCCGAGCCATCCGCGGCCGAGCCTGCGTGGACGGCTGTTCGCGCTGCTGCCAAACGGCGCGCTCAACATGTGGCGCCGGCTGCGCTACCGCCGTCGGGGCGTGATGGAGCTGTACGGGCTGCGCCGGGACGAGGTCGTCGAGCTGCTCGGCGCGGCGGGCGGGCGGGTCGTCGCGGTGCTGCCCGACGACGCCCTCGGCCGCGACTGGTACGCCTACCGCTACGTCGCCGTCAGGGAGCCGGCGTGAGCCGCGCCCGGCTGCAGCGGTCCGAGCGGCTGGCGCCGCGGTCCCCCCGGCGGCGCAGGCCCGTGCGCGCCTCGCTGCCGCGTGCGGGGCTGCTGATGGGCGCGGCCATGGGCGCTGGCAACGCCCTCAACTACGCCTACAACCTGGCCATGGTCCGGCCGCTCGGCCCC
>WNFV01000853.1_pt1 | contig 41601 bp, 40 predicted proteins | sample 5400101 | NCBI WGS metagenome assembly WNFV01 (sample SAMN13153361, study PRJNA577476) | soil metagenome | isolation source: 115 cm soil or saprolite under grassland replicate 1 | place: USA:California | collected 2016-06-15 | reverse complement strand
CCCCCGCGTCGTCAAACGATCACAAAGCCCGTACCCATCGAAGAAACACGCCACCCAACCCGTCTCCACCACCGTCGCCTACACCATCGAAGTCCTCGACACGGGATGACCAGCCAGAATGCTTATCTTCTCGGCATTGCCCTTAAGGCGATGTCTCCACGTTACGAGGGGAAACCCACGTTCAGTCCCGATCGGACGATCGTCCGCTTGCTCGGACCCGAGGATGGATCCGCACGCGGACACATCTCGCAAGACTCCGACGGCCACGACAAGGGCGGCTTCGCCATCACCAGCGCCGCCCGGGCCTCAGCTGTTTGCCTGGCGACCGCACCGTTCTCAAGTCGAGCAACCATTCTGCGGCGCGGCGCATTGATGCCCCCGAGCCCATCCGCCCTATGCCGCGATGAGGGCGCTCATCCTCCGGACCCGTCACTAGCGGCAATCAGAGCTCGTGCTCGCCGCGATCCCATAGCTGATCGGCTGAGAAACAGGACCGGAGCCGGAAATCGGCCTGGATCCGGGGAGCGTGATCGACCTGGGCGCGTCGGCCCGTGCCCCGACACTGCCCGTTGGACGAGCACCCCGCCTGAATGCCAACGCCATAGATGATCTTCGTGGTGCGGAGAAAAGGCCCCGACGGCGCGCCGCTGCTGGCCGGCGAGAAGGTCAACATCCTCGCCCGCTGACCCCACCGCCCGCTGACCCACCGACCGCCGGCCACGCGCCGCCGCGGATCGCCAACCTGCGTTGCTGCGGCCGCCGCCCGCGCGGGCGATCCGCCACGAGCCCGGACCGTGCCGCCGCGTCCCAACCGGAGCTGCGCGGCCTATGTACCTGCCCCTGCCCACACATCACGAACCGGAGAACCACATGAGTGCTGCACCCCGCGAGATCGACCGCGGTCGCCGCGTCGTCGCCGGCGTGCCGGTACGCATCACCGAGCTCGTCTGGCCCGACCGTCGCCGCTCGTACGAAGTCCATCTGGTCGACGTCCATCTTGTCGACGGCGACGTCGACCTCACTGAACACCAGTGCTTCGACCAGATGCCCACCGACGACCAGATCGAAGCGCTCCTCGGCCAGCACCCCAGCCCGACTCCGCCGAACGACCACCCCGCCGCACGGCAACCGGCCAGCACCGGGATGAGCCAGCCGACGACGAGCCAGTCCACGATGAGCCCGCCGGTCCGCCGGCGGCTGACCCCCGCCGGGTTCGCCGCCGCCGTGCCGGCGCCGGCTACCTACCCGCTTCCCGTGGTCAGCCACGCCCTGGCCCGGCTGCGCACCACCGCCGTCGCGGCGCTGGCCACCCCGGACACCGTCGCCACCGGCGCGGTGTACCTGGTCGCGCCCAGCTACGTCCTGCTCGTCGACGTCACCGACCCCGCCGACCCTCTCGACCCAGGTGACGATCCGCGCCGGCACGTGTTGGTACCGGCGCCGCTGGCTGGCGCCGGCGTCACCGTCCCGGTCCCGGTGGTCGACGTCGACACCCTCCTGGAAGCCCTCGCCGAGCCCGGCTGCGCGCACCTGTGGCCGGCCGGCGACAGCCCCTACCCGGACGGGTGGGCGCACCGCGCCATCACCGCCCTGCAGCGGGCGGCCGGCGCCGCCCGGCAGGCATGGACCATGACCACACCCAGTACCTGCCGCTGATCCTGCCCGCACTGGCCGACATCCTCGACGATCTCGCCGCCATCGCCGACGGCCTGACCCCCTACTGCGGCGACCTCGCCGACCGGGCCGAGGCCCGGCTGGCCACCGTCACCGCGCTGCTGCCCGACGCCGCCACCATGCTGCGCCGCGCCCGCCACGACGTCGCCGCCCGGCTGGGCCGCGACCAGCGGCTACCCGATCTGCGGCTGACCGAGGTCGTGCTGCGCCCCGACCACACCGACCACGGCTGGGCCTGGCACGCCCTCGGCCACCTCACCGACCAGCGCGGCCGCGCGAACGCCTGCCACGCCACCGTCATCACCAGCCACCCCCACCCCAGCATGGCCGGCGCGATCGACGCCGTCCGCGAGCTGGCCCGGCACTGGCACGCCAGCCGCCCCGACCCGGGCGACCCGGCCACGCTACTGCGCCTGGCCGCCCCACCAGTGGCCCTCACCGGTACCGCGCTCGATCCGGGCTGGGCCGTCGAGGTCGCCGACCAGGCCGCCCGGCTGCGCATGCGCCTGGCCGAACCCGACACCACCACCGGTCAGCCGGCCGCCGCACCGGCCCCGACACCGAGCCCCTGAGCAGCGGGCCGCCACGTGCGTCACCCCATCCGTTCACCACAACCCGTTCACCACAACCCCGTTCGACATAGGGAGCGACCAAGGCCATGGACCACGTTCGTGACCTGCTCACCGCCGCCGCCGACACCGTCGGCTGGCAGATCGACCTCGACCAGCTGCCCGTCACCTGCGCCCAGGTCCCCACCGACGTGCTCACCCTGATCGAGGCGTCCGCAGCGCACCTGGGGGCCTTGGCCGGCCAGCGCGTGCTCGACGAAGCCGCCGCCTCCATCCGCACGGTCATGGACGGTAGCGACGGCGCGGACCCCCGCGACGTCGACTGGCACGCCCGACTGTTGACCACGGTCCTCGACCTGGCCGACGCCCGCCGCCACCACCTCGACCGCACCCGCCGCCGCCTGACCGCCGCCCTGCGGGGACTGGAATCCGAGGGGGCCACCTGGCCACCCGACCCGCCACCACAGCCCGCACCTGAGCCCGTGCCGGAGCCAGCTCCGGCAGCCATCGCCGGTCCTGGCCTGTTGGAAACCCTCGTCGCCCTCGGCCTGTATCCCGTGCCCGCCGGCGATTCCACCACGGCGGCTGTCGTCTACGCCGCGGTGGACGGCGACCGGAAGGTCACCGTCACCATCCATCCCGACGACGACTTCACCGCCGAGGTCCACATGTTCGACCGCGGGCTGCTCGCCTGGTCTGCCACCTTCACGCCGGGCACCCCGAACGCTGTCATCGTCGCCGCCGCCGCTGATGCGATGCCCTCCGCCGACCAGAGCAACGACCGGACCAGCCACTGCGAGCCGAACTAGCAGCAGAACCGGGAACGGATCCGGCGACCGCCCGAATCGTCGGTGCCTTGGCATGCGGGCCACCGGCCGCGCCCGGCGGCAGAGCTCGGGTTGCGTGCCGTCGGTTGTCGCGCCGAGGGCGCCGCGGCATACCTGGACACCCTACCTGGACACCCCTACCTGCATACAACGACGACAGTCGGCCGACAGGCGTGCCGGGCGCGCCGACACGACCCCACGCGGGGCGGCTCGCCGGAACCGACTTGATCAGCTCGGGATGCACACGGGTCAATCAGACCCACCCGCCGCCGTTGACACCCGCTGCCGATAGCTGGCTGGGCGGGGCACCGAGAAGTCCCCGGCGCTGTACCGCCGACAGTGGCTGCGGCGCCGGGTGACCGGTACCCGTCCGCCCGTTCGGCCGCGGACCTTCCAAGCGCGCGGCGTGGCCGGGCGACGGCAAACCTTTGCCTGACGGCGGGTCCGTCACACCGATCGCGGCCACGGCGGCTCGGCTCGGGGCCGGTCATCGTCGCCGCTTGACATGCGACCCCCGGGTTGGCGTTCATGCGTTGCGCGCCGTACCCGGTGACCGCTGGTTCGACACGGCGCGCGACGGCCCCGTCCACCCCAAGGAACACGGTCCTTAAGAAACCTGAGCGCCTCACCCACCATGCCCCTCACCGCGACGCCGCGTATCGACGACCACCCGCCGCGTCGCGCACGTCGGGCAACGGCGCCGCAGCCGCCCGCACGCACGACCGTCGCATGCGGTCGCCGTGTCCGAACTCTCGCTTCACCCCACGGGTTGTTCGCTCCCGCCCCATGTATGGGGCTGCGGCGCAACCGCCCGTCTCCGCTGTGTGGCCTTCGCCGCCCGCGCATCCGGAGACGGGTGCGCGGGCCTGTCCCGTGAGGAGAACCATGCGATGAACCCAACCCCGAACCCAAACCCGAGTCCGGCCGGGGCCAACCCCGCCGCCGCCAGCCCTGCCGCGGCGCCGGCCACGGCCGCAGCCACCGCGTCGGCCGGCGGCCCGGGTGCGGCACCCGAGCGGGGCCGCCGCTCCGGGCAGCTGTACCGGCAGGTGGCGTTGTATCTCGCCAGCCACCGCGACGACCTGTTGAAGGTCGGCGACATCACCCGGGCGATCGGCGCCCCCTCGGCCGGTGCGGTGTTCGAAGCTTTGAAGCGGATGGCCGCCGCCGGGTACGCCACCCACCACACCGGGCCGCACCGCTTCCAGGTCACCCAGGCCGGTATCGACGCCGCTGGTGCCCTCCCGCCGCCGGCGCCCCGCCCCGCAGGGGCCAGCGGGGCACGGTCGGGCCGGCGGCAGCCGGTACGCCGGCCCAATGGCGAGTTGTACTTCCCCCGCCGGCTGGCCGGAGCCACCGACATCGACGTGCTGCGCCGGCTGCGGGACAAGAAGATCCCGGTGCTGCTGTACGGGCCGCCGGGAACCGGCAAGACCGCCCTGGTCGAGGCCGCGTTCGGCGACCTGCTCACCGTCACCGGCACCGAAAACACGTTGGTCGACGACTTCCTCGGCGGGTTCCTGCCTACCGCGGACCGCGGCTACGAGTTCTTCTATGGCCCCCTCGTGGTGGCGATGCGTGAAGGCCGGCCGCTGCTGGTCGACGACGCCACCCTCATCCCACCCCGCGTGCTGGCGGTGCTGTACCCGGCGATGGACGGCCGCGGCGTGATCACCATCCCCGGCTACCGCAACGAACGCGTGCAAGCCACCGACGGCTTCTACGTCGTCGCTGGCCATAACCCGGGTGTGCACGGCGCCATCCTGACCGAGGCCCTCGCGTCGCGGTTCAAGGTGCACATCGAGGTCACCACCGACTGGGACCTGGCCCGCCACCTCGGCGCGCCGGCCGCCGCCGTGGCCGCCGCGATCGCGCTCAACCAGCAACTGGCCGCAGGAGCCGTGTCGTGGGCGCCTTATGCGGAGCGGCGGATTATGCCGAGGTCGATGCTTGCGTCGCTGGTGGAGCGATCTGCCAGGACAGTCATCGCGGCACAACCGCTTCCCCTGCCGTCCCGTTCAACGGCGCATGAAGACAGTGAATGGAACGTTCGACGCATCGCGGGTGCGGATCGCCGGACCGCTCGCACCGAACCTGGAAGGGTTCGACGTGGAGTTACGACGGCTGGGCTATGCCGACACATCGGCGAAGATCCAGCTCGAGCTCGTGGCGCATCTGAGCCGGTGGATGGCTGGCGAGGGCGTGCCGGTGTCCGGGCTGACGGACGAGGTGACGCGGGCGTACCTGACGGCCCGCCGGGTGGCCGGATACACCTACATGCGCTCGACCAAGGCGCTACGGCCGCTGCTCGGCTACCTGCGGCGGTTGTCGGTGGCGCCGATGCCCGCAGAGGCGGTGGCGCCACCGACGGCGGTGGAGGTCCTGCTGGACCGGTACCGGGACTACCTGACAGGCGAACGCCGCGTGACCGCCAAGACGGCGCGGGACTACGTCGATGTGGTCCGGCCGTTTCTGGCCGACCGGCTCCGAGACGGGGCCATGGTGCTGGCACCGCCGGTGACGTCGGCGGACGTGTCGCGGTTTGTGCTGGCCGAGTGCCGGCGTCGCAACCCGCGGTCGGCGCAGGGGATGGCGACCGCGATGCGGTCGCTGCTGCGCTACCTGCACGTGGAGGGCCTGCTCGCGCACAGCCTGGTCGGGGCGGTTCCGGTGGTGGCGCGTCGGCAGCAGGCTCTTCCCCGTGGGGTGGCGCCGGTGACGGTGCAGAGGCTGCTGGAGTCCTGTGACCACGGCCCGGCGGGGCGCCGCGATCTGGCGATCCTGGTGGTCCTGGCGCGGCTCGGGCTGCGCTGTGCGGAGGTGGCCGCCCTGCGGCTGGATGACCTCGCCTGGGGGCGGGGCGAGATCGTCGTGGCCGGCAAGGGTAACCGCCGCGACCGGCTTCCCCTGCCTGTCGACGTCGGTGAAGCGCTGGTGTCCTACCTGCGGTCGGGTCGGCCGGCCGGCGCCCTTGACCGGTGCGTGTTTGTGCGGGTCAAGGCCCCGCACACCGGGCTGAGCCCGGTGGGGGTCACTCAGGTGGTGGTATCGGCGGCCCGCCGCGCCGGTCTGGGCTGGCTGACCGCGCACCGGCTGCGCCACACGGCGGCGACGGGGATGCTCGCCGCCGGCGCCCCGCTGGCCGAGATCGGACAGGTGCTGCGCCACCAACGCCCGTACACGACGGCGGCCTACGCCAGGGTGGACCTCGTGGCACTGCGCCCGCTGGGCCGGGCCTGGCCGGGCGGTGCCGCGTGACCGCGCTGGAGCCGGGGCTGGCGGACTACCTGACGATGCGCCGCGCGCTCGGGTTCAAGCTCGACCACGACGGCAAGACCCTGGCCCAGTACGTCGCCAGCGTGCACGCCCGCGGCGAGGACACCATCACCGTCGACAACGCCCTGGCCTGGGTGACCTCCCCGCCGGTCGGCGCCGGCCAGGCGACGCTGGCCAACCGGATGACCATGGTGCGGGGCTTCGCCGCCTACATGCACACCCTGGACCCGCACACCCAGGTCCCCCCGGCCGGGCTGCTGGCCCAGGGCCAGCACCGGGCGGTGCCCTACCTGTACTCCCCGGGCGACATCGCCGCGCTGCTGGCCGCCGCCGGCCGCCTACCGCAGCCGCTGGGCGCGGCGACCGTGCAGACCCTGCTCGGTCTGCTGTGGACCTCCGGGATGCGGGTCGGCGAGGCCCTGGCGCTCGACCGCGACGACATCGACCTCGACACCGCCGTGCTCACCGTCAACGCCGGCAAGCACGGCCGGGCCCGGCTCGTGCCCCTGCACCCCACCACGGTCGCGGCGCTGCGCGGCTACCTGCGCCGCCGCGACGAGCTGTACCCCCGGCCGGCCACCCCCGCGCTGTTCCTCTCGGCGGCGGGCACCCGCAAGCGCTACACCTGCCTGCGCGAGACGTTTGCGCGGCTGCTCCGCCACGCCGGCGTGCGGCCCCGCTCGGCGCGATGCCGGCCCCGGCTGCACGACATGCGCCACTCGTTCGCCGTGCACACCCTCATCGACTGGTACCGCGACGGCGGCGACGTGCCGGCCCGCCTGCCCCTGCTGTCGACCTACCTCGGCCACCGCGATCCCGCCTACACCTACTGGTACCTGCACGCGGCCCCCGAACTCCTCACCGAGGCCGCCCACCGACTCGACCCGCACCCCGCCCCGGAAGGCCCGTCATGACCGCGTTCTCGGCAACCCTGCAGGCGTTCTTCACCGCCCGGCTCATCCGCCAGCGCCAGGCCAGCGGCCACACCATCGCCGCCTACCGCGACGCGCTGCGGCTGCTGCTGACCTTCGCCGCGCAGCGCACCGGCACACCGCCCTCCCGGTTCGAGTTCCCCGACCTCGACGCGCCGCTGGTCGCCGCGTTCCTCGACCATCTCGAACACGACCGCGCCAACACCGTCCGCACCCGCAACGCCCGCCTCGCCGCCGTGCACTCCCTCTACCGCTACGCGGCACTGCGCCACCCCGAACACGCCGGCGACATCGCCCGCGTGCTGGCGATCCCGCCGAAGAAGTCCCGGCACACCATCGTCACGTTCCTCACCGACGCCGAGACCGACGCGCTGCTGGCCGCACCCGATCGCAGCACGTGGACCGGGCGTCGAGACCACGCCCTGCTCCTGCTGGCCGTCCAGACCGGCCTGCGGGTCTCCGAGCTGACCGCCTTGACCTGCGCCGACCTGCACCTCGGTACCGGGCCCCACGTCAGCTGCCACGGCAAGGGCCGCAAGGACCGCATCACCCCCCTGACCCCGACCACCGTCGCCGTCCTACGCCACTGGCTGGCCGAACGCGGCGGACACCCCACCGACCCGCTGTTCCCGGCCCGGCGCGGAACCGCGCTCAGCCGAGACGCCGTCGAGCACCGGCTCACCCACCACGCACGCCGCGCCGCCGGCACCTGCCCCACCCTGGCCACCAAGAAGGTCACCCCGCACATCCTGCGGCACACCGCGGCGATGCGCCTGCTGCACGCCGGCGTCGACACCACCGTCATCGCTCTCTGGCTCGGCCACGAGTCGACGGCCACCACGCAGATCTACCTGCACGCCGACCTCGCCCTCAAGCAGCAGGCCCTGGACCGGACCAGACCATCGGCCACCCCGCCTGGCCGATACCAACCCGCCACCGACCAACTTCTGGAGTTCCTCCAGCGTCTGTAGCCATTCGAACCACAGCGGCCGTTGCTCGGCAACGATCCGTCCACGCGGGCCGGCGCGACCCATGAGCTGCGGCCTCATTTGTCGGTGCGATCAGACGCCAGTTGTGGATCAAGACGTGATCATGTCGGTGAGAGCCGAACGCACCCATTGATCATTCCGAGGTCCGGGGCGTTGGCGGCGGGCGCCCAATCCGGGACCGTCTACCAGCATTCCGATGACTCTCAGTAACGGATCGGATTTGGCAAGCTGGTGTGCGAACGTCCGGATCCCGAGAAGAGTGCGTTAGTGCATCGACGGTCGCGTCGGTCGGGCTTGGTTGGTGGATGTCCATCCTTGCTGCTGGAGCCGTTCGAACCCGTCCAGGAGGAGGTCGAGCGCGAACTCGAACTCGAACTGGTCGTCGCAGCCTGAGCCGACGACCGACTTGTCGTCATGGGTGGCCGCGATGGCCATTTCCGCGACGTGGGGGTATTTCCCGGCCATCTCGCGGAACATGGCCGCCTGCATTTGCGGGTCGACGCTTGGTGGGTTGTCGAACAGCTCCCGGGTGAAGCCCAACATGCGGCTGCCCAGTGCGTGCATCACATGGTGGGTGAGGTCGACGGAGAAGCCGCCGGTGCGGAACATGCCGATTACCGAGTCCATGTACTCCAGCACGACCAGTGTCGGGGTGGCTCGTGACTCGATCACGCGAGAGGCCCAGGGGTGACGGAGAAGCGCTCGTCGGGCCGACAGGATCCGCTGGCGGACCGCGCTCTTCCAGTCGGCTCCGTGGACCGGGGGGTGGATCTCACCGACGATGATGTCGACCATGCCGTCGAGGAGCTGGTCCTTGTTGGCCACATGCTTGTAGAGCGCCATCGGCACGACGCCCAGGTCCTGAGCGAGCCGGCGCATGTTCAGTGACTCGATCCCGGCGTCGTCGGCAAGCGCCACAGCGGCGCGCAGCACGCGCTCCCTGCTGAGGGGAACCCGGCGCACGGCGTCGGCCTGTTGGACCATCTCGGCCGCCTTCCTTTCGAACAGCCGCTGACCATTTCCTCCACTTGACAAGTGTACTACGTACACCTACCTTGATGGTGCGGTGTACGTAGTACACCTAAGTCGGCGGAGACGTAACGCGACACGAACGTGGCCTGAGCCACGACGCGGGTCGGGCAATCGCCCACCGTCGGTCCATCGAGGAAGGAGTCCAGGTGAACTCGACGAAGACTGCGACCTCCGCCAAGTCGCAGTAGCGCGTACCCGCCGGGCTGATCGCGCTCAGCCTCGTTGCGGTGGCCGCCGGCGCCGTTCAAGCCGCTTCAGCGGGCAGAGCGGCTCTACTACCACGTACTCACTCCCGGAAGGGATTTCATCGTGAACTCAACTCGAAGAACTGCGATCGCAACGGGAGCGCTGTTCATCGTTGCGACCATCGCCGCGCTCGCGGCAGCCGCGCTTGAACCTGCCCTCACCGGGACGGACTACCTGACGGGAGTCGCCAACCATCCCCACCGACTGGCCGCCGCTGCGCTCCTCTACCTGATCGCGGCAGGCACCAGCGTCGGCATCACCATCGCCCTCTACCCACTGCTGAAGAAGATCAACGCCGCCCTGGCGCTGGGATCAGTCGTCTTCAGAACCATCGAAGCGGTCTTTTACACGGCCGCGGTCGTGAGCCTGCTGTCCATCCTGCCCCTCGGCCAGCACCTCGCCACGGCACCGACCGACAGCCGTGCGCCGATTCACGCCATTGCCGACTCACTGCTCAGCATGCGCGACCACTCCACTCTCGCCGGCGTCTTCGCCTTCTGCGTGGGCGGCCTGATGTACTACACCCTGTTCTACCGATCACGACTCGTTCCCCGATGGCTGTCGGGCTGGGGCATGGCCGGGGCACTCCTGATGATGACCGCCTGCCTGCTGGCGCTGTTCAGCAACAGCCCCGTGACCGGCTACGCGCTCTTAATCCTGCCTATCCTCGTCCAGGAACTGGTCTTGGCCGTCTGGCTGCTGGGCAAAGGCTTCAGCCCGTCACCCCTTACGTCCAGGGCACCGTCCGAAGACTCAACCGCTCACCGGTGACGCCGGACGCCTGCCCGTCTTCCGCAGTTCGTGGTCGGTCAAGATTCGCACGTAGCCGCATACCGAGTGTTGTCGCGCAGCCCGGCGAGGTAACTTTCCGTAGCGTCACCGCCGTGCGGAGGCGAGCGGAACCGGCCCGTGCGAGGGTGGCGGACCGGTGGTGTCGACGCTCGCGAGCACCCACCGCGGCCAGATCTGGGTGTTGTCCGAACTCCTGAGCGCTGTTGCCGAGGATCACGAGCAGAACCAGGCAGGAGCGCTGACCCCAGGACCTGTTAGCGGCCGGCTCTCCGTTCCACAACCGGGAGAGGCGATCGAGTGGTTATGCCGCGATGACTGTCCTGGCAGATCGCTCCACCAGCGACGCAAGCATCGACCTCGGCATAATCCGCCGCTCCGCATAAGGCGCCTTATGCCGAGATCGGCATAAGGCGCCGCAGCTGCGCGAACTGCTCGGCTTCGCCCAGATCGCCAAGGCCCTCGGCAGGTCTGTCGCGGTGGCGAACCTGGCTGGCATCGCCCCCGAAGACGACCGGCCCGCCGTCATCGCCGAACTGTCCAAACACTTCGGCGACACCGTCACCGCGCTGACCCTCGGCAAACAGCGATAACCCCAGCGTCCACCGCACGCCGCATCGGGCGACACCCTGCCCGGCCCGACGGCGAAACGACAAGCGAAAGGACAACCCCTGCGATGCCACACCCGCAAAGCCACCTGCGCCCACCCGGCAAACCGGCCGGGCCCGACGACGCCTGGCAGGCGTGGAGCCAGGCGTGGACCCGGCAGATGCCGCGGCTGACCGGCCGCACCGACCTGACCGTCGTCGTCGCCCCCGGCGCCGGCGGCGGCGCGCCCGCCTGCTTCTACCCCGACCACGCCCGCGTCGAGGTCGACGCCGTCCACATCGGCACGCCGGAGGTGGCCGACCCTCGGCGGGCCGCCCACAAACAGGTCGTGCCGACCGCGTACGGGCTGCTCGTCCACGAGGGCGGCCACGCCGCCCACACCCGCTGGCGGGCCCCGGACGACACGCCGCCGGTCGTCGCCGACGTCGCCTACCTGCTCGAGGAATCCCGGGCCGAAGGCCGGCAGCGGGCCCGCCGCCGTGGCGACCGCCGCTGGCTGCGCCACGCGGTCACCAGCCTGCTGCACCCCGACGACGCCCCGGTCGACGACGCGTGGCACGCCGGGCAGGTCGCTGGACTCCTCCTCGCCCGCGTCGACGCCCGCATCATCACCCACAAGGACGCCCGCGCCGCCCGCGCCGCGGTCACCGCCGTGCTGGGCCGCAAGCGCCTGGCCGCGCTGCGCGAGATCTGGCGGCAGGCCCACACGGTGGCCGACACCGACGCCGACGCCATGGTCGACCTGGCCTGGCGATGGTGCCGGGTCCTGGGCATCGACCCCACCCAGCAGCCCCACGTACCGGTGCCGGATCTCGGCGAGTTCGCCGGCCTGCTCGCCGCCGCGCTCACCGACTACCTCGCCACCGCCGCCGGCCTCACCCCGACCGAATACCTGGCCCGCCACATCGCCGCCACCTACCCGGTACCCGCCGCCTGGACACGCCGCGACCCCACCGCCGACGAGCACGCCGCCGCCCGGCACCTCGCCCAGCGGCTGGCCCGCGCCCGCGCCCACCCCGAACCCGCCGCCACCCCCGCACTCCTACCACCCGGCAGGCTTCGCACCCGGCAGGCGATCACCGCCGACGCCCAGGCCGCCGCCGGCACCGCACCCACCGCCACCCCATGGCAACGGCGCACCCACACCCCACCCCCGAAACCCACCCTGCACCTCGCGGTGCTCGTCGACGTGTCCGGCTCCATGCGCCGCTACGCCAGGCCGCTGTCGTCGGCGGCGTGGATCCTCGCCCACGCCGCGCACCGCAACCAGGCCGTCACCGCCACCATCGCGTTCGGCTCCACCACCACCCTGCTCGTCCCACCCCGCCAGCGCCCCACCCAGGTCCTGGAGATGGCCACCGGCGGCGGCACCGCAACCTTCATCGACGCGGTCAAGCTCGCCGACCGGCTGCTCGGCCTGCGCCGCACCCGCACCCTGCGCATCCTCGCCGTGGTCTCCGACGGCCACCTGGCAAACATCGACCCGTCGCAGAAACTCATCACCACCCTGCACCGCACCGGCTGCGCCCGGCCCATCCTCACTTGCCAGGCGCCCCAACCTGGCCAGTCACCCCACACGTGCACAAGAACAAGGAGGAGAACAACCGTGAACCAGCCCAACGACAACCACCACCGGGACGACCACGACTGCCAGGCAGCCGGAACTCTCGCCTTTGTCGCCCACTACGGCGCACCCGGTATCGGGCAGTCATGGACCTGCACCGCGTGCGGCCGCGCATGGTCGCGCGTCGAGGGGATGTTCACGCCGGCCGAGTGGGGGATGCACATCCTGTCCCCGGCCGACGTCGAGTAACCCGCCGGCACAACCCGACCGAGGGGGCCCTTGCGGTGTCCATCGCGGCCGGCCCACCAAGGCCGCCGTTCGCCGCGCCATCTATGCCACCCCTGGCGGGTAAGGCATCGGCGATGCGTCCGGCCAGCGTTGATACCAGCAAAGGCAATCCTCCGGGCACACCAACCAGTGATGGCGCCAGGACGACTTGAGCTGCGCCGCCAGGCACGGTTGCATCGTGGCCAACCGCACCACCCGACCGGCCAGCACCGCAGGAGAAAGTCCATGGACGGCAGTGCGTACCATCCCGAGCCGCCCGCCGGCGCGAGGCGACCGCACACCCTCCCCAGCGGCAGGTTCGCGCGGCTGATCGATGAATTGCACGAGTTGGGATTTGAACGCAGCCCGACGCCGTACCGGCCCGGGCACGCGGTGTACACCGCCACCGACAGCCCGGTGACCTTCATCGTCGCCACCGATCCACCGGATCCGCACGTGCAGGTTCGGGGCAGCCGCGAGGCGGACAGCTGGCAGCTGGCCTTCACCGCACAAACCCCGGACACCGTGGCGCTGGTCGTGGTGTACGCGGCACTCAACGACGACCCAGCCACGGCGCTGCACGCCGCACGGGCGGCGCTGACCGCCGGGCCGGCCACCAACCAATCGCCGAAGCCTTACCCTCCCGCCGGCTGAGGGCGCCACGGCCGGCAGCGCGGGGCGCCCGACGGGGGTCAAAGGGGGGTCGGGCGCCCCGCAACCCCTTTCACAGCACTGGTCGATCCACCTGCCCACCGATCCGGTTCCCGCTGCCCCGCCAGCCCGCCAGTCGCCGTGACAATCCGGCCGGTCCATTCCCGGAACCGACCGGGGCGCGGCCCCGTGCCATACCTTCCACCGGCCCCCGGGCCGGGCGGTTTCCTTTCGCGCCATCACCTTGCGCCATCACCGTGACGCGGCTGGCCGCCCCGCCGCCGACGGGTCGTCGACCAACCGCCGCCGACCGTCGGTGCCCATTCGCTTTGCCACTGCCGAAAGTGAGGCCTCTCTTGTCGTCTGCTATCACCCACCTCGACCAGGCGCCGGCTCGGCTGCTGGTCGTGGATTTTGACTTCTTCTTCCCCAATCCGCTTGACGCCGGCGCCACTGACACCGAGGCGCTGCGCCTGTACGACTGGGGCCACGCCGAAACCATGGTGCACCGGGAGAGGATCTGGCCCGTCCGCGCCGGCGCCTTCGCGGCCGAGGGCGTGCCGTTGCCCCGCTGCGAGCCGACCGCCGGGTTTTGGGACCGGTTCACCTTCGACACCGACCTGCTGCTGGTGGCCGACTCCAACGCCTACGCTGGGCCGCTGGCCTGGGAAGGCGGCTTCGACGAGGTAGTCGTCTTCGACGCCCACCACGACAGCGGCTACCGGCGCGGCTACGCCGACTACCTCGCCACCGGCGAGTTCACCTGCGAGGACTGGACCTACCCGCACCACGAGGCCGGTGCCCGCATCCACGTGCGGTACCCCCGGTGGCGCCACCAGTGGCAGCGGCTGGAGCCGACGACCGGGATCCCGGTCGCCCGATGCACCGACGACGGTGCCCCGCTGCCCGGGGTGTTCAGCACCGTGTTCGCCTGCCGCTCCGGCGGCTGGGTACCGGCCTGGTGCGACGACCAGTGGCAACAGTTCATCGACGCGTTCCCCGGCCAGGTGGCCAGCGTCGACCCTGACCTGCGGCCCCGCTGGCGCCACGCCCGCACCGGACAGCAAGTGCAGCAGCACCGCCACCCGGCCGTCACCGATCCGCGGCGTCTCCAGCCAGCCGAACGCCTCCTGGACCTTCACCGCGAGGACTGGTGCCTCAGGGTCGCTGTAGTCCAACCTGGCGAGAGACCCGCTAGGCACCGGCAGCCGCTCGGGCGCCAGCTTCTCCAGGCGCTCCGCGGCCGGCCACGGCAGCATGCTCCGCAGCGTCCGCTCTGGGTCCACTGTGGACAGGCGCGTCGCGGTGCTCAGGTCGGTGTGCGCGATGACGTTCGCGTCGCTCACGTCCGGCCAGGGCGCGCCGAGCACCCGGTGGCACCGGTAGATCATGCCCGGTCACGTATACGCCCGGTCGACCGGGAACGCTCCGGCCACCGTGCAAGGCGCTGGTTCAGCCCTCCGGCTCCCCGCCACCGTCCAAGGCGACGCCCAGCCAGGTGCGAACCGTGACAATTTCGGGGTCGGACAGGGCGATCTCCGCGGCTTCGGCGCGGTTGAGGACGTTGCTGACGAACGCGGCGGCGATTTCATCCGCGTCCGGTGGTGGCTGCCTGTGCAGCGGGCAGCCACCGAAGGATGTGCCGCGCACGACCTACCCGACGGCGCCACGGCTGACGGGTACGTCGCGCTCACGAAGCTGGTCCCGGGCCCAGCCGGTGCATTCGGTCAGGTTGAACCGGTGAGTACCGGCGTAGTCGGACAGCCTCTGGTAGATGGCCGGCCACGAGGACTGCGGCAGCCGCGGCAGGTTGAGCTGGTCCACCAAACGGCCGATGGGCTCGGGCAGCGTCGGTGCCGGTGGCGGTGCCGGAGCCGACTCGGGTGGCGAGTGGCGGCTGCCGTCCCAGAGCAGGTGCTGCGAGGTACGGAGATTCGGTAGCTGCAGGCTTGCCAGCGCGCGGGCGAAGCTGCCGAAGCCGAACCAGTTGCTGTCTCACTGACCGAGCTGCCCAGTTGAGCCCGCAGGCGGTACGCGAGGGCAGCCATGTTCAGCGGCTCGGATGCCTTGGCGTACTCGGCGCTCATGAGCGATCGGAAGGTTTCGTAGGTCGCGTTCTCATCGACGGCTGCGACGTCGACCTGGCCGACCCCGTCCGCGAACTCGGCGTCCAGCGTGTCCTCCGCGTCGTCGAGCTCGATCGGCTCGCCTTGGGCCAAGGCGAGCAGTTGCTGACTGTCGAGCACCTGGTCGGCGATCGATGTGAAGGCGGCTGCCGCGTCCGCCGGTGACACGATCATCGTCCGGCGGTCCGAACGGCGTAGGCGCTGAAGCAGGGGAGTCATGTCGGAGTCGCCGGACGCGATGACGAACTCGTCGTAGCGGGTATCGGCGGACAGCGCGTCGATCGCGTCCACGACGATCCGGATGTCGGCCGCGTTCTTCGTCCCGCTGTAGCGAGGGCAGTCGATCACCTCGAAGCCGGCGCGGACGAACGCTGGCCGGAACTTGGAGAAGTACAACCGGGCCTGCTCTCCAGCAGGGTCCGGGTGGTACACCCACCCGGACGGGTTGAGGTAGCAGCGCAGGATCAACCAGCGTCGGGGTGCGTTCGCCATCAGCGTCGTCGACAGACGGCGCAACCACCCGTCCGGCTCGCTCGCGAACCGCACGGCCACATCGGGGTCCACCTTGTACAAGCCAGAGAACACGTTGTCGAAGTCGAGGTAGAGCGCCGCCCGGACATCACTCATGGTCGTAACGTATCAACGCTCAGCGACCCTGCGGCGTCCGCCCGGGCAGTCCACGCCGCCAGCTCGAGGAGGGACCGGGCAACGCCGTAGATCGCGATCACGGTGATCGGTAGGTTGCCCGCATGTCCTCCCATCTCAGCCCTGGCGCCTCGGGGGCAGTCCGTCGCTTTGCCGGCTGGGTCGCGCGTGGTTCGCTCGGGCATCCCTTGCTGGAGGGGGTCAACTACTGGGACGAGTTGAGGGACTCGCCGTCGCAGATGGAGATCTGCTTCGCCGTCTTCGCCAACGTCCTCGAGTTCGATGGACACGGAAACCCGACCAACGAGAAGTACGCAGAGCGTCGCGCCGCGACGTGGCTCTACAAGTACTGCACAGGGAACCTTCCCGCCGGCGCCGCCGAGCTTGAGCCGTGGGAGGTCGAACTGCATTGAGCCAAGAGGCCAGTCGCAGCCCATCCTGTCGAGGCCGCCAGGGGACCGTGCGGTTCCTCGACGTCGACGAACCTTGATCCCGTTCGGGCCCAGGCCGGAAAGCCGCAGCACACCCGCTCAGCCCACGAGCCCGGAGGCGGCGATCGAGCCGAACCCGTTGCTGGACCGGCTCAACCCCGCCGACGGCCCCAGATTGCTGGAACTCGGCACCGACCTGATGACGCGGCGCCACCAGGCGGCTTGGTGGCAAGCCGCCCGGTAGCCGTGACCCGCACCGCGACCGGCCAGCGATCCGTCCGAGTCAGAGGAGGTCGCCCGGTCACGTAGACGCGGTGTTGGCGGGACGCACCGACGACGCCCGAGGGTGCCGACACCCAGTCCGCGCTGGCTTTGCGTTTCGAAGACGTGGCGCAGCCCCGCAAGGCGGTTGCATCTGGCAAATGTTCCATGGCCATCGGGGAGTACGTCCTCGGCGGTAGGCTGCGCACGTGTCCGACCTGCCAGACCTTCGCGTCTTCGCCCGGGTTGAACCGCTGCTACCGACCGCCACGGTCATCGTGCGGGGAGGGCCGGACACGGGGGAGAAGCTGCGGACTCACGCGCAGCGGGTCCGCCGAGCGTTCCTGCTGGACGGTGAACCGGTACCGGGCATCTCGGTGTTTGCCGCGTTGGACGATATTGGTCCAGGATCGCTAGCCTCAGCCCTTCACCTTCACGAAGCTCGCGCTGTGGAGAGGTTGCGCCCGTTGAAGTCGGGCGCTGGCCCGGGTGAGCGGTGGTTCTGCGTCGTGTCGCGGGTGGTTTCCGGTCGCACTCAATGGGTCTGGGGCTGATGCGGTAGCGGGGTGATGGTCCAGCCGTCGGCCTCGTCGTGGGCTTGCGCGCAGCATTCGCAGAGGCATAGTTCATCGGCACCGTTGCGGGCGAGGTGGGTGGCCTCGTTCCACGGGCAGCCTTGACAGCCGGGTGAGGTACCCCGGTTTCACGGAGACTGGTGCGATCGGGGCTGGACGCTACGAGCCCACGGGCACGCCCAGCCTGGCCAGCACCGTGCGGGCATGGTGAAACTCGTCATCCGTGTCCACCTTGGTGAGCAAGAGTTTGGTGACACCGAGGGCGAGGTAGCGCTCGACGTAGGCCGCGACCTGATCGTACGAGCCGACCAGCAGCGGCGCTCCGGTCCGGCCGGTGCTGAACAGGCCGGTCCAGTACACCTCGTCATGCACGTCGGCCTCGGCGGCCAGCAGTGCCATGCGACGGCTCCAGTCGGACGGCGACTCGCGCTTCAACAGGGTGCGTAGCCGGGCCGCCCGGTCCACATTGTGATCGGCCAGCGCGACCGTCCATGCCTCCTCGGCCGTCGGCCGGGCCACCAGCCCGACCCGGATGCCCATATCCAACCCGGAGTCGCGGCGGACGGCCGCGAAGGTCTCGGCGAACGTGTCCACCGGTTCGGGATGGGTGATCGTGACGTCGCCGACCGCCTCGGCGAACCGGCGGTTGGCCGCCGACGAGCCGGCGACGAAGATGCGCGGTCGCAGGTGCGCGGGTAGGCAGGTGTTGATGCGCAAGTTGCGGTACTGGTAGTGGTCGCCGCTCCAGGAGACCGGCTCCTCCGACGAGAACAGCAGCTTGAGTAGGGTGACGTATTCCGTGGCCCGCGTGTAGCGCTGGTCGTGGTCGAGTACCTCGCCGACCTGGTCCAGTTCTTCCGGGGCGGCGCCGGTGATCACGTTGAGATCGACGCGACGGCGGTACAGCGATGTCAGGCTGCTGATGGTCTTGGCCGCCTTGAACGGCGGCATCGTGTAGGGCTGCATCGCGACCAGCGGCACCAAGTCCGAGGTGTACTGCATGAGTACCCCGCCCACCGCCCACGGGTCGAGCACAATGTGGTCGTAGAAGATCAGCAAGCCGGTGAAGCCGTTGCGTTCGGCCCGCTGGGCCAACATGGCCAGCCGCGGCCGCTGGTCGTGGGTAGGGGGCAGCCACGGAAGGGTTGCCGTACCGATGATTTCCAGCTTGCGCATGTCATCTCCGCCTAACCGGTCGGGATAGACGAGGGCCCGGGCAGCTCCGTCCAGCGTTGAGAATCGAACAGTCGGTCTAGGAACCCCTGCTTCCAGCGCTGGGTCCGCTGTTCCAGTTCGCCGTACTCGTCGAGGTAGTCCCGGTCCGGCGGCTCCAGCGCCCGGAGCAGTTCGGCCGGTACGGCGCCGGGATAGAGCAGGCTGGTGTGGTGCAGCGCGAAGAACAGCTCGCGCTCGGCGCCCACGGTTCTGACGAACTCGGGCAGGCGCGCCACATCGTCGGTCGCCGTGGCCCGGATCGACTCCATGACGTCGATGAACCGCATGAGATGCAGATCCCGGCCCTGCGTGATGCTCAGGTAGCTGGTGGCTTCCTTGTACAGGTGCAGGCCGATGTCCAGCAGCTGATCTAGTGGGCTGAGCGCGAACGATGGCTCTCCGCAGATCAACGCCGGCCGGGCACGGTCGAGGACCTCCCCGACATCGATGCGCCCGGCCGACTGTTTCTGGAACATGTCGAGGCACAGATCGACCTCGAACCACCGGACCTCGGCCTCCGAGGTCGACTTCAGGAAGGGTAGGGCGTTGTTGAGGTGGACGGCCCAGAACAGCTGGGTCTTGCGTTCGTGCGGGATGACCCGGTCACCGCTGTCGGAGGGCACGCCCTGCGCGTAGCCGAGATCGGCTAGGATCGCGGCTGCCTGGTCGACGGAATCCTTTTCTATCAACACATCCAGGTCACTCATGCGCCGGATCCCGGGGTCGTCGTACACCAGCGCGCACAGCGACGGGCCTTTGCGCACCGCATGCTTGAGGCCCTGCCGCCCGAACGCACGCAGTATCCGGGCGAACTCGGTGAACAGGCCGCGGTTGCGCCGCACATTCGCTTCGTAGGCGGCTGAGTAGATCCACTGGTGAGGCACCACCGCCCTTTTCCTGGGCCCATAACGCACGAGGTTACGACCGACCAGGCAGATCACCTGCTGGGCCAGGGCCTGATCGAGGAAGTACGGCCAATCCAGCGCCGCGTCGGCGGCCAGCCATTTCTGAACGGTCCGGTCGCGAGCGTCGGTCCATCGCGGCGCGGCCAGCGCCATCAGCAGTCGCGCCTCCGGACGCAGCGGCCCGGTCATGCTGGCCCTGACCCGAGCGTGCGCTGAACCTGGTCCGGCCAGCGGTCGATGTCCGGGCCGTGTCGATGCATCAGGGCCAAGGCCAGCCGCTCGTAGCCGAACGCGAGGCAGGCCGAGTGGGTGATCTCGCCGTCCGGGCCGACGATCCCATACAGCTGACCGAATTTGTCGGTGTGGTAGTTGCCGGACGCGACCGCCTGCAGCTGGTCCGGACCGACGGGTACCCGTAGTTCGATCTTCAACTGCCGATCCAACTGGAGCATCCGCATCATCCGCTGCGCCCGACCGAAGAACGGGTCGCTGGCCACTTCGCGGACGACCGTCAGACCCAGCGCGGCCAACCACTTCTCGCTGACAGCGAGCCGGTCATCCCGCCAGGCCAAGGCATCGGCGGTGTCGAGCCGCACGAACTCCCGCATCCGGAAGGACCGCAGCCGACCGACCTCGTGGTCGGCCTCCTGCCGGAAGCAGGTCGCGGTCACGCCCACCTCGACCGGGCCGGTCAGGCGTTCGCCGGCGTACAGCGGGTACACCCCGTAACAGGCGGCCGGCAGCAACACCACGTCCGACTCGGCCGGGTCGGGCCCGGCGTACACGCGGCCGAGCAGGTGCGGGAACGTCTCGGGGTAGCCGACCTGCTCGATGGTCTCCCGGGCGATGATCGGTGGTGCGTGCAGCTGCGGCCCGTCGCCGGCCAAGGACGTGAGGCCGGCGGCGATCGCGGTCACCACCGACTCGAAGCCGACGGTCGACAGGTAGACGCCGGCCGCGGGCGTCGGTACCAGCGCGCTGTCCGGGATCATCGCACCGGGCTCCCGATCAGCACGCTGACGCATCCGACGATGTTGAAGATCGTGCCGAAGGTGGCGTGCCGCAGGTAGCTGTCGGGAAACTCGAAGCCAAACGTCGACTCGAGCGCGACCATCACATCGACACTGGCCAACGACGTCATTCCGCGTTGCCACAGGCTTTCGTGGACGTCGACGCTCATCGCGGCCTCCTCGAGCCCGGAGTGGTCGCGCAGGATCGACCGGACCTGCGCTTCGATGGCCGATTCGGCTGTCGGAATCATCAGACCTCCTCTAGCGGCTGGGCGGTCACGGTCACGTGGTCGATCCAGACTGGCTCCGGCGAAGCGGCGATCGCCGACACCACCCGTCTGCTGGGCGCGTCGACCACCTCGCCGAAGCACGCGAACGCACCGTCGAGGTGCGCAGCCGGCGCGACCGTGATGAAGAACTGCGAGCCGGTACTCGTGGATCCGGGGCCGGCGCGGTTGACCATGCCCAGCCGGAACGGCTGATCGAAGGCCGCCTCGGCGCTGATCTCCTCGAACCAGCGGTAGCCGGCGCTGCCTTCACCGGTACCCAGCCGATCCCCGCCGTGGATGAGGAAACCGGGCTCCCGCCGGTGGAAGACCGTGCCGTCGTAGAACGGACCCGTGCCGGGCTGGTTGGTTCGTGGATCGAACCAGTCGCGGCGACCGGTGGCCAGTCCCACGAAGTTGTCCACCGTGTAGGGCGCCCGATCGACCCACAGCCGTAGCGCGATGTCGCCCAGCGTGGTGTGCAGGGTCGCGTCGGCGGCGGTGTAGCGGTTCAAGGTGTCGGGGATCGGCGCGCTGTTCGGCAGCCGCCGGACGCTGACCGGACCCTGACTCAAGGGATCGCCCACCTCGAAGTCCGTCGGCTCGGCCCGGTTGCCGCAAGCCAGCGCACCCGGCCGAGCGTGCCGCAGACTCCGGTCGAACCAACCGAATGGCCAGGCCACCGGTGGTGGTGGCCGTAGTGGTTCCTGGTGGCCGCGCACCAGTTCCCGTACGGCCGGCGAGGCGTGCCGAATCAAGGTGTCCACATCGGTCCGGGCTTGCGCGTCGAGCACAGTTCGCATGTCCTGTATGTCGTAGAACTTGTCGAACACCGAGCCGTTGTTGTGTTCCAGGGTGAAGCACTGGTCCACGAAGACGCGGTCCGGGATCTCGCCTTGGACATAGCGCAGCATCATAGTGGTGATCGGATACCAGGCGGCGCCGCCGAATTCGCGGCCGAGCCGGCCGAATGCCTGGCTGGCCAGGTCGAGCGCCCGGCGGTAGCCGAGGTCGGATCGGATCCGCGGCCACGCGACGCGGCTGTCGCCGGTGCGGATCGCGTCCAGGAAGCCGGCCAGCTCCGGGGTGTACAACGCGAACGGTACGCGGCCGAAATGGCCGAGCTCGCTGCCGATGGCGCTGTCCAGGTGCCCGGCGAAGTCGGCACACAACTGGGGCAACCAGTTGGCCAACCGCACGCGCGCGTCCCGATTGCCGTTGGCGGCCATCCACTCCAGCAGATAGAAGTCGGCGGCGATGCTGGCCGGGTCGACCGGATCGACAAACCAGCGCGCGCTGTGGGCCGATAGCTCACCGGCGATGCCGGCCAGCGCCTCGTCCCGATCGCTGTCACCCCGCAGATAGCGCATCCAGTGCCGTTCGGCCACCGCGAAGAGGCGCGGGTACCGCCACTGGGTGCCGAGCACGTCGAAGCACGGGCGGTGATCGGGACGGGCCGACCGCACCAGATGTCCGGCCAGCATCTCGATCAGCGCTTTGGTCAGGAGCAACCGCAACCGGCGTTGGTACGGCGTGGCGCCCGGCAGCCGGCGGGCCAGCTCGACCGAGAGGTTGGTGGCCACCTCACGGGTCTCCATCAGATGCGGCCAACTCAGCATCGTCAGCACGCTGTCGGCCATGGTCGTGCCGCGGAACCGGTTGCAGTCAACGAATATCCCGGTCACCCCGGTCTGATCGGCGAGGTAGCCGGCGGCCGGCGTGTGGGGCGCGAACGGTACGAGGTGCAGGTCGAGGCGCCGGTTCGTCGCCGGGGCACCCAACGCGTCACACAGCGCGGGCAGGTACCGGTCGGCACCGAGGATGTCTTCCAGCTCTCCGATAGCGTTGGCCCGAAACTGGTCGTACTCGGCGATGATCGGGTTCAGGATCGGCTCGGCGGCGGCCAACGCGTCGGCAATGATCTTCGCGCCTGCCACCAGACGGTGATCGGTCATCCGGGCAACCAGATCGGCCGGATCGACCGCGGCCGCTACCTCGGTCGGTATGTTGGTGCGTACGACCGGCGCCCACGACTCGAACCCGGCGGCGAACGCAGCCACCTCCGGCCCGGTCGGCAACGGGATCAGGGTCGGCTCGAACGAGAACCGGCCGAGCATCTCCCGCTGGGTGGCCAGGAACAGGTCGAGCAGCGGGCTGCGGGCGTGGCTATACCTCATCGTCGGCTCCCGCGATCAAGCCCGCGGCGGCCAACTCCCGCACGGCGCTGCGGACCCGCAGCCGATCCAGCCGCTGCCACGGCTCGGCCAGCGGCGCGAGGGCCACCGCGCGGTCGGTGACCTGGTCTATCGACGTACTGGCGCACAGGCCCCAGACGAGTAGCGCGCTCGCCGGCACGTGGAAGGTACGGCCGCCCGGCCCGATCAGCACCATGGCCGGACCAGCATTGCCGGGCAACACATCGACGGCACGCCGCAGCGCTCCGCCCCCGCCGGGCCAGTCCGGCCAGTGCTCCAGCGACACGCCCCACCACCCGACGGTCAGCGCGGCGGCCAGGCATGACTGGACCAGCGCCACGATCTCGGGCAGGGCGTCGAACGCGCCGTGCAGGCTGAGCCGGCGGTAGCGGTCGAACGGGAAGGCGGCCGGGACGGTGCGAGCCACCTGGTGGCCGACCCATTTGTCGCCGTAGTAGAGGTCGCCGCCGCTGGCCGCGATCGCCTTGCCGGCGGCCAGCAAGGCCCGCCGACCGGCCAGCACCGCCGCGTCCCGGTCGATCTGATCCGCCGAGTCCCGCAGGCCGGCCACGTCCTCCACCGCCGAATAGGCCGTCGCCGCCCAACCGCCGATGACCAGCCGGCGCAACGACAGCGGCCGACCGGCGAGCCGCTTCCGTAGGCCGGCCAGGGCGCCGTCGTCGACCACGACGTCCCCGGTGAGCAGCCGAACGGCCAGCACCAGGTCACGCTCGGGCAGCGAGTCCGCCCCGAGTACCTGGTCGACCAACGCGTCCAGCCGCTCGCTGGCCAGTGTCTGCACGTCGACGCGGGTGCCGCCGGCGTGTAGCTGCCGCCGGCGCTCCACCCAGCCCGGGCCGATCAGGTAGACGTCGATATCGCTCGACGCGCTGCCCAATCCGACCACGTTGCTGCCGGCCAGGAACGCCGACGGCGCGCGCTCGGCCGCGGCCAGTTCGGCCGCGACCGCCCGCCCTCGGTCCACGCGCTGCGCGTTGCCCATTACCAGCCCGGGTTCTCCGGCAGGGCGAGGCCGAGGTACTTGCCGTCGTCGGAAATCATGATGCCGACGTGGCAGCACTCGTCGAGGAAGCGGGTGACCCGCTCAACCGAGACGTCCACGCCGCGCGAGACCAGGTCGGCGGTCACCCTGGCCGGCGTGTGCGCGGTATCGCCGCACGCGTCGTACGCCTCGGCCCGCCAGTCGGTCAGGGTCAGCTGCTTGGCCTCGGCGGTGCGGCGGTCGATGATGGTGAGCCGACCCGGCAGCCGCTGCATGATCAGTTGAGCGTTGGCCGCGTACCGTTCGGTCCATTCGTCGACGGCGACGTTCATCGCGTTCACGGTGATGTCGGACACCCCGGTCGGTTCGTACGCGAAGAAGTAGGCGATCTTCGCGTGGTCGAGGGTGGCCGGGTAGATGTGGCGGTAGAACTCCTGGGGCCGCTTGCCAGTGATGGGGAACGACCCGTCGGTGTAGTACGGGCTGAACCGCTCCAACCAGATCCGCTGGCACCCGGACGGCGGCTCCAGGTGGTAGAGCAGCGGAATCAGCTTCTGCTGCGCGGCGTAGTCCTCGTCGGTCTCGCCGGGGAAGCCGGCCAGCAGGTTCCACGACACCCGCATGCCGTAGTACTGCGCCCATTTGAGCAGCCGTACGTTGATCAGCAGGCTGGAACCCTTGCGCATGATCCGCAGTACGTTGGTGCGCAGGCTCTCGATGCCGGGCTGCACGCGCATGATGCCGGCCCGGGTCATCGTGCGCATCTGCCCGCGCGTGAGGTTGGCCTTGACCTCGAAGAACATGTTGACGTCCCAGTGCCGTTCGGCCAGTTCGGCGCAGAACCCGTCGAGGTACCGCATGTCGAGGATGTTGTCCACGGTGTCGACGTGCGCGATCTGGTACCGGTTGACCAACGTGGCCAGTTCGTCCAGCGCACGCGATCCCGACTTGGCCCGGAACTCCATACCCAGCGCGTTGAGCCCGCAGAACGTGCAGTGGTGCTTGTGCCCCCACCAGCAGCCGCGGGAAAACTCGATGGGAAGCCGGATCGGATCCTTCGGCACCAACACCTCGTCGCGACCGAACCGGTCCAGGGCCGCGAAGTAGTCCTCGTAGACCGGAAGCGGAAGGTCGTTCATGCCGGCCGGTCCCAACCGGTTGTTCGGGGCGTCGGCCGGCGGCGCGCCGTGCCGATGCACGTTGGGCAACTGCACTTCGCGGCCGTCGGCGATGTCGCGCAGCAGGGCCGGGAACGTGACGTCACCCTCGCCCGCGACCACGTAGTCCAGCCACGGCAGCTTCTGCGCGTACTCCAGGCCCATGTCGCTGTCGAAGTTCGCCCCGCCGTACACCAGGGCCGGCCCGGAATGCGTCTCCTTGATGACCCGGCCGAGCGCGAGGGCCGCGGTGTTCTGCAGGAATGTCGAGGTGAAGCCGATGACGTCGTAAGTCGACCACTCCGGGCGGGCCGCGACGTCCGCTATCCATTTCGGCACCGTCTCGCGCTGCATGCGGACGAGGTCGTCCAGGTCGCCCTGCATCCACTCCGACCAGTCCGACAGCACCTCGGGGTACGCGGTCAGGTATTCATCGATCGGCCGCACCTCACCGAACGCGGCGTTGGAGAACAGCCACTCGCCGAGGAAGTGCAGGCGCAGGGAGTCCATCACGGCCAGCTTGTCGTAGGACGTGCCTCCCATGAACGCCGCGAACTCGATGTTCAGGTAGTGGCTGTCGCAGTCGTGCCCGGCCTTGCGGGTGATCGCCTGCAACAGCCCGCACTGGATGGACGGCGCGTTGACCCGGGCCCAGGGCATATTCACCAGAGCCACCCGCAGGCGCCGGCTCGGTGGTTCGTCGAGGTTGATCGGCAGCGTTTCGGGCCTCGTGGTCAGCAGCGGAATATCGATACCAGTCATCAAGCCCCCTCAGATCACTCGTTGATTGGTCAGTCGAAGTCGTCATGGCCGTGCCGGGCGGCCCGGCGGCTCTGGATGGCGACGGCCAGCACGCCCAGCCCCGCCGACACGACACAGATAGTCAGCTCCAGCAGTGCCTCGTTCAGCCACGGTCGGCCGTCCAGCGCCGCGTGGATGGCGGCCAGGCCGTGCCGTACCGGCAGCACCGACCCGATCGCGTCAACCCACGGAACCTGGCCTGGCGGCAGGAACGCGCCGCTGCACAGCATGGTCAGGTAGCCCAGAACATTGGGTGCGATGGCGTCGGCTCTTTTGGCGATGGTCAGCGTGGCGGCGGCGATGCCCAGCATCGCGTACCCGCCGGCCATGATCACGAAGATCCACAGCCACGGTAGGAGGCGCAGCGCCAGCGGCCCGAGACCGAGCAGGCCGGCCGCGATCGCCGCCTCCACCAGGAAGAGGCCGAGGGCCACACCCAGATACGGCACGGCGCGGGCGTAGAGCACCGAGACGGCCGGCAGCGCGCCGGTGCGCACCCGCCAGAATGTCGAAAAGTACTTGTCGGCGAACGGGACGCTGATCACCGTGACCACGTTCGTGGTGGTCAACGCGAGGGCCAGGCCGCCGACGAACGCGTACTGGCGCTGCTCGGGGCCGGCCACCACCCCGCCGAGCAGGGTGAAGAACACGATCTGCAGTACGCCTTTGGGCAAGGTCGCGGCGGCCACGGCGAACGGCGGGTAGGTCACATTGTGCTCCTGCCAGCCATGCCGGACGGCCTCGGCCGTTCGCCACCGGGACAGGCTCCACCGGGCCCACTCAAGCGTAGTCAAGCGTCCCCCTATGCCGCGCCTGGTCGATCGACCACCGGTAGGTGAGCCAGGCGGTGACGCCGTAGCCGGCCGTCAACATCAGCGCGATCGCCAACGGCCACAGCGACAGCCGGCCGCCGATCGCCCCGGCCAGAAACTCGTTCAACCAGTGCAGGCTGAGCAGCTGCGGCGCCCAACGCAGCCAGACCGGCAGGGCACTGGGCGGCAGCAGCAGCCCGCCGACCACGAATACCGGATACATCAACGCTCCGGACCAGATGACGCCGTACTGGCTGAGCAGGAACAGGCAGGCCAGCATGGCCCCGAGCGCAGTCGCCGACACGACGACCACCAGCAGTCCGACCACCATCCACAGCGGATGGGCCACGGCCAGCGGCAGCCGCAGCACCAGTGCGGTGGCGGCCGTCGTGACCAGAGTCATGCCAACGCCGTAGAGCGTGGCCCCGAAGCTCTTGCCGAACAGGACGACGGTCGGCGACTCGACCCCGCATACGCAGCGGGCCAGGGTACCGTAGGTGCGTTCGCGTCGCAGCACGCCGCCGCTGGTCCAGATGGTCGTCGCCCAGAGCGCGGTCAGGATGACCGATACGAAGATCTCGGTGGACCGGGCCCGATCCGGCCGGTTGGTCTCGATCGCGATGACCAGCAGGGCTATCGGCAGGAAGCCGCCATTGATGAGCACCAACGGATTGCCATGCATGGTGCGCTGCTCGACCCGGGCCGCGGTGAGGAACGTCCACGTGGTGCGGCGCGTGCGGTCGCCCATCACGACCGCTCACGTTCCATGAGCTGCGCGGCGACGTGCGAGTAGACGTCCTCCAACCGCATTGGCGCAACGTCAACGCTGAGAATGTCGACGCCGGCCAGGACGGAACCCAGCGACCCGAACGAATCCACGCTCCAGTCGCGTACCCGCAGACGCAGGGCCCACACGCCGTCGGCCTCGCTCAGGTCGTCCACCGTGAACTGGGACGCCGCCCCGTTCAGGGCCGGCGGATCGCCCGAGCCGCGGATGGTGACGATCGCGGTGTAGCCGGCCAGTTTGGCGAACTCGGTGACATCGACATCGGCCGCCGCCTCGCCGTCGGCCAGGATCACGACCCTATCGGCCAGCCGCTCGATGTCCAGCAGGTAATGGCTGGTCAACAGGACCGAGGTACCGGCGTCCCGCAGGTCCGCGATGTCCCGGCGTAGGCGCTGGGCCTCCACCGGGTCGAGGCCGACGGTCGGCTCGTCCAGGAGCAGCAGCGGTGGCTGATGAACCATGCCGATGGCCAAGTGCAGCCGCTGCCGCATGCCCTTGGAGTAGGTCTCGACCGGCCGATCGGCGACACCGGACAGCCCGACCCGGTCCAGCCCGGCCGCCAGCCGATCGGCCAAGCCACGCCGTCCCACCCCGGCCAGCATCGCGAAGAACCGCAGGTTGTCGCGGCCGCTCAGCTTGCTGTAAAGCCCGCGGTCACCGCCCAGCACGACACCGGTCATCCGCCGTACTGTCCGCAGGTCCTTCGTGACGTCGTGCCCGAAGACCCGGGCATTGCCGCTCGTGGGCAGCAGCAGCGTGGCCAGGATCTTCGTCAGCGTCGTCTTGCCGGCGCCGTTGCTACCGAGCAGCCCGACGATCTCGCCCGGCGCGACCCGCATGGTCACGTCCTTGAGCGCCACGATTTCCTCGCCATGCACCTTGAACGTCCGGCGCAGTGACTCCACTTCGATCGCCGCGGCGGTCATTTGATCCCCCGTCGTTGCTGGGCCCCCACCAGTCGCACCAACGGGATCCGGGGGGATGCGCACGAGATGTAGTCGATGTCGAGCTCGGCCAGGAAGCGCACGGCGGATTCCGCGGCCGCCTGCTCACCGCAGACGCCGATCTGGATGTCGGGGCGGGCCGCGCGGGCGTCCCGCACCACTTGCTGGATGATGGCGCCGACCCCGTCGATATCAAGCTGCTCGAACGGCGACTGATCGATAAGGCCAAGCTCTTGGTACGCCGGCAGCAGCGCACGATCGGCGTCGTCCCGTGACAGCCCCCACAGCAGGGCCGTCAAATCGTTGGTACCCAACGAGATGGTGTCCAGCCGCGAGGCCAGCCGACCGGCCATCAACGCGGCCCGTGGCGTTTCGATCATCGCACCGACCCGAACGGCCAGGGTGTCGGCCGCCGGTCCGGCCGCCGCCTTGACGTCTGACAGCAGTCCGCATACGACGTCGACCTCGCGGGGTGTACTGACCATAGGTATCAACAACTCTGGCCGCGGATCGCCGCCGGACCGCCGGACCACGAGCGCGGCATCGATCAGCGCCTGAATCTGGGTCACGGTCAGCGCGGGCACCAGGATTCCCAGCCGAACTCCGCGTACGCCGAGCATCGGATTGTGCTCACGCAGCCGATCGATCATCGCTCGGGCCATGGGATCAGCGATGTCACGCGGATCGGCCAGGAATTCGTGACGGGGTGGGTCGAGCAGCCGGACCGTGACGTTCAGGCCGTCCATGGCCGTGAGGAGGTCGATGAACTCCCCGCGCAGGACCTCGTACACCGCCGCCAGTCCCTCGGCCAGTTCGGGCCCGGGGCGGGCGATCATCACCCGTTCCAGTAACGGCCGGCGATCGCCGAGGAACATGTGCTCGATCCGGCACAGTCCGACACCGGTCGCACCCAACGCGCGCCCACGGGCGGCCGCCGCCGCCGAATCCGCGTTGACCTTCACCGGCACTCCCGGCCCGTCGGTCAGCACCTCATGCAGCCACCGCAGCAGGTCGGCGGTTCCGTTGTCCTGCGGCCGCGGCTCAACCAGGTGGCCCCGGTAGACGGTTCCGCTCGTGCCGTCGACCGTCGCGATATCCCCGGCTGCGAGGGCTTCCCCGCGAGGGCCTGACAGATGCTGCTGCGCAACGGACAGCGCACCACCGACCAACCCGGCCACCGCCGGGCGGCCCAGCGCCCGCGCGACCACGGCGGCATGCGTCGTCTGCCCGCCCTGATCGGTGACGATGGCCACCGACGCCAGCACGCCAGGCAGATCTTCCGGCCGCGCCTCGGTCAACACGAGCACGGGTTCGAAACCCTTGGCGCGAGCCGCGACGGCGGCGTCGCTACTGAACACCACGGGGCCACTTCCGACACCCGGGGAGACGCCCAGACCTTGTACAACGACAACCAAGCCGCGAACATCGGCGGTAGATGTGAGTGCCCGCTCCAAATCCTGCGGGCAGATGGCCGCCACGGCCTGGGCGCTTGTGCATTCCCCCCGTGTGTGACTAGCGGCGATGGCTCCGATGCCATCGGGAGGCATCGCCTAGCGGATGTTCATGTACTCACGGCGAACGCCGAGCAGGTACACCCGGTCGTCCAGCTCGGCCGCTTCTTCGGGCGCGAGCGGAGAGAACTGGAGCTCAGCCAGATCCTCGGCGGCCTCTTGGGCCTCTGTTGCCTCTGAGGTAACGGTTTCGCTATCTCTCATGGACGAGAGTCTACGTAGACACCAAGTATCATTCAACCCCGAGGCCGACGCGGTGAAAGCAGGTGCAGGCGGCTGCGACTGAGTTCCGTGCTGGGGGTCTGGGCAACAAGCTGGATGGCGGACGCCAACGACGAAGTCTCACCCCGGCTCGGCCTACCCAAGCTGCCGATCGTCGAATGGTCCGACGCAGCCGACAACCCGCCGACTGAGCTGCACTGGAAGACCCAAGACCTTCGTCAATTGGGCCGCCGGCCGCCCTTTCATTTGGATCGACGATGAGATCCGCACCGCTGACCGCGATTCGGTGGCACAGCACTACCAGGCGCCATCGCTGCTGCACCGCGTCGACCCCGCCACGGCGTGACAGACAGCGACTTCAAGTACCTCGGGCAGTGGCTCGCCGCTCAAGACGGCAACGACACCATCACCCGCTGACCACTGGAGGCAGCGCCAGATACGGGTCATACCGTCCGCACGCCGGCCCTCCGTCGACAGTCCACGACAGGTGGAATGCCGCAAAGAGGACATGATCGGCCTGTCCTCTTGACTGGTGCAGATAAGTGTGGCGCATCGCCACCCGTCCCTACCGGGGCGCACATGTGGCGCCGTTTCCGATCGACCTGCCGCTGCACGCGATCGCCGCCGGCTGCCCACCCGGCGGCGTGGTGCTGGGACCCGTTCAGCGGAGCAGCCACCACCGGTCTCGCCGCCCTCCACCTAGGACGGTCGTACATCGGGGTGGACATCTGCGCCGCGTTCCACGACGAGGCCCTGGCCCGGCTGCGGCCGCACCTGCCCGGCCCCGGGCCGGGTGGGGGCGGCGGGTGAGGCTGCACACGGTGCCGGTCACCTTCGCCGACGCGAAGGCGTTCGTCGCCGACTGGCATCGCCATCACCGGCCGCCGGTGGGCCATAAGTACAGCATCGGGATCGCCGACGACCACGACCTGCTCGTCGGGGTCGCGGTCGTGGGCCGCCCGGTGGCCCGCCACCTCGACGACGGCCTCACTTTGGAAGTCACCCGGCTCGCCACCGACGGTACCGCAAACGCCTGCAGTGCCCTGTACGCCGCAGCGTGGCAGGCCGCCAAAGCGCTCGGCTACCGCCGGCTCATCACCTATACCCAGCAAGGCGAGAGCGGGGCCAGTTTACGGGCGGCCGGGTGGCGCGTCGTCGCCGCCCGCCCACCCGCACCGGGCTGGTCGCGGCCCAGCCGCCCCCGCGACGACCACGGCACCGGCCACACCGCCCGGCTGCGCTGGCACGCACCCGTCCCGCCGGGATAACCCGGACGGTCAACGCCCCACCGGGCCCGCCCGCCCCGCATCACCCGACACTCCGGGCGCCGGCATCCGCTGACCGCCGTTGCCGGCCATGCCTGTCCGCTCACCACCTGATTCCAGGAAGGGGACCTCCGCTCCGCCATGGGCATCGACACCGACCTGTGGTTCTTGATTCGTGACGTGCGACCCCTGGCCTGGCACGCCTCGTGGGCCGACCACCGCCCCGGCGAGGCGGCCGCGCTGCACCTCGCCGCGCAGGGGTCGCCGGTGTTCCTGACCGCCAGCGGGCACCCCCGCCTGCTCCTCGACCCGTCCAACCCGCACAGCGTGCAGCGCGCCTACCCCGCCGGCCGGGCCCACCCCGCCCCCGGCGAGGACACCACCACCGCTCCGGTACGGCCGCTGGGCACGCTGCCCCTACGCGACGCCACCCATCTTCTGGCCGCGATCGAAAGCGCCCACGGCAGCCGATGCTGGCTCGTGGTGACCCCCTCCACCGACGGCCTCCGGTGGCGGGTGGCGACCCGGCCCGGAGCGCCGGCCCGCACCGGCTGGATCGCCGGCGAACTACGGGTCCTCGGCCTGGATGCCTACCAGGGCGAGTACGCCGAGCATCACACCTGGCGCGGCTGGTGCCTGGCCCGGTTTCCCGCCGCCACCGCCCGCACCATCGCCGCCGAGGTCAACGCCCTGCCCCGCAAGGCCCTCCGACGGGGCCTGACCCGGCTGCGGCTGACCAACCAGCCCACCGACCGCGACGGCAGGCTCGACGCCGACCGAGTGCTCACCGTCGGACCCGACCCCGACGGCTGCTACCGCATCGGCGCCCGCCGCTGGCAGTGGATCACCCTCGACCGGCTGGAGCCCGAGGAACGCATCGTGGAACCCTTCGACGGCCCGATCCCCGACGGGGTGGACCCCGCGAGCATGCCCGCGATCGGGCAACTCGCCCACGAAGACGGCGCCAACCTCACCTGGCTGTCCGGCACCACCCTGTACCAGCGGGAATACGCCGGCGGCCACATCTGGCCCGGCTGCCCGGCGCAGCGGGTCACCCGCACCGCGCACCCGACCACCCGCGCCGCCGAGTACCTGCTGCGATCCGCTGCCGCCGACACCGTCCACACCGCCACCCGCGACAGCCACCGCTGAGGCGCACACACCGCCCCGCGCGGGCGGCTATGAGCCCCTGCAGGACCCACATCCCGCTCGGCCAAGACCGCCCGCCCGCGTCTGTCCGCGCCACCCGGCATCGACCCGGCCTCCGCCGTCGCACCCGGGCCACACCACCGTCCGGTTCCGATCGGGGCTGTCGCACCCCCTTCGGACAGTCGCACCCGCCGCAGCAGCGTGAGGACCGCTGATCCCGTCGACCACGGCAGGCGGCGGCAACCGCCTGGCACGAACGGCGCATCACCGCAAACCGTGGTCCCCGCCGGCGCCTGGCCGGATCCACCACACCGCCGGCCGCCTCCCCGTTGGTGGCCCGCCTCGCCGCCGGTGCCGCGGCCAGCGCCCCGCCCGGGTGCCGGTGTCGCCGCCAGCCCCGCGCGGGGCCTCGAGTCAGGTCCCGCCCCCACCCGCCCTCCGGCCCCGCGCCCCGTGCGCTCCGCCCCGTTTTCCGTTTGTCGCCCCACCTGTCAGGAGTACCGATGCTCGCCCACGCCCGGACCGGCCGCGCCCACGCCGCCGCGGATGCCCACCTGCCCACCACCCTGCCCGACGCCCACGCCCGGATCCGCAACCTCACCACTCGCACACGGCGTGACCGCCAGCACCACCTGCTGCTCCTACTCCAACGCGCCATCCGCGACGAGTTGATCACGCTGGTCAACACCGGCGTGGCCACCCGGTGGTTCGCCAACCGCGCGCTGGCCCGGCTCGGCCTGCCACCGCTGCCCGGCGGGTACCTGGTCGGGGCGACCATCCCGGTCACCGTCACCGTCGACGCCCCCCACGACAGCTACGCCGCGCACGTCGCCGCCGCCCAGGTCGTGACCGAACTGCGCGGCCTGCACCACGCCCATCTGCGCGGCCCGACACCATCGGGCAAACCCGCCGCCGACCCGGTCCAGGAAGCGGTCCGCGTCGTGCAGACCACGCGGCTGGCGACCAGACCCAACGGCCGGTACCGCCGCTACACGATCACCGCCACTGTCCGGCTGGCCATCGGCGTCCGCGCGCCGGACACGACCACCGCCTGGGACGCCGCCCGGCAGGTTCTGCGCGCCGACCTGCGCCGGCTGCGGGTGGGCTTCGTCGCCGTCCACCTCGACCAGATGCGCAAGTCGTGGGTGCGCTCGGCCGGCACCTGCCAGCTCACCCCCGGCACCGACTGACACCTAGGCCACACCCCCGCGCCGGCGGCCCGACCCGACGCCCGCACCGGCCCCCGGCCAGCCGCCCGCCGCCGCTTCCCACCACCTGCCGCCGCGCCCGGCGGCACAAGACGCGCCGGATGCCGCACCCCGCCCGCATGGCCGCGGGCCGGGGCGACACCCCGATCCGCCTTTCGCTACCCCAAGGGAGACCGACCCCGCATGACCAGCAACCCTTCCACCCCCGACATCCCCGCACCCCCGATCGGCACCGTGCGGGCCGGCCGCCACCGCGCCGGCCCACCCCCAGCAGGCCCGTGGCGGAGGCGGGGCGCCCGCGCCGCCGCGGTCGGCTGCTTCACCGCGGCCGCCGCGCTGGCCAACACGGCCACCGACCACCACCCGCTGATCCCGGTCGGGTTCGGCCTGCACGCCACCACCGCCACCCTGGCCGTCGGCATCATCGCCCTGCACAACACCTGGCTGCGCGAGGTCGGCGGGCAACGGCTCGTGTTCGCCGCGATCGCCGCCGCGACGCTGGCCTCCACCTGCGCGGCCGGACTGTTCGGCGCTGGCTGGGGCATCGCCTATCTGGTCGCCGAACTCGTCGGGCTGTGCACCTGGCGGCCACTGCGCCACCTCGGCCACCTCGACAGCCATGACCCGCGACTGGTCGGCGCCGTGCTGCTGACCTCGCTGATCGAGGCCACCGTCTACGTGGCGCTGATCAGCTCACTGGTGCCCGCCAGCGTCGGCGGTCAAATGCTGGGCAAGGCCGAAGCCGCGCTCGGCACCGCCGCCATCGGCCTGTCCATCCAGGCCGCCTGGCGCCGCGCCACCCGGGCGGGTCGCCATGGCTGACCCCACCGCCCACACCCGCCGCCCGGCGCCGTTCCGGTTGCGTGCCGACCGCGTCGCCGTCGCGGCACTCGCGGTCGCGATGTTCGCCGCCGCCGTGGCCGCCGCGAACGCGCTGACCGCCCGCTACGGGCTCATCCCCGTCGGGCTCGGCCTGTCCGCCACCGCCGGCACCTACGCCGCCGGGCTGTGCCTGCTGGCCCGCGACGGGGTCCACGACACCGCCGGCCGCACCGCCGTGCTCGCCGCGATCGGCGCCGGCGGCGCGGCCAGCGCCGTGATGGCCGGGCCGCGCCTCGCGGTCGCGTCGGCCGCCGCGTTCGTCCTGTCCGAGCTGGCCGACCTGGCGGTGTACCAGCCGCTGCGCCGCCGCGGCTGGGTCCGCGCCGTCATCGCCTCCAACACCGTCGGCGCCCCCGTCGACACCATCCTGTTCCTCGCGTTGGCCGGCTTCCCGATCTGGGCCGCCGTCCCCGGGCAACTGCTCGCCAAGGCCACCGCCACCGCGATCCCCGTCGCCGTGGTGCTGGGCGTTCGTGCGCTACTACGCCACCGCCTCCGGCCCACGAGTGCGTGAGGCGATGCGGGCCGGGCTGCTGGGCCAGATCGCCACCCCGGGCAGCGGGCACCGGGTGCTGCCCGGGGTGGCCTGGTGCGCCGACAACTCCGCCTACACCGGCGTTCTGTCGAATCAGATCTGTCAAGTTTGCGAGCGGGGGTCATAACCGGGTCGTTGGGACGAAGATCATTCGGTGATGGCGGCCTGGCTGGGGTTCTGGCGCTGGTGCCGCTCGAGTGGCGGTGGCGACGGTCAGGCCAGCGCGACGCCGACCCGTGTGGTCGCGGTTAGCGTGCCGTGGGCGGTGCCGAGGTAGGTGCCGGAGGTTGGGGCGATGTCGGTGTAGTCGCGGCCGGTGGCGATGGTCAGGTAGTCTCGGCCGGCGCGGCGGCCGTTGCATGGGTCGAACGGCACCGCGCGGGCACCGGCAGGGTCGGCGACGATGACTTCCACCCAGGCGTGCGTGCCGCCCTCGCCGAGCAGGTGCCCGGAGACGTAGCGGGCCGGCAGCCCGGTGGCTCGGCACAGCGCGATCATGATGTGGGCGGTGTCCTGGCAAACCCCGCGTCCGCCGGCGAGCGCCTCGGCGGCGGTGGTGGCGACGGAGGTTACTCCGTGTGCGTAGCTGATCGCCTCGTGCACGTACGCGCAGAACCGCTCGGCGGTGGCCAGGCTGTCGTGGCAGGCCATCGTCGCCGCCAGGTCCCGGATCGTCGGGTCGGCGGCGGTCAGCCGGGTTGGCCGCAGCAGCCGCGGGTCGGTGAGCGCGGCTGCCGGCAGGAGCACATCGGAGCCCGGCCCGACCCGCTCGACGACGGCCTGCACCACGAACTCGACCCGGTCTGGCACCAGCGGCACGCGGGAGCGGGTGATCGTGTTGCCAGCGGCGTCGCGGCGGTGGGTGGTCTGGGCGTCGGCGGCGGAGACGGTGACCGAATGGCGTCGCCGGCGCTGGTCACCGTGCCGGCGGGTCGGCACTACGACCAGCCGGTGGTTCAGGTTTCGTACCGGTGCGTCATAGGTGTAGTGGAAGCGCTGGTGCAGCACGTAGGTCAGCCGGTCGGCGTCGTGCAGCTCGTGGCGCGACGGCAGCCGTTGCGGGGCATCGGGGAGCGTATCGGCGGCGGGTGTCATGTCGTTTCCTCGGCCCAGACCTGCATGCTGTGCAGTACCGGGCCGCCGTAGGTGGTGACCATCGCGACGTCTACCGCGTCGCGGCCCCGGCCGATCAGCACCCGGCCCTTGCGGGCGGCGTTGTTGCGGGGGTCGAAAGTCCACCACCTGCCGTCGAGGTAGACCTCCATCCAGGCGGCGAAGTCCATCGGTGCTGGGTCTGGTGGTACGTCCATGTCGGGGAGGTAGCCGAAGGCGTAGCGGGCCGGGATCGACAGTGCCCGGCAGAAGCTGATCGCGACGTGGGCGAAGTCGCGGCAGACGCCGCAGCCGGCGGCGTACGCGTCCGCGGCGGTGGTCGACGGGGTGCTGCTGCCGTAGCCGAAACGCAGGTGGCCGTGGACGTGGTCGCAGATCGCCCGTACTCGCCGGTAGCCGGGCTTCTCGCTGCCGAACAGCCGCCACGCCTCGTCGCCGAGGACGTCGGGCAGGCAGTACCGGCTGGGTAGCGTGTAGACCAGCACGTCGTCCGGCAGGTGTGCGGCGGGCACTTCGGCCGCGTCGAGGTCCACGTCCTCGGTCGCGTCCGGGACCGTCACGGCGGCGTCGTAGCGCAGCGTCGTGTCGCCCACCGGCAGGTTGAGTCGTTGGCAGTCGTTGCCGTACAGGTCGGTGTAGCCGTGCCGGTCGGCGGCGGGCAGGGTCTTCCAGCCCTGTCGCAGGACCGTGGCCGGCGCCGCCCCGGATGCCTGGACCTGGAACACCGCGGCGGTCTCGACCTCCGCGGTGTACCGGAACTCGCATCCCACTCGGACCTGCCGTGTCACGGCTGCCATTCCCACATGATGAGCCGTCATTGTTTCCCTATCGTAACGACTGGTGGCAGAAACATATCGGTGGTACGAATCCCGGATGGGAGGGCTCCTCGACGGGTATCCGCGCGGGTCGGCCTACGACGAGATGTTCGGGGCGGACGGGCTGCCGCATCTACACATGCGGGCGCTGTACGACGCCCTCCAGACGCTGACCGGCGAGGACCTGGCGCAGCGGGCGGCGGCCCGGGACCGCAGCTTCCGCGACCAGGGCGTCACCTTCTCCCATGCCGGTGAGGAATGGGTCTTCCCGCTCGACCTGATCCCGCGGCTGATCCCGGCGGCCGAGTGGGAACTCGTCGAAGCGGGCGTCGTGCAACGGATACGCGCGCTGGAGGCGTTCCTCGCCGACGTCTACGGACCGGCCGAGGTGGTCCGGGACGGGGTGGTGCCGCGTTCGCTGCTCACCACCTCGACCAGCTTCTGCCGCCCGGCGCACGGCATCCGGCCGCGAAACGGCGTGCGAATCCACCTCGCCGGGATCGACCTCGTCCGCGACCAGGCGGGCGTCCTGCGGGTACTCGAGGACAACCTGCGGGTACCGTCCGGTATGTCCTATGTGGTGGAGAACCGGCGGACCATGGCCCGGGTCTTCCCTGGCCTGTTCCTGGAGCAGCAGGTACGACCGGTTGCCTCCTACCCGGGGCGGCTGCTCGACGCGTTGCGGCGCTCGGCCCCGGCCGGTGTCGAGGCGCCCACCGTGGTGCTGCTCACTCCCGGCGTACACAACGCGGCCTATTTTGAGCACGCCTTCCTGGCCCGCAAGATGGGCATCGAGCTGGTCGAGGGCCGGGACCTGTTCTGCCACGACCAGGTCCTGTACATGCGCAGCCTCGGTGGGCAGCAGCGGGTGGACGTCGTCTACCGACGGGTCAACGACGACTTCCTCGATCCGGTGCACTTCCGGGCCGACTCCGTCGTGGGGTGCCCGGGCATCCTGAATGCGGCCCGGGTCGGCAACGTCACGATCGCCAACGCGATCGGCAACGGCGTCGCCGACGACAAGCTGACCTACACCTACGTCCCGGCGCTCATCGAGTACTACCTCGGCGAGCGGCCGCTGCTGTCCAACGTCACGACCTACCGGCTTGAGGATCCCGACGTGCGGGCGCAGTGCCTGGCCCGGCTCGACCAGCTGGTGATCAAGCCGGTGGAGGGTTCCGGCGGTGCCGGCATCGTCATCGGGCCGTACGCCTCCGACGCCGAGCTGGCCGCCGTACGCGAGCGGGTGCTCGCCGAGCCGCGTGCGTGGATCGCGCAGGAGCTGGTGCTGCTGTCGACCTCGCCAGCGCTGCTTGGCGACCGGCTGGTGCCCCGGCACATCGACCTGCGGCCGTTCGCGGTCAACGACGGGGAGCGGATCCGGCTGCTGCCGGGCGGACTGACCCGCGTGGCGTTGCGGGAGGGTAGCCTGATCGTCAACTCGAGTCAGGGCGGCGGCTCCAAGGACACCTGGGTGCTCACCTCGCGGCCGCAGGCGTTGCCGGAAGCGGAGCGGGTAGCGGAGGCGGACGGGCCGTCGGCGTTCCCCGCGCAGACGGTGCGGGGCACCGTACCCGACCGTGGTCCCCGCGACGACCAGCCGCAGCAATGAGCCCGGGATGCTGAGTCGGGTCGCCGAGGCGCTGTTCTGGATCGGCCGGTACGTCGAACGGGCCGAGGACACCGCCCGGCTGCTCGACGTGCACTTCCACGAGGTGCTCGAAGACCCGGGCGTGGACGAGGCCGGCGCCTGCACCGTCCTGTTGACCGTGATGGGGGTTCCGGACGACACCGCGCGGCGGCACCGGGACAGCCGGGCCGTGCTGGAGTTGCTCGGCTACGACGAGGCCACGCCCAACTCGATCGTCGGCGCGCTGGTCGCCGCCCGGCAGAACGCCCGCGGCGCGCGCGAGGCGCTCTCAGCGGAGATCTGGGAGTGCCTGAACTCCACCCACAACGCCCTCCCGACCCGGGTGGCGGCCGCCCGCGACTTCGGCCCCGCGCCGTTCTTCTCCTACGTCCGCGAGCGTGCGGCCATCTTCGCCGGCTACGCCGAGGCGAGCATGAGCCGGGACGCGAGTCACGACGTGCTCGTCCTGGGCCGCAGTCTGGAGCGGGTGGACATGACCGCGCGCCTGCTCGGTGCCCGCATCGGCGCCGGGCGGGGCAGTGAGGGCTGGACCTCCACCCTGCGAGCGTGCTCCGCCCACGATGCCTACCTGCGTACCTACCAGCAGGGTGTCCAGGCTCCGCGGGTGCTGGAGTTCCTGCTGGTGGACCGGCTGTTCCCCCGGTCGGTCTTCCACGCGCTGCGCGCCGGGGAGCAGGCGCTGGCCCGGCTTGAGCCGGCGTCCGGGCGCTCGGCACTGGACGACCCCGCCCGCCGGGCGATCGGTCGGGCCCGTACCGACCTGGAGTTCCTGTCCGCCGCCAACCTCTTCGACGACCTGCCGGACCGGCTGCACCGGCTGCAGCGGACTGTGTCGACGGTCAGCGAAGAGGTGACCCGGCGGTTGTTCGCCGGGTCCGCGCCGCTGCGGTGGAGCATCGAGGAGCCCGCGGGATGAGCGAGCGTAGCGAGCGAATCAGGCCAAGTGCGATCGTGGCTGATGTGTCCGGTGAGCGCAGCGAGGCGGGCGGATGAGCTGGCGGATCGCGGTCCGGCACCGCACCGGCTACCGCTACGCCGGACCGGTGCGGGCGTCGTACAACGAAGCGCGGCTGACCCCGCCGAGCGTCGACGGGCAGCGCACCCTGCAGGCTGCCCTCGCCATCACGCCCGCGGTTCGGCCGCTGCGCTACGTCGACTACTGGGGCACGACGGTGGACTCGTTCGACATCCACGTCCCGCACACCGAGCTCGTGGTGCTGGCGACCTCGACGGTTGAGACCGCCCGGCCGCGGCCCGTGCCGGCCGGCGCCGGCTGGCCCGACCTGGCCGACCCGGCGGTGCGGGACCGCTTCGCCGAGTTGCTCGCTGCGTCGCCGTACGTCCCGGTGGAGCCGGAGCTCGCCGAGGTCGGGCGGTCCCTGCGCGCCGGGTCGACGCCGGTACAGGCCGGGCAGCGCGCCGCAGTGTGGACCTACGAGACGCTGCGCTACGAGCAGGGCGCGACGCACGTGCACACCTCGTCAGCCGAGGCCCGCGCCGCCGGGAAGGGGGTGTGCCAGGACTTCGCACACGTCACACTGGCCCTGCTGCGCGCGGTCGGGCTGCCCGCGCGTTACGTCTCCGGCTACCTGCACCCGGCAGTGGACGCCGAGGTCGGGCAGACGACCACGGGCCAGAGCCACGCGTGGGTAGAGTACTGGGCCGGTGACTGGGTCGCGGTCGACCCGACCAGCCTCGCCGACGTGGGCAACCGGCACGTACTGCTGGCCCGCGGCCGCGACTACGCCGACGTACGGCCGCTGTCCGGCATCTACTCCGGCCCGGCCGTGGAGCACTTCGGCGTCACCGTCGAGGTCACCCGGCTCGGCTGACCGAGCCGATGAGATGCGTTGCGCGGCTCTGGCCCCACTCACCTTCCAGAGTGACCCAGCGGATCACGCTACCCATCCGCGGCCGATCTCAAGCGTTCCAGGAACTCCTTCAGCGCCCGGTAGTACGGCACGATGGTGGCGATCTCGACGTACTCGTCCGGGCCGTGCTGTCCGCCGCCGCCGACACCGAAGGCGACGGCGGCGATGCCGCGGCCGGAGTAGAAGGCCCCGTCGCCGGCACCGTGCTTGTACAGCAAGCCGGCCGGGTAGCCCTGGCTCTGCGCGGCCTTCCGCAGCTCCTTGACCTCCCGCCGGTCATGGTCGGCGTGGTGCGCCGCGTCGAGGTGGTCGATGGCGACCGTAACACCGGGCTCGCAGAACGTATCCAGATATTCGGCGCAGCGCATCGATGATCGCCTGAATCTTCTTCAGGCTCATACCGTCCACGGTTTCCGCATTGACACCGGGCGTCATGGACCCGTCATTGCGGTAGATCTTCCCGTACGCACGCAAATACAACTCCGGATTGAACAACTGCCGGTACAGCCTCTCCAGTGGCAGTCCTCTCTTGCCGCGTTCGTGGATGATCTCCAGCAAGGCTTCGGCTCTCTGCATTACGCATACCCCGCCTGTCCAGATAATCCTCGACACCTGTGCCACTTGGCCCTGTATGCAGCTTTCCCGCTCTCCCTGGCAGGCCGTTACCCCTGCGACTACTACTGGCCACTGCCCTAAAGACAAGGCCGTTTCGGGTGGGCTTATCCGGTCTGGGTGTTGATGATCACGGTCGGGAAACGATCCTGGTGACACGACCGTTGCGGTGCTGGATGTGAAGAAGCTCCTGCTACAGACGTGGGTTG
>WNFV01001193.1_pt1 | contig 41640 bp, 35 predicted proteins | sample 5400101 | NCBI WGS metagenome assembly WNFV01 (sample SAMN13153361, study PRJNA577476) | soil metagenome | isolation source: 115 cm soil or saprolite under grassland replicate 1 | place: USA:California | collected 2016-06-15 | reverse complement strand
ACGGCGTCGTGTCCGACGACGAGCGGGAGCGCGCGGCGGCCGATGGGCGCGCCCAGGCGGCGATCGCGGCGCGCGCGGCGGCCCGGCTGGCGGAAATCGAGCGCGGTCCGCGCGTCGAAGATCGAAACGCGGCGGCGGCGCGGCTGCTCGCCGCCCGCGCCCGGCTGCGCGTCGCCGAAGCGAGTCTCGATCGACGGCGCATCACCGCGACGAGCGACGCGACGGTGTTGCTGAGCCGTTTGCACGCCGGCGAGTTCTACAGCGCCGGAGCCGGGCCGCTCTTCATCCTCGGCGACATGACGCGGCTACAGGTGCGACTGGAAGTGGACGAGATCGACGCGGCGGTTCCGACGCCCGGCGAGTCCTGCACGATTTACTCCGACAGCGGCGTCCGTCTCGCAAAGGGCACCGTGGTCCGCCTGGCGCCGAAGATGGGGCGCCGCGCGCTGCCGCTCGAGTCGCCGACGGCGCGCGCCGACATCCGCGTCCGCGAAGTCTTCGTGGAAGTGCCCTCGACGTCGCAGCTCCTTCCCAATCAGCGCGTGTGGGGACACACGCAGCGAGGAGGACGGTCATGACGTCGCTTCACCGCTACCTGCTGTGTGCGCTGGCCAGTGTGCTGACGGCTGCATTCGCCAACGCCGACGAGCCCGCGCTCCGATTGTCGCTCGACGATGCGGTGCGGCTGGCGCTCGCGCAAAACCTGACGATTCAAACGCAGCGAATCGATCCGCAAATCCGCGATCTGTCGGTGGCGCAGGCGCGCGGCGCATGGACGCCGGCGTTTCAGACCACGTTCAGCGGCGGCACGAGCAACGTACCCTCGACGAGCATCTTCGCCGGCGCGCAGGGCACGCTGACGGTCGACCAGTTCAATGGCGCCGTCGGTGCCAGCCAGCTGCTGCCGTGGGGCGCGAGCTACGGCGTCGGCTGGAACAACGCCCGCGTCCGATCGAACAGCCCGTTCGACACGCCGAATCCAGCGGTCTTGTCAACGCTCACGGGATCGTACGTGCAGCCGCTGCTGAAGGATTTCCGCATTGATGGCGCACGGCAGCAGCTCCGTCTCATGAAAGCCTCGCGCGACATGTCCGACATTCAGATGGAGCAGACGATTCTCGGCACCATTCGCAGCGTCAAGATCGCGTACTGGGCGCTCGCGTACGCCACGTCGTCCCTCGCCGTGCGGCGTCAATCGCTCGACCTCGCGCGCGATTCGCTGCGCGTCAGCCGCGCGCGGCTTCGCGCCGGCATGATGGCGCCGGTCGACATCGCCGAGGTGGAATCCGAAGTTGCGCAGCGCGAAGAAGCGGTCATCGTCGCCGAGGCCGCGATCGGTCGAGCAGAGGATCGGCTGCGTGCGCTGATTCTCGACCCGGCAGCGCCGGACTTCTGGACGGCGAAGCTCGAGCTGTCCGACCCCGCCGCCGGCGCGGCGCTGCATCCCGTTGATGTGAACGCTGCGGTGCGAAATGCGATGACCGCGCGAACAGATCTCCGTTCCGCACGGAAGGGCATCGATGCGATCGACGTCAACACCGAGTTCGCGCGCAATCAGCGGCTGCCTGATGTGCGTGCGGCGGTCGGCTACACGCTCGCGGGACAGGGCGGTACGGCGCGGCAGTTCGGTAGCGGCTTCCCGCCATCCGTAGTCGGGCAGCGCGACATCGGTTACGCGTCCGCGTTGAACAGCCTGTTCGGCAGCAGCGCTCCGAGCTGGTCGGTGTCGTTGACCGTCGGGTACCCGATCGGCGCCGCCGCGGCCAATGCGGCGGTCGCCCGCGCCACGCTGGAGCGGACGCAGGCGCTCGGTCGAATCAGGAATCTCGAACTGCAGATCGCGGCCGAAGTGCGCGACGCCGGCCGTCAGGTCAACGCCAACGCCAAGCGGATTGAAGCGACGGCTGCGGCCCGCGTGCTGGCCGAGCGGAGGCTCGAAGCGGAAGAAAAGCGATTCGCCGCGGGCATGTCGACCGCTTTCGTTGTCTTTCAAGCGCAGCGCGACCTGACGCAGGCGCGCAATGCGGAACTCCGCGCGGTCCTCGACTACAAGACCTCGATCGTGGAGTTCGAGTCGATTCAGGCAACGCCATCGAAGGAGGAGTTATGAGCTCACGACTGAAGCAGACGTCCGTTGTCTTCGTCGTCGTCTTCGCCGCCGCTCAACTCGTTCGCCCCGGGCGCGCGAACCCCGCAACCGATCCGGGTCGCACGATTCAGGCGCACGTCGGGACGACGAGCGGACTGGCCGCCGTCCTGGATCGTTCGTGCCGCGACTGTCACTCGAACGGAACCGTATGGCCCCGGTACGCGCACATCGCGCCGTTATCCTGGCTGATGGCGTCCGCCGTGGCGAAAGGGAGAGACGCGGTCAACTTCTCCGAGTGGGACGCGTATTTGCCGGACGTGCAGCGGACGCTGCTGTCGGCGTCGTGCCAGGACGTCTCGAGCGGAAAGATGCCGGGGTTCTACACGCTCGTGCGTCCCGAAACGCGGCTCTCGCCGCAGGATGTCGAGACGATCTGCACGGCGGCGCGGCAGGCCGAAGCGCAGATCGCGGGAGGCTCGAAATGACGACTCACACGCTCGACGTCAAGGTGAACGACTTTCTCGCGCAGAAGCGCCTCGCGGTCGCCGGCGTGTCGCGTGACAACAGCCATCACCCCTCGGCCAATCTGATCTACCGACGGTTGAAGGATACCGGGCACGACGTGTTCGCGGTGAATCCGAATCTGCAGGCGTTCGACGGCGAACGCTGCTACCCCGATCTGCAATCGATCCCGGGCGGCGTCGATGGCGTGGTGATCGTCACGCGGCCCGAGATCACCGAACGGATCGTCCGCGACTGCAGCGCTGCCGGCGTCAGCCGCGTCTGGATGCATCAGTCCCTCGCGAAGGGATCAAGCGTCTCGCAGGACGCCGTCGATTACTGCCGTCAACACGACATCAGCGTGATCGCCGGCGCGTGCCCGATGATGTACGGCCCCGGCGTCGACGTCGGACACACCTGCATGCGGTGGGTCATGAAACTCACGGGCGGACTGCCCGCGTAAGGAGCAAGCCATGAAACGACTGCAACGCGGCGCCTGGATTCTCATCCTCATCGTCGACGTGGGATTCATCGCGTGGGGCGCGATGGCGGCGGCATGGCCGGAGCATCTGCTCGGCCCGGGCGGGACGCCGATCCTGACGGCCGGGTACGAAGGCTACTCGAAGGGATCCTGGTCGGAGCTCACGAGCACGGCGCCGATGGCGGCCAACTACATCGACGTGCTCTTCCGAATGTACGGCGTGTTCAACGCGGTGTTCGGTCTGGTAGCGAGCGCCATCGCCGTCACCGCCTTTCGGCGCGGCGACGGTTGGGCGTGGTGGACGCTGCTCGCCGGCAACACACTCGCACTTGTGTCGGCGATGACGTACGACCGGACCGTGAAGGCCATCGGGCCGTTCGAGGTGTCGGAATACCTCGGCCTCGTCATGATCCTGGCAGCGCTCGCGGTCACCGCGCCTTTCCGTGGGGCACGGCCATGAGCATCGACTCGTACCGCTTCCTCGACTTCGCCACGCGGCAGGTGATGAAGGCGTGGGCCGCGCGGCAGAAGCCGCGCGAGATTCCGTTCACGCCGCTCGCGAAACCGCTCCGCGAGTGCACGGTCGCGCTGCTCTCGACCGCAGCCGTCGCGCGGAACGACGATCGCCCCTTCGACCAGGAGCGCGAGCGGCGCGATCCGTGGTGGGGCGATCCGAGCTTCCGCGTGATTCCGCTCGGCACGACGGAACGCGACGTGCGCCTGTATCACATGCACATCGATCCGCGGTTCGGCGAGACCGACCTCGACGTCGTGCTGCCGATGCGGCGGCTCGCCGAGCTCGCGGATGAGGGCATCGTCGGGCGCCCCGCGGCCAGGCACTACTCGATCATGGGGTACATCCTGGAGCCGACTGTGCTCGTCGAAGAGACGGCGCCGGCGATCGCCGAACGGATGCGTTTGGATTACGTCGACGCTGCCGCACTGGTGCCTGCGTGACCCTTCTGTTGCCGGTCCGTGGGACTGGTACAGCGCGTCCTCGAAGCGAGCGGCATCCCGACGGTCGCGCTCTCGATGATTCCCGACCTCACCCGCGCCGTCGGCGTGCCGCGGCTCGCGGGGATCAGCTACCCGATGGGCCGGCCGCTCGGTCGTCCGCACGACGCGGACCGTCAGCGCGCGGTCTTGCGCGCCATGCTCGAAATTCTCGCAGCCACAACCGGACCCGACACGTACGTCGAGCTGCCGTTCGTGTGGCCGGAGTCCGTGGCTCAGGCTCGAAACGCGTCCAAGGACGTCCCGCCGGCGCCCATCGTGGAGCTGATGATGAGGAAGCCATGGCTGCTGGCCAACCTCTATGCGGGCCGCATCCCGAACGAAGTGTCCGCCGCCTGACTCGAAGGCGAATTAGCATGACCGCATCCAGTTCACGGTGCGATCCAATTCACACTCGATTCTCAGACGAGTTTCGCGAATTCAAAACGGCGACACGCATGGTTCGCGCAGAATGCGGCCTGATTGTCCCGGTTTGCTAAACGCTGGCCCGTCCGCCCAAGTCTGGGTCGCCCTGCCTTCAACTCTCGGACTCGCGTGCACGGTTGGCAGTTCAGAGTCGGAAGGTCTCCGACCGGCCCTTCGCGAGCGACAGCGTGAACTAGTCGTAGACGTTCTACGTCTAATGCCGTAGATTGTCTACGGCCATGGCCGAGGGTGACGACCACCCTCTGGAGTTGCTCCAGGGGACCCTCGACACGCTCATCCTGCGCACTGTGCGGTGGGCCTGCAGCACGCACGGCATCGGCCAGGCGATTCGCAACCAGTCGGACGACCTGCTGACAATCGAAACTGGTTCGCTCTATCCGGCGCTGCAGCGCCTCGTGAAGCGCGGCTGGCTGAAGGCGGACTCGGGCGTCAGCCAGGCGAACCAGCGCGCCAAGTTCAACCGGCTCACGCCCGAAGGCAAGAAACAGGCGCTGCGTGAGGAGTCGCGCTGGTCGCAGCTCGTGAACGCGATCGACCGGATTATGAATCCCGCACCGATCGAGGAGAAGTAATCGATGTGTACCGACATGGACTTGACGAGAGCGATGGCGAGACGCGCCGGCGCGCTCTATCTGAGCTTCGCGATCATTGCGATCGTCGGCCAGTTCAGCTTTCCGCGTTTCATCGTCGCCGGTGATCCCGCGGCGACCGTCCGCAACATCGCTGCTGGCGAGCAGATCTACCGGCTCAGTATCCTCACGAGTTTTGTCACGCTCATCTTCCATCTGCTCGTCGTCGTCAGCCTCTATCGGCTCCTGAAGCAGGTGGACGCGTGGCATGCCGCACTGATGGTGATGCTCGTCGGTGTCGGGGTCGCCCTCGCACTTGGCAACATGCTCCACCGGCTCGTGCCGCTCGTCGTTCTCAGCGGCGCCGATTCCCTGTCGACGATTTCCAAGGAGCAACTGGATGCGCTGGCGTTCGCGGCGCTGCGGCTGCATGGCGCCGGCAGCGCGCTGGTGATGATGTTCTGGGGCCTCTGGCTCTTTCCGTTCGGCATCCTGGTTTACAGGTCCGGCTTTCTGCCGCGGCTGCCCGGAGTGCTGCTCCTGGTCGCCGGATTCGCATACGTCGTCAGCAGTTCCACGTCGATGGCGCTGCCGGCTTACAGACAGGCAATCTCGCCGTTCATGACGCCGCTGTACGCCGGCGAGGTGCCGATCATCTTCTGGCTGTTGCTTTTCAGAAGCCGCAATGCCTAGACGCTTCGTCTCTGGCCGGGATTCGCACTTGCAGCGCTGCTCCTCGTCGTCGGCCACGTCGTGCCAATCGGCTCGCCAAAGAACGCGGCTCGCGAGAGGTCATTCGGCAAGCCGGATCGTTTCGAAGTCGCCGTCCACGGGCCTAAACCTGATCGAAGACTGGCCCGCGCGCTGTAGCGTCAGCTTCGGCGGCACCGTGGTCCAGAGTCGGGCGGTGCCCCGACTCTCGTCATTTCCGGTCTCTGCCGACTTCCAAGGTCCCATGAGTCGACGGCCTGCCAGCCTCGAGGCGCCGCAAACTGCCACGCTATCCGTTGCCAGTGCTGCGCCTCGCTCGCCTTGCCGTCGACCGATCGGCGCAGGGACACAGACTTGGCCTTCAGCTCCTGAGGTTCGTGCTCCGCCTCGCGCTGCAGATGGCGGACGACTACGGATGTGTGGGGGTCATCGTCGATGCCAGGCCGGATGCCATGCCCTTCTATGCGAAGTACGGGTTTCTCGCAGTCGACGCGGTCGACGGGCCGGTCGGATGCACGCCCTGCCCCGACGACGATGTTTCTCTCGATCCGTGCGATAGCAGACGCCATGGGCTTTCGCATCTTGAAGAAGTCGTGAAAGCACGCGGTCAGTTGAACGTCCCCAAGCGTTGTCACGTCTACGTTCTATATGCTGAACGATCTGCGCGTCGGCCTCCGTCTGCTCTGGAAGGACAAAGCCTTCACGTGTACGGCGGTGCTGACGCTGGCGCTGTGCATCGGCGCCAATACCGCGCTGTTCTCGGTCGTTCACAACGTGCTGCTGCGGCCGCTGCCGGTTCCCGACTCGGATCGGATCGTGCTGATGGCGAATGCCTATCCCGGCGCAGGGGCGGACATCGGCAGCTCGTCCGGCGTTCCGGACTATTACGATCGGCTCCGCGATGTCACGGTGTTCGAAGAGCAGGCGCTCTACAACGGCAGCAACCGGAGCATCGACCAGAACGGCACGCCGACCCGTTTGCAAATCACGAACGTCACGCCGTCGTTCTTCCGTTTGCTGCGCGTCGCGCCCGCGCTGGGGCACACCTTCAGCGAAGAGGACGGCACGCCAGGCAACGACAAGAAAGTCGTCCTCAGCCACGCGCTCTGGCAAACGCTGTTCGGCGGCGATCCGCAGGCGATCGGCAAGGACATCCGGCTCGACGGTCAGCTCTACAAGATTGTCGGCGTCATGCCGAAGGGCTTCTACTTTCTCAATCCGAACGTGCTCTTATGGCTGCCGCTCGCGTTCGACGCGGACGCCAGATCCGATGCCCGGCGCCACAGCAACAACTTTCAGAACGTCGGCCGTCTCAAGCCGGGTGCAACGGTCGAACAGGCGCAGCAGCAGCTGAACGCGCTGAATGCCGCGAACCTCGATCGCTTTCCGCAGTACAAGGAGCTCCTGATCAACGCGCGGTTCCACACCACCGCCGAACGGCTGCAGGACAGCCTGGTGCGCGACGTGCGGAGCACGTTGTATCTCATGTGGGGTGGGGCGCTGTTCGTCCTGTTGATCGGCTGCGTCAACGTCGCCAACCTCGTGCTCGTCCGGTCGCGCGCGCGCATCAAGGAATTGGCCACGCGGCTGGCGCTTGGCGCGGGCCGTGGCCGCGTCGCGCGCCAGCTCGTCGTCGAAAGCGTCCTGTTGACGATGCTGTCGGCCGGCATCGGCCTGCTGGTCGGCTACGCGACGCTGCGGTTGCTGGGCACGCTGAACATCCAGGAGCTTCCCCGCGGTGAGGAGATTCGCCTCGACGGCATCGTGATCGCCTACACGCTCGGCGTTGCGGCCGCGATCGGATTCGTGCTCGGACTGATCCCGGTGGCCAACGTGCTGCCCGCGAACCTGACCATGGTCCTGCGCGAAGAAGGGCGAACCGGGACCAGCGGTCGCGGCGCGCGCACGCTTCGACGGACCCTCGTGATGGCGCAGGTGGCATTTGCCTTCGTGCTGCTCATCGGCGCCGGGCTGCTGTTCGCGAGCTTCCGGCAGGTGCTTGCGATCGATCCCGGGTTCAAGGCCGAGGGCGTGCTGACGGCGTCGGTCGGCCTTCCGCGCGCGCGCTACGCGAACGACGCCGCGCTCATCGGATTCGCGGACGACGCCCTGCGCCGGATTCGCGCGCTGCCAGGCGTGGCCGCTGCAGGCGCGACGACGACCATCCCCTTCGGCGGCAACAACAACGACAGCGTCATCCTGGCCGAGGGGTATCAGATGAAACCGGGGGAATCGGTGATCTCGCCCAGCATGGTGAGTGTGACGCCCGGGTATTTCCAGGCGATGGGGGCGAACCTCGTGGCCGGCCGTCTGCTCGACGAACGCGACGGGCCAACGGCGCCGCGCGTTCTGGTCGTCGACGAGAAGCTTGCGAATCGCTTCTGGCCCGGGCAGAACCCGATCGGCAGGCGGATGTATGCGCCGACCGACATCAACAACCTGCTCGCCGTGACGGACAAGACCGTGTTTCTCACGGTCGTCGGCGTCATCCGCGACATGAAGCTGCACGCGCTCACCGAAGGCACGTTGTCGGTGGGCGCGTACTACTACCCGATGCCACAGAACACCACGCGCGGCTTGACGTTCGCCATCAGAACCTCGGGCGATCCGCTCGCGTTGACGAACAGCGTCCGCGGCGCGCTGGCGCAGCTGGATCGCGAGCTGCCCGTATTCGACGTGCAGTCGATGAGCGCGCGGATGGACAAGTCGCTGGTGAGCCGCCGGTCGCCGGTCGTCTTGTCGCTCAGTTTCGGCGCCGTGGCGTTGTTCCTGTCGGCGATCGGCGTCTACGGTGTTCTGGCGTACCTCGTGACACAACGCACGAAAGAAATCGGAATCCGGATTGCGCTCGGCGGCAGCACGCGCGCAATTTTCGAGCTCGTGCTTCGCGAGGGTCTGCTCCTGATCGCGGGCGGGTTCGCGCTCGGCGCCGCTGGCGCATTCGTGCTGCGCAAGAGCCTCGAGAGCCAGTTGTTCGGCGTTGCGGCGACGGATCCCGCGGTGCTGGCGGCGGTGACGGCCGTCCTCGCGGCGGTCGCGATTGTGGCCTGCGCTCTCCCGGCCCGCCGCGCGACCCGCATCGATCCGATCGCCGCGTTGGCGGAATGACAACCGCCGGTTGAACCGGCTGCGGCAACCTCTCGTCTGGCTGAATCAGCCTTCCGTCGGACGCACGAACCGGTCGCGCGACATTGTGCGAGACTCTGTGCATCAATCATGCTGCACGTCACCAATCTCAGAAAAACGTTCGGCGCGCTCGTCGCGGTCGACGACGTCGGGTTTTCGGTGGAGCCGGGCCAGCTCGTCGGCCTGCTCGGTCCGAACGGCGCCGGCAAGACGACCACGGTGTCGATGGTTGCCGGCCTCGTCACGCCGGATCGCGGTGACGTGCTCGTTGCCGGTCGGCGGCTGGCCGGCGATACCGACCCGTCGAAGCGCCGCATCGGTCTCGTGCCGCAGGATCTCGCGCTGTACGAAGAGTTGACCGCGCGCGACAACCTGCGCTTCTTCGGCGCGCTCTATAGCCTGAGCGGCGCGGCGCTCGACACGGCGATTCGGTCGGCGCTCGGGCTCGTCGAACTGGCCGACCGCGCCGGCGATCGCGTGAAGACATTCAGCGGCGGCATGAAGCGCCGTTTGAATCTCGCCGCCGGTCTGCTGCACGACCCGGACATCCTGCTGCTCGACGAGCCGACGGTCGGCGTCGATCCGCAGAGCCGCAACGCGATTTTCGACAACCTGGAAGAGCTGAAACGGCGCGGCAAGGCGCTGCTCTACACGACACACTACATGGAAGAAGCCGAACGTCTCGCCGATCGGATCATCGTCATCGACCACGGCAAGGTGATCGCGAACGACACGCTCGAGGGGCTGCGATCGCAGATGGCTCCTGCCGGCGGCGCGCCCGTGAACCTCGAAACCGTGTTCCTCACGCTTACCGGAAGGAGCCTGCGCGACTGATGGCCCTGACACCGCTTCTCGCGATGGTCCGCAAGGACCTGCAGCTGTTCTTCAGCGACCGCCGCGCGGTGATTATGAGCTTCGCCGTGCCGATCGCCATCGCCTCGTTTTTTGGATCGATTTTTTCCGGGCCCGGGCGGGACAGCGAACCGGCCCGGATTTCCGTGGCCGTGGTCGATCAGGACTGCAGCGCGATTTCGGCATCGATCGTCAGCGGCGCGCAGGCCGACAGGAACCTGCGCGTGACGACGCCGTCGGTCGACGAGGCGCGCGAGGCCGTGCGCAAAGGCAAGATCAGCGTCGGCGTGGTCATTCCCAAGGGCTTTGGCGACGCGGCCGGCAAGGCGTTTTTCGGCAACGGCGAGAAGCCGCCGCTCGACGTGCTCTTTGACCCGTCGCGCAACGTCGAGGTGGCGATGGTGCGCGGCATCCTCACCGAACACGTGATGCAGGCGGTGAGCAAGGAGATGTTCGGCGGCGCGCAGGGTCGAGCCGTGGTGGAACAGACGCTGCCGCAGATCGAAGCGTCGACGCTGCCGGAGGATCAGAAGCGGGCCCTGGTCGACATGCTGAAGTCGGTGCAGAACTTCTACAAGCAGCCGGCCGGTGCGCAGGGGAATTCGGGACCGTCGCGCGGCATCACCATGCCGTACACGGTTCACGAGGAGGCGATGACCTCAGGCTCCAATGTCGCGTACAACGGCTACGCGCACTCCTTCGCCGGCATGGGGATCCAGTTCCTGCTCTTTGCCGCGGCAAACCTCGGCATCGAGATCCTGCTCGAGCGGCAGCGCGGCCTGTGGAAGCGGCTGCGCAGCGCCCCCGTCTCCCGCTTCACACTGCTCGCGGGAAAGACCGCGAGCATGATGATCGTTGGTCTGATGACGCTGCTGGTGTCCTTCGGCTTCGCGATGATCGTGTTCGGCGTCCGCATTCTGGGCAGCCTCGTCGGCTTCGCCAGCGTGTGCCTCGCGTGCGCGCTGATGGCCGCGACGTTCGGCCTGCTCATCGCCGCGCTCGGCAAGACGCCGGCCGCCACACGGGGCGTCACGACGCTGGCCGTCCTGATGATGGTCATGCTCGGCGGCGCCTGGGTGCCGACCTTCATCTTTCCGGCGTGGCTGCAGCAGGCCACGGTGGTCGTGCCGGCCCGCTGGGCGGTCGACGGCCTCGACGCGATGACGTGGCGCGGCATCGGCCTGCGCGGCGCGATACTGCCGACGATCGTTCTACTTGGGTTCGCGGTGGCGTTCTGGACGATTGCGGTCACGCGGTTCCGTTGGGAGGAAGCGTAGTCGGGGTTCGGCGTTCGGAACCCCGAACCCATCCAGAGATAAGATCGCCACCATGAGACTGCATCTCGTGAGCGCCGCCTTCTTCTTTCTCCTGATTGGCTTTCCCATTCTCGTCGCCTCACAGACGGCTCCGGCCGATTCGCCCGTGTCCGCCCGCGCGAAGCAGTTGCACGAGCGCGCCATCGTCGTCGACACGCACGACGACACGACACAACGCCTCCTCGACAAAAGCTTCGACATCGGCATTCGCAACACGGATGGGAACATCGACATCCCGCGCATGCGCGAAGGCGGGCTCGATGCGCTGTTCTTCTCCATTTGGATGAGCGGCGACGTCACCGGCCCGCTCGCCGTCAAGCGCGCGCTCGATCAGATCGACGCCGTGCGCGAAGCGGTGCGGACCCATCCGAACGACCTCGTGCTCGCGACGACGGCCGCGGACATCCGCCGTGCGGCGGCCGCGAAGAAGATCGCCGCGCTGATGGGCGTCGAGGGCGGCCACATGATCGACAACGACCTGGCGGTCCTGCGCGTGTTTGCCGCCCTGGGCGTCCGCTACATGACGCTGACGCATTCGCTGAACACGCCATGGGCCGACTCGTCGGGCGACAAGCCGGCGCACGACGGCCTGACGGCGTTCGGCAAGGACGTCGTGCGCGAGATGAACCGCCTCGGCCTCATGGTCGACATCTCGCACGTGGCCGACAAGACCTTCTTCGACACACTCGAGGTCACGCGCGCGCCGGTCATCGCGTCGCATTCCTCCGCCCGCGCCATTGCGAACGCGCCGCGCAACATGACCGACGACATGCTGCGCGCGATGACGAAGAACGGCGGCGTCGTGATGATCAACTACCACGCGGGCTTCCTGAGTGAGGAGTTCAGGACCGCGCAGCGCAGCCCCACGCTGCAGGCGCGGTTCGACGACGTCACGAAACGATGCGGCGACAACGAGGGCTGCAGCATCCCCGCCAACGACCGCATCAGCCATGATGCGATGATGAGCGGCGAGCTCCCGAAGGTGACCTGGGACAAGATCGTCGAGCACATCGACCACGTGGTAAAGATCGCGGGCGTCGATCACGTCGGCCTCGGCTCGGATTTCGACGGCGCGACGATGCCGGTCGGGATGGAGGACGCCTCGAAGCTGCCGAAGATCACCGACGCGCTGTTGAAGAAGGGGTATACGGAGCAGGACGTCGAGAAGGTGCTCGGCGGCAACATTCTCCGGGTGATGGAGGAGGTGGAGCGCAGAAAGGGTTCCAGACCTCAGTGAAACCCACCGCCGATGTCGTCGTGATCGGCGGCGGCTGCATGGGCGCGAGCGTCGCCTATCACCTGACGCGCCGCGGCGTGACGAATGTCGTGCTCGTCGAGCGGGAGCCGTTGCTGGCCACGGGATCCACCGGCCGCAACGCGGGCGGCGTGCGCCATCAATTCTCGAACGAGGCCAACATCCGCCTGTCGATCGAATCGATTGGCGTGCTCGAGCGGTTCGCCGACGAGGTCGGCCATCCGATCGACTTCCATCAGGACGGCTACTTATTCCTGCTCTCGAGTCCGTCGAGCGTCGACACGTTTCATCGAAACGTGACGCTGCAGCGCGGACTGGGCGTCGACGTGCAGTGGCTCGACGCCGCCGACGCTGCGCGCCTGGCGCCGGGGCTCGCGACCGCCGGTGTGATTGGCGCCACGTTCTGTCAGCGCGACGGCATTGCGGATCCCAACGGCGTGACGATGGGGTTCGCGAAGGCGGCGCAGGCGGCCGGCGCATCGATCAATCGCGACACCGAAGTGACGGGCATCCGCGTCGAGCGAGGCGCAGTCGCCGCGGTCGAGACCACGCGCGGCACGATCGACACGCCGACGGTGATCAATGCTGCCGGACCGCACGCGCGCCTGATCGGACGCATGGCGGGGGTCGACGTGCCGGTGGCCCCGTACCGCCGCCACATCTTCATCGCCAAGGCACCTCCGAACCTCGCACCGCGAACCTCGAACCGGGGACCCCGAACCCCGAACCCCGAACCCCGAACCTGGGACGTCCCTTCCTCGCATGTAATGGTGATCGACTTCGAATCGACGTTCTATTTCCATCGCGAGGGCGCCGGGCTGCTGTTCGGGATGGGCGATCCGGGCGAGACCCCGACCTTCGACACGACCGTTCAGTGGGACTTCCTGCCGCAGGTCATCGACCTGGCGGTGAAACGGCTGCCTGCGCTCGCGGACGCGTCGATTTCACATGCGTGGGCCGGGCTCTACGAGATGACGCCCGACGCGAACCCGATCATCGGGCCCTGCCCCGAGGTTGACGGGCTGTTTCTCATCAACGGCTTCAGTGGACACGGCTTCCAGCATTCGCCCGCCGCCGGGCGCATTCTCGCCGACGTGATCGTCGGACGTGATCCGCAGTTCGATCTCGTCCCGTTCGCGCTGGATCGCTTCGCGCGAGGTGTCGCCGCTGGCGAGCGATACGTGGTTTGACCACGAAGACCAAAGGCAACCACGAAGACACGAAGGAGGCCACGAAGAAGAGTACATTATGGTGTTTCTGCGCAATCTCGTGACGTCGTGGTCAAAACGTGACAGCTCGCTCACCCGCATATGCTTTTGCAGCTGAAGACGTGCGTCGTGCGATCGTGGGAGCTCGCTGACGTCGACGCGCTCGCGCGTCACGCCGACAACCACAAGATCTGGATCAACCTGCGCGACGCCTTTCCGCATCCGTACACGAAGCAGCACGCGCGGGAGTTCATTCGGAGCGTGCGCCAGCGCGAGCCGGAGACGACCTTCGCGATTGCCGTGAACGACGAGGCCGTGGGCAGCATCGGCTTCGTGCTGCACCCGGATGTGGAGCGCGTCTCCGCGGAAATCGGCTATTGGCTGGCGGAGCCGTTCTGGGGCAATGGGATCGCGACCGAGGCGCTGGCCGCGGTGACCCGGCACGCGATCGCGATGCACAAGCTGACGCGCGTTTATGCTGTGCCGTTTGCGTGGAACGCGGCGTCCTGTCGCGTGTTGGAGAAGGCCGGCTACGTCCTCGAGGCGCGGCTTCGGCGCAGCGCCATCAAGAACGGGGCGGTCACCGATCAGATGCAGTACGCGTTCATTGCGGAGGGCGGGTAGGACAGGCGCGGCAGGCAGGGCGGGTGGGCAGGTAGGGCAGGCACGGTTATACTGCGGCGTTCCTAAGGAGATTCCCATGCTGCGACGTCCGTTTCGATTCGCGCTCGCCGCTCTCGTCGTCGCTGGTCTGGCGCCGCTGCTCGCGCAGACCAAGATCGTCTCGCCGACGTTCCCGCGGGCAGGGGCGACAGCACAAACGCAGGCGGTCTACTTTCCTGGGCGTTTCGACTGGCAGCACAAGAAGCCCGAGGACGCGGGCATGAACGCGGCGCTCGTCAACGAGGCGGTGCAGCTGGCAGTCGCGGCGGAAACGCCCGGGCCGAAAGATATGACGCAGTTCCTCACCAACAGCTTCGGGAAGGAGCCGTTCTTCTCGCTCGTCGGGCCGGTCAAGGATCGCGGCCCTGCGAGCGGCATCGTCACGCGTCACGGGTACATCGTGGCCGAGTGGGGCGACCCGAAGCGCGCCGACATCACCAACAGCGTCACGAAAACATTTCTGACGACGGTCGTCGGGCTGGCGTGGCAGCGCGGACTCATTCGCGACGTGAACGATTACGTGCGCGACTACATGCCGCCGCACGTCGATTTGTTCGATGCCCCGCATAACCAGAACATCAAGTGGGATCACCTGCTGCGGCAGACGAGCGACTGGCAGGGCACGCTGTGGGGCAAGCCCGACTGGGCGGATCGTCCGGTGGGCGCGACGCCCGAGGAGCAGGCGAACCGCAAGCTGTGGGAGCCGGGCACGCACTTCAAATACAACGACGTGCGCGTCAACGTGATGGCGCTGGCCGCGCTGCAGGTGTGGCGCCGCTCGCTGCCCGACGTGCTGCGCGAGGAAGTGATGGAACCGATCGGCGCGTCGTCCACCTGGCGCTGGTATGGCTACGAGAATTCGTGGGTCGACGTCGACGGCAAGAAGGTGCAGTCGGTGAGCGGCGGTGGCCACTGGGGCGGCGGGATGTTCATCAACTCGTACGACATGGCGCGCTTCGGCTACCTGATCCTGCGCAACGGCAAGTGGAAGGACCGTTCGATCGTTTCCGAACCGTGGATCGCGATGGCGCGCACGCCAGGAGCCGACAACAAGACGTACGGCTATGCCAACTGGTACCTGAACACCGATCGCAAGCCGCTGCCGAACGCGCTCGAAACAGCGGTGCGATTCGTCGGCAATGGATCGAACATCATCTACGTCGACTGGGACAACGACATCGTCGCCGTCGTGCGATGGATCCGGGGCGACCAGGCGCTGAACGACGTCATCGGCAAACTGATCGCCTCGACCAAGACGACCTCGACGGCGTCAGCCTCGGGCAAGTAATCGCCGCGTCCGCCAATGGCGGCGTCGCGTGACGCCGCCGTTTCACCGGATCCATTCCCGCAAATGACGGCGATGCGGGTCGCGTCGAGCCGCGGCTACGCGCACCTCCTCCGCCGCCTTCTCGCGTGAGCCTTCGATCAGATTCTTCTTCCGCGGGTCAGCCGAGCGATCCGTTGGCGTGCGGCTTCAACACGGTGCTGATGAACCGGTGGATCGGTGTGTCGACACCCACTTCTTCGCCTAGTCGCACCACAGCGCCGCTGAGCCACGGCAGTTCCAGCCGCCGGCCTCGCTCGAGGTCCTGCAGCATCGACGATTTCGCCTGTGGCGCCATCACCGCGTAGGTCTGCTCCACGTCGTCGATCACCGTCGGCGGCACCGCAATGCCCTTGGCCTTGGCGACCGTGTGGACCTCCTGAACGGCGGCCTTCAGCATCGCGAACAGATCGGGATCCGAAACAATCCGGCCGATGGCGCAGCGCGTGACGGCGGTCATGCCGCTGAAAACCGAGAGGCGGACGAACTTGGTCCAGATGTCGACGTGGATGTTCTCGCTGAGCGTCGCGGCGAATCCTGCGGCACGGCACGCGTCGCGCAGCCGTTCGAGCCGCGGCGATCGCGTGCCATCGAGCTCGCCGAAGATGAGCGATTCCATCACCGTATGGCGGATGAGACCCGGTTCGACGATGACCGCCGTGATGTACGCCGTGCCGCCCGCGGTGTGTGCGCGGCCGATCGCACGGACAAGCGTATCGATGCTCTCGACGCCATTCTGAAAGGGAATGACGACCGTATCGGGACCGAGGAGCAGCGGCAGCGAGGCAAGCGCGGCATCGGTGTCGTAGAGCTTCACGGTGAACAGGACGACGTCGACGGCACCGATCGACGCGGGATCGTCCGTGGCGTTGACTCGCGGCACGTGTACGTTGCCCTTCGGGCTCTCAATGCGAAGCCCGGTGGTGCGGAGCGCGTCGAGGTGTGCGCCGCGCGCGAGAAACGCGACGTCGGCGCCGGCCGCGGCGAGGCGCCCGCCGAAATAGCCGCCGACTCCGCCGGCGCCCACGACAGCGATTCGCATGCGGATGGGATGGTACGCTCGGCGAAAGCCTTCGCGCTACATGTAACTGAATCCGACGAGTACAATTCGATCGCAAGCCGCGGATATCGGGCCCGCGGGAGCTCCCGGCATACTCGCGTCATGAACACGATGTCTGCGATTCAACGAACCGACGCACGGAACGACGCTGGACGATGGGACGCCGTGCAGGCGCGGGATCGTCGCGCCGACGGCCTGTTCGTCTATGCGGTCAGGTCAACCGGCATCTACTGCCGGCCGTCGTGCCCGAGCCGGCGTCCGCGCCGCGAGCGCGTGGCGTTCTTCGAGACGCCCGCCGGTGCCCGCGGCGCAGGGTTCCGCGCGTGCCGGCGCTGCCGACCGGACGAGGTGCGAGCGGTCGATCCCTGGGTGGAGAAGGTTCGGCGCGCGTGCGTGTACCTCTCGAATGTCGAGGGTCATCCGTCGCTCGCGACGCTGGCCGCGCGGCTGGGGGGCAGCCCGTATCACCTGCAGCGCAACTTCAAGCGTCTGGTCGGCGTCTCGCCGCGCGAGTATGCGGAGGCCTGCCGCCTGCGCAAGGTGAAGCACGGCCTGCGGCGCGGCAGCGCGGTGACCGACGCGATGTTCGAGGCCGGGTACGGGTCGAGCGGCCGCTTCTATGAGCGCGGCGCGCCAAAGCTCGGGATGTCGCCGTCCGAGTACCGCCGCGGCGGCCCCGGATTGACAATCGCGTACGCGATTGTGGATTCGCCGCTCGGGCGGTTGCTCGTCGGAGCGACTGCGCGCGGTGTCTGCGCGATCGCGATGGGATCGAGCGACGCGGAGCTCGAACGTGCGCTCGAGCGCGAATACCCGGCGGCGGCCACGGTGCGCGATGCCGGAGCGCTGTCACAGTGGACGAACGCGATCCTCGCGCACCTCGAAGGCCGTGCGCCGCGCCTCGATCTCCCGCTGGACATCCAGGCGACGGCGTTCCAGTGGCAGGTGTGGCAGGCGCTCGCGGCGATTCCGTACGGGGAAACGCGCACCTACGGCGACGTTGCCGCAGCGATCGGCCGCCCGCGCGCGGTGCGCGCCGTTGCGCGCGCGTGCGCGACCAATCCTGTCGCGCTCGCGATTCCGTGTCACCGGGTCGTGCCCGCGGCTGGAGGCGGCGGCGGGTACCGCTGGAGCCCACGGCGGAAACGGGCACTGCTCGCTGGAGAGCAGCGCACGAAGGTCACGATCTTGGAAAAAAAGCCACAGAGACACTGAGGCACAGAGGGCGCGCACAGGAGATTCGGCGGGTCGGCCTGCTGGGCGGGCCGACGGTTGCAGCCGGCTCGGAACAAGGCGTGAACACAATGCGGTTCATAGGCGTGTTCACGTCTTGTTCCGAGTCCGGCTGCGCGCGCGGCTAAGCGGCGCCCGCCGAATTCGAGCGCGCTCCGGGCCGACGCGTCGACAGCTCCTTCCATAGAAGCTCTGTGTCTCCGTGTCTCTGTGGCCAAAACCTCGTGACCTTCGTGATGAAAGCGCATGCTTGTACAATGGCCGCGCATGCAGCGTCTGCTCGCGGTTTTTCTCTTAGTTCCGTTCGTCCTCCACGCCCAGCCGCGGCCGCGCAAGATCTTCATCTCCGTCGACATGGAAGGCGTGACGGGCGTCGTCCAGCCGGCGCAGCTCGGGCCCGACGGCTTCGAGTATCAACGCGCCCGCGAGTGGATGACCGGCGAGGTCAACGCCGCCATTGCCGGAATCCGCGACGCCGGCCCCGCCGACATCGTCGTCTGCGACTCGCATGGCAACGGCCAGAGCGTGCTGATCGACAAGCTTCCCGAGGATGTGCGGCTGGTGCGCGGGTTTCCACGGCCGCTCGAGATGATGCAGGGGCTGGACGATTCGTTCGCCGCCGCGGTTTTCATCGGCTACCACGGCAGCGAGTGGGCGGCCGGCGCGGTTCGGAGTCACACCATTTCGAGCGCGCGGCTGCTCGGTGTGAAGCTGAACGGGATGGAGGTGTCGGAAGGCATCTACAACGCCGCACTTGCCGGCCAGTTCGGGGTGCCTGTGGCGTTCGTCTCGGGTGATCGCACCGCGGTCACGCAGCTGCAGAAGGTGGTGGCCGGTGCCGAGGGCGCCATCGTCAAGGAGCCGTACGGTTACCACTCGGCGATGAGCGTCACGCCGGCGCGCGGGCAGGCCATGATCCACGAAGGCGTCCGACGCGCGATGGCGAAGCTCACCGCTCTTCAGCCATACCGCGTGACGACGCCGATCGATCTCGAGGTTGGATTCAAGCTGACAATTGACGCCGAGCGCGCGGCGTTCGTGCCCGGCCTGTCGCGATCCGACGCTCACAACGTCAAAGGCTCATTCCGCGACATGATCGAGATCACGAAGCTGCTTCAGGTGCTCACCAGTCTGGAGATGCCGTGACGACGTACGGACGATCGCCGTGGATCGAGCAGTTTCCCAAGTCGCGCGTGCCGGCCTATCCGCGGCACCGCGGCGCGATGCAGAGAGACGTGGCGATTGTCGGCGGCGGGTTGACCGGATGTGCCACGGCGTACGCGTTTGCCGCGGCCGGCGCCAAAGTGCTGCTGCTCGAGGCTGACCGAATCGGCCGCGGCGCCACAGCGTCGGCCGCCGGGTGGATCGCCGAGGATCCCGGCCTTCCGTTCACCGATCTCGCAAAGGCGGTCGGCCTCCGGCCGGCTCAGCGTGCGTGGCAGGCGTGGCGCCGCGCTGCGCTCGACTTCGCGGCAGTGCTGCGCCGGCTCGATATCAAGTGCAGCCTCGAATCACGCGACACGGTCACGGTGGCGACGACGCCGGACCAGGCGGCGCGGATGAAGCGCGAGCAGAGCGCCCGTCGCGGCGCGGGCGTCGATGCGCCGCTGCTCACCGCCAGGGCAGTCAAGAGCGAGCTGGCGTTGGACGGCGCGGTGGGACTGCGCGGCAAAGGTGGGGCGACGGTCGATCCCTATCGCGCCTGTCTTGGCCTCGCGGCGGCGGCGGCCGATCGCGGCGCGCTGTTGTTCGAGCGCTCAGCTGTCACACGCATCACGTTCGGGCGCCGTACCGCCGATGTGCGCACGGCCGGCGGCGCGATTCGCGTCAACCGCGTGGTCATCGCCACCGGCACGCCGACCGCGCTTTTCAAGGCACTTGCCCGTCACTTCTGGTTCCACACTACGTATCTCGCGCTCACGAGGCCGGTGCCGGCCAGGATCCGTCAGCAGCTCGGACGCCGTGACGCAGTGGTTCGCGACTCCGCCGATCCGCCGCACATCATCCGGTGGGTGGGAGACGATCGCATCCTGATCACCGGCGCCGACGGCGTGGCCGTTGCGCCGAAGCAGCGTGAGCGCGTGAGCGTGCAGCGAACCGGACAACTGATGTACGAGCTCTCCACTTTGTATCCGGATATCTCCGGTGTTCAGCCGGAGTACGGCTGGACCGCCGATTACGCGCGGACCGCCGAGGGCTTGCCATACCTCGGCGCGCACCGGAACTATCCGCACCACCTCTTTGCGTTCGGGGATGCCAGCCACAGCGTGACCGGCTCCTATCTTGCGAGTCGCGTTTTGCTACGACAGCACTTCGAAGAAATGGATCCGGTCGACGCAGCGTTCGGATTCAATCGCTAAGCGACCAACTCGCCGAATCTCCAACCAGCCGATCTCGGTATACTCGCAGACATGTTCAAGAAACTATCATTCGCGCTGCTGCTGTTTGCATTCGTGACGCCGGCGTTCGCGCAGTCGCAGGCGGCCAACGGCGCCATCGAAGGCACCATCACCGATCCATCCGGCGGCGTCCTGCCTGGCGTCACCGTGACAGTGGACAACATCGACACCGGTTTCGAACGCGTGGTGGTGACGAACGACAAAGGGTTCTACCGCGCACCGCTGCTGCCGCTCGGCACGTTTCGGATCACCGCCGAGCTTCAGGGCTTCAAGAAGTTCGTGCAGACAGGCGTGAACGTCTCGGTCGGCGAGACGGCCGTCGTAAACGTCGCGCTTGGAGTTGGCGCGCTCAGCGAAACGATCATCGTCACATCCGACAGCCCCGTCGTCGACCTCTCTCGCGTCGACATCGGCCACACGATGACCGACCTCGAGGTGCATAACCTGCCGCTGGTCGCCCGCAACCCGTACAATTTCGCCCTCGTCCAGCCGGGCGTTACCGGCATCGAGAACGTCGAGTTCGGCGTGCCGCGTCTCGCCGCCAACGGCGCGGCCATGCGCATCAACTACATGATCGACGGCAACACCAACACCGAGAAGGACCGCGCCGGCCTGCGCCTGCTGCCGATGTCGGAAGTGATGATTCAGGAGGTGAAAGTTGTCACGACCGGCTTCGCCCCGGAATTCGGCCAGACGATGGGGATGGTGTACAACGCGGTGACGCCGTCGGGCACGAACAGATTCAAGGGCGAAGGCGCCTATCTGTTCCGGCGCAAGCCGTTCAGCGCCTTTCCGTTCTTCTTCGGATGCACCGGTATTGCGGCGAGCTGCGGTCCGCCCGCCGCCGATGCGCAGAAGCCGGAAACGCGCGTTGACACCGGCACAGCCGACGTCGGCGGGCCCATCGTCAGGAACAAGCTGTTCTTCTACGGTGGGTGGGAGCAAACGCGCCGGGATCTGTCGTCGAACAGTCTGATCAACGACAGCGTCCGCGCGCTCGCGCCGACACTCGGCTTGAAAGCGCAGCCGGTGGCCGTGCCGAACGTCCAGACGGCAAAATTCAAGATCGGCAAGGCCGATTATCAGATCAACAGCGCCCACCGGCTCACTGCGCGGTGGATTCAGTTTCATAACAATGCGCCGTACAACAGCGGCGGCGGCACCGCGACGCTCGAGCGGGCCACCGACTTCCTCGATGCCATGGACTCCACGGCCGGCCAGCTCGTCTCGTCGTTCGGCAACAGCAAGTTGAACGAGCTGCGGTTCCAATACGCGCATCGTCACCAGCAGTCGGTCGCGAACGCGGATTCCGGCCCGTGTCCGGCAATTACGATCAGTAATCCATCCATCGCGTTCGGCTGCCCGGCGACTGGAACCGGCCAGGGGAATGCCGGATTCGACTTCAAGCAGAACATCACGCAGGCAATCGATAACTTCACCTACATCCGGTCGTCGCACAGCTACAAATTCGGGTTCGACTGGCAGCACATCAGCGACGAGCGCATCGCGGCGCCGCAGTTCGCCTACACGTTCCCGACGACTGCCGCATATCTGGCCACGAAGAGCGGCGCCACGCCGTTCGGATATACGACGATGTCGCAGATAACGGGCAACCTGTCGTTCGGCATGTCGACCAACGTGTTCAGCACGTTCGTGCAGGACGACTGGCAGATTTCCTCGAAGGTAAAACTGCTGTACGGCGTCCGGTTCGATCTCTATAAGTACCCGGAAGGCCTCGCCGAGGCGCCACTGGCGCAAACGCACGAATTTGCCGTCGACAAGAACAATTTCGGCCCGCGCGTCGGCGTCGCGTGGTCGCTCAATCCGGAGACGGTCGTGCGCGCGAGCACCGGACTCATGTACGACCAGCCGATCCTCGGCGGGTACGAGCAGGCACTGCAATTGAGCGGGTCGCCGCGAGCGCCGATCTACACGTTCAGCGGCAGCGCCGCCGGCGCCCCGGCATTTCCGGGCCGCGTGTCGAGCGGCACGTTGAGCGTGCAATCGCCGTGGGCGATCAGCCCGGATTTCGAGGTCGCCAGCACCTGGCAGGCGAATGCGCAACTGGAGCGCGCGTTCGGTCACGAGATGTCGGCGTCGATCGGCGTGATGTACGCGAAGGGCAGCCACTTGCCGGTCGTCACGAACATCAACGTGATCAATCCGATCCGTACGCTGGCGGATGGGCGCCCCGTGTACAGCACGACGGCGAGCGCCGCAACGCGACTCGATCCGCGGTTCAATCTCATTCAGGAAGTGCAGTCGATCGGCGACTCGACGTTCAAGTCGACAACGCTCCAGATCAACAAGCGCTTCGCGCACGGTCTCTCGTTCAACGTGCAGTACTCGTTCGGCAAGGGGCTCGACAACACGCCGCTGCTGACACAGTTGACCGTGCAGAGCGAGACGGGACGATCCGATCCGAGCAACATCGATCGCGACCGCGGTCCGAACCCGCTCGACATGCGCCACAGCATCAACGGCAACATCGTCTATACGTCGATCAATCACTCGTCGAACCCGATCGTGCGACAGGTGTTGACCGGTAATCAGATCGGCGTGTTGCTGCAGCTCAACAGCGGCCTGCCGATCAACATCCCGGCGAACCTCGACCTGAACGGCGACGGCATCAGCAGCGATCGGCCGCTGTTCGTGGCCCGCAATCCGTTGTACCTGCCGGTGCGCAAGAACGTGGACATGCGCTACACGCGATCGATTCCGGTGCGTGGATCGGTCCGCGGTGAAGTCATCGCGGAGCTCAAGAACGCCTTCAACACCGAGCAACTGTCGAATGTCAGCACGAGCACAATCGTCGATGCGCTCGGCAACCCGGCAGCCGCGATTCCAACCGATGCCTATCAATTCCCCAACGCCACCGGTTACGAACAGCGGAAGTTCCAGCTGGGATTCAAGGTTCGATTCTGAAGCCCCTCCTGCCGGATATGATCCGAATCATGAAGCGCCTCTGCCTCGCGTCGTTTGTTGCCGTCGCGGCGCTGATCGCCATTCCGCGCGCCCAGATGCGAGTGGTGCCCCTGGACGAAGCGCAGGGCCATGTCGCGCTGGGGCTCGCGCTGCGGCACCTGGGCAACGTCGGCATCTTCATGCAGACCACGGCGCATCCCGACGACGAGAACAACGGACTGCTGGTGATGCTCAACCGCGGCCAGGGCTACCGCACGGCGCTGGCGACGGCCACGCGTGGCAACGGCGGGCAAAACGAGATCGGTCCGGAGATTTTTGAAGCGCTCGGCCTGCTGCGTACCGGCGAGCTCGCCGCGCTGCACCGCTTCGACGGGGCGGAGCAGTATTTCACCCGCGCCGTGGACTTCGGCTATTCGTTCGGCATCGACGAGACGTTCGAAAAATGGGGCCGCGACGAGATCACCGGGGATTACGTGCGCCTGATCCGCATGATCCGCCCCGACGTGATCATCACGCTGCCGTCGACCGGCAACGCCGGCGGTCAGCATCACATGGCATCGGCGGTGATCACCCGCGACGCCTATAAGGTCGCCGGTGACCCGACGAAGTATCCGGACCAGATTAAAGGCGGACTGCGCGCGTGGCAGCCGAAGAAGCTGTATCAGAGCGCCGGGTTCGGACCTGGCGGCGAGTCGCAGGCCCGAAAGATCGCGCGCATCAATTCGGGCGTGTACGACACGCTGCTCGGCAAGACCTACGCCGAAATCGGTGCCGAGGCGCGCAGCATGCACAAGTGCCAGGGCACGGGCCAGCTGCTCGCGTTGCCGTCGCCCGCCGTTCCATCTCCGTATCAGCTCGTCGAAACGACGTTGCCCGCGCAGATGCAGAAGGACGAGACGTCGCTCTTCGACGGCGTCGACACGACCATTCTCAGCCTGGCGAAGTACGGCGGCGCGCGAGTGCCGAAGGATCTCAACGACGGGCTGACCGTCATTGCAACAGCCGTGCAAACCGCGCAGCGGACGTTCGACACCAGCACGGACGAAGCCACGCTGAAGCCGCTGCTCGATGGACTCGTCGCTCTGCGCGTCCTGCGCCGCGAGCTGCGCGGCATGACGGTCGACGAGGCAGGCAAATACGAGATCGACTTTCGGCTGCGACAGAAGGAGAGCGAGTTCCAGCAGGCGGTGCTGCTCGCGAATGGCGTCCGCGTCGAAGCGCTCGCCGACGACGGCGTGGTCGTGCCGGGTCAGGCGACGAAGGTGTCGGTGATCGTCGCCAATCGTGGAGCGGCCGCAGTGACCGTGAAGCAGGTGAAATTCGTCGGCTTCGGCGGCGATCCCGCCCCTTCGACCATTCGAGAGCCTCAGGGTCGACCCGAGCCAGGTCGAGGGGCCACAGGCTCAGGGCAGGGCTGCACGCTCACGGCTGTCACCGGCGGGGGCGGCGGCTTCCCCGGCGGCGGGCGCGGGCGCGGCCGCGGCGCGTCGGCGGCGCAGCCGGCGGCCACGTCGATTTCAACCCTGGCCAGGGACCAGGTGGCGACGTGCGAACCGACGTTGACGATTCCGGCCAACACGCGCGTGACCGAGCCGTACTGGCACCGCAAAGGCGAAGAAGGACGCTACACCCTCGACTCCGACGCACCGTTCGGTCTGCCAATCCGGCCGACGCCCTTCTACGTGCAGGCGACGATCGCGTTCCCCGGCGGCGAGGAAATCATCCAGCGGTTGCCGGTGCAGCATCGCTACGAAGGCGACATCTTCGGCGGCGAGAAGAGGACTGAGCTGCTCGTGGTGCCGGCGCTGTCGGTGCGTCTGTCGCCAGAGGTTGCGATGATTCCGGCGGCGTCGATCCGTACGGCACGCCCGGATAGGCGTCCGGCCCAGCTGGCCGGCCGGGGACGATCTTCGGCTGGACCCGGCACGACGGGCGCGGGTACTCCTGAAACGACAGCCTCAGGCAGGGGACGGGCTTCAGCCGGTCGTGCGACTCCCGCTTCCCCTGCCCCGACGCCGGATCGCGAAATCCGCGTCACGGTGACCAACGATACGAAGGGCGAAGCCGACACGGTCGTCCATCTCGAGCTGCCTGAGGGATGGAGTGCAACGCCGCGCGTGCAGACCCTGAAGCTGGATCGTCAAGCTGAGTCGCGAACCGTGCGCTTCCAGGTGAGGCCCGGTCCTGCCGCGGCGGCAGGCGGCGAGTTCCACGTGCGGGCAATCGCAACGGCGAAGGGGCAGACCTTCGACCGCGGTTTTCAGGTGATCGAGTATCCGCACATCCGGCGCTATCACATCTATGCGAATGCGGACGCGACGTTGAAGGTCACCGATGTTCGGGTGCCGCAGCATCTGACGGTCGGCTATGTGATGGGCGTCGGCGATCAGGTGCCGCCGGCGATCGAACAGCTTGGCGCGAAAGTGGAGATGATCGGCCCTGACGATCTGGCGTGGGGAAACCTCGCACGGTTTGATGTGATTGTCACCGGCGTGCGCGCCTATGAACGGCGCGACGATCTGCGCGCGAACAACGGCCGGCTGCTCGACTACGTGTTCAACGGCGGCACCGTCATCGTCCAGTACAACAAGTTCGAGTTCAACGACGCGCAGTACGGGCCGTATCCGGCGAAGGTGAGCTCGAATCGCGTGACCGACGAATTCGCGCCGCCGAAGATCCTCGACCCGCACAATCCGATCTTCACCACGCCGAACGAAATCGGCGAAACGACGTGGAAAAGCTGGGTGCAGGAGCGGGGGCTGTATTTCCTGGGTGAAAAGGATTCGCGCTATCACGACCTCATCGAGCTCGAGGATCCGTTCCCCTACAATGCCGGCGTCAAGTCCGGCGCGCTCGTCGACGCGCCGTACGGAAAAGGGCGATGGGTATACGTCGGCCTCAATCTGTGGCGCCAGTTGCCGGCAGGCACGGAAGGCGCCTATCAGTTACTCGCGAATCTGCTCGCGCTTGGCAGGCAGGCTCGCGCGCGCGCCCGATGATGCGTCGGAAATGGAAGTTCCGCTAACACCCCTCGAGTTGGCCCGGCGCACGCGCGCGCTGTATGCGGACCGCGAGGCGCTGGTCGATGGTGACCTGCGGCTGACGTATGCGCAGTTCTTCGAGCGGTGCGACAGGTGGTCCGCGGCGCTGCAGCGGCTCGCCGTCAAGCGGGGCGATCGCGTGGCCTATATCGCGCCGAATACGCACGCGCAGCTCGAATCCTTCTACGCCGTCCCGCAGATCGGGGCGGTGCTCGTCCCGATCAACTACCGGCTCAGTGTCGACGAGTTCGCGTACATCATCGGCCATTCGGGCGCCGCGATCGTCTGCGCCCACGAGGACTATCTCGAAGCGGTGGACCGCATTCGGGGGCAGCTGACGGGCGTCCGCCATTTCGTGGCGCTCGAAGGCCGGCGCGACGGGTGGCTCGACTATGAGACGCTCCTTGGCGACGCGCCCGTCTCGTTCGAGCGTCCGTCGATCGACGAAACCGATCTGCTGACCATCAATTACACGAGCGGCACGACGTCACGTCCCAAGGGCGTGATGATCACGCATCGCAACGCGTACATGAACGTCGTCGGCACGCTGCTGCACGTGCCGATGCGCCTCACCGACCGCTACCTGTGGACACTGCCGATGTTCCATGCGAACGGATGGACGTTCACGTGGACGGTGACCGCCGTCGGCGCGGCGCATCTCTGCCTGCGGAAGGTCGAGCCGGGCAAAGTGTTCGAGCTGATCGCCGGCGAAGGCGTGACGTTGTTCTGCGCGGCGCCGACCGTGCTGATCGCGGTGGCGCACGCGTCCGCCGCGCTTCGAGCATCGGTTCCGAAGGGCCTCCGCGTGATCACCGCGGGCGCGCCGCCCGCGGCGGCGACGATCGAGCGGATCGAGGGTGAGCTCGGGTGGACGATTACGCACGTGTACGGGTTGACCGAGACGGCGCCGTTCATCACGGTCTGCGAGCCCAGGCCGGAGCACGACGCGCTGACGCCCGGCGAGCGCGCCGTGATCAAAGCGCGGCAGGGCGTGGAGCTGCTCACCTCGGGCGATCTGCGGGTGGTCGACGAGGAGATGCGCGACGTGCCGCGCGACGGCGCGACCGTCGGCGAGATCGTCGTGCGCGGGAACGTCGTGATGAAGGGCTACTACAACGATCCCGATGCGACGGCGCAGGCCTTTCGCGGCGGATACTTCCACAGCGGCGACGCCGCAGTGGTCCATGCCGACGGCTACGTGGACATCCGCGACCGGCTGAAGGACGTGATCATCAGCGGCGGCGAGAACATCTCGTCCGTGGAGGTCGAAGGCGTGCTGCTGCGCCATCCGGCAGTTCAGGAAGTGGCGGTTGTCGGGCTGCCCGATGCGAAATGGGGCGAGGCACCGCACGCATTTGTCGTGCTGAAGCCTGGCACGTCAGCGACGGCCGAGGAGCTGCGCGAGTTCACGCGCGAGCGGCTGGCGCATTTCAAGACGCCGCATGCCTTCAACTTCGTGACGGAGCTGCCCAAGACCGCCACCGGGAAGATCCAGAAGTTCGTCCTCCGCGGCCGCCGCGCGGCGATTGCTGCCCAATAGCGTTCGTCATTCTCGCGGGCGGACACGCCTGTGAGCCCCTACGGGCGCCACTAATCCGTTTTGCTTTTTGCTGTAGCGCGACGGCTTCAGCCGAGCGGGAGACGCGGCTACCGAATCACGCTCGGTTAAAACCTTCGCGCTACGACGATCTGCGAATCGCTCTGATGCATTTGTCAGGTTCGTGTAGCAGCAGATCACCGCGTGTGTCTGGAGGGCGCGGAGATCATGGAGGCCACGGTTCAACCACGGAGACACGAAGACGCGGAGACGCAGGGAGAAGACGCCAGCACAACCCGAAGCGGGCAGCGTGCAGCGGGATCGCGGTTCGACGGGCGTCGCGAAGCGACGCGCGGGGCCGGATCGACCGGAGACACGAACCACATGGGGTGCATCGGTTCGTGTTTCCGGTCGAGTCCGGCCCCGCGAGCCGGCCTGCTGCGCAGGCCATCCCGTCGAACCGCTCTACTCTGCGCGTCTCTGTGCCTTCGCGCCTCCGTGTTTATACCGTGGGCTCCGCAATCTCGGCGGCCTCGGCCAACCGCTAGACCAAAAAGAAAAGCGCTTTAGCGTCTCGGTCTGCTCAGCCACCGGAAGAACAACACGATGCCGAGCGCGGGAATGAACGGTCCCCACCAGGTGTCCAGCCCGAACGCCGTCAGCGTCGTCGATCCGGTTTTGACGAACGCCATGATCGCGCCCGCCCACGCGAACGCGCTGACGAGATTCAACGCGCTGAACTTCAGCGGCTTCGTGCCGGCGTACGCGCACGCGATTGGGATGGCTGTCCGGAGGCCGGGTAGAAAGCGGCTGGCCAGGACCAGGCCGGTCTCGTTCGCGTGCACGCGGGCAATGACGCGGTCGCGGTACTTGCCCAGCTTAGGGTATCTGTCGAGCCAATGAATGCGGCCGCGCAGCAGGTAGAACCATATCTGGTCGCCGGCCGCGCCGCCGAGCGCGCCTGACGCCAGCACGAGCGGCCAGAACAGCCGCCCGCTTATGGCGTCCGCGCAGACCTTGCTGTAGTAGATCTCCCCTTCGAGAACGGCCGCGATGAAAATCGCGAGATAGGAAAGCAACGTTCCCTACGTTGTCGACAGTACGTCGCGGACAACCCGGGCGACCCGGTGCAGCTGCTCGTCGGTCAGCGACGAGTACACAGGAATTTGTATCGCCTGAGCCGCCCGACTGGCGCCCTCGCGCTCCGACCTCGCCCCCGCGAACAACGGCATGTCCGGCGGCACATCCACGTGCAGCGTCTCGATGTCGATTCCGCGCCGGACGCAGCGCACAACCAGGTCGTCGCGCGCACGATCGTCGGGACCGTACGCGCAGTATTGGTAGTACACGTGCGTTCGATCCGGCGGCGCGACCGGCACCTGAACGCCTGGAATGCCGCCGAGCACCGTGTTCATGTAGCGGGCGTTGGCTTGCGCGCGCGCGGTCCAATCGTCGAGATGGTCCAGCCCCGCCAGGCCGATGACGGCCTGCACATTGGCAAACCGCTCCGCGTACTGCTCCGGAAGCGGATCGAGGCCCCGGATTTTTTCCCAGAGGAATACGTCCGGGTTCGCGCCGATGAGCGCCGACACCCAGAGCACCGGGAAGAGCGAAATCGAGAAGACCCACGGCTTGATGAAGATGCGTTGCAGCCGGCCGAGGAGCAGGCGATCGCTCACGCGCTTCTCGCTCGGCCATGGAAGCGCGTCGACGCTGGCGCGCACCTTGCCGGCCAGCACGGGATCCTGGACGAACGCCATGCCGCCACCGTAACAATTCAGCGGTTTCAAGGTCTGGAAGCTGAATAAGGCGCCGGCCCCGAACGTGCCGACCGGACGTCCTTTGTACGTCGCTCCGAGCGCATGCGCGCAGTCCTCGATCACCGCCAGGTTATGCCGCGACGCAATGTCGAGAATGCGATCCATGTCGCACGGCAGACCGTACAGGTGCGTCGGCACGATGGCGCCCGTCTTGTCCGTGACCACCCGCTCGACCGACTCCGGATCGAGGTTGAACGTGCGCGGATCGACGTCCGCGAAGACCACCTGCAGCCCGGCCACGCGCGCGAGCTCCGGCATGACCCAGAACGTGAGTGAAGGAAAGATGATCTCTGACCCGGCGGGAAGGCCGAGCGCCTTGAGCATGTAATAGAACGCGATTCGCCCGTACGCCGCGGCAATCGCGGTTCCGCCGCCGGCGCGGCGTTCGAACGCGCGCTCGAACTCCGCAATCTGCGGCCCCTGGATGAACTCACCGCGGGCTTTGCAGCCTGCGATGAGTTGCTGTGTGTTCGGCAGGACTCGCGCTCCGTAGCGCGAGATGGCGGTCAGCATGTGGGAAGGGTACTACCTGAGCCGTCGGGTCAACACGCCACAGGCCGCGAGAAGTCGGCGATCTCCTCTCGCGCGTGGCGCCTGTTGACCCGGCGATCGAGCCGGCTCACCCACTCGCGCACGGCAGTGTTCTGGATCTTCATGAAATTGGCCAGATACGACGGCCTCACATAGAAGCGTGTGTATGCCGCCCCGAGCAAGAACCGGAGCTCGCGTTGGCTCAGGTTGGGGTGCCTGAACGTCGGCGTGTAGCCGTCGAACTTCTCCCAATCCGTTTCGGTGACGAGCGGCTCGAGCTGCCTGAACATCGGCGTTCCCGGATACGGCGTGAGTATCTTGAATTGAGCGAACGTCGATCCAAGATCGGTCGCATAGTCGATGGTCGATGCAATCGACTGCCAGTCGTCCTGCAGGAAGCCGAGCACATAGAACGCCGCCGTGACGATCCCCTTCGCGCGGCAGTGCTCGATGATCGTCCGCTGGTGTGCCTGCGGAATGGGCCGCCGCCCCGACTTTTTGAGCGTCGCCGGATCGGTCGACTCCACGCCGAAGCTCATCGCCCGCAAGCCCGCCTCGTGCAGCGTGTTGACGAGCTCGGTGTCGAGCCGGTCGAGGCGCGTCTCGGCCTCGAAAGTGAGCGCAAGACCCCGCGCACGGATTTCGTCGCAGAGAGCCAGGCATCGATCGCGCTGCTCGGTGAACAACGGATCGCGGAAGATCACGTACGGCCGATCGTGCTGCTCGCACAACAGCTCGAGCTCGTCGGCGATATTCGCGATCGATCGCGCGCGGTAACCGGCAAGGATGCGATGCGGACAGTACGTGCAGAACTCCGGACACCCCCGGCTCGCGAGCAGCGGATAGCCGCCGCCGATGGGCCGCGCCGACCATTTGATGCCATACCTCCTGGGGCGGTCCTCGGTGACCAGATCCCATCGCGGAAACGGCAGCGAATCGAGATCGTCGATCTGCTCGCTGACGACGATGCCGCTCGGAATCGCGCTCTGCGCCAAGCGCATGACGCCGGCTTCGGGCTCGCCGCTGAAGATGAAGTCGCAGTGGTCCGCGAACAGCTGCGGCATCTTCGACGCCGCGATCCCGATGAAACCGACCTTGACGCCCCGCGCGCGCGTGCGATCGGCCCAGGCCGTCTCGTTCCTGTGGTCCACGATCGACGACAACACGAGGGCGACGTCGGCATCCGCGGTCGCCCCCCGAGTCCAGTGCACATCGTGTCCCGCCCGCGACAGGATGGCCGCGGCGTAGGCCATGTGCACGCTTGGCACGTCGTGAAACTGTTGCTTGAATGTTGAAATGAGTTGCGTCACGCGCGAAAACGGTTCGAGCCTCGATCCGTATCCGCCGACGACCGTGTCTTTGCTGACAAATCCACGATCGGATTTCAAATCTGCGAGAAGAACCCGCATTGGACACCTCGATTGACAAGCACGATTCCGGTCCTGAACGGAGCGTCAGACCGGATCGGGAGGTCCTCGAGGAGATCGCGGCGAGAATGCGAGGGTCGCAAGAGCGCCCTCGAACGGGCCGAGGACGATGCCGAGCGGCCGGAGACCCGGAATGGCCCGGTCGTCGCAATCGAAGGCGGTCGCCGCGTCGTCGTTTTGAATGGCGTCGCGGTCGTCGTCGAGATGCGGCCGCGCCGTCCGGTGCAGGCACGCCCTGAAGTCGAAGATCAGACCCGTCTTCGACTTCGCCCGCCGGTTTCGCGCGACAGGACCACCAGCCGGCTTCTTCGGATGGTGCACCTTCCGAAGCGTCGCCTGTGGATCGCACCGGGCTCCAATGAGGGCACCGGCGCGGCGCGGCGCCGCCTCCGCGAGCGAGGCGGTCAGCAGCCAGAGCAACGCCACGCTGGCGGCCTTCATCGCCGTACGGAATGCCGGGGAATTCACGCGCATGAAGAACTGTCGTTTCGTGCGGGACCGATCACGCCCACTATTCCACAGGCACGGCTGCGGGGCAACCGGCCCGGCGATATACGCGCCAATCCTATAATGTTGCGGTGATCGCCTCTTCTTCGCCCCATGCAGTGCTGGTAGTGGGAGCCGGCCCAGCGGGCGCCACGGCTGCGCGGGCGCTGGCGCTCGCCGGCATCCCGGTGCTGCTGATCGATCGAGCGGTCTTTCCGCGCAACAAGCCGTGCGGCGGGGGAGTGAGTCTGCGGGTGCTGCGGCGGTTCCCCTATCTCGAGGCTCAATTATCGCGAATCGCGACCCACACAGTGGGGCGGCTGTATCTGGAGGGACCGGACGGCGAGTCAACCGTGATCGAGTCGGACGGTCCCGCGGCGTTGATGATTCGGCGCGTCGAGTTCGACGCGCTGCTCGTGTCCCTGGCCCGTGAGGCGGGCGCCAGGATGGTATCGGGCGTGGACATCGTGCAGGCTCGCGAGGAACCGGACACCGTCACGCTGACGGCCCGCGACGGGCGCGTGTTCAGGGCGCCGCTTGTCATCGCCGCGGACGGCGTGCACAGCGTCATTGCGCGGCGTCTCGGCCTGAATTCGGGCTGGCCCGCCTCAGCCGTTGCGCTCGACATGATGGAGGAGACGCCTCGCGGCGATCTCAGAGACGTGGATCCGTCGACGATGTGGGTGTCGTATGGGTTTAACCCTGAGGGGGATGCGGCGGTCAAAGGTAAGAGCGCGCCCGAGGGATATGCCTACATCTTTCCCAAGCGGGACCACGTGAATGTGGGAATCGGGTATGTGCTGTCGCACTACCGTCAGACGATTGCGAAAGCCCCGTACGACCTGCAGCGCGCACTCGTCGATCGGCTTCGCGATGGCGGCGTTGTCGTTGGCGAATCAGTGCGCAAGAACTTCACGCCGTTTCTGATTCCTGTGGGAGGGCCGCTGGCACGCCCGGGCCGCGGTCGGGTGCTGCTGGCGGGCGATGCCGGCGGATTCGTCAACGGCTTTACCGCGGAGGGGATCTACTACGCCATGGTTTCCGGCGAGCTGGCGGCGCGGGCTGTGGTCGATACCGCGAGGACGCGCGATCTGGCGCGTCGGTACCGCCGGGCGTGCAATGACGAAATTGGTAGGGAGCTGCGGGATTCGGTGCGTGTCCAGCGGTATTTGTTCGCCGATCGGCGCAGAATTGCGCGGATCATTGCTGGCGCGTCACGTGAAGCGGTCACAACCCGCGTCCTTCTCGACTGGCTGGTCGGCCGAGTGCCGTACCGTCTGGCACGCCGCAGGGTGATACGGCGAGCGCCGCTCATGGCCGCACGTCTCGCGTGGGATGCGATCGCGAAAAAACCCATTGTTCCGACCCCGCAGGGTCATTAGGATCTGAGCAGCACGTCACCAGGAACTGAGCAGGAGAACGCCGGATGGCCCGTAATTCGGATCGGCAAATCGAACATCTGCTTCGGCGAGCGGGGTTTGGTGCGCGTCCCGACGAGCTCGACACCTATCGCGAGATGTCGATCAGCGAGGCGATCGACACGCTCCTCAACTACGAACGCATTCGCGACACGGTGGACGACAACATCGGCAAGTCGGGCTATGTCGGCATGACGCTGCGCGGCGTGTTCTCGCCGCAGTCGAACATCACCGACAGCCGGCAGCGCTGGCTGTTCCGCATGGTGCACAGCGACCGTCCTCTGCAGGAAAAGATGACGCTGTTCTGGCACAACCACTTTGCGACCGGCTACAACAAGGTCGCGGGCACGTATGGCGCGACCGAAGGCGCGCGGTACATGGCCGCGAAGGCCTCCGAAGATCCGGGCAAGGTGCGCGGCCAGATCGAGATGCTGCGCGACAACGCTCTCGGTAACTTCCGCGACATCCTCGTGAACATCGCGAAGGACACGGCGATGCTCGTGTTTCTCGACGGGCGGACGAACACGCGCGCAAAACCGCAGGAGAACTTCGGCCGCGAAATCATGGAGCTCTTCACGGTGGGCGTCGGCAACTACACGGAAGAGGATGTGTACGCCGCCGCCCGCGTGTTCACGGGCTGGAACCTCCAGCGGCCCGGCAGCGCGACCGATGGGTCCCAGCGCTACGAATTCATCTACAACGCGAACCAGCACGAGACGACGGCGAAAACGTTTTCGTTTCCCATCTACGCGAACGGCAGCAAAACCATTCCCGCCCGTGCGGCCAGCGACGGCATGCAGGACGGCCTCGATCTCATCGAGGGATTGGCCGCCAATCCCAACACGGGGCGCTATCTGGCGAAGAAGCTCTTCAAGTTCTTCGTCAGCGAGTTCCGCGAGCCCGACGCGGCGTTCGTCGATCGCATTTCGTCGGTCTACCTTCAGAGCCGGTACGACATGAAGGCCGTCGTGCGCGAAATCTTCCTGTCGCCGCAGTTCTGGGACGGCGCGTCGTATTTCGCGCGGTACTCATGGCCGGTGGAATTCGTCGTCCGCGCGTTGAAGGACATCGGCTGGGTCGGCTACTCGGTCAACGACGCGCTCCCGCCGCTCTCCAACATGGGGCAGGTGCTGTACGAGCCGCCCGACGTGAGCGGATGGGACGCCGGCCAGACGTGGTTCGCGACCGGCGCGATGCTCGCGCGGATGAATTTCGCGGCATCGCTCGCGGCAAACCAGAAGTTCAATCTTGCGCAGAACGCGAAGATTGCCGCCAAGACGCCGGAGGGACTGCTGTCGCACCTGCAGAATGAACTGGTGACCGCGCCGGCCGACAGCGGGACGTCTGCGGAGTTGATGACCTACCTGCGCGCCACGGGCACATGGACGGCGACCGACGCGCAAATCCAGGCGAAAGCCGCCGGCATCGCGCACCTGATTGCCGGTTCCCCGGAGTACCAGCTCGTATGAACGTCACCAGACGGCAATTCGTCAAAGGCGGCGTCGCCGCGTTCACGGTGACGTTCGCCGCGCCGGAGTTCATCTCCGACCTGGCGCGCGCGCAGGGCGCGCACGTCCGCAATCTCGTGGTGCTGTACCTGAGCGGCGGAAACGACTCGCTCAGCATGCTCATTCCCTACAACGATCCGTTCTACACCAGCCGCCGTCCGTCGCTGGCGGTGCCCGCGGGGCAGGTGCTGCAGATCGGGACCGACTCGTCGAAGGTGGCGCTCGGCCTGCACCCGCGGCTCACGGGCCTCAAACAGATCTTCGATCAGGGGCGTCTCGCGCTCATTCAGCGCACCGGCTACGAGAACCAGAGCCGCTCGCATTTTCAGGGCGTCGACATCTGGTCGACGGCCGACCCGGCCAACTCGCAGGGCCTCGGCTGGGTCGGGCGGTATCTCGACATGCTGCCGTCACCCGTCGATCCGCTCATCGGCTGGAACACCACGGGCACGCTCCCGCGCGTACTGCAGGCGGCGCACACGTCGGTGCCGGCCATCTCGAACCCCGCCACGTATTCATTCTCGAGTCCGAACGCTGGCGCCGAAGCAACCGCGGAGCGCAACACGGCGCTGCGGATCGCGTCGCACGTGCCGGTGGATCGGCCCGAGCTGGCGTTCGTCTACGGCAGCGCGCAGGCGGCGATGGCGACGCTCGATCGCGTGGCAACCGTGGCGCAGTACACCCCCTCGCTCACGTATCCAAACACCGGCCTCGGGCAGGCGCTGCGCGCCGTCGCCGGCGCGATGTTCAGGGGCATCGGCACGAGAGTCTTCTATGTGACGACCGGCGGATTCGACACGCACTCGAATCAGAACGTCAACGCCACAAACGGCTCGTACTTCGCGCTGATGGCGACGCTCAACGATGCGTTGCTCGCCTTCTACAACGACCTGAAGAGCCAGGGCTTGCTCGACGACACGCTCGTCATGAGCTTTTCGGAGTTCGGCCGCCGCATCAACGAAAACAGCACCGGTGCGAGCGCCGGCACGGATCACGGCGCGGCGTCGGCGATGATGGTGCTGGGAGGCCGTGTCAGCGGCGGAGTGTTCGGAACCGCGCCGAACCTCAACACCGATCCCAAGAACCCGACGCTCGAGAACAACGCCAACGACGTGCACTACGAAACCGACTTCCGGTCCGTGTACGCGCAGGTGATCGACGGCTGGCTCGGCGCCGATTCGACGCGCCTGCTGAACGGCAACTTCCGGAAACCGGGTCTCGCGTTCATCTAAGAGCGCTTCACCACGGAGGACACTGGGGGCGCGGAGGAAAACCTTAGGGTTTGAACCTCGGTGTCCACCGTGTCCTTCGTGGTAACTATTTTCCTCGTCGGCTAGACTTGTCTCGATGCCGCCGATCAAGCGAACCAAGTTCAAGCTTTCACCGGAACAGCTGCTCGAGATGTTCTATTGGGTGAAGCTGATTCGCGCCTTCGACGAGCGGCTGAGCATCCTCGTTCGCCAGGGGAAGGTCCGCAGCGGCGTGTACACGGGCATCGGCCAGGAAGCGATCATAGTCGGCACGTGTTACGGATTGCGGAAGGAAGATTTCATCTGCCCGCTGCACCGCGACCTGGGATCGTTCCTGATGAAAGGCGTCGAGCCGCGCGTGATGATGTCGCAGATGTTCGCGAAGACGACCGGTCTGTCCAAGGGCCGCGATTCGGCGCTGCACAGCGGCGTCTCCGAGCTCGGCATCTTCGGCAACACCAGCATGCTCGGTGCGAACCTGCCGGTTGCCGCCGGCCTCGCGCTCACGTTCAAGATTGAACAGACCGACAACGTCGTCGTCGCCTACTTCGGCGAAGGCGCGAGCAACGTTGGCGATTTTCACGAAGCGCTGAACTTCGCGGGCGTGCAGCAGCTGCCGGTCATCTTCATCTGCGAGAACAATCAGTACGCCTACTCGGTGCCGGTCGAGAAGAGCATGGCGATTGACGACGTGGCGATCCGGGCGGAAGGCTACGGATTCGACGGCGTCGCGATCAACGGCAACGACGTGCTCGCCGTCTACCAGGCCACGCAGGGCGCGCTCGCTCGGGCGCGGGGCGGGGAAGGGCCGACCCTCATCGAATGCAAAACCTACCGGTGGCACGGGCACTCCGAGCACGACAAGGCGTTCTACCGCAGCGATGAAGAGCTCGCGATGTGGAAGAGCCGCGACCCGATTCCGACATTCACCACCTATCTGCGTGCGCGTCATGTGCTCGACGACCAGAAGCTGGCGGACATCGAGGCGAAGGTCGCGTCGACAATCGACGAGGCCGTGGAGTTCGCGACGAATGCGCCGGAGCCGCAGCCGGAAGATGCACTGACCGATCTGTATGCGTAAAACCGATCAACCACGAAGGACACGAAGGACACGAAGGAAAAATCCTGGGGGGCCGTGCCTTTGTGTCCTTGGTGTCCTTTGTGGTGATTCAGGGCTGGTATGAGCAAGGAGCTCTCGTACCTCGAGGCTATCCGCGAGGCTCTCCAGGAGGAGATGCGCCGCGATCCGAAAGTGTTCGTGCTCGGCGAGGATGTCGGCGCGTACGGCGGCGCGTTTGGCGTCACGCAGGGGCTCCACGAAGAGTTCGGCGAGATGCGTGTCATCGATACACCGATTTCGGAATCGGCGATTGTCGGCATCGGCATCGGCGCGGCGCTGCGCGGGTACCGCCCTGTGGCAGAGATGCAGTTCGCGGATTTCATTTCGTGCGGGTTCGATCAGATCGTCAACCAGGCGGCGACGCTTCGCTACCGGTACGGCGGCCGCGCGTCGGTGCCGATTGTGGTGCGCGCCCCGAGCGGCGGCAACGTCGGCGGCGGGTTGTATCACTCGCAGAATCCGGAGGCGTGGTTCGTCCATCGGCCCGGACTGAAAGTGGTGGCTCCGTCCACGCCGTACGACGCCAAGGGGCTGTTGAAGGCGGCAATCCGCGACGACAATCCGGTGATCTACTTCGAGCACAAGCATCTCTATCGCCGCGCGAAAGGGCCTGTTCCGGAAGGCGACGACATGGTGCCGATCGGCGTTGCCGCAACGCGCCGCGAAGGCGACGCTGTGACGCTGATCACGTACGGGGCGATGGTGACGCCCTCGCTCGAGGCGGCGGACCGGATGGCAAAAGACGGCGTCGAGGTCGAGGTGATCGATCTGCGTTCGCTGCTGCCGTTCGACAAGGATGCCATCTGTCGGTCGGTCGAGAAAACCAGCCGCGCCGTGATCGTTCATGAGGACGTGAAGACGCTTGGCATCGGAGCGGAGATCTCCGCGGTCATCATGGAGGAGCGTTTCGCGTCGCTCGATGCACCGGTCCTCCGCGTCACCTACCCGGATACGCACCCGCCGTTTTCCCACGTGCTGGAACACGCGAACCTGCCGAACGCCGACACGATTGTGGACGCGCTTCGGCGGCTCGCGGCGTATTGAAACCGGCCCGCCTCGGCGGCCGTAGAGACCACTGGATGCACAGTCCACCGATGGCGGCGAGAGCGTCGTACGATACAATCCCTGCAAATCTCAATTCCTGCGGACCGGTCATGCAGCCTTCGGAAGACACCGGCACGGATATCGCCCTTCTCGATCGCATTGTCGCGCGCGACCAGGATGCCGTTGCGGCGCTGTACGACCGCCACGGCCGTCTGCTGTTCGGGCTGATTCTGCGGATCCTGCACGACCGCAGCGAAGCCGAGGAAGTGCTGCAGGAAGTGTTCGTGCTCGTCTGGACTCGCGCCGAAACCTACAACGTCGCGCTGGGATCGCCAGCGGGATGGCTGGTGCGGATCGCGCGAAATCGCGCGATCGATCGCCTGCGCGCGAACTCTGTGCGCCTTCGCGCAGTGGAGTCGGCGCCCGAGCCGATGGCCGCCGATAGTCCGGAGTCGCGCGCGGCGCAAAGCGAACAGCAGCGCGCGGTGGCGCGTGCGCTCGACACGCTGCCGCCGGACCAGCGCATGCTGATCGAACAGGCGTATTTTCTGGGGCTCACGCAATCGGAACTGGCCGAGCGTTTCAAGCTGCCCCTCGGAACCGTCAAGACGCGCATTCGCACGGGAATGACCGCGCTCCGCGAGCAGCTGTCGCAGATCGTGATCGAGCAATGACCGACGACGTGGATATCGTTGAATTCGACGAGGCGCTGTCCCTCGCGCTCGCCCGGACGGCCGCGGCGAATGCGCCGCCGCTCGGCGCTGAGGTGAAGCAGCGCCTGTTGGACCGGGTGCGCGAAGCCACCGAGCCCGCGGGCTTTGCGTTCTACTGGGCGCGCGACGATGTCTGGATGCCTCACCCCGTGCCGGGCATCAAAATGAAGGTTCTCGCGCTGAACAAGGCACGCGGCTACACCACGCTGCTGCTCGACGTCGCGCCCGGTACGAGGTTTCCCGCCCACCATCACGGCGGCGCCGAGGAGTGCTACGTGGTGGCGGGCAGCCTCTTCACGTGCGGCCGGCATCTCGTCGCGGGAGATTTCGTGCACGCGGACGCAGATACCGACCACGGCGAGCTGTGGACCGAGGAGGGCTGCCAGGTCATTCTGGTCGTTCCGCCCGAAGAGCACCTTCCCCCAGAAATGCTGGCGTAGTGTCCAGCTCGCCTCACTCTTTACGACGGTAGCCGAAGGCTTCAGCCGAGCGTCGCCATCCCTTATCGTCCGAGCGCCGTAGGGATAGATGTGGCGTACCACGACCAGTTCGCCGACCAGGCGGCTCCTTACGTGCTCGGCGCGCTGACGCGGCCGGAAACCCGGGTGTTCGAGGCGCATCTGGCGACCTGCGCGGCCTGTACGGCCACTGTGCGCGGGTTTGCCCCAGTAATGGCTGGGCTCGCCGAGCTCTCGGCTCCTGAGACTCCGTCCCCGGCGGTCCGCGCGCGATTGATCCGGTCGCTGAAATCGTCGTCCGCTGTCTCCCGAGGCTGGCTGGCGGCAGCTGCCGCCATCGCGATCGCGGTTGGACTCGGCGGTTACTCCGCGCAGCTCCGCGGGCGCGTCGGCACCCTCGAATCCCGCCTGCGCGCCGCCATCCTGAGGGCGGATGCGACCGAGCGGCAGGTCGCCGACGCGCGGCGTGTCGCGTTCGAGACGCAGTCGACCCTTGCCGTGCTCGCCGCGCCGGATCTGGCGCGGATCGATCTTGCCGGTCAGCCCGCGGCGCCGCGGGCGTCGGCGCGCGCGTTCTGGAGTCGGGCGCGCGGCCTGGTGTTCACCGCGTCGAATCTTCCGGCCTTGCCTGCGGGGCGGACGTATCAACTGTGGGTTCTGACGGCGCAGCCCGCGCCCATTAGCGCCGGGGTCCTCAAGCCGGACGAGAACGGCCGCGTGAGCGTGATGTTCGACACGCCGCGCGATCTGCCCAAGCCGGTCGCGATGGCCGTCACGCTGGAGCCCGAGGGCGGCGTGCCGTCGCCGACGGGCGACAAATATCTCGTCGGCCTCGCCAACTGAAACCTCTCGACGCCGCAAAGTGCGGTTCAGCAAAGCGACGCGGGTCGGTTTCGCGCGCCACCGTGACGATCTCGCCCACGCGAATCGTCTGGGCCCGGGGCGGTCGGGGCGCAGGTGACGATTGCGACGGCTGCCCCAACGAGCCGCGTCACGTGCAGTCCGCGCATGTGAACGACTACTTCAGAAGATCGCGGCGAGTGCGTCGTCCACACTGCGGTAGCGAAATGTGAAACCGAGACGCTCCGCTTTCGCGGGCACCGCGCGCTGACCCGACAGCAGCAGGGCGTCCGCCATTTCTCCGAGCAGCAATCGCAACGCGAACGCGGGCGCCGGCAGGAAGGCGGGCCGGTGCATGGCGCGGCCGAGCGCTTTCGCGAAGTCGGCGTTCGTCACAGGCGCTGGACCGGTGGCATTGACCGGGCCCATGACCGCGGCGGTGTGAATCGACCAGCGGACGATCGCGATCCAATCGTCGCGGTGAATCCACGGCCAGTACTGCCGTCCCGATCCAACCGGTCCGCCGGCTCCGAATCTGAAGGGCGGCAGCATCTGCGGCAGCGCGCCGCCGTCCTTTTCGAGGGGCAGACCGGTTCGGATGGCGACGACCCGCGTGCGGTTGCTGGCGGCGCGTGCGGCTTCGGCTTCCCATTGCACGCAGACCTGCGCGAGGAAGTCCGAGCCGGCCGGCGCCTCTTCGGTGATCTTTTGGTCGCCGCACGGGCCGTAGTACCCGACGGCCGATCCGCTCACGAATACCGGCGGGGGAGCGGCCGCGCGGCGAATGGCGTCCGCAAGACTGCGCGTCGCCTGCACGCGGCTCTCGAGAATCCGCTGTTTGTGAGCAGCGGTCCAGCGTGCGGCGGCAATCGACTCGCCGGCGAGATTGACGACGGCGCCGGCGCCATCGATTTCGGTGGCCCACGGTCCCACGTCGCCGTTGGGAGTCCAGGCGATCGGGCGCGGGTCGCCGGGCCGCGGCGAATGCCGCGACCCCTGAGCGCCTCGCGACGCAGATGCCCCTTGCGACCCCGCTGAGCGGCTCAGGATGACCACGTCGTGACCATCCGCCGCGAGCGCCGCGGCGAGCGGCCGGCCGAGGAATCCGGTTCCGCCGGCGATGACGATTCTCATAAGGGCTCCAGTCTATGCGCGGCCGGCGTGCGGCGCGGGACGCTTGACACGGCGGCGGCATTCGGGATAACTAACTGGTTAGTTTCATATGGCGCGCCCCGCACGCGTCTCGCCCGACCGCATCCTCGCCGCCGCCGCTCTCGAGTTCGCCGCGCGCGGCT
>WNFV01000846.1_pt1 | contig 41782 bp, 40 predicted proteins | sample 5400101 | NCBI WGS metagenome assembly WNFV01 (sample SAMN13153361, study PRJNA577476) | soil metagenome | isolation source: 115 cm soil or saprolite under grassland replicate 1 | place: USA:California | collected 2016-06-15 | reverse complement strand
TCGCGGGCCAGGCGCGACGCTCGGCGTCTGGGCCGGTCCGCACGCATGACCGAGCGACATCCCTAGCCCGAGCTGGCTCCTGCTTCGCACAGGCGCGCTGGCTCCGTCAGCGTTCGCGGCTGGGGGGTTCGACTTCGCCGGCTTGCCAGCGGGCGAAGCAGAACAGGAGGTCGGACAGCCGGTTCAGGTAGTGGAGGAGGTCGTCGCTGACCGGGCCGCCGGCGTCGCGGAAGGCCACCGTCCGCCGCTCCGCCCTCCGGACCACGCTGCGGGCCAGGTCCAGGGCGGCCGACACCGGCGTGGCGCCGGGGACGATGAACTCGTTGGGGAGGGGGTGCTCGGCCACGGTGCGGTCGATGACCCCCTCGAGGCGCTCCACCATGGCGTGGGTGACCAGGGAGACGTCCGGCTGGAGGCGGTCTCGCTGGTCGGGGTTGGTCGCCAGATCGGCGCCGACGACGAACAGGTCGCGCTGGATGTGCAGCAGCTCGGCCTGGAACGTCGGGTTCTCGGCCAGCGAGCGGGCCAGGCCGATCGCCGCCACGGCCTCGTCCACGGTTCCGTACGCCTCGGTGGCGGGGTCGGCCTTGGAGATCCTGCCTCCGTAGAGCAGGCCGGTGGTGCCGTCGTCGCCGGTCCCCGTGTAGATGCGCGGCACGGCGACTAGGATAGCGACGGGCCCGGCCGCCTCGCTTGGCCGGCCAGCCGGCGAGCGGGAGACGAGCCCGATTCGGGGCACGCGTGCAACGCGGGGTTCCGTTGCAACGAAAGGCTCGGGAGCCTCGGGCCGCTCGCGTGCAACATGTGGCTCGTGTGGCTACTGTGACAGCGTCGGCACGCCGCCGCGCGGCGGCGACGCGGAAGGAGGAGCGTGATGGCCGGCAGGTTCGGAGCAGTGGTCACCGCGATGGTTACGCCGTTCCGGGAGGACGGCGCGCTGGACCTCGACGGCGCGCAGGCCCTGGCCGCGCACCTCCTGGACCACGGCACCGACTCCCTGGTGGTGGCGGGGTCCACCGGCGAGTCGCCCACGCTCACCCACCGCGAGAAGCTCGAGCTGTTCCGGGCCGTGGTCGACGCCGCGAAGGGCAAGGGACAGGTCATCGCGGGGACCGGGACGTACGCCACCGCAGAGACCATCGAGCTGTCCCATGAGGCCGCCGACGCCGGCGTGAACGGGCTCCTCGTGGTCACGCCGTACTACAACAAGCCCCCCCAGCGAGGGCTGGTGGCCCACTTCGGCAAGGTCGCCGAGTCGTCCCCCCTACCGATCATCATGTACAACATCCCCGGCCGGACGGCGACCAGGATCGAGCACGCCACGCTCCTCACGCTGGCCGAGATCCCGAACATCGTCGCGGTGAAGGACTCCACCGGGGACTTCGACGGCGTGTCGAAGCTGATCCGGGAGGCGCCAGCGGGGTTCGAGGTCTACTCGGGCGACGACTGGGCCACGTTCGGGTTCGCCTGTCTGGGGGCGGTGGGTATCGTGTCGGTGGCCTCCCACCTGGTGGGGGAGCGCATCGCGCAGATGCTCCAGCTGGTGTTCGACGGCGACGTGCCGTCGGCCCGCAAGATCCACGAGGAGCTCTCGCCCGTGTTCGCCACGCTGTTCATCACCTCGAACCCCATCCCGCTCAAGGCCGCGCTGGAGCTGGTGGGCCGCCCGGCCGGCGATCCCCGGCTTCCGCTCCTGCCCGCCACCCCGGAAGAGCGCGAGACGATCCGCCGGGCCCTGGAGGACGCCGGTCTCCTCTGACGGCGACGTGCCCGAGCCCGGCTCCGGGGCGGTCGGCCCCGGCGTGCCGCCGTCTCCGTACCCGGCGACGCGGCTGGCGTTCCTGGGGGGGCTCGGCGAGATCGGCCGGAACATGGCCTGCCTGGAGATGGACGGCCGGATCCTGGTCATCGACTGCGGGCTGTCGTTCCCGCACGAGGGGATGCCCGGGATCGACCTGGTGCTCCCGGACTTCGAGTACCTCCGCCAGCGGGAGGGCGCGCTGGAGGCCGTGGTCCTGACCCACGGCCACGAGGACCACATCGGGGCCCTGTCGTATCTGCTGCGGGAGACGACGACCGTCGTGTACGGGACGGCGCTGACCCTGGCCCTGCTCGAGGGCAAGCTCGAGGAGCACGGCGTCCGGGACCGCGCGGAGCTCCGCGAGATCGTCCCGGGCGAGCCCGCCGAGGCCGGGCCGTTCCGGATGCGGTTCCTGCGGGTCACCCACTCCATCCCGGACGGGGTGGCCGTGGCGGTGGACACGCCGTTCGGGACGGTCCTGCACACCGGGGACTTCAAGCTGGACCAGACGCCGCTCGACTCGAGGCCAACGGACCTCCGGGCCCTGGCGGAGGAGGGCCGCCGCGGGGTCCACCTCCTGCTGTCCGACTCCACGAACGCCGAGGACATGGGCTACGCGCCCAGCGAGCGGACGGTGGGCCCGGTCCTCCGAGACCTGGTGGCCCGGGCCCCCCGGCTGGTGGTCCTGGCCTGCTTCGCCAGTCACATCCACCGCATCCAGCAGGCCGCCAACGCCGCCCGCGCCGCCCACCGGATGGTCGCGTTCCTGGGCCGGTCCATGCACCAGAGCGTGGCGGCGGCCCGCAAGCTGGGCTACCTCGACGTCCCCCAGCAGGACGTCATCCCCATCGAGGACCTCGAGAGGTACGACCCGGCGAACGTGGTGGTGATCTCCACCGGATCCCAGGGCGAGCCGCTGTCCGCGCTGTCCCTGATGGCGGCGGGCGAGCACAAGTGGGTCAGGCTCAAGGCGGGAGACACCGTGGTGCTGTCCTCGTCCATGATCCCCGGGAACGAGCCGGGGATCCACCGCGTGATCGACGGCCTGTACCGGATGCGGGCCGACGTGTATCACGTGCCCGGCAGCCCGGTGCACGTGTCCGGCCACGCGAACGCCGACGAGCTGAAGTTCGTGCTGAACCTGGTGGGTCCCCGGTGGTTCGTCCCGGTGCACGGGGAGTACCGCCACCTGTCCCACCACGCCCGCCTGGCCCGGGAGGTGGGCATCGACCCCGACCACGTGCTGATCGCCCAGGACGGCGACACCGTCGAGATCGCGGAGGACTGCCGGTTCGGCGAACGGATCCCGGCCGGCGTGACGTTCGTGGACGGCATCGGGATCGGCGACGTGGGACCGGTGGTCCTCCGGGACCGCCGCCGCCTGGCCGCCGACGGCATCCTGTTCGTGGTGGTGGCGGTGGACGCCCACCACGGGGACCTGCTCTCGGGACCGGACCTGGTGAACCGCGGCGTGGTCGACGAGGAGGCCTCGCCGGACGTGCTTGAAGAGGCCCGGAATCGCGTCATGCTTGCGCTGAAGGAGTCGGCGGCGCAGGAGGTCACCGATCCGCTGGTGCTCCAGCAGACCATCCGGAGCACGTTGCGGAAGTTCTTCTGGGAGCAGACGAAGCGGAAGCCGGCCGTGGTGCCGGTGATCATGGAAGTGTAGGGTTCTCGAAACAGTCGAGATCGCCGCGAAAGGGCAGCGCGGCCCCGGAGGGCGAATTCGACATGGCCACGAAGAAGGCGTCACGGAAGCCGGCGCGCAAGCCCGCGCCGCGGAAGACCTCGAAGGACCAGCCGAGCAGGGCGCGCCGGGCGGCGCGGCACCTGGTCCCGTGGGCCCGCGACGCCCTCGGGATCGGGCTCATCGTGCTGGCCATGCTGGCCGTGCTGGGCCTGTGGCTGCACGCCGGAGGCCCGTTCGGCCGGGCCGTGAACTACATGGCCCATGCCTTCACCGGCGTGGCCGCGGTGTCGATGCCGGTCGTGGCGCTGTACTGGGGGATCCTGCTGCTCCGGGGGACCGCCGAGGACGACCGCGTCCGGATGGTCCTGGGGTTCCTGATCCTGATGGCGGGCTCGCTCGCCGTGCTGTCCATCGCCCGGGGGAACCCCAGCCCCACGCACGGCTACGTGGGGTTCAACGCCTCCGGGGGGCTGATCGGCGCGCTGGTGGGATGGCCGTTGTCGAGGGTGGTGTCACGGCTCGGTGCGGTCATCGTGTGCCTGGGCCTGGCCCTGCTCGGGGTCCTGGTGTTCACCGGGACCCCGCTGGCGGTGGCGGCCCGAGCGATCCGGGACTGGCTCCTGGGCCGGGACCGGGGACGGGACGAACAGGACGACGAGGTCCTGCAGGTGATCCCGAAGGGGCGGTCCCGGGTGGTCCGCGGCGGAGAGGACGACGAACCCGAGCCGGCCCGGCCCGCTCCCGTCCTGACCGTCCCGGAGGCGGAGCCGTTCGACCCGCTGACCGCGCCCTCCGGCCGGATCAAGTTCCCCACTCCGGGGAAGGGCGGGTACCGGCTGCCCCCGCTCGATCTGCTCCGCAGGGCCCCGGAGTCCACGGGTGACACGCGCGACGAGGAGCACACGGTGGCCGCGCTGGAGCGGACCTTCCGCACGTTCGGCGTGCCGGCCCGGGTCCCCGCGGCGCACCGGGGCCCCACCGTGACGCTCTACGAGGTGGAGGTGGAGGCCGGGACCAAGGTGAACCGGGTGCTGTCCCTGGCCGACGACATCGCCTACGCGCTGGCCACGCCGGACGTCCGGATCATCGCGCCGATCCCGGGCCGCTCGGCCATCGGCGTGGAGGTCCCGAACAAGGTCCGCGACTTCGTCATGCTCGGGGACGTCCTGCGGTCGAAGGCCGCCCGCGAGGCCCGTGCCCCGCTCACGGTGGGGCTGGGCAAGGACGTCCACGGCCGGGCCGTGATGGTGAACCTGTCGGAGATGCCCCACGTGCTGATCGCGGGGGCCACCGGGGCGGGGAAGTCCTCGCTCATCAACTCGTTCATCACCTCGATCCTCATGCGGACCACGCCCGACGAGGTGAAGATGGTGCTCATCGACCCCAAGCGGGTGGAGCTGTCGCACTTCCGCGACCTCCCGCACCTGCTGTCGCCGGTCATCGTCCATCCCAAGCGGGCCGCGGAGGCCCTGTCCTGGGTGGTCCGGGAGATGGAGCTCCGCTACGAGATGCTGGCCCAGGTGGGGATGCGCGACATCGCGTCGTACCAGCGCGACCGCGCCACGGGTACCCTCCGGATCCCGCCGGGACAGGACGAGGCGTTCGGCCACCTCCCGTACATGCTCGTGGTGGTCGACGAGCTGGCCGACCTCATGATGGTCGCGCCCCGCGACGTGGAGGACGCGATCTGCAGGATCGCCCAGATGGCCCGCGCCGTCGGCATCCACCTGGTGGTGGCCACGCAGCGCCCGTCGGTGGACGTGGTGACCGGCCTGATCAAGGCGAACATCCCGTCGCGGATCGCGTTCATGACGTCGTCCCAGGCGGACTCCCGGGTCATCCTCGACGTGAACGGCGCGGAGAAGCTGGTGGGGCACGGCGACATGCTGTTCCTGCCGTCGAACTTCTCGAAGCCCGTCCGGATCCAGGGCGCCTGGGTCACCGAGGCGGAGGTGGAGGCCGTGGCGAAGTGGTGCCGGGGCCAGGGCGAGCCCGAGTACGAGGCCAGCGTGGAGGGGATGGGCCTGCCCCCCGGTGACGACGACGCCTCGGGCCTGGGCGACGACGACGACCTGTTGGAGCAGGCCGCCGAGCTCGTGATCCGCTCCCAGCTCGGCTCGACCTCCATGCTCCAGCGCAAGCTCAAGGTGGGGTTCGCCCGGGCCGGCCGGATCATGGACCTGATGGAGGAGCGCGGCATCGTCGGCCCCAGCGTGGGGTCCAAGGCCCGGGACGTCCTGATGACCTGGGACGAGTGGCAGGAGTCCCGCCCCCGGGCCGGCTCGATGTAGGCGCCGGACGGGCTTCCACTAGAATCCCGGCCAGCCGACGGCGAGCGGGAGGAAATCGTTTCGTGCCCGGAACGAGCACCGGGATCGGGCCCGCGCTGCGCGAGGCCCGGGTGTCGCTCGGCAAGAGCCTCGACGAGGCCAGCCGGGACACCAGGATCAAGTCCGACTACCTGCAGGCCATGGAGCGCGAGTCGTTCGACTCCCTTCGGGGCGATGTCTACGTGCGCGGGTTCCTGCGGTCCTATTCCTCCTACCTGGGCCTGGACCCGGAGAAGGTCATCACCGCCTACTCGGGGGCCCGGCAGGCGGCGACGCTGCCGGAGATCCTGGAGGAGCCCGAGCCGGCCCCGCCCATCTCCCGTGACCCCCCGAAGCCGCTGCGGGTCCTGCACCGCCGGGCCAACTGGAAGCTGGCCCTGGCCGTGGCGGTGGTACTCCTGGTGGCCTTCGCCGGGTTCGGCCTGCTCAACCGGACCGGGACGGTCCCGAACGCGGAGAGCCCGCCCTCGACGGTGGCCACGCCCTCGCTCCCGGGGGTCGAGGCGGCGGCGGAGCCCGTGTACCTGGCGATCCGCGCCGCGAAGCCGACCCGGGTGACCGTGGTCGCCGACGGCGTGGATGTGCTCTCGGGGATCCTCCGCCCCGGGCACCGGCGGAACTTCGCCGCCTCCACGCTGATCCGCGTCCTCGCGCCCAAGGGGGGCGGAGCGCTGCGCCTCACCGTGAACGGCCACGAGCTGGGGACGCCGGGGGAGCGGAAGCATCCGTACCTGGCCACGTTCACGCCCCAGGACTACCGGGAGACGACGCCATCGCCGAGCGCGGCGTGAAGCCCCTCGGGGTGGGGTGGCCCAACCTCATCTCGGGCCTCCGCATCCTCCTCGTGCCGGTCCTGGTGGCGCTGGTCCTGGTGGACACCGATCCGGCCTCGTGGGCCGCCGCGGCGGTGTTCGTGGGCGGCGGGGTCACCGACTTCATCGACGGCTACCTGGCCCGCCGGCACGGCATGACCACCCGGACCGGGATGTGGCTGGATCCGCTGTCGGACAAGCTGCTGGTCGCGGCCGCCGTGCTCGCGCTGGTGGTCGAGGAGCGGTTCCCGGTGTGGGCGGCCGTGGTCGTCCTGGCCCGCGAGGTAGCGGTGACCGGCCTGCGGGTGGTCCGCGGGACGCGCGGGGAGTCCATGCCGGCGTCCGTGATCGCGAAGGCCAAGACGGCGTCGCAGCTCCTCGCCATCACGCTGTACCTCCTGCCGCTCCCGGACTGGACGGGCGGGGTGAAGCTCGGCGTGCTCATCGCCGCGGTGGCCCTTACCCTCTATTCCGGCGTGGACTACTTCGTCCGGGCCTTCCGCCCACCGGCCTCCGCGCGAGCCTCGTCGTGAGGGCCGAGCTCCTCGGGGTCGGCACCGAGATCCTCCTCGGGCAGATCGCCAACTCGAACGCGCAGTGGATGTCGGAGCGGCTGGCGGAGATCGGCGTGGACGTGGTGCACCACCAGGCCGTGGGCGACAACCTGGAACGCATCGCGGAGGCGTTCCGGCTGGCCCTGTCCCGGGCCGACGTGGTGATCGCGACCGGCGGGCTGGGCCCCACCCAGGACGACATCACCCGGGAGGGGATCGCCGCGGCGCTCGAGGTGCGGCTGGTTCGGCACCCCGAGATCGAGGACCTCCTGCGCGAGAAGTTCCGCAGGCTGGGACGCGTGATGCCGGAGATCAACCTGATCCAGGCCGATGTCCCGGAGGGAGCGCGATACATCATCCCGGTCCGGGGCACGGCGCCGGGGCTGATCTGCCCGGCTCCCGGAGAGCGCGTGCTGTACGCAGTGCCCGGAGTCCCCGCGGAGATGAAGGAGATGATGGAGGGGACCATCCTGCCGGAGCTTCGCGAGCGGGCCGGGCCGGGCGCGATCGTGTCGCGGGTCCTGCGCTGTGCGGGGGTCCCGGAGTCCAGGGTGGCCGAGCTGCTGGCCGACCTGTTCGCCTCGTCGGCGAATCCCACGGTCGCGTACCTGGCTTCGTCGGGCGAGGTCAAGGTCCGGCTCACGGCGAAGGCCGGGACGCCGGAGGAGGCCGAGGCGCTCATCGAACCCCTGGCCCGGGAGGTGCTGGATCGGCTCGGGGCGCACGTGTTCACCGTGGAGGACGAGGACCTGGAGCAGGTGGTGGGCCGGCTGCTGCGGGACCGGAAGTGGAAGGTGGCGCTGGCCGAGTCGCTCACCGGAGGCAGCCTGGCCCAGCGACTCACGACTCCGGCCGGGGCCTCGGACTACTTCAGCGGCTCGGCGGTGGTGTACACCGCGGAGGCCAAGCGCGACCTGCTGGGGGTTCGCCAGGAGATCCTCGACGGCCCCGGCGTGGTGAGCGAGGAGTGCGCGAGGGAGATGGCGGCCGGGGCCCGCCGCGTGTTCGGCGCCGACGTGGCGGTGTCTGTGACCGGGGTGGCCGGGCCGGACGAACACGGCGGCAGGCCGCCGGGAGAGGTGTGGGTCGCGCTCCACGCCGACGGGTTCGCCACGGCGCGGCGGCTGCGGGCGCCGGGGGACCGGGAGCAGGTGGTGCGGTGGTCGCAGCAGGCCGGCCTGGACCTCCTACGGCGGTTCCTCGAGGGCCGCCTGGAGGGTTGAGGTCGGTGGCCCGCGACCGCGCGGCCCGCCCCGAGGCCCGCCCGCTCCGGCTGTTCGTGGCGGTGGACGTGCCGGAGGACGTCCGGGACCGGCTCGCCGAAACCGTTGCGCCGCTTCGGGATCGGGTTCCGGGGGCGCGGTGGTCGCCGCCGGAGAACTGGCACGTCACGGTGAAGTTCCTCGGAAGCGTGTGGCCCCGTCTCCTGGACTGGGTGCTCGCGTCGGTGGGGGAGGCAGCGGCCGAGCATCCCGCGTTCATGGCCCGCCTCGGCGGGCTGGGGGCGTTCCCGTCGGCGAAGCGGGCCCGGGTGGTGTGGGCGGGGCTGGAGGACCGCCACGGCGAGCTCGTGTCCCTGGCGCGCTCGGTGGATCGGGCGCTGGAGCGGGAGTTCCCCGCCGAGCAGCGCCCGTTCTCCCCCCACCTCACGTTGGCCCGCCTGAAGGAGCAGGCGGCCCTCCCCGAGGACCTGGTGGAGGTGGACGTGAAGAGCGACCCGTTCCGGGTGTGGTCCCTCCGCCTGTACCGCAGCTACCTGGGCCGCCCCGCCGCCCGCTACGAGGTGCTCCGGGAGTTCCCACTGACCGGCTGAGCGCCCGCGGGGACGGGCTGCCAGTCGGCCAGGAACCCGCCGTCCGTCGTCACCTGCCGGAGTTGGCCGGTCTTCACCTCGAGGCTCCACACGTTGCTCCGGCCGTCGCGTTCGCTGTCGAAGAGGATGAACCGGCCGTCGGGAGACCAGGACGGCTCCTGGGCGTCGCCGGCGAACTCCGTCACCTGCCGGACGACGTCGCCCTCAGGCGTCAGCACGACGTACCTGTGGACGTCGGATCCCGTCATCACGCCCGGGCCCTTCGACGCCAGCAGGGATCGGCCGTCGGGCGACCACTTGGGCCACACCTCGCTCTGGTCCCGGCCGGGCGTGTTCGTGACGTCCCGGAGCCCGGATCAGTCGGGACGGATCGTGTAGAGATCCCAGCTGTCCTCGGCATCGGGGGTGTTCGCTTCGAACGCGATCTCTCGCCCATCGGGGGACCAGTCGGGGTCCCCAGGGCAGTGGAAACGGTCGTTTGTCAGGGCGATCTCGTTCGAACCATCGGCATCCACGACGGCGATGAAGCACCGGCCCTCCTGCGCCGTGTCGAACGCGATCCTGGTCCCGTCGGGCGACCACGCAGGGTCGCCGCCGTCGGCCACCCGGTCCAGCGTGCCGCTCGCGACGTCGAGGACGAAGAGTCCGCTCCAGCGCTTCTGCAGATCATCCCGGCGGAAGACGATCCTGGTGCCGTTGGGGGACCAGTCGGGCGCCTCGTCGACTACGAGTCCGAAGGTGAGCTGGCGCAGTCCGGTTCCATCCGGGTTCACCAGAAAGAGGTGCTGCCCCTCGTGGGGCCCGGCGGGACGGGAGAACACGATCGCGCCGTTGGCAGGGAGCGACGAAGGTGTGAAGCCATCCACTGGGGTCCCGGATCCACCACGGAACGCCACGGCGAGGCCGGCGACGGCGACGGCGGTCGCCCCCAGGACACCCAACCCGAGAGCGACACGCGAGATCCGGCGAGCCACCCGCAGCCGGCGGGTCCGTTTCAGGACGCCGTCGAACAGGTGCTGCACGTCCTCCGCGGGGGCCGCGCGTTCCAGCTCTCGTGCGATGCGTTCATCGATGGCCACGGATCTCCTCCCTGCCGGAGCGCTCCCACGCCCTGGCCAGTGCCTCCTGCACGGCGTCCTCCGCCTCCTGGCGGCTCTGCGTCACGAGGGCGATGGCCGCAACCAGTCGGGAGGCCTCGTCACGCAGGAAGGCTCGGATGGCCTGTTCGTCGAGCAGTTCGGTCTCCTTCCCGTGCCCTCCCGACACCCGGCACGGGCTTGAGGTTGACACACGGGACGAAGTGGGTGGCCCGGTTGCTTGCCGTCGAACGTCTGTTCGGCTAGGGTTTCGGGTTGCATGTATCGAACGACAGGGATGTAATTCATGTCAGACCCCCTCGCTAGAGTGCGCTCGGTCAGGGTCCCGCCTGGTGCGGTGACCGAGGGGGTCCGCGCCTACGGGCGGAAGGAGGCTCAGGGGATGGACCGGGACAAGATGCTCGATGTCGCGCTCACGCAGATCGAGAAGCAGTACGGCAAGGGCGCCGTGATGCGCCTCGGCGAGCACCCGGCCGGGCAGGGGATCTCGGTCATCCCCACGGGGTCCATGTCGCTCGACATCGCACTGGGCGTGGGAGGGATCCCGCGGGGGCGGATCGTCGAGGTGTTCGGTCCGGAGGGCTCCGGGAAGACCACCGTGTGCCTCCACGTCATCGCGGAGGCCCAGCGCCGCGGCGGGATCGCCGCGTTCGTCGACGCCGAGCACGCGCTGGACCCGACCTACGCGCGCGCCCTGGGCGTGAACATCGACGAGCTGCTGGTGTCCCAGCCCGACTCCGGCGAGCAGGCCCTGGAGATCGCCGACATGCTGATCCGCTCCGGCGCGCTCGATGTGCTGGTGATCGACTCCGTGGCCGCGCTCGTCCCCCGCGCCGAGATCGAGGGCGAGATGGGCGACTCCCACGTCGGCCTCCAGGCCCGGCTGATGTCCCAGGCCATGCGAAAGCTGAACGGCTCGCTGTCGCGCTTCGACACCACGGCCGTCTTCATCAACCAGCTCCGGGAAAAGATCGGAATTATGTTCGGGAACCCCGAAACGACCCCCGGGGGGCGGGCCCTGAAGTTCTACTCGTCGGTCCGGCTCGACGTCCGGAAGGTGGAGAACCTCAAGGACGGGACCGAGGTGGTGGGATCGCGCACGCGGGTGAAGGTGGTGAAGAACAAGGTCGCGCCGCCGTTCCGGCAGTGCGAGTTCGACATCATGTACGGCAGGGGCATCTCCAGGGAGGGATCGCTCCTCGACGTCGGCGTGGACCTCGAGATCGTGAAGAAGTCCGGCGCGTGGTTCACCTACGAGGGCGAGCAGCTCGGCCAGGGCCGGGAGAACGCTCGCCAGTTCCTGGCCGAGCACGCCGACGTGTCACTGGAGATCGAACGGCGCGTGCGCGAGGCGGTGGGCCTGGCCGCGTTCGCGAACGGCGGCGACGAGGTGGTGGACGTGGGCGCGATCGAGGGAGCCGCGGGTGATGGCGCCGGCAACGGGCAGGCTCGCAAGGAGACTGCCGCGACGCCGGCCGGGTGAGCGGCGAGGAGCGTGAGCCCGCCGGGGTGCCGAAGGGGCCGACCAGGGGAAGGGGCCTCGTGGTATCCCGGCGGGATCACTCGAGCGGCGACCGCCGCGGCACACGCAACGAAGAACCCACGGAGAAGCGCCCGCGGGGAACGGCGCGCGACCGGGCCCTGAACCTGCTGTCGTTCCGGGACCGGAGCCGCCGGGAGCTGGAACGTCGCCTCCGCCAGGCGGGCTTCGAGGACGACGACGTCGCCGAGGCCCTCGACGGTCTGGCCCGGGCGGGGCTCGTCGACGATGCGCGGTTCGCGCGCGCGGTCGTGGAGCAGGAGGCAGGCCGGCGCCTCTCCGGGCGCCGGGTGGTGGAGTCCGCGCTGTTGGCGAAGGGCGTTGACCGGGAGTCGGCCCGGGCGGCGCTGGCCGAGCTCGACGATCCGGTGGCGGAGCGAGCCCGGGCCGAGGAGCTGGCTCGCTCCCGGGCCAGGCGTATGGCCGGCCTGTCGCCCGACGTGGCGTACCGGCGCCTGGTCGGGCTCCTGGCCCGCCGCGGCTACGCTCCGCCTCTGTGTCGCGACGCCGCCCGCAGGGCCCTGGCCATCGACCCGGTCGATGACTCCGCCTGACGCTCCGCTGTCGGCCCCGCCCGGCGCGGTGGCCTCGCCGCACTGACCCTCAGCCGGCACCCCCTATCGGATCCCGTCGAAGCCTTGCCGTTTCGTGCCGGCTTGACCAGAATCGCGGCGAGGCTACGGGACGGGAGGTCTGAGTCGACTTGAGTCTCACGTCCGTGGTCGGCCGCGAGGCCGAGCTCGACGGCCTTCGGACGTTCCTCTCGCCCGTCCTCGGCGGAGACCGCCTGTCGTTCGCCGGGCTCGGTGACCTGCTCGGCTCGATCCTCGACGACGTCGCCCCGCACATCCCGACGCCGCAGAAAGCAGCACTGGATGTGGCCCTGCTTCGTGCGCCGGCCGAGGAGGCGCCTCCCGATCCGCGGTCCATCGCGACCGCAACGCTCAGCGCGGTCCGGTGGCTGGCCGTCCGGGCGCCCCTCGTGATCGCCATCGACGACCGTCAGTGGCTCGACCAGGCCACCGGCGACGTGGTGGAGTTCGTGCGGCGCCGCCTCGTCGCGGAGCCGGTCGGGTTCCTCGAGACCACCCGGCTGGAACCGGAACGACGGTCCGGAGCCGGGGGCCCGTCCGGCGAAGGGATCACCACCCTCGAGCTCGGGCCGCTGTCGCCGGGGGCGCTGCACGAGCTGGTACGGGAGCGGTTCGGTCGGGCATTCCCCCGGCCCACCCTGATGCGGATCCACAAGACGTCGGGCGGGAACCCCTTCTACGCCCTCGAGATCGCGCGCCTGCTCTTCGAGCGGGGGACCGGCTCGAGCCCGGCCGGCCCCTCCCCGTACCGGAGAGCCTTGTGGGGATCCTCCGGGAGCGGATCGCCGCCCTCCCTCCCGCGGTGCGGCGGGTCCTGGAAGCCGCGGCCATCGTGTCCAAACCGACGGTGGATCTCGTGGGGGCCGCGTCGGGCTCACCCGGGCGGGCCTCCGAGCGCCTCCGCACGGCGACACGGGCAGGTGTGATCGAGTTGGACGGCGACCGTATCCGCTTCACCCATCCTCTCCTCGCGGAAGTGGTCCTGTCCGGCGCGGAGCCGGACGAGCGCCGAGCCCTCCACCGGCGGATGGCGGACCTCGTCCCGCGGGTGGAGGAGCGGGCACGGCATCTCGCCCTGGGAGCGAGCGGTCCGTCGGCCGAGATCGCGGCGGTGGTCCACGATGCCGCGAAGGCAGCGGCCGCACGTGGCGCCATCGGACCGGCGGCCGCCCTGGCCGAGCAGGCCATCGCCCTGACCCCGCCGGACGACCCGGACCTGTTCCAGCGCAGGCTGGACGCGTCGGCCTACGAGGTGCGGGGGGGCGAGACGGCCCGGCCCGGCTTCATCTGGAGCCGCTCCTGGCGGGCGACGTCCCCGGTCCCGTCAGGGCCGCCGCGCTCCTGCGGAAGGCCCGGCTGGGGGAGGAGAGCCCGGGCCGGTCGCTCGAGTTGTGCCTCCAGGCCATCGGGGAGGCGGGCAGCGATCCCCTCGAGGCGGAGGCCCACCAGCTGGCCGCCGAGATGTCGATGCTGTCGGGAGACATCGCCCACGCCATCGAGCACGCGCGAAGGGCGGCCGAGTTGGCCGAGCGGGCCGGCGAGACGGCCATGCTCATCGAGAGCCTGGGCACGCTCTGCCACTACGAGACCTACACCGGCCCGATCACCCCCGGCCTCCTGGAGCGGGCCGTGGAGCTGGAGCGCGCGGCCCCCAGGCCGTCCAACAACTACAGTCCCCGCGAGATCCTGGGGCTCCGTCTGATGTACGCGGACCGCCTGGACGAGGCCCGGGAGCTGCTCGAGGAGCGCCTGGACTGGACCGCCGAGATCGGCGACGAGCTGGACCGGAACTCGCTGCTCATCCACCTCACCCAGCTGGAATGTCGCGCCGGGAGACCGTCCAGGGCCGCTCAGCACGCAAAGGAGGGCCTCACCATCTCCGAGCAGACGGGAGGATGGGCGCTCGCCGCGCCGTTGTTCGCCGTGTCGCTGGCCGCCGCCCATCTGGGTGATGTCCCCGCGGCCCGGGAGGCGGGGGAGACCGGGCTGTCCATCGCCGAATCCGGTGGAAGCGGGGTGTTCCGGGTCCTCAACCAGTGGGCGCTGGGGTTCCTCGCCCTGTCGCTTGGCGATGCGCCCGGGGCCGACCGGCGCCTCCATGAGCTGCCCGGCGAGCTCGAGGCCATGGGGTACCGCAACCCCGGTGTCCGTCCCGTGTACCCGGACGCCATCGAGGCGACCGATCACGTCGGGCGACCTCGCCGTGGAGCCCCTGATCGACCAGCTCGAGGGGTGCGGCCGGGCGCTGGACAACCCCTGGGCCCGGGCCGCGGCGGCGCGATGCCGTGGTCTGCTCCTGGCGTCGCGGGGGGACACCGAAGGCGCGATCGGAGAGCTGGAGCGCGCCCTGGTCGAGCAAGAGCGCTCGCCTCAGCCCCTCGAGCGGGGCAGGACGCTGCTGGAACTGGGAGCGGCCCAGCGTCGGGGCAAGCGGAAGCGCGACGCCCGGACTTCGCTGCAAGAGGCCCTCGACGCCTTCGAGGGGATCGGGGCCGCGCTGTGGGCGGAGAGGGCCCGGAAGGAGCTCGGCCTACCGGAAGCTCGGGGTCCGCTCCCGCACCGAGCTCGCGTCGAAGCTCGAGCGCTGACGAAGCAAACCTCAGGGGTTCCGGGATTCCTCGGCGGGCCGGGCAAGTCCGGTGTCATCGAGGTCGGTCGACGAGAGGCACAGCCGTGAGGCTCGCTCGGTACTCCGGGAGGCTCCTCGCGCAAAGCAACCGGCCGCCCGGCGGCCCGGGAGGGGGGGTCCTCGCTCCGCGGCGCACCCTCCGTCGGGTCGTCTCGGCGGCTTCGGCCATCGCGCTGCTCGCGATCGGTCCGATCTCGGGTGGGACCGCGCGGGCCGCCACGCGCGCCCTCGGGACCATCGAGGCAGTGTCGAACGGCGTGAGCCTCGAGGCGAGCGCGTACGACGGCTCCGGCCCCACCGACGGCATCATCTCGGAGAACGGAACGACGTCAGAGCCTTCAGCGACAGCGTCACCTTCACCGACGACAGCCCGGAAGACGAGGTGCGAACGGGGACCGGCACCGCAGGGACGTCCTCAACGGCGGCGAGAACGACGACACCCTGAACGCGTGCGACGGGATCCTGGACACCCTCATCGGGGGACCCGGCGGCGCCGACTCAGCCAAGGTGGACCGGGGCATCGAGGACGTCGATGCCGACGTGGAAACCGTCACGAGCTGTTGACGGTCCCGACCGTGGAGGTCGAGCCCTTCCGCCCATGATCCCGTCGATCTCTTGCAGGGCAGGGTCGGACGCCGTACATTGTGCAATTGAGAGGCTGGAAATCGACCCGACAACTGTTCGACCAGTGCCGAACCGACCGAACCGACACGGAACATCCATGACCGTCCGACGACGAAGGGGACACGGGAGAGGGGCACAAGCCCCGGCCTCGTCCACGTCGTCCTGACCGCACTCCGCACCGGGCCGAGCAGCGGGCCGCGATCCCGCCTCCTTCGAGCACGCATGAACGGAGGCGACGATGACGTGGCTGTTCGTGGCCCTGGCCCTGGTGGCCGGCGCCGGCGCGGGGTTCGTGGCGCGCCGGCTGGTGGTGTCCTCCAGGGTCCAGACCGCCGAGACCCGGGCCCAGCGGGTCGTGCTGGACGCCGAGCGCGAGGCGCAGTCGAAGGTCCAGCAGGCCCTGATGGAGGTCAAGGAAGAGATCGCGGCCATGCGCCGCGAGGCCGAGGAGGACATCCGATCCCGGCGTGAGGAGATCCTCCGCTCGGAACAGCGCCTGTCCTCGAAGGAGGATGCCGCGGAGCGGAAGCTCGCGGAGATCGACCGCCGGGACCAGGAGCTGGCCAAGCGGGGCCAGGACCTGGAGCGGATCCGGGGGCAGCTCGAGAAGACCGCCGAATACCAGCGAACCCAGCTCGAAGCGGTCGCCCGGATGACGGCGACGGAGGCCCGCGACGCCCTCACCAAGCAGATCGTGGGCGACGCCAAGCGCGCCGCCATGGGCCAGGTTCGCGAGCTGGAGCAGCGGGCCCGGGAGGAGGGCGAGGAGCGGGCGAGGAAGATCGTCACGATCGCGATCCAGCGAGTGGCCAGCGAGCAGACCGCCGAGTCCACGGTCAGCGTGTTCCCCCTGCCGTCCGAGGACATGAAGGGACGCATCATCGGCCGGGAGGGCCGGAACATCCGGGCCTTCGAGGCCCTCACCGGGGTCAACCTCATCATCGACGACACCCCGGAGGCCGTCGTGCTGTCCTGCTTCGACCCCGTGCGCCGCGAGGTGGCTCGCCTGACCCTGGAGAAGCTCGTCTCCGACGGCCGCATCCATCCCGCCCGGATCGAGGAGATGCACGCGCGGTCCATGCGCGAGGTCGAGGACGAGATCAAGAAGGCCGGTGAGGAGGCGCTCGACGACGTCGGGATCGCCGACGTCCACCCGGAGATGCTGAAGGTCCTGGGGCGCCTCCGGTACCGGACCTCGTACGGACAGAACGTCCTCCGGCACCTCGTGGAGTCGGCCCACATCGGGGCGGGCCTGGCCGCCGAGCTCGGCGTGGACCCCTACCTGGTGAAGCGGTGCGCGCTCATGCACGACATCGGCAAGGCCGTGACCCACGAGGTGGAGGGGTCGCACGCGCTGATCGGCGCGGAGCTGGCCCGGCGGCTGAAGGAGCCGCCCGAGGTCGTGCACGCCATCGAGTCCCACCACGGCGAGGTGGAGCAGCGGACCATCGAGGCGGTCCTGGCCCAGGTGGCCGACCAGATCTCGGGGGGCCGCCCCGGCGCCCGCCGGGAGTCCCTCGAGACCTACGTGAAGCGCCTGGAGCGCCTCGAGGAGATCTGCACCTCCCACCCGGGCGTGGCGAAGACCTTCGCCATGCAGGCCGGCCGGGAGGTCCGGGTCATGGTCAAGCCCGAGGAGGTGGACGACCTCTCGGCCCAGGTCCTGGCCCGTGACATCGCCAAGCAGGTGGAGGAGGAGCTCCAGTACCCAGGCCAGATCCGGATCACGGTGGTCAGGGAGCTCCGGGCCGTGGAGTACGCGAAATAGGGACCCGATCCTCCGCCGGCCGGGGACTCGGCGGATGGAACTGACCCGGAACCGCCGCAGGCACGCGGGTGGCGGGGTTCGACCCTGCTGACCTGTGGTTCTGGCGTCCCCGCGACGGCCTGCTCGCCTTACTTTAGGGACCTTGCGCAGCGGGAATACCCCAAGGGAGGAAAGGAGGTTCGAACGTGGCACGCCAACCTGCTTACGAGCCTCACGAGCACGTGACGCCGGCGGCGCCCGCACGTCCGGTGGCAGCAGCGCCCGCAACCGAGACGCGGGTCCGCCCCTCCTACACGGGGCTGGCCACGCGTATCGTCCTGACCCTCCTGGGCGCGGCGGGCCTGATCGTCGGCTCGTTCACGAACGTCATGGACGGAACCCTTGGAACAGACGCATCCGTACGAGCCCTGTGGACGACGGACATGACGGGCTCGACCTTCGTCGGATCCCTCGGCTTCGCCATGATCGTCGTCGGCCTGGTGGCCGTCGTGGGCATGGCCATGCGCACGGGCTGGCTGACCAGCCTGGCGGGAGCCGTCGGTCTCGCCGGCACCATCCTGTTCCTGGTGCAGGTGTACCGCGCGGACGACAACTTCAACGCGGTGGACATCGGCACGGGGCTGTGGGGCCTCGGTGCGCTCCTGTGCCTTGTCGGTGGGTTCTTCGGAGCCCGGCGTGAGGTCGTCGAGACCACGGCGACGACCACCACCACCGGTGGGTACGTGGTCCGGTAGACGATCTCCCAGGGAGTCCCATCGACCGGGACATCCCGAAGCGGCCGTTCGCCGCTTGCTACAGTCGAGCGGTGAGCGGCCGCTTCCTGCTACGCACCTTCGGGTGCCAGATGAACGAGCACGACTCCGAGCGTATCGCGGGACTCCTCACGGCCGAGGGCTATGTGCCCACCGAAGAGGCCGCAGAGGCCGAGGTCGTGGTCCTCAACACATGCGCCATCCGGGAGAACGCCGACAACCGCCTGTACGGACAGCTCGGGCACCTCCGTCCCCTGAAGATGGCCAACCCCCGGATGCGGATCGTCGTCGCCGGGTGCCTGGCCCAGAAGGACCGGGGCCTGATCCAGCGCCGGGCTCCGTGGGTGGACGTGGTCGTGGGGACGCACGCCCTGCCGTCGCTGCTGGAGCTGATCCGGCGGGCCGAGGCCGAGGGCCCCCAGATGGACGTCCGGGAGTACACCGAGGTGTTCCCCAGCGCGCTGCCCGCCGTGCGCGGCGACCGCCACCGGGCGTGGGTCAGCGTGAGCGTAGGGTGCGACAACCGGTGCTCGTTCTGCATCGTCCCGCTGGTGCGCGGGCCCCAGCGGTCCCGTCCGCTGGGCGAGGTCCTCGCGGAGGTCCAGGGACTGGCGGCCTCGGGCGTCGTCGAGGTTACGCTGCTCGGGCAGAACGTGAACACGTACGGCCGCGACCTCACGGTCCCCGGCTCGGGCTCCCGGTCCCGTTTCGCCGAGCTGCTCCGGGCCGTGGACGGGGTCGAGCGGTTGCGGCGGATCCGGTTCACCAGCCCGCACCCGCACGACTTCACGCCGGACGTGATCGACGCCATCGCGGCGTGCGAACGGGTGTGCGAGCACATCCACTTCCCGCTGCAGTCCGGATCGGACCGGATCCTGCGGGCCATGAGGCGGTCCTACCGGTCCGAGCGGTACTTGTCGTGGGTCCGGCGGATCCGTGACTCCATCCCCGGGATCGCGTTCTCCACCGACATCATCGTGGGGTTCCCCGGCGAGACCGAGGAGGACTTCCGGGGCACGCTCAGGGTGGTCGAGGAGGCCCGGTTCGACAGCGCCTACACGTTCCAGTACTCGCCGCGTCCCGGGACCGCCGCCGCGTCGTTCGACGACCAGGTGCCGAAGGAGGTCGTCCAGGAGCGGTTCGACCGCCTGGTGGCCCTCCAGGAATCCATCTCGCTGGAGCGGAACCGCGCGTGCGAGGGGCGCATCGTCGAGGTCCTGGTGGAGGGGACCGGGCGCAAGGGAGGGGTCCAGGGCCGGACCCGCACGAACAAGGTCGTGCACTTCGAGGGCGACGCGGCACCCGGGCAGTTCCTCGACGTCGCGATCGAGCGGGCCCATCCGCACCACCTGTCCGGCCACCCCGTGCCGACGGCGGAGCGGGACGGCCTGGCCCTGGCCGCCGCGGAGTAGTTCCGGCGGCGATGCTCCCCCGACGTCCGTGGCCGGCCCTGGTGGGGCCCACGGCCTCCGGCAAGACCGAGGCGGCCCTGGCCGTGGCCGAGGGCCTGGGGGCCGAGGTGGTGTCGGTGGACTCCATGCTGGTGTACCGGGGCATGGACGTGGGGACGGCCAAGCCCACCGCTCGGGAGCGGACCCGGATCCCCCACCACCTGGTGGACCTCGCCGAGCCGGGCGAGGCCTTCTCGGTGTCGATGTTCCAGGCCCTGGCCGTCGAGGCGCTGGAGGGGATCGCGGAGCGCGGGCGCACGCCTCTGGTGGTGGGGGGCTCCGGGCTGTACTTCCGGGCCGTGGTGGATGGCCTGGCGTTCCCCGGCACCGATCCGGACGTCCGGGGGGAGCTGGAACGGGAGGCGCAGGCGGTGGGCCCGGCCGGGCTGTACGCCCGCCTGGTGGCCACCGACCCGGAAGCCGCCGCCAAGATCGAGTCCGGGAACGTCCGCCGGACCGTCCGAGCCCTGGAGGTGGCCGCGGTCACCGGCCGCCCGTTCTCCTCGTACGCCCGGGACTGGGAGCGGTACCCACCGGAGGCCGTGCGGGCCGCAGGGGTGGAGCTCGAGCCCGCGGATCTCGCCGGCCGGATCGAGGCCAGGGTCCGGGCCATGGTGACCGGCGGGCTGGTGGACGAGGTCCGGGCGCTGCTGGACGAAGGAGCCGGTCCATCCCTCACTTCCGGCCAGGCCATCGGGTACGCTGAGGTCATCGAGCATCTGGCCGGCCGGACGACTCTGGACGAGGCCGTGGCCCGAACCGCGAAGCGGACCCGGGCCCTGGCCCGGCGGCAGATGGCGTGGTTCCGGCGCGATCCCCGCATCCGCTGGTTCCGGGCCGGTCCGGAGGGCGCGATCAGGATAGCCGACGAGATGACGGAGTACCTGCACGGTGGCTGAGCTGCGGTTCGAGAAATGGCACGGCACGGGGAACGACTTCGTCATGCTCGAGGACTGGGGCGGTGAGATCGAGCTGACGCCCGACCTCGTGGCGGCCCTGTGCGACCGGCACTTCGGCGTGGGGGCCGACGGGCTGATCCGGGTGGCCGGCCCGGATGTGGCCGCACGCGAGGGACTGGACGCCGCGGGCACCGACGTGTTCATGGACTACCGCAACGCCGACGGGTCCCCGGCCGAGATGTGCGGCAACGGGGTCCGGTGCCTGGCCACGCTGGCCCGCGAACGCGGCCTGGTCGGCGGCACCGAGCTTTCGGTGGCCACCCGCGCCGGAACCAAGCACGTGTGGATCGACGTGGACGACGCCGGCCACCTGCGGCAGGTCACCGTGGACATGGGCCCGCCGGCGTTCGCCCTCGGCGACATCCCCATGGCGGGCCCGGCGGACGCCACGTTCCTGGCGGAGCCCTTCGAGCACGGCGGCGTCTCGTACAAGGCTTCGGCGGTGTCGATGGGCAACCCCCACCTGGTGCTGTTCGTCGAGGAGGACCCCGAGCTGGTGGACGTCCACCGGATCGGTCCCCGGATCGAGCACGACCCGCGGTTCCCCCGGAAGACCAACGTCGAGTTCGTGGCCCCCGCCGCGGACGGCATCAAGCTCCGCGTGTGGGAGCGCGGGGTGGGAGAGACCATGGCCTGCGGGACCGGCGCGTGCGCGTCGCTGGTGGCCGCGAACCTGGCCGGCCTGACCCCCCGGCGCGCGGCCATCCACTTCCCGGGGGGCACGCTGCACGGGCAGTGGACCGAGGAGGGCACGGTGCTGCTGACCGGCTCCGCGGTGAAGTCGTTCGAGGGGACCGTCGACCCCGTGTCCCTGGTGAGGGGGGCGGCCCAGGGGGTCCGGGGGCCTCATGAGCGAGGCCGGAAGGCGGAGGGAGGTCGTCGAAGTGAAGCCGAGCGCTAGGCCCCCGGTCAGGTGAAGGTGGCAAGGCGCGTCGCCTCGCTCCCGCCGTACCTGTTCGCGGAGCTCGACCGGAAGATCGGCGAGCGCCGGGCCCGGGGCGAGGACATCATCTCGCTCGGGGTGGGGGACCCGGACCGGCCCACGCCGGCACACGTGGTGGAGGCGGGCCGGGAGGCCGTGGCCGACCCCGGGACCCACCGGTACCCGTCGTACTACGGCATGGCCGAACTCCGCAGGGCCTTCGCGACGTGGTTCGAGGGTCGGTTCGGCGTCTCGCTCGACCCCGACGCCGAGGTCCTCCCGCTGATCGGCTCGAAGGAGGGGCTGGCCCACCTGGCGTTCGCCTACCTCGACCCCGGCGACCAGGCCATCGTGCCCGACCCCGGCTATCCGGTGTACGGGATCGCCACCGGGCTGGCGGGGGCGGAGGCGGTGCCGCTGCCGCTCCCGGCGGAGCGAGGGTTCCTCCCGGATTGGAACGCGGCCCCTGCGGTCACTGAGCGGACCAAGCTGATGTGGCTGAACTTCCCCACCAACCCCACGGCGGCGGTGGCCACGGAGGACGACCTGGCCCGGGCAGTGGCGTTCGCCGCGGAACACGACCTCCTCCTGGCCCACGACGCCGCGTACAGCGAGATCACGTTCGACGGCTACGTGGCCCCGTCGATCCTCCAGGTGCAGGGGGCCCGGGACGTGGCCATCGAGTTCCACTCTCTGTCGAAGGGCTACAACATGACGGGGTGGCGGATCGGGTTCGCCGTGGGCGCGGCGGAGGCCGTAAAGGCCCTGGCCACACTGAAGACGAACCTGGACTCGGGGATCTTCGACGCGGTGCAGCGGGCCGCGATCGCCGCGCTGGAGGGCCCGCAGGACCACGTGGCCGCCATGCGGGACCTGTACCGCAAGCGCCGCGACCTGGTGGTGGGGACCCTGAACCGCCTGGGATGGGCCATGGAGCCCCCCCTGGGGTCGATCTACGTGTGGCTGCCGACACGGAACGGGGAGACCTCCGCGGAGTTCGCCGACCTCCTGCTGGACCGGGCCGGCGTGGTGGTGGCCCCCGGCCTCGGCTACGGATCGGGGGGCGAGGGGTACGTCCGGATCTCGCTCACGGTCCCCGACGACCGCCTGGCCGAGGCCATGGACCGATTCGCGGAGGCCGTCGGCCGCTGATGCCGCCGACAGACCCGGTTTTGTCGGAATGTTCCGTTTCGCCTCCGCGAGCGGGGGAACAACAGTCTCCGAAGAGACGCCGGACCCAACTCCGGGGAAAGGGGCGCTTCCCGGGAATTTCTCCGGCGTCTCTTTCCTTTCTCCTTCGCCGGGCCCCCCAGGGCCTGCGAGCGCGCGGCGCCGCAGGGGTTGCCCTCGTGCGGCCGGCCGCACCGGACCCCCGTTCCCGTACCCTCGAGGTTCGGGAACCCGGACCGCCGGGGGGCGGTCCCTCTTCACGCCCATGACCGACCGCGAACGAACGCCCAGGCGCACGGACCCCAGCGGCGATGGCCGCGGGGGGGCCGGCCGCCCCGTGTCCGAGTCGCCACTGTCGGCCACGTGGCGGCCCCGCGTGCGGGAGCGGGCCGTCCTGGTCGGCGTGGGCCCCGGCGTCTCCGAGCGGGACCTGGACGAGCTGGCCGCGCTGGCCGACTCGGCCGGTGCGGCGCCGGTGGCCCGGGTGGTGCAGAGCCGTTCGGACCCCGACCCGGCCACGTTCGTGGGGAAGGGGAAGCTCTCGCAGATCCACGACGCCGTGCACCGGCTGTCCGCGGAGGCGGTGATCTTCGACGACGAGCTGTCGCCGGGGCAGCTCCGGAACCTGGAGGAGCGGCTGGGGGCCAAGGTCATCGACCGGACCGCGCTGATCCTCGACATCTTCGCGCTCCACGCCCGGTCCCGGGAGGGCAAGGCCCAGGTCGAGCTGGCCCAGCTGAACTACCTGCTGCCGCGGCTCCGGGGATGGGGCGAGGCCATGTCGCGGCTGGGCGGCGGGATCGGCACGCGGGGGCCCGGCGAGACCAAGCTCGAGGTGGACCGGCAGCACATCCGCCGTCGCATCTCCAAGCTCCGCCGGGACATCCAGCACCTGTCCCGGACCCGGCAGACGAAGCGGTCGCGCCGCGAGTCGAGCGGCATCCCCCAGGTGGCCATCGCCGGGTACACGAACGCCGGGAAGTCCACGCTGATGAACTCGTTGACGGCGGCCGGCGTGCTCGTGGCCGACCAGCTGTTCGCCACGCTCGACCCCACCACCCGGCGGCTGTCGCTCCCCGGCGGGCGGGAGGTGACGGTCTCGGACACGGTGGGGTTCGTCGGCAAGCTTCCCCACGACCTGGTGGAGGCGTTCCGCTCCACGCTGGAGGAGGTCGCGCTGGCCTCCCTGGTGCTCCACGTGGCCGACGCGTCCGCCGGCGGGCTGGACCAGCAGATCGGCGCGGTCCGGGACGTTCTGGCCGAGATCGGCGCCGGCGGCCTCCCCGAGGTCCTGGCCCTGAACAAGGCGGACCTGCTCGACGAGGCGGCCCGGCGGGCCGTCCGCCGGCGGTATCCGGGGGCGGTGCTGGTGTCCGCGCTGACGGGCGAGGGGCTGGAGGAGCTCCGGGAGGCCGTGGCCGGGGCCCTGCCGAAGCCGCCGCTGGAGGTGACCCTGCTGGTGCCGTTCGGCCGGGAGGACGTCACGGCCAGGCTGTACCGGGAGGCCGAGGTCCTGTCGACCGAGGAGGCCCAGGAAGGGACCGTGGTCCACGCCCGGGTCAGCGAGCGGGAGCTCGCCGTGGTGCGGGAGTTCGTGACACGGCCGGTCCGGCGCCGGGTGGAGGCGTCGAGATGACGCTCCTGCTGGACGTCGCGCTCAGCCCGGAGGAGCTCGAGCGGATCGCTGCCACCGATCCTCGGTGGTGGTTCACCCAGGTCCGGTTCTCCAACGCGGAGAGCCCCCGCCACCCCAGCTTCCCCGGGCTGGAGGCCAACAACGAGTTCAAGCGGGGGCTGGTGCTGGACTGGCTGGAGCGTGTGGTCCCGGGCCGGAGCGTCCTCGACACCTTCTGCGCGAACGGCGCGTTCTCGTTCGAGGCCGCCCGGCTCGGAGCGTGCCGGGTGCTCGGGGTGGACTTCGACCCGCCGCGGATCGAGTGCGCGGAGATGGTGGCCGGGATCCTGGCCGGTCACGGCTGGCAGATGGTTCCGGAGTTCCGCTCCGGGAACGTGTACGAGTTGGGGGAGACCACTGGCGGCGAGCGGTTCGAGGTGACGATGTGCCTGGGCGGCCTGTACCACGTGGCCGATCCCGTACTGGTGCTGCGGCGGCTCCGGGAGGCCACGGAGGACGGCGGGTACCTGGTGTTCCAGACCTCCCGCATGGCCTGGCTCCCCGGGCAGTGGGCCCGGTTCATGGTCCGGGCCGAGGACCGCCGGGGGAAGGGGTTGTCCAGCCACAAGGAGGGGGAGGGCGTGTGGCAGCTCACGCCGGGGGCCGCGTTGGCCATGCTCCGGGTGGCGGGATTCGAGGTCCTGGAGACGAGGCGGCCCTCCGTGACCGGGCGAAGGAAGTTTCGTTGGTTCGCTGCGTTGGCCCGTGCGGTGTGAGACTCTGTGGGACCCCGCCGGGGCAGGGCGCACGGCGGCCGAGGTGCAGGCAGCGAGGTTGGGAACGGTGATCGGGAGATGGCGGTGAGCGAGGAGCCGGGGCGGAGAGAGCGGCCTGATCGGTTGGAGCCGGTCGAGGACGACGTGGATCACGTGGCGGCGTGGCCGGAGGACGAGCCGGAAGCCCCGAGCGAACCCCCCCGGATCGACTCCCGCCGGGCGGACCGGCGCACGGGCGGCCGCCGGGCGGACGGCCCCCGGGCCGCCAATGCCGCGAAGGGTGCGGATTCCGGTCGCGCCGACCCCGCCCGAGCCGATGCGGAGCGCGCCGAGGGACCGGACGAGCCCGCGGACACTGGTCAGGCCCAGGGCGCGCCCGCGCGCCGGCCGGCCGGACGGGGGCGGTTCGGGACCCAGGCCCTCCAGCCCGGCGGGGGCAAGAACCTGTCCCAGTCCGTGGCCGAGTACATGGCTCGCCACGGGTACCGCGTGGCCCGCGACGTCAACCTGCGAGGTCGGTCCGGCGCCACCCACACCCTGGACGTCCTGGGGGAGAAGAGCGACGAGGTCACGGCGTTCCGGGTCATGGTCCACTGCCGCGACTGGGACCGGGCGGTCGACCGCGACACGGTCGCCGGCGTGCACCTCACGGGGTCCGACCTCGGGATGAGCCGGGCTATCGTGCTGGGAGCCCGGGGTTGGGCGGCCGGCGCGGAAGCCGCGGCCCGGCGCCTCGGGGTCGAGCTGTGGGGTCCCGTGGAGATCGAGGGGCGCCTGGGCCGGCTCCCCGACCCGGAGACCGGTTCGGCTCTGGCCCCCATCCGTGGCGTCCGGGTGAACATCTCCGAGTCCGTTGCGACCGACATCGTGACCCGCCACCGGCGGGGCAAGCTCGGGGTGAACCGCGAGGAGATCGTGTGGCTTCGACCATTCTGGCTGCCGTTCCTCCCCGTCAGGGTCCGCCACACGCGCGAGGAGAAGGACCGGTTCCGCCGCCCGGGTCCCCGGACCCGGGAGTACCTCAACATGTACGAGGCCCTGGGCGGATCGCTGTACGCGCAGTGGGACCGCGACCCCCAGACGGTGAGCATCACCGAGGGCCGGGTCCGTCCAAAGGTGACCACGTACTCGATCGTGGCGGAGATCGAGGAGGCGGCGAAGCGGCTGTCGGAGGCCCGGACCCCGCAGGCCTACGAGCGGCACGACACCGCCCTGAACGAGCTCGGCATCCCCACCCCGGTGTCGTTCTTCGAGCTCACCGCGGAGGAGGAGCTGTACCTGCCGTTCTACCTGGCGCTGCTGAAGAACAAGACGGGGGAGCGCATCCTGGCCGTGGACGCCAGCCAGGCCGAGGTGTCCGAGGACGTCGGGGTGGTGGCCATGAAGCACCTCGGCCACATCGTGGACTCGGGCGGGGTCTGACCGGAACCGGACCGCGTTCGCCCGTGGTCGGATCGGAGTTCGCGTTCCCGCGGGTTCGCTACACGCGGTGCAGGACCGCCACCACCCGGCCCAGGACCCTGCCTCCATCGGCCATCTCGAACGGCGCCATCGACGGATTCTCCGGGACCAGGATCACCCGGCCGTCCTCGCGACGGAGCCGCTTGACCGTGGCCTCGTCCTCCGCCGGGCCCGGCTGGAGCACAGCGACGATGTCGCCGTCGTCGCAGTCGTCCTGCCGGCTCACCACCACGACGTCGCCGTCGTCGATGCCGGCGTCGATCATCGATTTCCCGGCGACGCGCAGGGCGAACAGCTCCCCGGAGCCCGTGAACTCCGAGGGCACGCTGAGGTAGTCTTCGACGTTCTCGGCGGCCATGGTCGGGGCCCCCGCCGCGATCCGGCCGAGCAGGGGGATGGGTGTGCCCGAGGGCTCGCCGGCCACACCGTCGCCGGCCGGCGACGGGACGATGGCCCGCGGCTTCGTGGGGTCCTTGTGCAGATACCCCTTGCGCTCGAGCTTCTCGAGCTGGCTGTGGACGCTGGACGAGGACGTGAGGCCGACGGCCTCCCCGATCTCGCGAACGGTGGGTGGGTACCCGCGCTCCCGGGTGGCCGAACGGATGAAGTCAAGGATCCGTCGCTGCCGAGCGGTGAGATCGTCCATGTCGTGTCCCTCCTCCGCGGGGACGCTACCACGAGAGCGGGCAGGCATCAAACATGTGTTCGAGAAAATGCTTGACGCCGAACGCGCGTTCGCTAAACTTGTGCCATGGCACGAACACGCGTTCGGTGGGGAAGGGTCGGGGTCCTGGTGGCGTCGGCCGGCGTGGCCGTCACCCTGGCGGCCGGAGCGGCCCGGGCCGGAGGCCCCGACGCATCGGTCCCGGACCCGGCGGCGTCGCGCGCGGCCCACGTGCGGACGTACCTGGTCCGCCCGGGCGACACCCTGTGGGCCATCGCCGCCCGCCTGGCCGGACCGCAGGGCGACCCCCGGCCCGTGGTGGACCGCCTGACCTCCGCGAACCACCTGAGCGGGACGCTGGTCCCCGGGGAGCGGCTGGTCCTCCCGGCGTGATCCCCCGTCCGCCCCCGACGCCACGCCGGCGGTGCGGGACCTGACGGTCCTTGACGCTCTCCCGGGCCGCCGCTACCGTCGATTCACCACTAGATGTTGTGGTCGAACGAGGGCAGGCCACAAGGAGCAGGGGGTCACGAGGTGCGCTGTCCGTGGTGCGGCCGGGAGAACGACAAGGTCGTGGACTCCCGCCTGTCCGACGGGGGCGCGGCCATCCGCCGCCGCCGCGAGTGTCTCGCGTGCAAGCGGCGGTACACCACGTTCGAGCGGGTCGAGGAGCTGGGGCTGACCGTGGTCAAGCGCGACGGCTCGAAGGAGCCGTACGACCGCCAGAAGGTGGTAGCCGGGATCTCGAAGGCCATCGTGAACCGGCCGGTCACCGCGGCGCAGGTCCAGAACGTGGCCTCCCGGGTGGAGGAGCGGCTCCGGCGCAAGGGCCCCGTGGTGACCACCCAGGAGGTGGGCGTGGAGGTCCTCTCGGGGCTGGCCAAGCTCGACCAGGTGGCCTACATGCGGTTCGCCAGCGTGTACAAGGACTTCCAGCAGCTCACGGACTTCGAGCGCGAGCTCGGCCTGCTCCTGCAGAAGCGCGTGCCGGCCAAGCGCCGGACCCGCTCGTGACACCGAACCACAAGATGTTGTGGTCTGCGGCTCCATGGAGCGCAAGATGTGGGATAATCTGTGGTGTCCCGCTTGACATGATGGGGCGGGCGCAGCAGAATCCGACGGTCGTAATCACACCGCTGTAACCCTTCCTCGCGGCGTTGGTAGAAAGGGGGCCCGAGTGGCAACCAGGGAGCGGGACGTCCAGTCGAAGCAGCGCGGTCTCAGGTTCTCCCGGTACTTCACCTCCGATGGGGCCCACCCGTTCGACGAGGTGGAGTGGGAGGTTCGGGATGCCGTCATCCCGAACTTCAAGGAGGGCGGCAACGCGTTCGAGCAGCGGGGGGTGGAGTTCCCCAAGGGGTGGTCCCAGAACGCCACGAACATCGTGGCCCAGAAGTACTTCCGGGGGACCCTGAGGACGCCGGAGCGGGAGTCGAGCGTCCGCCAGCTGGTGGGGCGGGTCGTCGACACCATCCGGGGCTGGGGGGAGAAGGACGCCTACTTCGCGAGCACCGAGGACGCCCAGGTCTTCGCCGACGAGCTCACCCACCTCCTGGTGAACCAGAAGGCCGCGTTCAACTCCCCGGTCTGGTTCAACGTGGGCGTGGCGAACACCCCGCAGCAGTGCAGCGCGTGCCAGCCGTACGACGCGCTGGTGAGCACCCCCGAGGGGCTGGTGCCGATCGGTGAGCTCGTGGAGCGAAACGCGGTCGGGACCAAGGTGTACGACGCGGTCGGTCTCACCAGGATCGTGGCCACCAAGCACAACGGTGTGAAGGACGTCCTGCGGATCCATACGAAGTCCGGCCACGCGCTCGACGTCACCGCCGACCACCTCGTGTGGCGGGCCAGCGGGTATGGGACCGGCCGTTTCGTCGAGGCCGGTGAGCTCCGCCCCGACGACAGGCTCCAGTGGCACCGGCAGGATTCCTGGGGCGAAGGTCAGATCGGCCCGAACGACATGGCCGAAGCCGCGCTGGCCGGCTGGCTCCAGTCCGACGGATTCGTGGGCCAGTACCGGGGGACCAACCGATCGTTGACCATCGAGGCCATGACCGTCACTCCGGCTGAGTACGCATGGGTGACGGCCGCCATCGACCGGGTGTTTCCGGGCGCTCACCGCCACGAGCGGGCTGTCGAGACGAAGGACCGCTCGCTCGATTGCCGCCGGATCCGCCTGTACGGCAACCACCTTCGCGACTTCGTGGACAGGTGGGGTCTCCGGGCCCGGGGAACGGAGATGCAGGTGCCCGAGCACCTGTTCACCGCGCCGCTCCCGATCGTCGCCGCGTACCTCCGGAGCCTGTTCCAGGCCGAGGGATACGTGAGCGTTCCCCAGACCTCCGCGAAGGTCGGTCTAGACATGAACTCCGAACAGATCGTCCGCGGGGTGCAGGCGCTCCTGGCACGGTTCGGGATCTTCAGCCGCGTCTCGTTCAAGCCCGACCGCCGGTCGGACCGGAAGGGCTGCTGGGCCCTGACCCTCCAGAACGTCGGCGACCAGGGTCTGTTCGCGGAGGAGATCGGGTTCATCGACCCTCGGAAGGCCAACAGGCTCGAGTCGGCGCTGGGACGGCTCGGGAAGACCGAGGGCGAGACGAAGCTCCTCGAGATCGCTCGGATCGAACAGCTCGGACCGTTGGACGTCTATGACATCCAGACCGAGAGCGGCGAGTACCTCTCGGGCAACCTCCGGGTTCACAACTGTTTCATCCTCGCCGTCGACGACACGATGTCCTCGATCCTCAACTGGTACGTGGAGGAGGGGACCATCTTCAAGGGCGGGTCGGGGTCGGGGATCAACCTGTCCCGGCTGCGGTCGTCGAAGGAGCACCTGGCCGGTGGCGGGACGGCGTCCGGGCCGGTGTCGTTCATGCGGGGCGCCGACGCGTCCGCCGGCACGATCAAGTCTGGGGGGAAGACACGGCGCGCCGCGAAGATGGTCATCCTCAACGCCGACCACCCCGACGTGGGCGACTTCATCTGGTGCAAGGCGGTAGAGGAGCGCAAGGCCCGGGCCCTGCGCGACGCCGGGTTCGACATGGACCTCGACGGCAAGGACTCCCACTCGATCCAGTACCAGAACGCGAACAACTCGGTCCGGGTGACGGACGAGTTCATGCAGGCCTACCAGAACGACCAGGACTGGAAGCTCAAGGCCGTCCTCACCGGGGAGACGGTCGAGACGGTCCGGGCCCGCGACCTCATGCGCGAGATCGCCCAGGCCGCCTGGGAGTGCGCCGACCCCGGCATGCAGTACGACACCACGATCAACGAATGGCACACGTGTCCGGCGTCGGGCCGAATCAACGCGTCGAACCCGTGCAGTGAGTACATGCACCTCGACAACAGCGCGTGCAATCTCGCGTCGCTGAACCTGCTGAAGTTCGCGGACGGCGAGGGGAACTTCGACGTGGTGTCGTACAAGCACGCCATCGAGGTCGTGTTCACCGCGCAGGAGATCATCGTCGGGAACTCCGACTACCCCACCGAGAAGATCGGCCGCAATGCCGTGGCGTTCCGGCAGCTCGGGCTCGGATACGCGAACCTGGGCGCCCTGCTGATGGCTCGGGGGCTTCCGTACGACTCCGACGGCGGGCGGGCGTGGGCGGGGGCGCTGACGGCGATCATGACGGGGCACGCGTACGCGACGTCGGCGAGGATCGCGGCGCACACGGGGCCGTTCGCCGGCTACGCGCCGAACCGCGACGCGATGCTCCGCGTGATGCGAAAGCACCGCGCCGCGGCGGACGAGATCGATGCCGAGTTGGTGCCGGAGGCATTGCTCACCGCCGCGAAGGCATCCTGGGATGAGGCGGTGGCGCTGGGTGAGCAGCACGGATACCGCAACGCGCAGGCCTCGGTCCTGGCGCCGACGGGTTGCCTGGTGGGTGGGTCACTCGTTCCGACCGAACGAGGGCTGGTCCGGCTCGAGTCGCTCGGAGATCCCGCGGGTGTCCAGTGGCAGGACCTCGGCATCGCGGTGAACACCGACAGGGGTCCGCGGACCGCGACGAGGTTCTACGTCAACGGCCTCGAGGCCGTTGTCAAGGTGACCACCTCGCGCGGCCACCGGATCCAGGGGACGCCGCGGCACCGCGTCCGGGTCATCGGAACGGGTGGTGAGTGGGAATGGAAGAGATTCTCGGACATCGAGCCGGGTGACCGCGTTCCGCTGGCACTCGACCAGCTCATCGGGGAGCCGCAGGAGGTTCCACTCCCGCCGCTGCCCGAGGCGTACTGGACCGCGGACCGGCACACCCACGCGCCGAGGAGGATGACCGCGGAGCTGGCGGAGCTCATCGGCTACTTCATGGGCGACGGGTCGCTGCACTCCAAGGGCCTTCGCTTCTGCGTCGACTCGAAGGAACTGGACGTCGCGGAGCGGCTCCGCCTCCTGGGCAAGGAGCTGTTCGGCCTCGAGGCCCACGTGGCCGAGCGCAAGGGCTACACCGAGGTTGCCTACCACTCGGTCCGCCTGGTCATGTGGTGGGAGGCCTGCGGGTTCGCCAAGCGGGAGCCGCGTCCCGGTCACTCGGGCAAGGGCTACGTGCCCCACATCCCGCACGCGGTTCTGTACGCGAACGACCGTGAGGTCTACGCCGGATTCATCCGGGGTCTGTTCGAAGCGGACGGGACCGTGACCGTGGGATACGCGCACTGGGCGACGACATCGATGGACTTCTCCCACGACGTGCAGGCGCTCCTTCTGGCGCTTGGTTACCCCACGACGCGGAAGATGGACGTCACCGGATGGGGAGGATCCAAGCTTGCCGTGCTCCGCCTCCTCAACGCCTCGTTCAACGAGCCCTGGCGCGAGGAGATCGGCTTCATCAGTGACCGGAAGAACGGCGCGATCGCGACGGCGGTGGGCGAGCAGTCGGCCCGGTACGACAAGATCCCCGTGAGCCGGGACCTGGTCGATCGGGTGGCGCCCGGCAACGACCGCATCCGCAAGGCCATGCTGCTGGAGCTGTCGCGTTCGGGGAGCGTCTCGAGGCGGATCGCCACCGAGGCATTCGAACGAAGCGGCGACGAGGAACTGGGTCACCTGCTCCGGTTCTTCTACGACACCGTGGCCTCGGCCGAACTCGGCGAGGACGAGCTGACCTACGATCTCTCGGTCCCGGACAACGTCACGTACGTGGCCAACGGGTTCGTCAGCCACAACACCATCGGACTCATGATGGATTGCGACACCACCGGGATCGAGCCCGATCTGGCGCTGGTGAAGACGAAGAAGCTGGTCGGCGGGGGGTCGATGCGGATCGTGAACCAGACGGTGCCGCGGGCCCTGGGACGGCTGGGGTACACGCCCGAGCAGGGAACCGACATCGTCGAGTACATCTCCGAGCACAACTCCGTGGCGGATGCACCCCACCTCAAGGACGAGCACAAGCCGGTGTTCGACACCTCGATGGGCGACAGTGCCATCCACTACATGGGCCACGTCCGGATGATGGGCGCGGTGCAACCGTTCATCTCGGGGGCAATTAGCAAGACTATAAATATGCCCGAGGAGGCCACGGTCGAGGAGGTCGAGCAGATGTTCCTGGAGGGGTGGAAGCTCGGCCTGAAGGCCGTCGCCATCTACCGGAACAACTGCAAGGTGGCGCAGCCGCTCAGCGCCGAGAAGAAGCAGAAGGCCGTCGAGCCGGTGGTCATCGAGGTCCCGAAGCCGCTCCGGCGGCGGCTGCCGGCGTCTCGACCGGCGCGGACGGTGTCGTTCGCCGTGGGGGACGCCGAGGGCTACATCACGGCGGGGGAGTACCCCGACGACGGCATCGGCGAGATCTTCCTGAAGGTGGCCAAGCAGGGGTCCACCCTCGCCGGGATCATGGACGCCTTCGCCATCAGCGTGTCGCTGGGCCTGCAGTACGGGGTCCCGCTCGAGGCGTACGTCTCGAAGTTCATCAACACGCGGTTCGAGCCGAGCGGGATCACCAGCGACGCCGACATCCGGTTCGCTTCCTCGCTGGTGGATTACATCTTCCGCCGGCTGGCTCTCGAGTACCTGCCGCCGGACAAGCGGGAGGCGCTCGGGATCCGGACTATCGAGGAGCGCAAGGCCGCGAACGGGAACGGCGGCTACGGCCCGAGCGAGCACGACGAGCCGGCGACGAAGGCCACGGCCACCGAGGGTCCGGGAGAGAAGCCAGCGGAGCCGGCGAAGGCCTCGGCGCCCGTCCAGCGGGTCGACCTCACCACCAGGGAGGCCGTCCAGTCCAAGGTGGCCGACGCGCCGCTGTGCTACGCCTGCGGGTCCAAGATGCAACCCGCCGGAAGTTGCTACGTCTGCCCCAGCTGCGGCAGCACCAGCGGCTGCTCTTGAGCTGAGGGGCACGCGCGAGGGTCGGGCGTTCGCGCCCGGCCTTTCGCGTTCCGGCGGCACGGGCAGGCCGGCGGGTGAGCACCGGGGTCAGGTCCAGGCCAGCGTCGAGCGGCGCGTCCAGTAGTCCACCGGATCCATCGCCGTCTCGCCCAGCGCCGCGAGCTCCTCAAGCCCAATCCGCACCTCGGCGGCCCGGACGTTCTCGCGGAGCTGCTCGACCGAGGCCGCGCCCGAGAGCATCACGTCGGACCAGGGTTGGACGAGGACTGCCGCCAGTGCGATCGCGTCGATGCCGACTTCGCGCTCCCGTGCCAGCCGCTCGAGGGCGCGGCGCCTCGACAGGATCTCGGGATCTCGTTCGCGTGCCGTGAGGCGGCCGTTCGCCAGGCCCTCCTTTACGATCACGCCCCAGCCGGCGTCGTGGGCCTCGGCGAGGGCGGGGCCGACCGATGGCTCGAGGAGGTTCCACGTGGCCTGGACGCACGCGAACGGGTTCCCGCTACCGACCTCCACCTCCATCGCTCGCCGGAGGGTCGCGGCCTGGTTCGGCCCGCTGGTGGTCAGGCCGATGGCGATACCCCCTTCCCGGAGCGACGCCAGCTCCTCGAGAACATCGCGATCGTCGAGCACGCCGGTATCGAGGTCGCCGAGTGGATCTGGTACAGGGCCAGGTGGCCGTCCAGGAGCGCCCGGCTCTCCCGGAACTGCCGCCGGAGGGCCTCCACGGAATGGTCCTTCACCTCGTGGACGGGCGCGTCCACCCGCCACCCTCCGACGTACCGGTATCCCCACTTCGAGCCCACCGTGACCTCGCCGGGGGCGATCGACCGGCGATCCAGCCACGACGCCAGGAACGCCTCGGCCCGCCCGTACGATCTCGCGACATCGACGTACCGGATGCCCACCGCGAACGCCGCGTCCAGCACCTCGTGCGCGTGCCGCTCGACGGCCTCGACGCTCCGGTCGGATCCGAGATCCGAGTCGTGCCCGAGGTTGATGTACGCGGGACGCCCCAGCGCGGCCAGGCCGAGCCCGAGCGGCGTCACGGACAGCCCGGTCCCCCCGAGCGGACGGCGATCCATGGGCGGAGTGAAGCACATGGCCTCGGGGGGCCTCGGCTCGAACCCCGAGGTTGACAAGCATCAGACTCAGGCCCCGTCCCACTGGCGGTACCATGCCCGCCCGTGAGCCAGTACCGACCGACCGGGTTCCACCACGTCCAGCTGGCCATCCCGCCCGGCGGTGAGGACGAAGCCCGGCGGTTCTACGGCGAAGCGGTCGGCCTGGACGAGGTGGAGAAGCCCGAGCCCCTCCGGTCCCGCGGGGGGTGCTGGTTCCGGTCCCGCGACGGCTCGGTCGAGGTCCATCTGGGGGTGGAGGCGGATTTCCGGCCGGCCCGGAAGGCTCACCCCGCCATCCTGGTGGCCGGGCTCGAGGAGCTCAGGGCCCGCCTGGACGCCGCCGGCGCCGAGGTCCGGGTCGACGTCCAGCTGGAGAGCCACCGCCGGTTCCACGCGTTCGACCCATTCGGCAACCGTCTGGAATTCCTCGAACGGCAGACATAGATCCCTACGCGAACACCTACCGGGGGTTCAACCTGGCTCTGCTGCACCTTCGGGACGTGTACGCGCCGAACGTCCTCCTGGCGTTCCACGTGAGCGACTGGGCGTCGCTGTACGACGTCGGCTCGTACACGGGAAGCGACATCGACGTGCCGGCGCTGGGGCGGAGGGTCGCCGCCTTCGCGAAGCGCTCGGGGATGGCGAAGGTCCGAACCGACACCAGCGCGTACGACGTCCTGTTCAACGACGTGGCCGACCGGGACTCCGCCGTTGCCGGGAACTGGTGGGACCGGCGCAACGTCACGTTCCCGAACTTCCACCGGTGGGAGCGCTATGTCGGCGCGGTGCACCGTTTCCACGGGCAAGCCCGTGGTGGTGTGGCAGATCCCCGAGGGGAACCAGTACTTCCGGACGGAGAGCAACGGCGACGGGCACACCCAGGACAACGGGCCGAGTACTTCTTCCACCACATCGTCGAGCTGAAGGCGGTCGGGATCGTCGCGCTGCTGTTCGGGCGGGGGAACCCCGGGACTACGCACACCGACGATCAGCGCGACGGCGTGACGAACCCGGCGTCGTTCTGCACCTCGGACGGGGTGTCCGGCCCTCAGGTGTGCAACGCCCACGTCAGCCACATCGCCGACGACGACGGCGGGTACCTCCGGATCCGGGCCAGGGCGTACTACCAGGACCCCGTGACGCTGGAACGGCCCGACCGGGGCCCCCGGGGAGCCGGCGACCGGTAGTCTGAGGGCCGCCATGCGCCTGGAGTTCAAGCGGCTCGATCCGGACGCCCGCCTGCCCGCGTACGCGAAGCCCGGCGACGCCGGGCTGGACCTCTCGTCGGCGGTCGACGTGGAGGTCGGGCCGGGGGAGCGGGCCATGGTTCCCACCGGGGTCTCGGTGGCCATCCCCGACGGCCACGCCGGGCTGGTCCTGCCCCGGAGCGGCCTGGCCTCGAGGCAGGGGCTGACCCTGGCGAACTCCCCGGGGCTGATCGACGCGGGCTACCGGGGCGAGGTCACCTGCGCGGTGGTGAACCTGGACCGGGAGCAGGCCGTCGGGATCCGGCGCGGAGATCGCATCGCCCAGCTGGTGGTCGTGGCCGTGCCGGCCATCGAGCCGGCGTGGGTCGACGAGCTCCCGATCTCCGAGCGCGGCGAGGGCGGCTTCGGCTCGTCGGGGGTCTGAGCGGTGACCGAACGTCCACCGTTCCCGTTTGTGGTGGGCTGCGAGCGGTCCGGGACCACGCTCCTCCGGCTGATCCTGGACGCGCACCCGGAGCTGGCGGTGCCGCCCGAGTCCTATTTCATCGTGGACCTGTACCGGAGCCACGGCCGGAGCGCGCACGGCCGGGTGGACGTGGAGGCCATGGCCGCCGACCTCGAGGCCAACCGGTGGTTCCGGGCGTGGGATCTGCCCGAGGGCGAGGCCGCCCGGATCCTCGGGAGCGAACGGGGCGAGGGGGCCGACGCGGCCGACGGGCTCGACTTCGCCGGGGCGGTCCGACGGGTGTACTCGCGATACGCCGAGCTTCACGGCAAGCCGCGATACGGCGACAAGACGCCCGCCTACGTCCAGCACATCCGGCTCCTGGCCCAAGTGTTGCCGGAGGCGCGATTCGTGCACCTCATCCGGGACGGGCGGGACGTGGCGATGTCGCTCGCGGAGGTCCGGTGGGGGCCCGGCGACGTCCTCGACGCCGCCCTGCAGTGGGCCGAGCGCGTCTCCAGGGGCCGGGAGGCCGGGCACCAGGTGGGGGCCCACCGGTACCTGGAGGTCCGGTACGAGCGGCTGGTGGCGGATCCCGAACCCCTCCTGCGGGAGGTGGCCGAATTCTGCGGGCTGTCGTTCGACGAGGCCATGGCGCGGCACCCGGAGCGGGCCGCGGAGCGGATCCCGCAGCGGCCCGAGGCACTGCACCGGCGGGCCGCCACCGCGCCGTCGGCGACCGGCCGCGACTGGCGGCGCGACATGGCCGGGGACGACCTCGCCGCGGTGGAGGCCCTGATCGGCGGAGCCCTGGCCGAGCTGGGCTACGAGCGGGGGGTCCCGCACGTGCCGACGGAGGCCGCGCGCCGGGCCCGCGCGGCGGTGGCTCGGAGGCGCCGCCGGCACTTCGTCCGCCGGATGAAGCTCTATCTCCGCGGAGAGCGCCGGGTGGAGGGCCCGTAGGCCGCCCGCAGCGGCGCCGGTCCCGGCCGCGGCGCTGCCTGCGCCGTGGTCCTGGGTTGCGAATTCTCGTTGCGCGCTTGTTTCCCGGTGTCGAACCGGGCGGGAGCCGTTCGTGTAGAGGTGAGAAGCCCGACTCCGGAGCGGACATCGTGCTCTCGCCGTGCGAACCGAGCGGATCGCACGCGCACCCGACGGAAAGGAGCCTGCGATGAGGAAGGTCGTCGTGTTCACGCACCTGACGCTCGATGGCGTGATGCAGGCCCCGGGCCGGCCCGACGAGGACCCTCGCGGCGGTTTCGAGCACGGCGGCTGGGGCCGCCCTACGGCGATTCGGTCATGGGCGCCATGGCGGCCGAGGGAATCGCCAGGGGAGGGGCCCTGCTGCTGGGGCGACGGACCTACGAGGACTTCGCCGCCTTCTGGCCCAACGAGGACAGCCCCTTCACGGCCGTCCTCAACGACACGCAGAAGTACGTCGCGTCGACGACGCTGGAAGAGCCGCTCACGTGGAGCAACTCCACGCTCCTCCAGGGCGACGCCGCGGAGGCCGTGGCAAGGCTCAAGGCGCAGCCGGGCATCGAGAAGGATCTCGTCGTCCTCGGCAGCGGCGAGCTGGTCCAGTCGTTGATGCGGCGCAACCTCGTCGACGAGTACGTGCTCCTGATCCACCCGCTGGTCCTGGGATCGGGACGCGTATGTTCACCGACGGCGGTGCGTTCGCCGCGCTCCGGCTCGTGGGCACCGTGACGACGACCACCGGCCTGGTGATCGCGACCTACCGGCCGGCCGAACCGGCAGCGGGGAAGACCGGCTGAGGTGCGGAGTTCCCGTGGCATGTCCACTGTCGATCCGGGCGGATGCCGTTCGTGTCGAAGGTGAGAAGCCGGCACGGTGCCGGCGGTAACGTAAGGAGGGACACCCGATGAAGCAGTACCTGCTCAGCATCTACCAGCCCGACGGACCTCCCCCACCCTCCGTGGATCTCGAGAAGGTGATGCGGGACATCGACACCCTGATCCGGGAGATCAAGGCCGCGGGCGCGTGGGTCTTCAACGGGGGCCTGCACCCCCCGAGCACGGCCACCGTCGTGCGGCTCCAGGACGGCGAGGTGCTCACGACCGACGGCCCGTACGCCGAGGGCAAGGAGCACGTCGGCGGCTTCATGATCATCAGGGCGTCCGACCTCGACGCCGCGCTCGAATGGGGCCGTAAGGCCACCCGGGCGATCACGCTGCCGATCGAGGTGCGGCCGTTCCAGGACGAGGCCGAGGACTGATCCCCGCGTGCCGGCCCTCGCCGCCTCGGAGATCGAGCGTGTGTTCCGCGAGGAGTACGGTCGCGCGGTGGCCGTCCTGGTCAGCCGCTTCCGTGACATCGACGTCGCCGAGGAGGCGGTCCAGGACGCGTTCACCGTGGCGGTTCGACGGTGGCCGTCCACGGGGCTGCCTCCCAGCCCGGCGGGATGGATCATCACGACCGCCCGCAACCGGGCGATCGACCGCCTCCGACGGGAGGCGTCGCGCGAGGACCGGCACGCCCAGGCCGCCCTGCTCCACGACGGTGACGAGCCGGCCGAGGTGAGCCCCGTGCGCGACGACCGGCTGCGTCTGATCTTCACCTGCTGCCACCCGGCGCTCGCCACCGGAGTCCAGGTCGCACTGACGCTCCGGCTCCTGGGGGGGCTCACCACCACCGAGATCGCGCGGGCCTTCCTGGTCCCCGAGCCGACCATGGCCCAGCGGCTGGTCCGGGCCAAGGGCAAGATCCGCGACGCCGGGATCCCGTACCGGGTCCCGGACGAGGCCGACCTCCCGGACCGCCTCCGGGCGGTGCTGGCCGTCATCTACCTCATCTTCAACGAGGGCTACACGGCGAGCTCGGGCGACCGGCTCGTCCGCGAGGAGCTCTGCACGGAGGCGATCACCCTCGGACGGCTCTTGGCCGAGCTCATGCCCGACGAACCGGAGGTCATGGGCCTGCTCGCGCTCATGCTGCTCGTCGAGTCGCGCCGTGCCGCCCGCACGACCACGGACGGCGACCTCGTGCTCCTGGCCGACCAGGACCGCGGTCTGTGGGACCGCGACCTCATCGCGGAAGGCCAGGCCATCGTCCGGCATTGCCTCCGGCGCAACCAGTCCGGCCCGTACCAGATCCAGGCGGCGATCAACGCCGTCCACAGCGACGCGCCGGCCGCGGCCAACACCGACTGGTGGCAGATCCTGCGGCTGTACGACCAGGTCCTGTCGCTCGCCCCGAGCCCCGTCGTGGCCCTCAACCACGCCGTCGCGGTGGCCGAGGTCGAGGGGCCGGATGCGGCGCTCACCCTCGTCGAGGGCCTCGACCTCGATGGCTACCATCTGTTCCACGCCATCCGCGCAGAACTGCTTCGACGCCTGGGCCGGACCGAAGAAGCGTCGCTGGCGTACGAGGCGGCGATCGCCCGCACCGGGAACGCGACCGAGCGGGACTTCCTGGAGCGCAGCCGTCACGCGCTCACCCGAGCTTGATCTCGGGGCCGGCGGCCTCGCGGTTCCAGGTCTCGGGATCGACCCGCTTGCCCAGCCGGTCGGCCCGGAAGTCGGCCACGGCCATGCGGAGCAGCCGGAGGGACCGCCGCTTGTGGGGCTCGAATGCCACGATGGCCGCCGCGGTCTTGGCCACGCCGAGGGCCGACCGGGCCCGGGTCCCCAAAGTCGGCCGCTTCACCCGCAACCGGTAGTGCAGCGAGTTGCGGGTGTCGTAGTACAGGCGCCACGTGCGCGGCTCTCCCCGGAGGTGCTTCATGGGGTTCGCGTGGGTGATGGTCGCCTCGCCCTGGAGGCGAACCAGGCTCGCCCCGGCCCGGCGGAGCCGGAGGACGTACTCGTAATCCTCCGACCAGATGAAGTAGTCCTCCCGGGGCACCCCCTCCCGCTCCACCCACCGGGCGTCGAACAGCCCGCCCACCCACGGCAGCCATTCCTGCGTCCCGGCCGCCCGGCGCTGCCTGGGGATGGCGATGTCGGCCCCCTCGGAGGCGACGTGGAGGAGCCCTCCCAGGCATGCCGGATCGGGGATCGCGTCGTCGTCCAGGACCCAGATCCGGTCGGCGCTCCGGGCCACGGCCTCCCGGAACCCGATGGCGTACCCGCCGGCCGGACCGATGTTCGAACCGGGCCGGACGATGTCCAGCCACCCCTCCGTGCCGAGGGGCCGGACGGCGTCCCCGCCGTTGTCGATCAGGAGATAGGCATCGGGAGCCCGCGTCTGGGCCCGGACGGCGTCGAGCAGCCGGGGGAGGAGCTCGGGCCGCCGGTACGTGACGGTCACGGCGATCACTCTCTCCGGTGCGGGCGGGGACACGTCCTGTTCGGGCACGCGAGTTCTCCGGGTCGGAAGGGGAGGGGTCGCTATGATACCGGCCCGTGCCCCCCCGACCTCCCTCTCGTCCCGCGCCCCTGCCCGCCTTTCCGTTCGTGGTGGGTGAGGCCCGATCCGGCACGACGCTGCTGCGGGTCATGCTGGACGCCCACCCGAACCTGGCCATCCCCCCGGAGTCGTACTTCATCAGCGGGCTGTATCGGTTCCGATCCCGCTACGAGCGCAAGGACGGCTCGTTCGACCTGCCCCGGTTCGCCGCGGACCTTCGTGGCCTGCACAAGTTCCGGGACTGGGACCTGCCGGAGGACGCGTTCCGCGCCGCGTTCGGGGTGCCCATGGCGGGGGGGACGTACGCCGATGCGATCCGCCTGCTGTACCGGACGTACGCCGGGGTGCAGGGGAAGCCGCAGTACGGGGACAAGAGCCCCGGCTATGTCAGCCGCATGAAGCTGCTGGTGCACCTGTTTGCAGAAGCAAGGTTCGTCCACATCGTGCGCGACGTCCGGTCGGTCGCGCTGTCGCTCATCGAGATGCCGGCCGAGTGGGGGACCCGCACCGTCCCCGAGGGCGCGGCCCGGTGGCGGCACAGGGTCAGCCGGGGGCACGCGGAGGGGACGGCCCTGGGGCCGGATCACTACCTCGAGGTCCGGTACGAGGATCTGGTGGCCGACGCCGAGGGACAGCTCCGCAGGATCCTGGAGTTCCTGCTGCTCCCCTGGGACGACGCCGTGCTGCGGTACGCGGAGCAGGGGCTGTCGAGGGTGCCGGAGGGCTCCCGGGGGATGCACTCGAACGTGGCCCGCGCGCCGACGAGGACACGCGACTGGCGGGAGCAGATGTCGCGCGAGGACCTCGAGGCCGTCGAGGCCATCGCCGGCGATCTCTTGACCGAGATGGGCTACGAGCGGGCCGTGGCCGAGCCCTCCGCGGCGGCCAGGGACCGGGCCCGGGCCGCGATGGGGGGGTGGGAGGACTACCTTCGCCGCAAGAAGCGCCGGGGACGACTCCGGCGCCGACTGGCCGGCCTCCGCCCCGGCCGGAGCCAGCCCGAGGAGTAGGCCGGAGGGGCCTTCGCTCCGGCGGGCCCCGCAAGGCGCCGATGTGTTCGGTTGAAGGACCGCCGGAGAGCCCCTAGACTCGGGTTCGTCCGAGGGTCCTCCCCCGGAACGCGCGGACGTGGCTCAGTTGGTAGAGCACCACCTTGCCAAGGTGGGGGTCGCGGGTTCGAATCCCGTCGTCCGCTCCAGGTCAGAGGGGGTTTCCTGGGTGGAGTGGGTCTCTTCGGGTGCCAATTTGGGTGACAGTCACTCGGGGGCCGTCACCAGGTCGGAGA
>WNFV01000993.1_pt1 | contig 41867 bp, 38 predicted proteins | sample 5400101 | NCBI WGS metagenome assembly WNFV01 (sample SAMN13153361, study PRJNA577476) | soil metagenome | isolation source: 115 cm soil or saprolite under grassland replicate 1 | place: USA:California | collected 2016-06-15 | reverse complement strand
CCGTGTAGTCGATGGTCGCGCCCGTACCTGAGAGCGTTGCGCTGTGAACGAGATGCGCCGGCACGTCGGGACCCGCCGTCAGCGGAGCGCCCGCGGCCTTGAGGGCCGCGTAGGAGTCGAGGCGGCCGGCGCCGTACTCGCCGTCCGCGCCCGCCGGGCCCCAGTCTTCCGCGGTCGAGGTGATCGCGTCCTTGATCTGTTGTGGCAGCAGCGACGGGTTCGCGTCGAGCATCAGCAGCGCGACGCCCGCAACAAACGGCGTCGCCATGCTCGTGCCGCTGAGGCTTACATAGCCGCTCACGGTGTTCGCCTGCGCGGATGTGATCAAGAAGCCGGGCGCGACAACGTCAGGCTTTACGCGACCGTCCGCGGTCGGCCCGCGGCTCGAGAACGAGGTGAGCCCAAAGCCACCAGCGCCGAGATCAGCCATCGCGCCGACCGTCAGCGCTGCCGCTGCGGCGGCGGGCGTTCCAACCGTGCACGTGCCCGGGCCGTCGTTCCCGGCAGCCACCGCGACGACGATCCCGGCGGCGACGGCACGCGATACCGCCTGAGACGTCAGGTCGGTGCCGTCGGCGCAGCCGCGCGCACCGAGCGAGAGGTTGATCGCCTCGATCCCGTACACGTCCTTGTTCGCGACGACCCAATCGATGCCCGCGATCACGGCGTCGAGCGTGCCAATGCCGCTGGAGTCGAGGACCTTCACGCCCACGAGCGCCGCACCGGGAGCGACCCCCCGGAACTGTCGACTCGGAAGAGCGTCACCGTCGCCGGCGAGCGTCGCGGCCACATGCGTCCCGTGGCCGTTGTCGTCATAGGCGGTCGTCCGGCCGTTGACGAGATCCTTGAACGCGAGCACCTTCCCCTCATCGAGATCGAGATGAGTCGTATCGATGCCGGTGTCGATCACAGCCGCAACGAGATCCGCCGGCGAGTAGACGCTGGCATCGCCGTCGCCGTTGCCGTCCAAGCCTGGATCATCCAGTCGCGCCTTCGTCACGCCGAAAGAAGCCTGCGCAGAGTCGTTCGTCGCGTGCACCGTCGAGTCCAGCTCGACCCGCTTCACCCACGGCACGTGTAACAGCGCCTCCGCCTGCCCCTTCGTCACCGTCGCCGCCAACCCGTCCACGATGCCGAAGCGGCGAATCGTTGCGAATCCGCCAACCCGTTCCGACAGGTCGGCGACCCGCTCCACCGAGGCCGGCACCGAGAGCGCGACCAACACGTCGATCGTGTCGCCGGCGGCCAGATCGGCGAGGCGCGCCTCGAGGTCGTCGAACAGCCCATCGCCGTTGGCATCAACCTGCTCCGGCAACGCCGGCGCGGCCACCGGGGGCGCCTTGGCCGCCCACGCAGCATCACCAACGCCGCCCGCCACCAGAAGCGTCGCGATCAGCGCGGCGATCGAGATACCAGCCCAGCGCAACGACCTCACGCTACGAGCCGGCCGTACACTCGGCCTTGCGGGGACGCCGCCGAGCACAAGCGCGCGAAGTCGGCTCCCGCTGCCGTTCGCCGCGTGGAAGACGCGAGCAGACCCGGATCTGCGCTTCATGGACGTAAAACCCCCCTGCCTTCCGCCGCAGACTCGGATGGACTCCACGCAACCAAGGCCGGAACGCCGGCATCGCCTATCCCCCTTCCGAGGGAGGTCCACCGCACGCCGCGTGGGCAGCGGTTCATCGACAACGGCGGTCCGGAGCGGCAGACCTATTCAAACCCGGACGCATCGTGGGGCCACCGTTCATCCGTCTCGTCCCCGATCCCCTCTTGCAGATCAACCGGCAGCGCGAGCCGACTCGAGCAGCTCCGGGAACCGCGTCGCATCGGGGTGCTCAGGACGCCGAGTGGTGTTTCGAGGTTGCCGCTGAGATCGAACGTGCGTACCCAGAAGGCCACGTAAAGCTCTTGTAAGAGCGCTATAGGAGCCGTTTTCCTTTCCAACCGTCAGGCGAGATGAAGTTGTGAGAGGAGGAGTGAGAACGTGAAAAAGCGTGCAATTAGCGTTGCTTCCGCAGCCGTCGCCGTGCTCGCGACGGCAGCTGTCGCCGCCGCGGCGACGGTCACGGTGGCGCCCGGTCACATGGACGGCTGGGCGATCAACAACGACACCTGCGGTGCGGCCACCACCGGCTCGGTCGCCTTTGTCAGCGGCCCGGCAACACCGCCGGCCCGCACCGGCAGCGTGCAGTTCAGCGTCGGCGCCAACGGCGACTCCTACCCGACGGTGCGCCAGAGCGACTACAACGGGGTCAAGCTGAGCAGCCTGACCGCGTTCGACTACTCGACCTATGTCAGCCACTTCGGCACCGGCGGGCAGGCCCCATACATCGACCTGTACGTCGACAACAACAACGACAACCTCCGCGACGACATCCTCGCCTTCGAGCCCGTCTACCAGACGAGCCAGGGCACCGTCGCGCTGAACACCTGGCAGCACTGGGATGCCCTCAACGGGCTCTGGTGGTCGGACAGCATCGGCGGGCCGCCGCCGCTGTTCACGCTCGCCAGCTACGTCGCATCCCACCCCGACGCCCGCATTCTCAACGTGGGCGGCGGCGGGGTCATCCTCGCTGCAGGCTGCGGCGGCGGAGCCTGGACGAGCTTCGTCGGCAACGCCGACAAGCTGACGATCGGCGTCAGCGGCAACAGCACGACCTACGACTTCGAGGCGACGTTCTCGAAGCCCTCGCCCGGTAACCCGGCCCACAAGGTGCTCGTCTGCCACAAGGGCCACACGATCAAGATCGACCGCCACGCCCTGCCGGCGCACCTGCGCCACGGCGACAAGCAAGGCGCCTGCTGAGCGTCTGCGCGGCGAGCAGCGAGCATCCGCTCCGGGAGGCCCCGCCGCAAGCGGGGCCTCCGACCTGCTCGGCGGACTCATCCACGACTACGAACCCGCCGCAGCATGAGATCGAGTTAATGCATCCCACGCGCTCGCGCCGCCGGGGCTACTTACCACATTTCCGCTTCGGGCCGCTTACTGCCGCTGGCCGGCAAAGAAGTACGGAAGAAGCTCGGCCGGCTGCGGCTGACCGTGGAAGGCCTGGTAGCCGAGCAGCTGCCCGGTCGTGCAGGCGAGGATCGAGACGCCCTCGATCGGGGTCATCTTCTCGTCCCGCACGGCCTCGACGACGGACGCGCGGACGGTCTGAATCCCGTCCCAAATCCGCTCGAGTTCATGCTCGAAGTCTCCTGAGGAGACCTTCGAGAAGCGCTCGACGACGCTCATTGACGGGGTCAAAGTCGTCTGAGGCATCGTCACCTCCTCTTGTCGCTCCCTTTTCGTTACCCGTCCTGAGCGCGGTGGATGCAGTTTTCAAACCTGTAAATCCCGCAAATTACGGGCTTTTCCGGATCGCGCCTTGTGGGGTGCTGATCGCGGATCAGGAACTGGACTGGCATCGCTCGCTCAGGCAAGGGCCCAGGCGAGCCGGCGAGCTTGCCGGGTGACCCAGGCGCTGTCTGGGTTGGGCGTGCAGCCGGCGAGGTGGACACGCCGGCTGCCAAAGCTCGATGTAGAAGTGCACCCACAGCCGCCGCAGGGAAATGGTCTCGACGGTGAAGAAGTGAGAGGCGAGCATGCTCTGCGCCGACCGCGCTGAGCGCGATCAGTGTGAGCATGCGCTTCATCGTTCCCCGAGTGCTCGTGTTCGTTCGGCCCTCTGCCGGATCGTCGGGCGAAGGAGACCGCCCGCCGGTTGGCGGGCGGTAAAGCGCCGGTAGCCGTACGAGCAGCTACCGCGGCTTTACCCGCTCACAGGCGGCGCCGGGTTTGCTGTCGGCGTGAAGCTGAAGCAGACAATCGCGACGACGCTGGGCGCGCTCCTGCTCCTCCCGGCGACGACGTGCGCTGCGGGCGTGCAGCGCCCGCGCCCGAACGAGGTCCCGGCCGCGCAGAGCGCGATCGCACCCAACGACTTCCAGCTCTACAACGACTACACGACTCCCGAGCGCACCTATTCCGCCGAGCGCGTCGTCGTGCACTACGTCGTGCTCGGCATCGACGCCCCGCCGCTGAACGACGATGACGCCGACGGTGTACCCGACTATGTCGAGCGCGTCGGCCGGGCGGCCGACCGTGCGCTCGCGTACTACGAACGACGCGGCTTCAATCTCCCGCTCGCCGACAAGGGCGGCCCCGACACCCGTCCGGATCTCTACGTCTCCCGGTTCGCACCGGGAACGCTCGGCGTGGCCTTCCCGGCCGCAGCGGCGGCGGGCGGCGGCTTCGCCGTCGTGTCGAACAACCTCGACCCGAGCGCCGAGCGGAGCTTCGCGAGCGTCTACGCGACGGTCGCGCACGAGCTCTTCCACCTCGTGCAGTTCTCCTACTTCCCACGGGGTACGGAGCCGGTGATCCCGACGTGGATCCTCGAGGGGACGGCCGTCGCGCTCGAGTCTCGGGTCGACCCGGAGCTCGACGATCTCGTGTCCGAGCTGCAACTGCGCCGATGGTTCTCGGCGACGCAGGACAGCATCACCACGCAGAGCTACGGCACCCACCTCTTCTGGCGGCGCCTCGACGTCGCGCAGCCGCGGCTATTGCCTGCGCTCTTTCGGCGTCTCGCCGAACGGCCTGTCGCGAGCGAGGGACAGCGCATCGTCGCCGCCACGTATGCGCGGATCGCGGGGAAGCCGTTCCCGCCGGCGTTCCACCGCTTCGTGGTCTCCGTCGCCGCGGACCACGCCGACGCGATCCGGCCGGTGTTCAGCCTCCCAGCGCGTGCGGCGCGCCGTGCGGTCGTCGCGCCGCTCGCCGTGCACTACGTGCGGCTTGCGCTGCCGCACCGCGGCGCGTACTCGCTGAGGGTGACGTTCGCACGCGGAGTCGGCAGGGCATTCGCGGCGCTGACGTACGAGCTCGAGAGCGACGTTGCGGGCGGCCCGCCGCGGCCGAGGCAGATCGCCGGCCGACGCTCCGACGGCGGGCGGACGCTGACCTTCGTCGTGCCTGCGGTGTTGCGCGCGAATCCGCGTCTCGCGAACCCGCTGCTCGTCGTCTCGAACGGCGGCGGGCGACCTGTCTCCTACGCCGTCGGCGTGCGCTGAGCCTCCTCGGCGCGACGGCGCGCGACGACGTAGCCGAGACGCTCCGCGATGCCGGCAGCCTCGGCGACGAGCGCGGCGGCTTCGTCCCCACGTCCGGACGCGCGCAGGGCCTCCGCGCACTCGAGCAGCGCGTTGGCGTGCATGCGGCTCTCCGGGAACGGCGCCATCCGCTCGCACGCCTCGGCGACGAGCCCACGTGCGCGCGCCGCAGCGTCGTGGTGCGCCTCGACGAGCGCGAGGACGATGCGCCACCAGACGTCGACCCACATGCCGGCGGGCCGGGCGCGCTCTGCGATGCGCGCGAACCGCTCCGCCTCGTCGTCGCGCCCCCGACGCGCGAGCACGAGCCCGAGCCGCCACGCGAGGTTCGGCGCGGTGTCCCTGTCGTGTGCGGCTGCGACCACGTCGAGGCCGTTCCGGAACACGCGCTCGGCGGCCGCGTCGTCTCCTGCCAGCACCTCGACCTGCCGATCGCGATCGAGTGCGCGGCCGCCGACAGCCACAGGCCCAGCTCCTCGAGCGCCTGCCGGGTCTCCTCGACGAGCGCCCGCCCCTCGACGAACTCGCCCCGCGCCGCGCGCAGGAGACCGAGCGCGCCGCGCGCAGACGCATGGACGAAGGCCGAGGACGATGCCTCGACGATCGCGCCGAGCTCGGCGATCGCCGAGTCGATCGGGACCGTCCCCCAGGGCAGCGTGATGCAGATCCAGCTCATGATGCGGTGCTCGATCTGCCGCGCCTTCGCCTTCCTGGCGTGGGCCAGCGCGACGGACAGCGGCGCCTCGGCGTCGGGCAGGTGACCCAGGTCCAGCGCATGGAACCGCGCGAGCTCGGCCATCGCGAGAGCCTCGTGGTCGCGTGCGCGTTCGAGGACGGGAAGCGCGTCGTCGATGTCGCGGAGCATCTGCTCGGGCGGCTGCGCGGCCTCGTCCCACAGCAGAGCAAGCGCGCTCGTGAGCCGCGCGCGAGCCGCGAGGCGGGCGTCGTCGAGTTCCGTCGCGAGTGCGTGCGCCTCGGCGAGGAGGGCACGCGCGGCATCGCGCTCACCGGACCAGACGAGGGTCTCGCCGAGCCTCGGCAGGAGCTCCGCGCGTTCCGGTGCGTTGCGCGGCAGAAGCTCGCTCGCGCGCCCGAGCAGCGAGGCGGCCGCCACCCAGTCGTCCCGGTCGGATGCCGCGAGGCCGGCGCGCCGCAGGTGCTCCCCCGCTCGCGCCGCGAGCTCGTCGACTGCGGGCCCGTGCTCGCCCGTCTCGCGCCGCACGCGCAGCGCCTGGTCCAGGTGGGACCCCGCGGACGCGTCACCGTCGGGACCGCGGCCGGTCGCGCGCTCGGCCAGGCGCTCGTGCAGCTCGGCGCGCCGTCGCTTGGGAATGCTCGCGTACGCGACGTCGCGAATGAGGCCGTGCCGGAAGGACCAGCCTTCCCGTCCCGGGTCGCCCGCCTCACCTGGGCGGATGAGCTCCCGCCGGACGAGCGTCACGAGTGACGGGGCTGCGTCGCCGTCCACGAGGGTCTCGACGTCCTCGTTCGCGAACGAGCTGCCGCATACCGCGGCGGCCTGCACGACCGCACGGTCGCGCTCGTCGAGCCGGTCGAGGCGCGCCCCGAGCAGCGTGTGGATCGAATCGGGGAGCGTCTCGACGTCGCCGTCGACCGCCGCCGCCAGCAGCTGCTCGATGAAGAGCGGATTGCCCTCGGCGACCGCGAGGATTCGCCGGCGCACGACGGAATCGAGCGGCTCGTCCGAGCAGAGTCGGTCGAGCAGCGCCGCCGACTCGGCCGGCGGCAGCGCGTCGAGCATGGTCGTCGAGCTGCTGAGGCGCCCGCCGCCCCAGTGCGGCCTCACGTCGAGCAGGTCGGGTCGCGCGAGGCAGAGCACGAGGATCGGCCCGTGGCCGAGCTCGACGAGCGACTCGACGAGGTCGAGGAACGCCGGCGCCGCCCAGTGCACGTCCTCGAGGACAAGGAGAAGCGGACGCTCCCGCGCGAGGTCCGCGAGCAGGCGGCGCGCCGCGAGGGCCGCGTCTTCGGTGTGCGCCGTGCCGGGCTCGAGCCCGACGGCGGCGGCGAGCTGCTCGGCGAGCTGCGCATCTCCGAGGCGGGCGCGAATCCACGTCGCGGCGTCGGCGTCGGCGAGCGCCGTCAGCAGGCCGCGAAGCGGTTCATACGTCTCGTCCTGCGCGCCCGCGCGGCAGCGGGCGACGGCGGAGGTCGCGACTCCGCGAAGGCGCTCCGCGCATTCGACGGCGAGGCGCGTCTTGCCGACCCCGGGCGCGCCGAAGACGGTGACGAGGTGGGGCCGCCGGTCGGCGGCGGCGCGCTCGAACGCGTCGGCGATCTCACGGAGCTCGCGCTCGCGACCGACGAGCTGGGTCTCGAGGCGACGGAGCAGCGGGACGGCGTCGGGGTCGACCGTTTCGATCGCCCATGCGTCGCGTCGCGGCGACACGGTGACGGCGTGCCGGACGGCCCGCCACGTCCGGGCGGCTGCGATCACCTCGCCCGCGGCGGCGCCTTCCTGGAGTCGCGCGGCCTCGTCCACCGGCGCACCGGCGACCAGTGGATCGCCGGTCACGACCTCCCCGCTCGAGAGGCCGACCCGGCCGGCGAGGCCGGACGAGCGGAGCGCGTGCGCCGCGACGACCGCGCGCAGCGTGTCGTCGTCCTGCGCGGCCGGAACGCCGAACACGCCGAGCACGCGCCCGCCGCCGAGCGACACAGCGGTCGCGCCGCGGCTGTCGAGCTCCCGCTCGACGGCCCGGATTCGCTCCGACGCTGCCGCCCGCCGCGCCTCCGGGTCGTCGGGCGCGTCGGGCAAGGTGACGTCGCCGACCAGGACCGTGACCAGCTTGCGCGTCTCGACGGGAGCGGGAGCGGGCGGCGCGGAAGGGACGTCGTCCGTCGGCGCACCAGTCACCTGTTCGCGCGGCGGGAGTTCGAGCGACGGGTCCTGTTGCAACACCAGCCGCTCGAGCTCCTTCAAACGCGGCGGCGGGTCGATGCCGAGCTCGTCGTCGAGCTTGCGCCTGAAGCTCTGGAACGCCTCCAGCGCCTCCGCATGCCTTCCGGAGCGATAGAGCGCAAGGATCTGCTGGCCTCGCAACCGTTCGCGCAGCGGATGACGCCGGACCAGCGCGTCGAGCTCCGCGACGACCAGCGCGTGACGTCCCAGTGCCAGGTCGGCGTCGATGCGTTCCTCGAGACAGGCCAGATGCTGCTCGGCGAGCCGCGTCTCCTCCAGCCGGGCGAAGGGCTCCTCGAACTCGGCAAGAGGCGCGCCGCGCCACAGTGCGAGCGCAGCCCGCAGCGCCCCGACGGCCTGTTCGATCTGTCCCTGCGCGAACGCGCGCCGTCCCTCCGCGTAGAGGTCCGCGAAGGCGTCCAGGTCGAGTGAGTGCCCGTCGAGATCGATCTGGTAGCCCGGCGGGCGTGTCACGATCAGCCTCGGCGGCAGCTGCTTGCGGAGCTGGGAGACGAAGATCTGCACCATCTTCGGCGCGCTCTCAGGCACCTGCTCGCCCCAGAGGTCGTCGACGAGACGATCGACCGGCACGACCCGGCCCGCGTGAAGCAGCAGCAGCGCGAGCAGCGCCTTCTGCTTGCCGCCTGCCAGCTCGACGGGGCCGCCGTCGCCGACGGCCTCGAGCGGTCCGAGAATTCGAAACTCCACGCTTGTCTCTCCGGCGATTATCGCCGTGCGAACCGGCCTTGACGTCGGCGCGCGTCGACGGGTAGCCGCAGAGAAGTAGGCAAACGCCCGATTACTCCGCGTGCCGCGCCGCCTAAGATGCCTTGCCAATCCCCTGTAGCGACGGCTGGCACATCTGAACGAACATTCGAATGTTCGTATGCCATCACCGGATCACGGTAATACCCTCTTGGCATGGGACGGCCAGACCAGCTTGATACGCAGCTCGCCTCGTGCCTGGTCGATCGCTTCACTGAGCAAGTCGTAAGCGCCGCAGACTTACCAGCCGCTCGCGGGAAGGACGTCCGGGAGTCCTGCGAGTTCCGGATCTGCCGTGATCCTTCGATTCTTCGTCTCACCTGCACGATCACCGGAAGCACCTACGAGCAGCCTTGGGACGGCTCCGAGGCTGCCGCCGTCGCGCTTGCCGACGAGGCGGCCGAAGGAACCGCATACCTCATCGGTCGAACGCCCTACTACGCATGGCTCCGGTCGGGCCGCTGATCGCGATCGGCGCCGGCAACCAATCCGGACGTCGTCTACGACGAGGAGACGGCTCTCGCTTGGGCCGCGCAACACGGTGATGAGAAAACGGCGCGTGTGCTCTTGGAGGGCGGAGCAGACCCGAACGTGCGCGTGTATGAGCGAACACCGCTCGCAATCGCTGAAGCGTTTGGCCGAGTCGGCGTGGCGCAGATGCTCGCCAGCCACGGCGGGAGATCCGAAACCGCCCGAAGCGGGTAGCCGCAGTCGAGCAGCCTGACTCGGGGGACGGTAAGACTCGGCGAGCTGGTCGCGCCGTCGCCTGTGTCTCGACCAGCCGCTCACGAGACATTGCCGCACACTCGCCCAGACGACGCTGCACCTCCTCGGAAGCGCAAGGCGAGACCCTGCGATGTCCTGGGCACGCTCCTGGGGTGGCGCACTACCTTCTCAACTTCGTAAGGGGAACCTCAGCCGACAGGCTCGGCCGTCCGCGCTGCCCGGGCGCCTGTCGCGACTTCCGACGAACGAGCGTTTGATGCCAGCGCAGAAGCGTCTGCGGAGTCACTAGACGCATGCCACGCGATGAGCGCGGCAGGTGGCACGCCGCGGCCGCCAGCAGCGCCCGATCAACCATCCGGAGCTTCGGCAGCACAACCTGCCGGCGCAGGATCTCGAGCTCGTGGCGCAACACCAGCAGCTCGACGTCTTTCACATGCAGACCCCGACGGCTACGCACAAGCGCGCCGAGCAGAGCCCGCACTACGAGATAGAGGAAGGAAAAGGCCGTGCCGCCGATCCTCCCAGCCCTCGCGCCAAGAAGAGCGACACCAATATTGGCGCCCTTCACCCGGACTGCCGTGGCCCGAGGGCTTCTCATCGCGAGCGCGGCAGGCGAGAATCGCGGCGTGCGGATCATCGACCTATCCCACCACTACGAGGACGGAATGCCCGTCTTCCCCGGCCTGCCGGAACCATCGTTCAGGCCGATCGCGCGGGTCGAAGACGACGGCTACGCAATGTCGGAGTACCACCTGCTGAACCACATCGGCACCCATGTCGACGCGCCGGCGCACCAGATCGCGGGCGGTGACACGCTCGACGACATCGCCCTCGACCGGTTCGTGACCGACGCGGTGACGATCGATGTGTCGCGACGGGAACCAGGTCCGCTGACGCGCGAGGAGCTCAAGCCTCATCTGCCGAGGATCCGGCCGGGCGACATCGTCTTCCTGCATTCCGACAACGCCCGCAACTGGGGCAGCGAGGCGTACTGGAGGGGCTGGAGCTACCCGGATGCGGCCGCTGCGGGCGCGCTGATCGGCAGGGAGATCTCGGCGATCGGCTTCGACGGCCCGTCGGCGGACCCGGTCGACTCGACGACCTTCGAGCTGCACAAGATCTGGCTGGGTGCGGGCCGCATGATCATCGAGAACGTGACGAACCTCGACCGGCTGCCGCCCCGTGCGCAGGTCGTGGTCGCGCCCCTGAAGGTGCGCGCCGCCAACGGGGCGCCGGCCCGGATCTTCGCCTTGCTGCCCGAGTAGACCGCTTCGACATGTAACATGCAACGCGTGCCGAGGATCGAGCGCGCGGCAACGGCGGTCTGGGAGGGAAGCGTCGCCCGCGGAAATGGGCGCCTGACCGCGCCCTCGACGGCGTTCGTCGACTTGCCGTTCTCGCTCCCGAGCCGCACGGCAGCCGCCGTCGGGACGGAAACCAGCCCGGAGGAGTTGCTCGCGGCTGCACACGCGGCCTGCTTCGCGATGGCCCTGTCGAGCCAGCTCACGCGGCGCGACGCGCCGCCGCAGCGGCTGACGGTCACGGCGACGGTGGCACTCGACGAGGTGGAGGGCCGGAACCGCATCGTCGGCAGCAGCGTGGAGGTGCGTGTGGAGGCGGATGCCCTCGCCGAGGCGGAGCTCGAGAGCGCGGTCGCCGACGCCGACGCGCGCTGCCCGTTCAGCGCTCTGATCCGCGACGCCGGCGGAACCGTCGGCGTCGACGCGCGCATCGGCGCCTAACCGGCGCGCGCGAATTGCGCAACCGCGTTTTCGAAGCGGCGTGCGTCGGCTTCGAGGAACGGTACGTGCGCGCTCTGTTCCATGATGACGGCTTCGCCGCGCGGCGCCTCCCTCGCGATCCACTGCGCGAGCTCAACCGGATAGTACGGATCGTGCCTCCCGTAGACGGCGAGCACCGGCACCTGAAGCGACCGGACAACGTCGCGGTGGTCGAGCAGGGACTGGGCGCGCACCGTCTTCAGCACCACGTCGAGCGGCGTCTGGAGCGCGATCGAGAGCATCCATCGAACGACGTGCTCCACCGGCCGGTGGAAGGTCGCGCGCTGGAAGTCGAGCTCCGCCTCCGGCCACGACCGCGCGACCCCGTCGATGTAGCCGTCGACCTCCTCGCGGGTCATCGTCCACGGGAAGTCGTCGCTTTGCACGAGCTTGATCGGGCCGTTCACGAGTACGAGACGGCGCACGCGGCTGCCTCCGCGAGCCACGTGCTGGAGCGATACCGAGCATCCCATCGACCAGCCGACGAGCGTGACGTCCTCGAGTCCCAGGGCGTCGAGAACGAAGTCGAGGTCGTCGGCGTACTCGTCGAAGTCGTACCGCGAGTCGGGCTTGTCGGACTCGCCCATGCCGCGGAGGTCGTACGCGACGACCCGGAAGTCTCGCTCGAGCCCTGCGATGGTGCGGTCCCAGACTCGCCGCGACCCTTTCCATCCGTGCACGAGCACGATCGGCGCGCCCTCGCCGCGGCTCGTGTACCGCAGCGCTGTTCCGTCCGGCGTCGTGAGCGACGTCAGACGGCTGTCTCCTCTTCTTCGGAGTCCGCGCGATCGAGCGGGGCGATGCCCAGCGGCTCCTGCAGCGCCGCCGTGGGCAGGTCGACGCCGACGACGTCGTCGCGCAGATCGTCTCCGAAGTGGTTCCAGATGAGACGGCTCGTCTCGATCAGCGAGAGATCGACGTCCGCGACCGCGATGCCCTCCTCGTAGTCCGGCACCTGCGCCACTGTCCGTCCGAGAGGATCGATGATGTAGGAGCCTCCGCTGTGTGCCCAGCGCGAGCCGAACTCGCCGCCGGGCGGCGTCTGTGACGTGACCTGGCTGGCGATCACGACCCAGGTCCCCGTGTCGAGCGCTTGCGCGACGCCGAGCTCCCGGTGCTGCTCGAGGTGCTCGCCCCTCAGGGCGACGTCCCGCGGCGCGGGGCTCGTCCAGAGCGCACAGTGAATCTCGGCGCCGAGGCGTCCGAGAGCGCGCCGCACGCCCGGGTGGTGGTTCTCGAAGCAGATGCACGCAGCGACGCACCCCACTGCGGAGTCGAAGACGACGACGTCCTCGCGACCGCCGCGCTGGAAATAGAGCTTCTCGTGCATGACGGCGACGAGCTTGCGGTGCTTGCCGATGTAACCGCGGTCGCGCGAGATCATGACGGCCGTATTCCAGAGCGCTGCGCGCAGCGTCGGATGGCGTTCGGAGACGCCGATCAGGATGTCGACGCGCGCGGAGCGGGCGATCTCCTCGAGCACATCGGTGAACGGTCCCGGGACGACTACGGAGTTGCCGGTGTACGCCTTGAAGTACCGCTGGATGTCGGACCAGAGCTCGTGCCCTTCTTCGGTCGAGGGGAACGGGTCCGGTATGTAGCGCGGGTAGCCGGGCACGACCAGCTCGGGGAACACGACGAGCTCGGCGCCCTGAGCGGCGGCCTCGGACGCGAAGGCACGGATGGCGTCGATGCTCCGCTCCAGATCCATCGGGATCGCGGCCATCTGGACGGCGGCGACGCGGTGCATTCGAGCCTCCTTCATGCGATCTCTGCGAGCAACTCTTCCGCGGTCACGACCTCGGCTCCCCAAGTGTCGACCACCGCGAGGTAGACCTCAACATCCTCCTCCCACGGAGCCGGCGCGACACACTCGCGCACCACGAGCGTCGGGATGTCGCGCGCGAACGCGTCGCGCGCGGTCGCACTGACGGCGTTGTTGATGCTCACGCCCGTGAGGATCACGGCGTTCGCACCGAGCGAGTGCAGCAGGTGATCGAGATCCGAACGAAAGAAGGCGCTCGGGCGGTTGTGATGGGCAACGATGTCTTCCGGCTCGACGCGGATGCGAGGGTCAACGGCGGCCGTGGGGCTCCCACGCCGCATGTCGTGGACGTGCGCCTGCCCCGCGAGAAGCCCCACGTCGGCGAGGTCGTCCCGCAGGGTGTAGCAGGAGAAGATCACGGGCAGCTCGCCCGCGCGAACGCGCGGAAGGACCTCGTTCAGCGCGGCGACGGTCTCGTCGAAGCCGCCGCCGATGAACACACTCTGCATGTCGAGCACGATTACGGCCGGCCGGAGCGTCCCGAGACTGGTCCTCACGCCCGCCGTCTCCGGAAGCGGTCGATCATCACCGACGCGAAGAGCACCACCCCGGTGATCACGCCCTGCCAGTAGACGGAGATGCTGGAGATGATGAGCCCGTTTTTCAGGACGCCGAGGAACATCACGCCCAGGAACGTGCCGAGCATCGTGCCGATGCCGCCGACGAAGCTCGTCCCGCCGAGCAGGACGGCTGCGGCTGCGGTGAACTCGATTCCGGTGTCGGCGTCGGGAGACGCAGCTGCGAGACGTCCGGCCTCGACGACGCCGGCGAACGCGCTCAGGCCGCCCGAGATCGCGTAGGTGGAAAGGCGGACCATCCGCACGTTGATTCCTGCAAGGCGCGCCGCCTCGGGATTGCCGCCCACCGCATAGAGCATCCGGCCGTATCCCGTGTAGCGCGTCACAACGATCGCAAGCGCGAGGACGACCAGCGCGATGATGACGGGGTAGCTGATCTGGCCGATCCTGCCGTTGCCGATCGAGCGCAGCGCCGTCTCGTTGTAGAGACCTTTGACCTCGCCGTTCGCGATCACGGCGGCGAGCCCGCGCGTCGCCACGAGCACGCCGAGCGTCACGACGAAGAACGAGACATCGAGGAATGCAATCGGGAAGCCCGTCGCGGTCGAGCCGAGCGCGACGCCGGCGAGAATGACCGCCGGGATCGCCAGCCACAGCGGAATCCCGTGCGAGAGCAGCACCCAGAGAAACACTCCGCCGAGCGCGAGCACGCCGCTCAGCGACAGATCGAAGCCGCTCCCGAGCATCGTGAACGTCAGGCCGACGCTCAAGATGAGCAGGATCGAGCTCCCGTCGAGCACGTTCCAGAAGTTCGCCACGGTGAAGAACCGCGGCTGGTTGATCGAGAAGAACACGATCAGGATCGCGAGCACGGTCAGCACTCCGACGTAGGTCAGGAGTGCGTCGCGCGCACGGCGCGCCGTCACACCGCCTTGTGTCAGCTCAGGCAACCGCCGCCACCGTACCGCCGGCGCTCAGGTACGCGATGCGCTCCTCGGTCGCGTCGGCGCGCGAAAGCTCGCCGACGATCTGCCGTTCGTGGAGGACGAGGACGCGATCCGCGAGCCCAAGCACCTCGAGCATCTCCGAGGTCACCAGGAGGATCGCGATCCCTTCGTCGAGCATCTGGCCGAAGAGCTCGAAGAGCTCCTCCTTGGCGCCGACGTCGATGCCGCGCGTCGGCTCGTCGAGGAGCAGTACGCGGGGACGGCGGCCGAGGCAGCGCGCGACGACGACCTTCTGCTGATTCCCGCCCGACAGGGATCGGATCGACGCACTGGTGCGGTTGGTGCGGATGCGGAAACGCTTCACCGCCTCCTCGCTCTCCCTCCGCTCGCGTCCGGGCTCGGCGGCGGCGAGCCGCCAGCTCCCGAGCACGATGTTGTCGCGCACCGTGCCGTACAGGTTGAGCCCTTGCCTGTGCCGGTCCTCCGGTACGAGCGCCATGCCGCAGGCAAGTGCGGACCGCGGCGACCGTCCGGCGTCGCGCCCGTCGACGCGTATCCGGCCGCCGAGCAGGCGACGCGCGCCGAAGATCGTCTCGAGCAGCTCCGTCCGGCCCGAGCCGACGAGTCCCGCCAGCGCAACCACCTCGCCGGCACGCACCTCGAACGAGACCGGAGCCGATGTTCCTTCGACGACAGCGGACTCGACGCTCAGCACGGGCGGCCCGGGCTCGATCCGGCGTTTGTGGAAGTAGTCGGTCAGCTCGCGCCCGACCATCATCGATGCGATCGCCTCCGCGGTCAGCTCGCTCTTTGCGAGCTCGCCGACCCGGCGGCCGTCGCGCAGAACGACCGCGCGGTCGGCCAGGTCGCAGATCTCCGACAGCCGGTGTGTGATCAGCACGATTCCGGCGCCTTCGTCCCGCAGCCGGTGGAGGATCTCGAACAGCCGCTCGACGTCGCGCTCGCCGAAGCGGCTCGTGGCCTCGTCCAGAATCAGCACGCGGGGCTCCGTCGCGAGCGCCTTGGCGATCTCGACGAGCTCGCGGTCACCCGGCTTGAGCGACATGAACGGCGCCTGCGGTGAGGCGTGCACGCCCACCCGCTCGAGGTGCACGCGTGCGCGGGCGTCGTACGTGCGACGGCGGAACACGCCGAGGGGCCCCGGGAGCTGCGTGAGGAGAACGTTCTCGGCGACGCTGAGGGCGGTGACGGCCGTCGGCTCCTGCGCCACCAGTGCAATGCCGTGCGCGAGCGCATCGCGGGGACCGGGGAACGAGACCTCGCGGCCCTCGACGACGACGGAGCCGGCGTCGCGCGGGACGACACCCGACAGAACCTTCGCGAGCGTCGACTTGCCCGAGCCGTTTTCGCCGGCCAGCGCGACGATCTCACCTGCGTGGACGTCGAAGTCGACCTCGACGAGCGCCTGCACAACGCCGTACTGCTTCGAGATGCCGGTGGCGCGGAGGAGCGGAGTGGCTTCAGGCGCGTTCAACGGGGAGCCAGGAACGTTCGGGAGCCCGCGCGCGCGTGGCGCGCAGGCTCCCGACGCGTCAGATCGCTACTTGATGCCGTAGTCCGGGGTCGTCGTGAAGTACCACGAACCGCCGCGCTTGACGAACTTGACCGTCAGCGCGCGCTTGTTGCGGGTTGGCCACGGCACGTACTTTGCCGCATCGGCCTTCGTAAGTGCGTCGCACTTCGCCAGCAGCAGGGACGGAATCTTCTTGCCCTTCAACAACTGGTCGCCGGCGTACGCCATCGCGTTGCCCATCTCCGGGTTGGGGATAGTCGTGGTGGCGAGCATGTCGCCCTTCTTGATGGCCTGGATCGCGGCGGGGTCGCCGTTCATGCCCGTAACGACGGGATCGAAGTCACCGGTGCGCGCCGCGATCGCGCCGAGCGCGCTCGGATCGTTGTACGCGAGTACGCCTGTCATCTCGCCGCCCCACTTGGTCTGCCAAGCCTGCACGATCGGAAGTGCGCCGTCGGCGCTGTCCTTGTCGTTGACCTGCTGCTCGAGAATCTTGCAGCCGGCCTTCTTCGCACCGGCGGCGAGTGCGATGTTGCGCGCCTTGAGGATGGGCACGACCGGGAGGCCCTGCAGGATGCCGACCTTGCATTCCTTGCCGCTAGCCTTGATCTTCGCGGCCGCCAGTGCGGCGACCTTCTCCGCCGGCGGGCCTTCCGCATACTGGAAGTTCGCCGCCTGGCCGATCGCCGACGGCGTCCACATCGTCAGGATCTTGATGCCGGCCGCCCGTGCGCGATCGAGCGTCGGCCGGATGCTCTTCGGATCGAGCGGCCAGATCGCGAGTACCGCGACCTTCCGCTGGATCGCCGCGTTCACCGCCGTGATCTGCGCCTGCGGGCTGAACTCGCCGCCGAACATCGCGGACTGATAGCCGAGCTTCTTCGCCTGGTTCCTGAATCCGATGACGATCGCCTGCTGCGCGGGGTTCGCGGCGACGGCCGGGACGATCCCGAACGTCTGCGACGCCTTCCGCGCGGTCGGCGCCGCCGTCGCGGAGAGCGCAGCCGTCAGGCCGGCGCACACGGCGACTGCGATGAGCGCAAGCTTGCTGCGTCTGCTCATCCGTTCCTCCCGTTGCACGAAATTGAGTGGCGGCACCAACGCCGCGGGGGTCTGTGGCCCGAACATAACACTCGACATGTGACATGACAACCTCACCGTCGTAGGATGCGCTGGCGATGAGCGCTGTCCGCCTCCCGCCCCCGGATCGCACGCTTCAGCGGCTCGTCGAGCTGCAGGCTGAGCGCTGCGGGGACCGAACCGCGCTCCGTGTCGGGGACCTCGCGCTGAGCTACCGGGACCTGCCCGGCGCCGCTGCCCGCTTCGCCGGAGCGCTCGCCGCGGCGGGCGTCGAGCGCGGCGACCGCGTCGCTCTCATGGCCGAAAATCGGTGGGAGATCCTTCAGTGCCTCCTCGCCTGCGCGTGGCGCGGCGCGGTGCTCGTCCCGATCAATACGGCGAGTCGGGGCGCGCAGCTCGAGCACATCCTCACGAATGCAGGGCCCTCCGTGGTGGTCGCCGAGAGCGCACTCCTGTCGCGGATCACGGAGCTCGAGCGGCCGCAGGAGGTCGAGCATCTCTGGCATCTGGGCGAAGCCGGTGGGACCTGGGGAGACATCGAATCGCGGCCGTATCCGGTCGAGGCGGAGCCGGTCTCGGTGACGCCGGTCGGCCCGGGAGATCCGCTCGCGATTCTCTACACCTCGGGCACGACGGGGCCGTCGAAGGGCGTCGTCTGCCCGCACGCTCAGTTCTATTGGTGGGGCGCCACGGTCGGCGGCATGCTCGATCTCCGCAGCGACGACACGGTGTACACATGCCTGCCGCTGTTTCACACCAACGCGTTGAATGCTTTCGTGCAGGCTCTGATGAACGGTGCGTGCTTCGTCATCGGTCCACGCTTCTCTGCCTCGAAGTTCTGGCAACGCGTTGCCGACGCGGACGCCACGGTCACCTACCTCCTGGGCGCAATGGTCTCGATCCTCGCGTCACAGCCGGCGGGGCCGGCGGACCGAGCGCACCGTGTCCGCGTCGTGCTGGCGCCGGCGACTGCGCCGGACCTCTGGGACGTTCTCCGAGGCCGCTTCGGCATCGCGATCGTCGAGAGCCACGGCATGACCGAGACGAACGCCGCCATCGGACCGGTCGACGGCGAGCAACGTCCGGGGTGGATGGGCCGCGTGTTGCCCGGCTTCGACGCGCGCGTCGTCGACGAGGACGACGCACCCGTGCCCGACGGCACGGCCGGAGAGCTGATCCTGCGCGCAACCGAGCCCTATGCATTCGCCTCCGGGTACTGGCGCATGCCTGAGGCGACGGTCGCCGCGTGGCGCAACCTCTGGTTCCACACCGGCGACCGCGTCGTGCTGGAGGATGGCTGGTTCCGGTTCCTCGATCGGATGAAGGACGCAATCCGGCGACGAGGCGAGAACGTCTCGGCGTGGGAGGTCGAGCAGGTTCTCCTGCAGCACGTCAGCCTGGCCGCCGCCGCCGTCATTCCCGTGCCGTCGGAGCTCGGCGAGGACGACGTCATGGCATGCGTCGTGCCGCGCGACGGCGCACAAGTCGATCCGGTCGAGCTGCTGCGCTTCTGCGAGCCGCGCCTGCCGTACTTCGCCATCCCTCGGTATGTCGACATCGTCAGCGAGCTTCCTCTCACGGAGAACGGCAAGGTCCGCAAGTTCGTGCTTCGCGAGCGCGGCTTGACGCCGACGACGTGGGACCGCGAGGCGGCCGGCGTCACGATCGCGCGCTGACGTGCCGACGAGGAGCGGGCAGCCGACGGCGTGCGAGCTCGTCGCTTCGCTCGCGGCCGGCGAGCTCTCGTCGCGCGAGCTCGCGACGCAGTTCCTCGCGCGAATCGAAGACGTCAATCCCGCGCTCAACGCCGCGGCGCACGTGGACGCCGAGGGGACGCTCGCCGAAGCCGACGCGGCCGACGCGGCGTTGCGACGCGGCGAACGGCGTCCGCTGCTCGGATTGCCGATGTCGATCAAGGACTCGATCGCCGTTGCGGGGCGACCGTGCCTGTCCGGCTCGTTCGCCCGGGAGGGCATCCTGGCCACGGAGGATGCGACCGTCGTCGCGCGGCTTCGCGACGCCGGCGCCGTCGTCCTTTGCAAGACGAACGTCCCGGAGTACACCTGGTCGGTCGAGACGGACAACGCGATCTCGGGTCGTACGAACAACCCGTACGACCTTGCACGGACGGCCGGCGGGTCGAGCGGAGGCGAGGCGGCGCTGCACGCGGTCGACGCCGCGCCGTTGGGAATCGGATCCGACGGGCTCAACTCGATCCGCGTCCCGGCGCACTACTGCGGGACGGTCGGACTCCGGCCGACGGCGGGCGTCGTTCCCGAGACGGGAGCGTGGCCGCCGACGAAGTGCACCGGCATGGTCGACATGAGCACGCTCGGCCCGATGGGGCGGTCGGCAGAGGACACCGCGCTCGTCCTCTCGGTCATCGCAGGCCCCGACGGCATCGACCCGCTCGTCGGCGCCGCACCGCACCGCGACCATCGCCTCGTCGCCGTTCCCGGCCTGCGAGTCGGCTTCTACACGCACGACGGCGTCTCGACCGCCACGCCCGGAACCCGCGCGGCCGTCGAGCGCGCCGCGGCAGCGCTTTCCGCGGCGGGCGCACGTGTCGAACCGGCGAGTCCACCGCCGCTCGCGGAGGTCCCCGACCTCGCATTCCGGATGATGGCCGCCGACGGCGGCGCGCAGGCGCGCGCGGATCTCGCGCCGGCCGGCGGCAGGCACGTCCCGCAGGTCGAGTGGCTCCTCGAGATGCTCCGCCCGTTCGCGCTGTCGGCGGAGGGCTTCTTCGAGCTGATGCGGCGGTGGGCCGCGTTGCGGAGCTCGCTGCGCTCCTTCGTGTCGACCTACGACGTCGTCCTCGCCCCTGTCGCCGCTGGCCCAGCGCCCCTCCACGGCTGTCGCCCGAGCGACGACGCCGAGCTGACGGATTACGACGAGTTCGCGTACTCGTTCGCCTACGCGATCGCCGGGCTTCCGGTCGTCTCCGTACCCGCAGGTGGGGAGCGCGGACTGCCGGTCGGTGTGCAGGTCGTCGCCCAGGCATTCCGGGAGGACGTCGCCGTTGCCGCCGCGGCGGCGCTGGAGTCGGCGCTCGCCGAGGATGTGCCGCCCGTGCCCGCTATCCGAAGGTGACCGCGATGCGCCCGCGGCTCGGTGACGCCGTCGCGGCTGCGACCGCCTCGTCGAGGCGATCGATCGGAAAGACCGTCGTCGGCACGGCGAGCTCACCGCGCACGAGCGCCTCGAGCCAGACGCCGGTGAGCGGAAGCGTGTCCGGCTCCCTGCTCGCGCCGTTCACGGGCAGGAGCGAGACGTCGTGCACGAGCAGGGCGAGGGCGTCGAGCTCCAGCCGTGTGCCGCCGGCATAGCCGACCAGCGCGATCCGGCCTCGCGGGCGCATTGCCGGCAGCCACTCCGCAAGGCCGGGGCCGCCGACGGTGTCCACGAGGAGGTCGACCGAGCCCGGCTCGAGCTCGGAGGGGCGCGTCGACCGGTCGACCCGGATGACCTCGGCGCCGGCGGCCAACGCCATCTGCACCGCGACGCGTCCGACGGATCCCCCGGCGCCGCGAACGGCGACCGTCTCGCCTCGACGGACGTACCCGACATCGTGCAGCGCGGCGTGCGCCGTCCCGCAGGGCACGAAGAACGTCGCCGCCGTGACCGCATCGACGTCCTCGGGCAGGTCGTGCAGCGCGGCGAGCGGGACGACGGCGCGCTCGGCGCAGCACCCGTCGCGCGATATTCCGCCGCCGCCGCCGCGGATCCACACCCTGCGCCCGTCGGCGACGACGCGGCCGGCCCCGTCGAGCCCCGGGACGTACGGCTCGGGCGGGCGGAGCGGGAACTGCCCGGCTGCGATCTGGAGATCGAGCGGCGCGATGCACGCCGCCTCCATCTGCACGAGGACGCCGTCGCCGGCACGAGGCTCCGGCGCCTCGCGATCGAGCTCGATGCCCGCGCCGCGGACGACCGCGGCAATCAACGGACGTTCGGCAGGACGTCGCGCGCGAAGCGCTCGAGCTGGCCCTGCTGGTCGAGCGAGGCGAAGCGACAGATGAAGTCCGTGACACCGGCCTCCGCGAAACGGCCGATCCAGCCGGCCACCTCGTCGGCCGTGCCCGCGGGGCCCCAATCCGTGAGTGCCACGGCGTCGCTGAACCCGGGGTAATAGGCGTCGATGTACCCTCGCTGCTCGGCGAGCGCATCGGCCTTAGTCTCGCCGAGCGACATGGTCACCTGGTAGGCGACGGCGAAGGCGTCGAGGCTTCGCAGGGACGCGATCTCCGCGAGGAAGCTCGTCACCTCCTCCGGGTGCGACGCGCGGCAGCACGTCATCCAGCCGTCGCCGAGCTCTGCGACCCGCTGCGCCGCCCGCCAACTGCGGCGCTCGGCGGACGCGCCGATCGAGGGGTTCGCGACGACCCAGATTGGCGGGCGCTGCTGCACGGGGAGGAGCGGCGCCGGCTCCATGCCCGTGTAGAACGCCACGTCGGCGAGCGTGAAGTGCTCGCCCGCGAACTCGACGCGTCCCTCCGTCGTCAGCGCGCGCACGATTCGCAGGCCCTCCTCGAAGATGCCCATGCGCTTGCGGTAGTCGAGGCCGAGTACCTCGAACTCCTTCTTCACCTCGTCCTCGACGATGTTGCCCGCGCACGCGCCGAGCACCATCCGGCCCGCGGAAAGGACGTCGAGCGTCGACCACGCGTGGGAGAACTGCACCGGATTGCGCAGCGTCGTGACGAGACATGCAGTGCCGAGGCGGACGGCGGTCGTGCGCTGGGAGAGCGCACCGAGCAGCGCAAGAGGCTCGTACCGCGGTTTCGAAAGCAAGCTGTCGCCGACCCAGACGGAGTCGAAGCCGAGCTGTTCCGCGCGCTGCCCGAGATCGAGGAGCATCGGCACGCCGTAATCCGGCGCAATGAGCGCCTCGCGGTTGTTGAGGTTGACGCCGACGTGCACCGCTACCCGAGGGGCGCCGAAGGCGACCCGGTTTTCCGGCCGGGCGTCGGCGGCTTTGCCGCCGACGCTTCCAGCCCAAGCACCCTTTCGATGGCGGCTCCGGCGGCGACGACGCGACGGTCGCCCCAGCGCCGGCCGATCACCTGCGCCGAGGTCGGCAGCCCCGCCGCGTCGCGGCCACTCGGGACGGCGAGCGCCGGGTGGCCGGTCACGTTGGCCGGCCCCGCCAGGATCGTCTCCGAAACGATCCGGCTCATCGCCTCCACCGGCGTCAGCCTTCCTCGAGGGAGCTCAACCGCGACACGCGGAACCGTCGGCGTAAGCAGGAGGTCGTAGTCGGAGAGCGCGTCGTCGAGTGCCTCGCGGAGCGCGAGGCGCTGGTTGTGTGCGCGCGCGAGCGGCACGCCGTGGTACCGCTCGTCCAGATAGGAGTTGACGAGCAGGACGAGCTTGACGGTCGCCGGAAGCAGGTGCCCTTCTTCACGCCGGACGAGCGATGCGGCGTGTGCTCGCTCGACCTCGATCAGGCCCATGTGCCCGAAGCCGACCGAGTACGTCCGCAGCATCGGACCCCACGTGGCGACGAGCATGCCGACCCAGATCGCGAAGCTCGACGACCAGAGCGGGATCGTCATGTCTTCGACCTGTGCGCCGCCCTGCGCCAGCGCGCCGCGCGCCGCCTCCACGCCGTCGAGCACCGCCGGCTCGCAGAGCTCGGGGTCGAGCGACTCCGCGACGACGCCGACGCGCAGGCCTGCCACACCGTCGGCGGCGCCCGCGACGTAGTCGTCCAGCTCGAAGTCCCGCACCCACTGCGGATCGCGCCAGTCCGGACCCGCGATGACCGAGAGCAGCAATGCGGCATCGGCGACGGTGCGCGCCATGGGGCCGACGCAGTCGAGCGTGTGGTCCATGTGCGTCACGCCGAACGACGGCACCAGCCCGTGTGTCGCCTTGATCCCGATGAGGCCGCACGCCGCGGCGGGAAGGCGCACGCTTCCGCCCTGGTCGACGCCGAGGGCCATGTCGACGAGCCCGGCGGCGACGGCGGAGCCGGAGCCCGAAGACGAGCCGCCGGCGGAGCGCGACGGGTCGATCGGGTTGCGCGCGGGCCCGAAGACGCTCGTGTCGCCGAAGCCCGACGCCGAGAAGTCGTCCAGGTTGAGCTTCCCGACGATCGTTCCGCCTGCGTCGAGGATCCGCTCGACGACGACGGCATCCTGGACGGGCGTGTAGGCGAAGGTACGCGAGCCGTTCGTGACCGGCACTCCGGCGACGGCGATGTTGTCCTTGACGCCGATCCGCCGGCCCGCGAGCGGACCGTCGTCGGCGCCGGGGATCTCGAGAATCCGGACGAACGCGTTCATCGGGTCCTCGTCGACCGTCGGCCGGCGGCCGGGAGTCCGCGGGTAGCGGACCGGCACGAGCACGTCGCCGAGATCCTCGACTCCGTCGAACGCACGAACGAAGTCGGCCGCGAACGGAACGAGCTCCTCACATTCGGCCTCGGAGAGGCCGAGATGCTCGCGCCGTGCCGCGCGCATCAGGTCATCGACCGACGGCGGGCGCAGGTGGCCCATGTTCCGCTCGTGGCTGCTCATTCCCGCTCCCGGCGCCGGCAAAGCCGGCGCCTCCGCTCTCTGGTGAGCTCCGTCGAGCCTACGCTCATTCCCGCTCCGAGGCGCCGGCAAAGCCGGCGCCTCCGCTCTCTGGTGAGCTCCGTCGAGCCTACGCTCATTCCCGCTCCCGGCGCCGGCAAAGCCGGCGCCTCCGCTCTCTGGTGAGCTCCGTCGAGCCTACGCTCACTCCCGCTCCCGGCGCCGGCAAAGCCGGCGCCTCCGCTCTCTGGTGAGCTCCGTCGAGCCTACGCTCACTCGTCCACCTCCAGCCCGTAGACCTCGCGTGCGGCCTCTTCCGTGACGCGACCCTCGCGCACGTCCTCGAGCACCCTCTCACGCGGGCGATCGCGAGGCGCACCGACGCCGCCGCTGCCCGAGCACCGGAAGCTGACGACGTCGCCGCGGGCGATCTCGACGAGCTCCTTCGAATGGAGCCGCCGCTCGCCGGGCGTACCCGGATTGAGGATGGTCGCGCCGAGGCTGCCGGAGCTGCCGCCGTCGAGACCGTACGGAGCGAAGACGTGCCGGTCGGTCAGGTTCGAGAGCACCACGTCGTCCGCGAGCACACGCACGTCCTTGCGGACCCCGAGCCCACCGCGCTGCCGGCCGGCTCCGCCGGAGTCCGGAATGAGCTCGCAACGCTCCACGACGATCGGGTTCCGGGCCTCCTGTGACTCGACGGGGATGTTCTCCACCGAGACGACGGGCGAGATCGCGTCGATGCCGTCCTTGTGCACGCGCGCGCCGACTCCCGCCATGACGTAGTCGTAGAAGATGAACGGTCTCCCGGTTTGCGGGTGCGTGCCGCCGAAGATCGGATTGAGCCACTGGCCGCTTGCTGCGCAGACACGCTCTGGCATCACCTGAGCGAGCGCGCCGAAGATGAGCTCGACGATTCGCTGGTTCATCAAAGCGCGGCCGCCGAGCGCAGCGGGCGGAACCGGATTGAGGAACGATCCGGGCTGCGCGACCACGCGCACCGGGCGCAACTGCCCGGCGTTCTGCGGGATCGTGTCGCGGGTCGTGATCGCCTTCGCGACCCAGTAGCAGTACGCCTTGACGTACGAAAGCGTGCAATTGAGCGACGAAGGCGTTTGTGGGTCGGTCCCGGTGAAGTCGAACGTGATCTCCGTGCCGTCGATCGTCACGGCGACCTCCATTCGGATCGGCGGCGTGCCCGGGCCGTAGTCGTCGACGTGGTCGACGAACTGCACCGTTCCGTCAGGGATCGCCGCGAGCTCGCGGCGGACGGCCTGCTCGGAGAGGTCGAGGATCTCCTCCGCGACCGCTGCCACCAGCTCCGACCCCATGCCTGCGTGCAGTTCCGCCAGCTTCCTCGACCCCACATGGAGTGCCGCACGCTGCGCGCGGATGTCCCCGAGCACGGCGTCCGGCACACGGACATTCGCGGCGATCAGCTGGTGGATCTCGCGGACAGGCTCTCCGCCGCGATAAATGAGCGTGGGAAGCAGGCGCAGGCCTTCCTGCACGAGGTCCGTCATGCCGACGACCGCCTGGCTTCCGGGCGCGGGTCCGCCGACGTCGGTGAGGTGCACACAACTGACGACGTAGCCGACGAGATCGTCGCCGACGAAGCACGGGCTCATCGCGAAGAGGTCGGGCAGGTGCCCGGCGCCCATGTACGGGTCGTTGAGCGCGATCACGTCGCCCGACGCCAGTGTGGACGGGGGATAGACGGAGAGCATGTTGCGCACGGCATCGGGCATCGAGCCGAGATGCGCGGGGCTCCGATTCGCCTGCGCGAGCATCCGCCCCTCAGCGTCGAAGACGGCCGTCGAGTAGTCGCCGCCCTCCCGAACCTGATCCGAATACGCGGTGCGCTGCTGCGCCTCGGCCATCTCCTCGGCGATCGCGGCCAAACGTCCCCACACGACGGCGACGCTGAGCGGCTCCACGCTCACGCCGCCGCACCGATGTGGACGAGGAGCGCGCCGTCTGCGGCGACCTCGACGCGGTCGCCGGGCAGCACGACGGTCGTCGTCGTCGTCTCCGCAATGAGACAGGGTCCAACGGGCCCGTCGCAGCTGCGGAGCTGCGGCCGGTCGTACACGTCAACCTCGACGAGCCCGGTCTCGGGAAAGTACGCGCGCCGCCGCCCGGGGACCGGTGGTGCAGCGCCCGCCGCCTCGCCGGCCGGCCCGGCCTGCGCGCGTCGCGGACGCACGAGCGCCAGATGCCAGGTCACGACCTCTACCGGCTGGTCGTCGCGGTAGCCGTACGCACGCTCGTAGCGGCGGTGGAACTCCTCGGCGATCGCGCCCGTGCTCCGCAGCGCGGGGTCGATCGGCACGCTCAGCTCGTACCCCTGGCCGACGTAGCGGATGCCGAGCGTGAGCCGGACGTCGCTGTCGCCGCCGGCACCGAAGGACCCCCGCTCCGCCTCCTTGACGAGCTCGGCGACGAGGGCGGCGCAGCGTTCCGCTGCGTCCTCGGCGTCGAGACGCACGAGTGCCGTGCGGGTGACTTCGGTCGACGCCGAGGCCTCGAGGAGGCCCCGCGCCGAGCCGCCGCTCGCCGCGCGCGGGATCACCGCCACCTTCGCGCCGAGCGCCCGGGCAAGCCGGGGGCCGTGCGCGGGACCGGCGCCGCCCGTGCACACGAGCGCGTGCTCGCGCGGGTCGAATCCGCGGTTGATCGATACCAGTCGGATCGCGTGCTCCATGTCGAGCGTCGCGACCTCGTGGATTCCCCAGGCGGCGCGCAAGCGGTCGACACCGAGCGCGCCGGCGAGCCCGTCGACCGCGACCTCAGCGGCGGCGACATCGAGGACGACGCCGCCCGCGAACACGTCGGGGTCGTAATAGCCGAGCAGGAGGTTCGCGTCGGTGACGGTCGGTGCGCTGCCGCCGCGGCCGTAGCAGGCAGGGCCTGGATCAGCGGCGGCGCTTCGTGGGCCGACGCGAAGGGTCCCCTCGCGCACCTCCGCGATGCTGCCGCCGCCGGTGCCGACCTCGACGAGGTCGAGCGCCGGGATGTCGACCGGCAGGCCGCTGCCGCGCCGGCTCTCGACGCGCTGGAGCTCGAAGTACGTCGTACTCGCCGGAACGCCGCCACTCACGACGGCTGCCTTCGCGGTCGTCCCTCCCATGTCGAACGAGATGACGTTCCCGAACCCGACCGTCTCGCCGAACGCCGCGGCACCGACGACGCCGGCGGCGGGACCTGACTCGAGCGTCCGCACGGGACGCTCGACCGCCTGCTCGATGGACGCAAGACCGCCGCTCGACTGCATGATCCAGAGCGGCGCCGCGACGCCCATCGCCGGCAGCGTCTCCGCCAGACGCGCCACGTAGTCGGAGACAGCGCGTGCGATGTACGAGTTGACGACCGCCGTGTTGGCGCGTTCGTACTCACGCGCCTGGAGCGAGACGTCGCTCGATGCCGTCACGACAACGCCCGGCAGCTCGGCCTCGAGCAGCGATGCCGCGCGTCGCTCGTGCTCCGGATTCGCATACGAGTGGAGGAACGCCACCGCGACCGCCTCGACACGTGCCGAACCGAGCTCGAGCGCGACCGCCCTCACCTCGTTCTCCGCGAGCGGCACGAGCACCGATCCGTCCGCGAGCATGCGCTCAGTCACCTCGAAGCTCAGCGAGCGAGGAACGAGCGGCTCCGGCTTGTCGAGCTGAACGTCGTACATGCTCCACCGGAGCGCCCGCTGAATCTGGAGAACGTCCTTGAACCCGCGCGTGGCGACGAGCGCCGTGCGCGGTCCCGACCGCTCGAGCACTGTGTTCGAGCCTCGCGTCGTCGCATGGACAGCCTCGGCGATCTCGCTGCCGGCGACGCCGGCCCGTGCAAGCAGCGCCTCCACGCCCCCGACGATCGAGCCGATCAGATCCGAGGGCTCCGCGAGCGCCTTCTCGAAGACGAGATCGCCGTCGTCAGCGGCGAGCACGAGATCGACGAACGTGCCACCCACATCGATCCCGAGACGAGGCACAGCGCGACTCTACTGCATTGCATGCGACATGTCACAGCGGTTAGGCTCGGCCATGGCCGATGTCGAGCGCCGTTTCGTCCGCGTGCCGGCGGGCGTCCTCCACCTCGCCGAGTGCGGCGCCGGCGACCCGGTTCTCCTCCTGCACCAGACGCCCCGCTCCTGGCTCGAGTACCGCGACGTGCTGCCGCTGCTCGGCCGCACGCGGCGGGCGATTGCAATGGACACGGTCGGCTTCGGCGACTCGTCCAGGCTTCCCGCCGGCGAGGACTCGATCGAGCGCTGGGCGGAGGTCGCCGTGACGCTGCTGGACGCGCTCGAGATCGAGCAGGCGACCATCGTCGGGCACCACACCGGCGGTTACGTGGCCGTGGAGATGGCCGCGTCCCGGCCGGAACGCGTGCGAGCACTGGTCCTCTCAGGTGTCGCGCTGCACCGGGCCGAACAACGTCTGGCGCACGCAGAGGGCCGCGCCGTCGTGGACGACGCGGACCGCACGCTCGATGGGTCGCACCTCGTCGAGCTGTGGCGCATGCGCGCGTCCTTGTATCCACCGGACATCGACCTGCTCGAGCGATTCATGGCGGACTGTCTCCGAGCAGGCCCGCTCGCGGCCGAAGGCCACCGGCTCGTTGCGCGCTACCCGCTCGAGGAGCGTCTCCCGCTCGTCTCGTGCCCGGTCCTTCTCCTCGCGCCGACCGAGGATGCGTATGCGTTTCCCGCGGTGCCCGGACTGGACGAGGCGTTGCCGGGAGCCACGGTGACCTCGATCGAGGGCGGGATGGTGCCGTTGCCGGACCAGCTGCCCGGCCCGTTCGCCGCGGCCGTCGTCGAGTTCCTCGACGGCCTTCCTTAAATCACGCCGCCGGCCTGCTCGATTGCGCTCCGCGAGATCTGCCGGCCGGTCTCGAGATTCGCACGGAGCGCCGCCTGCGCCGCCTCGAGGTCGCCGCGCTCGTACGCGGCGACGATCGCCCGGTGCTCCTCGCTCGAGCCCCCGGCGGCCGACAGACCGAGCACGGTGATCGCGCGCTCCTGGAGCTCGAACACGCACAGGCGCCGATACAGCTCGGAGATCGTCGAGTTGCGCGCGAGATCCACCTGGAACTCGTGGAACGCGCGGTTCGCCTGGATGTACTCGGTGGGATCGACCATCTTCTTGCCGCGAACGGGCCTGATCGTTGCGTCGCGCAGCGCACGGAAACGGCGGAGGTCCTCCTCCCCGACCTTTCCGACGGTCAGGGCGGCGGCGTGCAGCTCGAGCGCGAGCCTCGCCTCGTACAGCTCGTCCATGAGCTCCGCCGTCAGCGGCCGGACGACGTAGCCACGCGGCTCGCTGACGACAAACCCCTCCGTGGTCAGCCGAGTGAGGGCGTGATGTACCGGGCTCCGTGAGACGCCGAGCTCGTCGGCAAGCGTCTGGAGGCTGATCTTCTGCCCGCCGCCGAAGTCGCGCGTGAGCAGTCGCGCCTTGATCGTCTCGTAGACCTGGTCGTTGAGGTCGATGCGGACGATTTGGTTCAACCCGAGCCCCGTCCCTGTGAGACGAAGGTGCGAAAGTCGGCCACCGCACGCGGCGGTGCGAGCGCGAAGCTCGGCCCCCGGCTCGGCCCGAGACCGGTGGTGAGGGCGATCTTGACGGCGGCCTCGCCGAGCTTCATGGTGACCGCGACGCAGTTCACGACCGGGGCGTGCCCCACCGACAGCCCGTGCTCGCCCGCGAACAGGAGCCCTGGCAGCGCTCCGGCGGGGACGATGACATCGGCGCCGCTGTCGACGAGCGGTTGCACCAGCCCACGAAAGCGGTTGAGCAGGGCGTTGTACGCACCTGCATCGCCGGCGAAGGCCGGCGCGAAGTCCTCGACGAGCAGGCCGAGGCCCGTGACGTGCGTGACTCTGCCGGAGAAGCCGTAGCGCTCGATCTGTTCGACGTGCCAGCGGTCGAAGACGGGGTCGATGGACACGAGCGCCAGGTTCCGGCCGAGCTGGGCGGCCCAGTGGAGGCTCGTCTCTCCGAGGCCAAGCACGGGGATCTCGACGGCGGAACGTGCCTCGTAGAGGCCCGAGTCCTGGAAGTGGCCCATGACGAATGCGTCGTAACCCCGCTCCTCCGCCTCGAGCGCGTTGTCGATGGCGAGCGCCGCGCAACGGAACTCTGTGAGGCGGCCGAAGTCACGGTCGGGCGGCGTGAGGCCGTGAACGTCGACGGCAGTGCCGTCGTCGGCGATCTCTGCGAGGTACGCCGCCAGCCGTTCGAGGTAGGGCGCGTTCTGCGCGGGGTCGACGAAGCTCTGCCACCAGATGCGCATACCTCAGTCGTACACGATTTCACGTTGCATGTCACATGCCGCGAGCGACGACAGCCCCGTCCTCGATGGCGATCCGCACGCGGCTGCCCACGCCGCCGGAGCTGAGCCGAGACACCACGCGAGGCCCTTCGTCGAGCCGCACCGTCGCGAGCGGTAGCGGCTCTCCGTCCGGGCGGCCCGGCGCGTGCCGAACCGTCGTGATCTCTTCGACGACGCCCTGCTCAGCCGGCGTGTCCACCAGCTCGAAGTGCCCACAGCGCGCGCACCAGATCCGCAGCGGGAAGCCGTGCCAGCCGCAGACGACGCAGCGGCCGACCAGAATCGGAGTCATGCCACGCGCTCCAGGACGGCGACGTTCGCGCACGCGCCGTAACGGTACGCGACCATCCCATAGCCGGAGACGAGCCCCAGGCGCGCGTCCGCTATCTGCCGACCGCCCGCAGCGCCCCGAAGCTGTGTTACGACCTCGACCAGGCCGTGCATCCCGCCCGCGGCGCCCGCTTGTCCTGCTGAGAGCTGGCCGCCCGAAGTGTTGACTGGGAGCGAGCGCGTGGCGATTCGATCGGCGATCAACCGTCGCACGTCGCCGTCCCCGGCAAAGCCCAATTCCTCGAGCTGCACCAGCGCCATCACGGGGTAGTCGTCATAGACCGCGACGACGTCGACATCGCCAGGGCCCGCGCCCGCGCTCGACCAGATGTCGTCGGCTACGGACTGCAAGCCGGTCCGAAGCCCGTCGCCCTCGTGAAGGTCGGAGTTGTGGCTTGCGACAAGGGCACGGACGCCGACAGCGCCCCGGGACCCCTCGGTGCCCACCACGACCGCATCTGCGCCGCTCACGACGGGCACGCAGTCGTAGATGCAGAGCGGGTCGGCGACGACTCGTGCGTTCAGATACTCCTCGAGCGACAGCGGGCCGCGGTACACGGCGCCAGGATTGGCGCCCGCCCACGCCCGTTGCGCGACTGCGACCGTTCCGTAGTCTGAGCGGTCGAGGCCGTGCTTGGCCATGTGTCGTCGGGTGAGCATCGCGAACAGAGCGTTCGGTCCGCCCGTTGGCAGCGGCGCAAGAAACTCGCGCGTCGACGCGTTGTACTCATCGACGAGACGAAGGAACGCCTCCGGTTCGAGATGGTCGCCCGAGACGAGCAGGATGTTGCGTGCGTCGCCCGCTTCGACGGCCCGACGCGCATGCTGGAGCAGGTCCAGGCCGGAGGCGCCGCCGGTGGCCGCATCCATGAGCCACCGGACGCGAAGGCCAAGCCTGACCGCGAGGTCGACAGCGTGATCCGGCGCCAAGGAGAACGAAGCGACCCCGAGACCATCGACGTCGCGTGGGGCGATGCCCGCATCGCCGAGAGCACGTCGCGCGGCGTCCGCAAGAAGTGATGCGGTCGTCGTGCCGACGGGCGCGTGCCGCACGTACGGTGACTCGGCCGCTCCGGTGATCAGCGCTCGCACTGTGCCATTGTCGCTGTTCGAAAGCCGTCGCGGCCGAAGTCGAGATCCGCGAAGCTGTCCTTCACCGAGCAGCCGGCCCTCGCGTCGATCTCGGAGAGAAGCCGTGTCGACGTGACGCCCGGCGAGAGCGTCACCGCATCCGGATAGAGCGGCGGCGTGCGCGCGGCGCTTGTCCAGCAATCGGCGCCGAAGCGCCCGGCGACCCCGTGCGTGCGACAGAACGCGTCACACCACTCGGGCGTTGTTCCGTGCCGCGGCACGAACGAGCGGGACCTCTGCCATCGATCCGATGCTACGGCTCGTGCTGCTCCCATCCGATCTCTCGGCGGTTGATCACACTCCTTGCGTTGCCCGGCCAGGCGACCTTTCTGAGAGAGTGTGCACGTGGCAGATGGCGACCGAAGGAGTGCGTCATTCCATTCGATTTGGTCATCGAGATCGAGAACGAGCCCGGAGCCTTGGCCCGCGTCGCGGCCGCGATCAGCGACGCCGGCGTGAACCTTGCGGCCGCGACGTGCATTGGGACGGCGGACCAGGTCGAGCTGCACATCCTCGTTCCGCACGCCGAAGCGGCCAGGCGTGCGCTGGCGATCTCGCACCTCGCGGTGAGCCGCGAACGCGAGGTGGTCGTCATCGATGTCGAGGATCGGCCGGGCGTCCTCGCCGACCTGACCCGAAAGGTCGCCAAAGCCGGCATCGACCTCGATCTCGTCTACGTCGCGACGCGGAACCGCCTCGTCTTCGGGGCCGCCGACCTCGCCGGCCTGAAGGCTGTGCTCGCGCCACCGGGCTGACTGGTTCGATCGCGGCGGTCGGTGGACTGCTTCCGGCGGCTGGTGCGCGGAGCGGCGCTGCGCCGCTGATCGCCTTCGTCAGCCCGCAGAGCGGCGACCATGAGCTGTGGACGGTGCGCCTCGGCGGGAGCGCGCACTTATTCGCACTCTTTCCCTCGCAGCTTCGCACTCGGCGCGTCATCCCGAACGAGAGAGCCGCGCTATTTGCAGGCTGTTTCAGTTTCTCGCAGCACGTTGCAACTTGTTTGGGCGGGACTTTTAATCCCAAGGTCGCAGGTTCGATCCCTGCCCGGCCCATCAGATCCGAACGAGCACGAGCCAGCGCGAGATCAACGGCCTAGTACCGCGAACTCGCCCGAAATCGCGTCCGGCACCGGGAGCACACCACGAATCCCAAGGTCGGCAGGCGCAGCGCGTGCGGCGAAGACGCGTCTCAAGCCGAGATTCATCAGGCCGGCGTTCCTGAGGGTCAACACAGGGTCAACAACAAGAACACTCGACCACATGATCAAGGCGGCTCGAGCTGCGGCGCAAGGCCGCGCGGCCTCGACTTTTCGAGGCCGCGCGGCTACAGAGGTGACTGATGCCGTCAGTCCCAGTGCACCTGTCCGATGTCGAGGTGCTGCACGACGGGCGGGCCCTGGCCGAGGAAGGCCGCCGTGAAGTCGGCGGACGCCGTCCATGAGCCTTCGCCATGCAGGCCCTCGTAGGCGCCGGTTCCGCCGACCATCACCCAGCGGCCCGACCCGGTGGTCACACCGTTGACGAACAGGCCATAGACGCCGTCGATGCTCAGTGAGATCGTTCCGGATCGTCCCGTCAGCGTCTGGTCCGAGTGAATGGCGTTGGGATCGCCCGTCTTCAGGTGGCCGAGGCCGGCGAAGCTGTAGCCGCCTCGGAGCGTGCCGCAGTCCGTGATCGCGCCGGTGACACAGAACGTCCCCGCCGTCGTCCCCGACGAGAGATCGCCGACGCCGATGAACGTCGAGTTGATCGTGACGTCCTGCGGTAGCGTTGCGGCTGCTGTCTGCGCTGCGATGCCGAGCGTCACCGCGACTCCGATCGCAAAGAGGATCTTCTTCATGTCGCCTCCTGTCGTTTGGCCGTCGTGGCGTGGACCAGCCTCCGCGTGACGGCTAAACGAGCGCTAAACGTGCCTACAGGAAGCCCTGCTCGAGGGCGAGCTCGACGACCCTGTGGAGATCGCGTTCGTCGGCGGCGCCGCGTAGCGCCGACTCGAGCTCGTCTCCCAAGGTTTGCCGGCGCTCGTCGACGAGCGCATACCCGTGCGCGACGGCATCGTCGATGCGACCCTCGACAAGCGCGATCGCGAGCAGCGGCAGGCGCGCGGTCCACTCCCACGGGTACGCGGCGAACGCGGACACAGCGAACGCCTCGAGTGCAGCATCGGCCTCAGCCGTTGCGCGCGACGTGTCGCCTCGCCGCCACGCCACCCAGGCGAGCGTTCCGCGCGCGGCTCCAACGTACTCGGGCATGGCCAGCTCACCGGCGGCGGCGAGCGCCCGGTCGGCGAACGTCTCCGCTGCTGCAAGGTCGTGCCGACGTCGATGCAGCTGGGCGAGGTACGTGAGGCTGCGCGCAAGCAACGTCGCATCACCGGTCTGCTCGGCCGTTGTCAGCGCCTCCTCCAGGAGTGACTGCGCCTCTGTGAGGTCGCCGCGCGTCAGATGAACGAAGCCGACGTTGAAACGGGCGCGCGCGATGTCGAGCGGATCCCCGAGCTGTTCCCGCGCCGCGAGAAAGCGGCGGCACACGGCGAGCGTCTCGTCGGATGCCCGGTACCGCTCGCGCAGGATTCGCGCCAGGTACTCCGACGCAAGAAACTCCGCCCGCTGCCGAGGCTCGCCGTCCTGCTCGACGAGTGGACGCGCGCGCGCGATGAGCGCGTCCATGCGGTCGCCGTTTTGCCGCCAGTAGAGAAGAGTGAGCCGCGCGATCTGAATGTCGATCCACTCATGTGACCGCTCCTCGGTCGGCTCGAGGGGCTCCAAGGCACGCTCGGCGCGATCGAAGGCGGCGTCGGCGTCGTCGTAGCGGTACTCACTCGTGAAGCTGCCGGCGCTGAGCCTGTTCAATCCCGCGGCGGCAACTCCATCGGGGGCAATTGCGAGCGCCTCCTCGAATACGGCGCGCGCTTCGTTGCGACGCCCGAGCGTCTGCAATGCGCGACCGAGCCCGGCGCGGACACGCCAATCGCCGCCGAGCTCGCGGGCGCGCCCGAAATAGTCGAGAGCCTGGTGGTACGCATGGAGACGAAGTGAGCGCTCGCCGGCGCGCGCGAGAGAGGAGACCGCGCGCTCCGACAGATCGCCGAGCTCGAGTCCGGATGCCTCGGCCAGGCGCAGCGCGGTCGTGTAGTGGTGAACGAGCACATCGAGGTGCTCGTCGCTTCGTTCGGCACCGGATTCGAGCCATTCGGCCGCACGGCGGTGTTGCTCGGCGCGACGGCTCCGCGGGATTTGGCGGTAGGCAACGTCGCGGATCAGCACATGGCTGAATACGAAGTCACCCGCGTCCTCACGCCGGAGGAGCGCACGACGCTCGAGCGAAGCGAGCTGAGCCAGAACGCGGTCGAGTGCTTGCTGCTCGACGCGAGCGACCGCGTCTGGCGCGAAAGACTTCCCAACCACCGCGGCGGCGTGGAGAACGCTCTTCTCGCTCGCGGGCAGCAGGTCGATGCGCGCTGCGATCGTTGCCTGAATCGACTCGGGAAGGACGACGTCCTCTTCGGCGCCGAGCGAGCGCACGAACTGCTCCGCGAAGAGCGGATTACCGGCGATGCGAGCCACGAGTCCTTCCGGAAGCTGACGGCCTCCGGCGAGCGCGCCAAGCAGGTGCTCCGTCTCATCGTCGCTGAGCGGCAGCAGCGTGACGGCTCCGCGCCAGGGCCGGCGGTCGAGCAGCTCGGGGCGAGCCGTGCAGATCACGAGCACGGGGCCGCGTCCCCAGTCGGCGAAGCCGTCGAGGAAGTCGAGCAGGCCGTCATCGGCCCAATGGATGTCCTCGACGACGAGAACGGCCCCGCGGTTCCCGCATTCCTCGAAGAATCGCCGCCAGGCCGCGAACAACTCGCGCCGCTCGCCGCGCGCGTCCGTTTCGAGACCGACGAGCAGTCGGAGGTGTCCTCGGATCCATTCCGCCTCGGGTAACTCGTCCGGGACGGCGGCACCGAGCTTCGTCGACGCCACTGCCGCCGAATCGGCATCCGTGATCCCGGCGCGCGCCTTCACGATCTGCGAAAGGGCTAGATAAGGCGCACCACCGTATGCGAGGCACCGTCCGGTGAGCCACGTCGAGATGGCGGCGGCGGTCGCTGCCTCGGAGACCAGGCGCGACTTCCCGACCCCGGGCTCCCCCACGAACGTGACGATTTCCACTCGACCCTCGCGGTACGCGCCGGCGAGGGCATCGTCGAGGAGTTGCCGCTCGCGCGCACGCCCGATAAACGGTCCTCGACTTGCGCGGCCCAGGCGGCCCGCCCTCGGAGGGACGACCTCGACCGCTTCCCAGGCCTGAACTGGGCTCGCCTTGCCCTTGGCCCGGATCGCTCGACGTCGGCGAAAGCGGATCGCCTCGGCGGCGGCTCGGCGAGTGGCTTCTCCTACGATGATGCTGCCCACGCCGGCGGCGGCCTGAAGCCGCGCGGCGGTGTTGACGACGTCACCGGCGACGATTCCCTCGCCGGCGCTGACGTCGGCATCGATCACCGCGAGCACCTCACCGGTGTTGACGCCGATTCGTAGATCGACGTCGAGGCTCTGTTCGTCGGCGCAAGCGCGACGCACTGCTTCGCGGACTGCGAAGGCTGCGCGAACGGCACGCTCCGCGTCGTCCTCATGCGTCACGGGCGCACCGAACACAGCCATCACGGCATCACCGATGAACTTTTCCACCGTCCCGCCGAAACGCTCCAACTCGGCACGAACTGGCTCATGGAACCGGCGAAGCAGACGGCGAACATCCTCGGGATCGAGCTCTTCGGCACGACGCGTGAAGCCTGCGATGTCCGCGAAGAGCACTGTGACGATCTTGCGCTCCTCTCGCGGCGCGCCACGTTCCTTGCGCGGCCGTGGCGCGCCTTCCCGTGTGGCAGCGCCCAGCGCCGGGTCGTGGTTCAGGATCGACTGCTCCAGTGCACGCAGAGCCGGCCCCGGTTCGATCGCGAGCTCGGCGCTCAGCAGCCTACGAGCGCTGCGGTAGACATCGAGGGCTTCGGCCTGTCGGCCCGATCGATAGAGCGCGAGCATCAATTGCTCGTACGGTCGCTCACGCAGCGGATGCGCCGCCGTCAGCTGCTCGAGCTCGCCGACGACACGCTCGTGCAACCCCAATTCGAGGTCGGCATCGATCCGCTCCTCGAGCGCAGTCAGCCGTTCCTCGTCGAGTCGCGCGGCCTCGAGCTCGGCGGCGGGCTCGTAGCGCAGATCGGCCAACGCCGGGCCGCGCCACAGCGACAGCGCCTCCCGAAGGAGTGCGGCACGCTCCGCCGGATCGGCAGCAAGACGTGCGCGTGCCAACAACTGCTCGAAGCGGCTCCGGTCGAACTCGTCGGCGCCGACCTCGAGTACGTAGCCCGCACGGCTTGTGCTCAGCCGCTCGCGACCGAGCTGCTTCCGCAGCTGCGAGATGTAGACGTGCACGGTCGTCGCGGCGGTCGGCGGCGGCCGCTCACCCCACAGACGGTCGATGAGCCGCTCGATGGAAACCGGACGGTTCGCGTCCAGGAGCAACGTCGCTAGGAGCGCGCGCTTGCGGCTCCCGCCGAGCGGGAGCGCGCGCCCGTCAGCGCGGACCTCGAGCGGCCCGAGAACCGAGAACTGCATCGCCTTCAGCGATTCTCGCACCGAATTTAGCGGCCGTTTAGTCCGGCCCCAAAAACTGCGGCTCTACTCGAAAGGAGGAACGATGCCCGACCTTACTGCGCTCAAGATCAGCGAGATGCCCAAAGCGGGCGACTGCTTCATCCTCGCCCGCGCCTCCCTCGGCGTGACCTCGTTCGGGATGCAGGTCGCAACCTTTCCGTCTGGTTACACCGATTATCCAGAGCACAACCATGCCACGATGACCGGTGAATTGGCGTTCGCGAACGACGGCCAAGAGGAGGTGTACGTCCCCCTCGACGGTCGTGGGACGCTCATCGCCGACGACCGCGAAATAACGCTCGAGCCCGGAATGATGGTCCGATGCGGCCCCACACAGACACGGAAGATCGTGACCGGCGAGAGCGCGCTCACGCTCCTCACGCTCGGCGGCATCCCCGGAAAGATGTATGCACCACCAGCGATATTCGATACCGAGTAAGACCTCGCGTGAAGAGCAGAACTTGTTGTCTGCACGGGCGGCGAGGCGGGTCAACAGGAGGTCAACGTGAGCGCGCTACATGATCCGATCTAACCGGTACGGATTTCGCTTGACGGTGCGTTCTCACGAGCTCAACCGAGAGTCCGCGAGGCGAGCTGGATTCACTTTTAATCCCAAGGTCGCAGGTTCGATCCCCGCCCGCCCGTAACTGACACTGCGCAAACCACGCACGTATTGTGCCGCGACGCACAGTCAGGCTTCACAGGCGACGGCGATCTCGAGGGCTTCGCAAATCTGTCGCATTCGCTCATCGCTGAGTCGGCCGAGGCGCTCGACGAGCGTTCCGAGCGAGACGCTCTCGACCGAGTCGAGGTTGACGACCGAGGTCCGCGGGACGGGGTCCTCGCCAGGCTCGAGCAGCACCTCGCTCGGAATACCGCGGATCGTGGTTGTGCATGGGCCGATCAGCGTCCGCCGAAGCCGCGGAATCGCCGCGTCGCGAGACAGCACCACGACCGGCCGCCGCCCGATCTCTGCGAGCTCACACCACCAGACCTCTCCGCGCGCCGGTAGTGCCGTCACGACGCGCCGGCAGCTGTGCGGAACGAGGCGAGGCTTCCCCACTCGTCGTCCGCGTCGAGCGGCACACGGTCGTAGGCCGCGTAGGCAGCGTCGATCTCACCCGTGCGATGGCGGGCGAGGAGAGCACTGAGCGCCTCATCGATGAGCGCGGCATCCGCAAGCTCCGAACGCGTCCGCCGCGCCGTCGCAAGCAACTGCTCGTCGACCGTGGTGCTGATCCTGACCCGAGCCATACCATGCTTATACCACATATGTGGCACGAACGTGGCATTACCGATGTCGGCGCTCGTCAGATCCGCAGCGCCGGCGCACCGAGGAGGCCGTGGCGCCTCGCCGCCTTCTCGAGCGCGGGGCGCCGAGATCACGCGCAACATCGTGTGGGGTGCGCAAATCCATCCGTCACGCTGCTAGGGCGTATTCGTGGATGAGTCCGCCGAGTCGGTCCCGGCGGTGGAACCGGTGTGGGGGGCCTGGACCGACGAGGCGTAACCGCCGCTCTGGAGTTGGGGGTGTCAGGCCGAGCGCTCGATGCGGCCTGTGGCGGGCGCGCCACCGAGCATGGCTCGGGACTCGGACGCGTGCGGTGAGTTGTTGAGCGTACGTTTTGCCTGGTTGCACAACTTCCGCCGACTCCGCATCCGCTGGGAGCGCGACGCCAGTATGCACCGCGCGCAGCTGAGCCTAGACGCCCGCTTCGCCGGGCGAGGTGCTTGCCCCGTGCCGCTAACGTAACCGCTCCAACGCCGCAGGCGGATCGCGCAGCCAGCACAGGCTGAGAGTGAGGCGATGTGATGAAGGTTGCGATTCTCGACGACTACTTCGACACGCTTGCGACGCTGCAGTGCTTTGAGAAGCTCGCCGGACACGAAGTGACCGTATTCAGCGACCATGTCCAGGACGTGGATGCCCTCGCCGATCGCCTCCGCAACACGGAGGCCCTCGTGCTGATCCGCGAGCGGACGGAGATCAGGCAGCCGCTTCTTCAGCGACTCCCGAACCTGCGACTGATCAGCCAGCGCAGCGTCTATCCCCACATCGACGTGGAGGCCTGCACCAGCCTTGGCATCGTGGTCTCATCGGACCTGCACGCGGAAGCGCCGTCGTATGCCACTGCCGAGCTGACCTGGGGCCTGGTGCTCGCAGCAATGCGCCAGATCCCGCAGCAGGTCACCTCGATGAGGGCCGGTACGTGGCAGTCGGGTGTCGGCCGGACACTCCGGCTCAAGAGACTCGGAATCTATGGCTATGGACGGATCGGCAAGGTCATCGCCCACTACGGCCAGGCCTTTGGGATGCAGGTCGTCATTTGGGCGAGCGAGGCCTCCCAAGAGCGAGCGAGAGCCGACGGCCTTACGGTCGCGGAGAGCAGGCGCACGTTCTTTCAGACGTGCGACGTGCTGTCCCTGCACATGCGCCTCCTCGACACCACGCGGGGAATCGTCACGGCCGCCGACCTGGCATTCATGAAGCCAACGGCGCTCCTGGTCAACACGAGCCGCGCCGGGCTCATCGAGCCCGATGCACTCGTGGCGGCGCTGCGAGCCGGGCGACCGGGGATGGCCGCACTAGATGTCTACGAGGATGAGCCGCTCCTAGACACCGAGGATCCGCTGCTGAACATGGACAACGTCATCTGCACGCCCCACATCGGCTACGTCACTCGCGATGAGTGGGAGGTCCAGTTCTCCGACGTGTTCGACCAGATCAACTCATTCGCTAAGGGCACGCCGACCAACGTGGTGAACCCCGACGTGCTGGGCCACCTCAGAGAAGCTCCTTGAGAGGTTACCGCGGTCATGCTCCGTTTTCACCAGTGGGATGCAGAAATGGGCGTCGATCAACAGCTCACCAAGCGTCCCCGATCACGGCGGCGTTTCGCCGCCGCGCGGACAGGCCGCTGACTACCGATTCCCGGTACAGCGAGCGTCTGAGCAATGGACGCGCTCACGCTCGCAAAGGACGACCAGCAGGAGCGCATGTCGAGACTGCTTCTTCTCCACGAAGGAAGCGCCGCGGCGGCCGATCTCGGCATCTGGGAGCAGCATCCGGTGAGGGCAGCGTCTCTCAACCACACCGTCTTGAGATCAACCGTTCATGCGGGCAGCGGCTTCGGCGGAGCTGATGACGGGGACGATCTCGAACTCCACGAGGTCGTTCCAGTTGGCGATCCACTCATCGAACAGAGTCGGTTCCTGGGTCTCCATGAGCTGGAAGCAGCGGTCGAGACTGCGCTCGTCGACCCAACTCTTCAGGTACGCGAGGCCGGGCGGCAGCATCCGACCGCTCGCAGCGGCGCGTGCATAGACGGGGCCCGGACCTTTCGTGTAGGTCTCGATCACCATGTAGCGCACACTTCCTCCGTTTGTAGGGGTTCGCGAATCGCTCCCCGTCGAGCCGCAGTTTGCGGAGGACGCGATTGTCGATCAGACACGTAAAGTAAGCGCGGGGAGCCGGCCGCAGAGGCGCTCGACTCCCCTCCGAGGCGCCGGGCCCCCCGAGCGCGCCGAGTCCGACTGGGTGCGCTGGCGCGTCCACCGGGCGCTCGAGGAGCTGCCCGAGCAGCTGAGGATGTCGCGCTTCAACTCGCCTGGCCTCCCGCAGGGATCGTCCTCCCAATGGAGGCTCGATGTGAGTCATCTCCGCTCCGAGGCCCCTGGCAACCGCCGGGGCACCCGGAGCGGGAGATGAAGTCGGGTTCAGCCACCGAGGAATGGGGTGCCGTGCGCGTACACGGTGCCCGAGACCACTGCGCAGAGGAAGGTCAGATTCGGTGTCCCGTTGGTGCCGTCGAGCGGAACCTCGATCGCTTGGCCGCTATCGACGGCGGCGTCAACCTGGGCCTCGGTGATCAGATGCTGGTTCGCTGCGGCCTTGCTCGTGAACAGGACGAGCGTCGGCACCCAGGCGACGTTGAAGTCGCCGTGGCTTGCGGGCCCGGCCATCAGGTGATCGTGGCCGATAACCCCTCCGCCGTAGACGCTTGGCTCGAAAAGGGCTGCGAGGCCCGCGACGCCGGGCCCGTGGTCCGGGCAGTTCTCAACCGGCACGTGCTGGCAGAGCAGCGTCCCCACGTTGGAGCCGGTCGGGTAGACCGGGAGATAGAAGGGCGCTGACGCGATCGGGTTCGACTTCACCGGGTCAGGGGCACCGGTGGGCGTACTCACGTACCGGATCGCGCCCGTGATGTCGTCGTAGACGGGCTCGACCACCGTCCCCCCGTTGACGCCATTCCCTCCGACGATCCGCTCGCCGCTCGGTATCGGATCTGCTGAAGCCGAGCCCACAGCCGCGAGCGCGAACAACGCCACAGCAATCAAGACCACGAGGCTTCTCGACATGCTTCCTCTCCTTTCGATTGATTCACATCGGTCGCTCTGAAGACGCCGCCAAACGGCCGCGTATTCCCGACGCAGCGCACCCGCAGTTAGCGGCGAACCGCTCCGCCGAGCAGGAGTCACGACCGTGACCGGCACGCACCAGGCCGACGGCGATCGTGACCTCGTCAGACACGCCACGACAGCCGGCGACTACGGCGGCGCGGAGCGGCATCTCGTCGTGGCCCGCGACATCTTCCGGCGCGCCGGCGGTCGGTGGGGCTCGCGGGCACCCTTTGGCGGACGGCCGACCTCGCGTTCGCACGCGGGAGTCTCGACGAAGCGGAGGCCGCGCTGCTCGAAGCCCGCGCGGTGCTCGAGGCGACGCA
>WNFV01000840.1_pt1 | contig 41885 bp, 29 predicted proteins | sample 5400101 | NCBI WGS metagenome assembly WNFV01 (sample SAMN13153361, study PRJNA577476) | soil metagenome | isolation source: 115 cm soil or saprolite under grassland replicate 1 | place: USA:California | collected 2016-06-15 | reverse complement strand
CGGCTGCTGCTGCTCAGCTTCCTGATGCTGTTCGTGGAGCTGGCCCTGATCCGCTGGGCAGGCGCCAACATCCTCCACCTGGCCTACCTGACCAACTTCGTGCTGCTCGCCAGCTTCCTCGGCATCGGGCTCGGGTTCCTGCGGGCCAAGGCCGACCGGGACCTGTTCCCGCTGGCCCCGGTGGCGCTCGCCGTCCTGGTCGCGTTCGTCCTGGCCTTCCCGGTGGAGGCGGCCCGGCTCGCCGGCGACCACCAGCTGGTGGGGCGCTTCGGCCTGCGCGCGCTGCCCCAGGCCGTGGTCCTGCCGGTCATCTTCCTGCTGACGGTGGCGATCATGGGCGCGATCGGCGAGGGGGTGGCCCGCGCCTTCTCCCGCTTCCAGCCGCTCGACGCCTACCGGCTCGACGTCCTCGGTAGCATCGCCGGCATCGTGGCCTTCTCGGCCCTGTCGTTCCTGCAGTTCCCGCCGGTCGCCTGGGGGCTGGTGGCCGTCGCCGGGTTCGCGCTGCTGCTCGGCCGTCGCATGGGACGGTGGCAGAAGGTCGCCCTCGCCGGCATCGTCGCGCTGCTCGGCGCCCAGTCGCTGGTGCCGGTCCTCCACTGGTCGCCCTATTACAAGGTGAAGGCCAGGACCCCGCCGAACGAGCAGGGGGCGATGGCGGTCAAGGTCAACAACATCCCCCACCAGACCCTGCACCCGGTGGCGCGCCTGCGCGAGCTGGCCCCGTTCTACTTCTACCCCTACCAGCACCTGGGCGTGACCGTGCCCGGCGAGGTGCTGATCGTCGGCGCCGGCACCGGCAACGACGTGGCCGTGGCCCTCTCCCAGCGGGCCGGGCACGTCGACGCGGTCGAGATCGACCCGATCCTGTACCGGCTCGGCCGGGACCACCACCCCGACCGCCCCTACCAGGACCGGCGGGTGCGCGTGCAGATCAACGACGGCCGTGCCTTCCTGCAGCAGACCGGCAAGCGCTACGACCTCATCCTGTTCGCCCTGCCCGACTCGCTCACCCTGATCAGCGGCCAGTCCTCCCTGCGCCTGGAGAACTACCTGTTCACCGTCGAGGCGATGCGGTCGGCCAGGGCCCACCTCGCGCCCGGCGGCACGTTCGCGATGTACAACTACTACGAGCCGTCCCTGCTCGACCGCTACGCAGGCACCCTGGCCACGGTCTACGGCAGGTCGCCGTGCGTGGAGACCGGCGAGGTGCTGGGGGCGCGCCGGCAGGCGGTGCTCACCATCGGCGACGACGGCACGGCCCGCGACTGCGTGGCCACCTGGCAGCAGCGGTCGGTCGAGCCGGCCACCGACGACCACCCCTTCCCGTACCTGGAGGGGCGCCGCATCCCGTCGTTCTACCTGACCTGGCTGGGGCTCATCCTCGCCGCCTCGCTGCTGCTGGTGCGGCTGGTCGCCGGGCGCTTCCGGCGGATGGCGCCCTACCTGGACCTGTGGTTCATGGGCGCGGCCTTCCTGCTGCTCGAGACCAAGAACGTGGTGCAGTTCGCGCTGCTGTTCGGCACGACCTGGTTCGTCAACGCCACGGTGTTCGCCGGGATCCTGCTCAGCGTGCTCGCGGCGGTGGAGCTGGCCAGGCGGGCCCGCCTGCCCAGCCCGCTGCTGCTGTACGGGGCGCTGCTCCTGGTCCTTGTCGTCGCCTGGACGGTGCCGCAGGCGTCGCTGCTCAGCCTGCCGCCGCCGCTGCGCTTCGCCGCCGCCACCGCGATCGCGTTCACCCCGATCTTCCTGGCCAACCTGGTATTCGCCCAGCGGTTCAAGCAGGTCGGGTCCTCGACCGTGGCGTTCGCCGCGAACCTCCTCGGCGCCATGGTCGGCGGGGTGCTCGAGTACCTGGCGCTGCTCAACGGCTACCGGTTCCTGCTGGTCCTGGTCGCGGTGCTGTACGGGCTCGCCTTCCTGTTCGGGCGGGCCCACCTGGCCGCGCCCAGGCTCAGCCGCTCTTGAGCTTGGAGAAGTCGACCGGGTCACCCCTTGACGACGGCCACCTGGCGGAGCTCGGCGACGACCTCGACCAGGTTGCGGGACTGCTCGACCACCTTGCGGACGTCCTTGTAGGCGCCCGGGTGCTCGTCGACCACGCCCAGGTCGGTGCGGGCCTCGATGCCGCGCATGGCGGTGACCAGGTCCTCGCGGGTGAAGCGCCGGCGGGCTGCGTTGCGGCTCATCGCCCGGCCGGCGCCGTGCGGCGCCGACTCGAACGCGTTCGGGTTGCCGAGGCCGCGCACGACGAACGACGGCGTGCCCATCGACCCCGGAACGATGCCGAGCTCCCCCTTGCCGGCCCGGATGGCGCCCTTCCGGGTGAGCAGCACGTCCTCGCCGAAGTGGTGCTCCTCGGCCACGTAGTTGTGGTGGCAGTGGACGGTCAGGGAGACGCCGAGGGGCCGGCCGATCACCGGCTCGACCGCTTCGCGGATGAGGTCAAGCATGACCAGGCGGTTCTGCCTGGCGTACTCCTGCGCCCAGTACAGGTCGCGGCGGTAGTCCTCCATCTCCGGGGTCCCGGCCAGGAACACGGCCAGGTCAGGGTCGGGCAGGTCGGCGTTGTGGGCGAGCTTGCGCGCCCGCGCCATGTGGACCTGGGCGAGCTGGTTGCCGACGCCCCGCGACCCGGAGTGCAGCAGCACCCAGACCGCGCCCTCGGTGTCCAGGCAGACCTCGATGAAATGGTTGCCGCCGCCGAGCGTGCCCATCTGGCAGGCCGACCGCCGGTACTGCTTGGCGCCCTGGACATGCGGGTCGAGCGAGCGGTAGCGGCGCTCCAGACCGGCCCAGCCGTCCCACCGCGGGCTGCCCCTGCGGGGCGGGCCCGGGTGGGCGTCGAAGCCGACCGGGACGGCCGCCTCGATGGCCGCGCGCACCCGCCCCAGGTCGTCGGGCAGGTCCCGGTCAACCAGCCGCGTCCGCGTCGCGGCGACCCCGCAGCCCAGATCGACCCCGACGGCGCTGGGGGCGACCGCGTCGACCATGGCGATGACCGAGCCGACGGTGGCGCCCTTGCCGAGGTGGACGTCGGGCATGGCCGCGACATGGTGGAAGACCCAGGGCAGGGCGGCGATCCGCCCGAGCTGCGCGAGCGCCTCGGCCTCGACCTCGTCGGGCTGGGCCCACAGCCACACCGGCACTGTCCCCCCCGGCACCACGGCCAGCGGGCCCAGCGGTCGGTCTCCCATCCTCGCCCTCCGTCGGCTGCCTGAGATGCGTGCCCAGGATGCCCGCCTGCGGGACGCACGTCGAACCGGTTTGCACCGGTCCGCCGTTAGAGCCCGCCAGCCAACAACTTGGCCGTTTCATCCCTGAGACACCGAGGTGAGCGCACTCGACCTGGCCAGGTTATTCGGCGGCGAGCCCTTATTGACGCAGGGCGGAACATAGTTGCGGTAGCACGTAACTCGCACGCCACCAGGGGCTCGTGCGGCCACGTCCTGGCCGGACCGGGGGCGTGACAGCTCCGGGAGGGACTGGATGCCTCCAGATCGCAACGACCAGAAGAGCGACCTCGACACGCGGTACCAGCGCTACTTCTCCTCACTCGGGACGGGGAGCAGGTCCCGGGCGCTCGAGGCGCAGGGCGTGGTGCGGCGGGTGCGCAGGCAGGCGATGGTCGCGGTGCTCGGCGCCCTGGTGCTCGGGGTGTTCCTCGGGGTGGCGTTCAGGGGCACCCAGGCCGGCGCCCGGACCACCCCGCGGGTGGTGACCCAGACCCAGACCAAGCCCACGCCCGCCTGCCTCAGGGCGGTCGACCGGGCCAACCGGAGCCTCGACTACGCCGTGCAGGTCGAGCAGGCACTGGCCGAGCACACCGAGTACATGAACGAGCTGGCGGATGGCAGGATCACGGGGAGCCAGGCGCTCAAGGAGGGCATGCCCTCGCTCGTCACCGGCGCGAGCGCGTCGGCCCGCTTCGACGCCGCCCTGGCCGACTACCGCCAGGTGGTCAAGAGCTGCCGCCTGGAACCCAGCTGAGGCCGACGGCCGAACTCTGGCCTTCGGCCGACGGCCGAACTTTGGCCGCCGGAATGGATGCCCGCGCCGCAGGCGCTCCAAGCAGTCCCGGGCGAACTCTGGCCGTCGGCCGACGGGCGAACTTTGGCCGCCGGAATGGATGCCCGCGCCGCAGGCGCTCCATGCCGTCCCGGGCGGAGCCCCCTATGGCTTCTGGAACTGGGCCCGCAGGGCCGCGATCACGCCAGGGCCGAGGCGGTCGGCGACCCGGTTGGAGACCTCCTCCCCCACCTTGGTGATGCCCGCCTCGTCCAGGGCGACCGTACCCAGCGGGATGTCCATGAGCTTGGTCGCGGTCGCGTCGGCGATCGCCTGCACCTCCCCCTCGGTCAGGGTGGCCGGTGGCAGGTCGGAGAGCTTGGCGGCGACCGCGCCGGCGATCGCCTGCACCTCGGCCGCGGTCAGGGTGAGGTGCAGGGCGTCCACGGCCTCCTTGGTGGCCTGGGTCACGTGGTCCACCCGGTCGAGCCGGTCGGGCAGGGCATGGGTGGCCACGAAGCCGGCCGCGCTGGTCGCGGCCCAGGACGGCTGGCCCTGACCGGCGCCCTCGTTCAGCACCTTGCGGACCGCGTTCTCGAGATCGGCGATCGTGGCCATGTCGAACTCGTCTCCTCCGTGCACGTCGCCGAGCTTCTGGGCCCAGGCGGTGAACTGGTCGAGGCCGTGGCGCCAGAGCGAGGCGCCCAGGTGCTGGGTGATGCCGGCGGTGGCGGCGGCCACCCAACTGGGGTCGTCGCCCGGCGAGACGGCGACGTGGACGCCCCGGCCCCGGTGGTCGGCGACCACACGCGCCAGCTCGGCCCGCTGGTTGGGGAAGTACACCTGGGGCAGGCCGAGGTCGAAGGCGGCCACGCAGGCGTCCCAGGGGACACCGTGGCTGGACGCATGCGCCCGGGTCGGGTAGCTCGAGAAGCCGAGCTGCGCGCCCGGGACGAGCGCTCGCAGCCGGTTCGCGAACGCGACCACCTCGGTGTCTGGCAGGCTGCCTTGGATGTCGACCACGTAGAGGAGCTGGCCCGGCGCGGCCGCGGCGAGCACCTCGGCCGAGGCGATGCCGTCGCTGCTGGCCGGCGGGCCGAGCCGTGTCCAGGGAAGCGCCCCAGGCCCGAGCACCCGCTTCCACGCCCGGTAGTTGGCTGCGTAGTCGAAGCCGCCCGAGCCCTCGGTCGAGGCGGCGTTGGCCGCTCGGACGAGCATCGCCTCGAGCCCGGCGGGCAGCGGCTCGGGCGGCGTGCGCCAGACCCACCCGAGGCGTCGGGGAATCGTCACTACCTGCCCAACCTCCCGGCGCCGCTGGCCTGGACTGGGGAAGGCCACCCATCGCGTTGCTGGTCGAGCGGAGCCTACCGCGTCCGGTCGCTACGGCGCCGGCCGGACGGCCCGCCCGGCGGCGCGCGCGGCGCGGCCGATCTCGGCGAGCGTCGCGGCCAGGACCGTCGCCAGGACCAGCCCCATCAGCAGGCGCGGGTCGGCCAGCGCGCCGGCCGCTGCGAGCGCGAGGAGCACCCCGGCCGCGGCGAGCCGCACGCCGAGCACGGTGTCCCAGCGCTTGACCGTGACCAGGTGGATCGCTGCGATGGCGGCGAGGTAGGCGGCCAGCCCGCCGCAGAGCGCCACCCGCTCCGGACCGGTCATGTGATGGTGCTCGACCGCCGCGTGCACGGCCAGCTCCACGCCGGACGCTGCCGCCGCGATGCCCGCGAAGATCAGCAGGTGCCCGTAGCCCCAGACGAACGCGGGCAGCAGGTGGTCCCGGCTGAGCGACGACGCCTTCACGAACTCGAAGTACACCCACCAGACGCAGGCGGCCACGACGAAGCCGGCGACCGCGGTCAGGGCCGCGCCGAGCTGCCCGTGGGTGTCGGTCGCGCCGGCGGTGGCGGCCACGATCGACTCGCCGAGCACGATGAGGGTGAACAGGCCGTACCGCTCGGGGATGTGGCCGGAGTCGAACGCCTGCGCCTCGAGCGCGCGCACGGCCAGCACGGGCGCGGTCATCAGCACCACCATGCCGAGCCCCCAGAGCCACGGCCGCGCCGAGGGGGCCGCCAGCAGGGAGGCGAGCCAGACGGCGGCCCCGATGGCGTCGCCGATCGCATACCGGGACGACAGCGGGCGGGCGGCAGGCACATGGCGCCAGGAGCGCGCGAACAGGCCGACGAGCAGGAGCTGCATGGCGGCGTAGGCGAGCACGAACCCGGTCGGGCGACCGTCGGCGACCCCGGGGATGCCCGCGGAGAGCACGATCACCGACAGCATCGCCCCGAGCATGGCCAGCCGGAAGACGACGTCGTCGGTGTCGAACGCTGTCGCGTACCAGGTGTAGCCCATCCAGCCCCACCAGACCGGCACGAACAGGCCGGCGAAGCGGAGCAGGCCGTCGACGGTGGGCTCGGCGCGCAGGCCGGCAGCGAGCGCGGCCACCGCCGCCACGAAGCACAGGTCGAAGAACAGCTCGAGCCAGCTCGCGTGCCGCTCCCCCTGGTCGAAGGAGCGCAGCACCGGCGGCCGGAGCGCCACGCTCATCGCCTGCTCCCTTGCTCCGGACCGGCCCCGGGAACCCCCGCCGCCATCATCGCTTCCCCCTCCTCCGGGTCGAGTTGGACTCAAGTATCTTGTTGCAAGCTGAATCACATGATCACGCCAAGGCGGCCCGTGACCAGCCGGGCAGCCCGCCGCCGCCCCGTGGGACCCCTTCACGGCCCTGCTCCCCGGAACTAGCATGTCCACCACTGGGATGCCGGCGCGTCGCGCCTCTCCCAGGTCGGGATCCCTGACGGTGTGCAGCAGGGGGGCCGGGCAGGTGCCGCGCCCCGCGGGCCGGCGGGCGCCCGAAGTTGCGGCAGCGGATGCGGAGGTGAGGACCAACGATGGCCAGATCCCACGCATTGGGCGAGGAGGTCGTCGGCTGGGGGGCTGACTACAGTTGGGTCGCCGGGTTCCTCTCGGCGCTGCTCGCCTACTACCTGCTCAGCTCGGCGCTGCTCGCCTACTACCTGCTCAGCTCGGCGCTGCTCGCCTACTACCTGCTCAGTGTGGTTTTCCCCGTCCGCGGCACCGAGCGGCCGCAGCCGGCGGTCGGCGCCGCCGGGCCCACCGGATAGGAGGCCAACGCATGCTGTCGTTCGGCGTCTGCTTCACCACCGATCCCCCGCCGTCCCGGGTCGTCGAGCTGACCCGGGCGGCCGAGGAGGCCGGCTTCGAGTACGCCTGGCTGTGGGACTCCCACGTGCTCTGGCAGGACGTGTACCCGGTGTTCGCGCTGATGGCCGCGGCCACCTCGCGGATCCGCATGGGCCCGTGCGTGACCAACCCGGCAACCCGCGACCCGACCGTGACCGCCAGCGCGCTCGCCACCCTGAACGAGATCTCGGGCGGGCGCATGGACATGGGCATCGGCCGGGGCGACAGCGCCCGCCGGGTGATCGGGCAGAAGCCCGTCACCGTCACCGAGCTCGAGAAGGCGACGAGGGTCATCAAGGACCTGGCCGAGGGGCGCCCGGCCACCCACGGCGGCGCCGAGCTCCGGCTCAAGTGGGCCAAGGGCAGCCTGCCGGTGTGGATCGCCGGGTACGGGCCCAGGGCGCTGCGCGCCGCCGGCCGGGTCGGCGACGGGGTCATCCTGCAGCTCGCCGACCCGTACCTGGTCGAGTGGCTGCTCAACTTCGTGCGGGAGGGGGCCGAGGAGGCCGGCCGGCGTTTCGAGGACATCAAGGTGATGAGCGCGGCGCCGGCCTACGTGACCGCCGACCTGGCCCACGCCCGCGAGCAGGTCCGCTGGTTCCCGGCGCTGGTCTCCAACCACGTCGTCGACCTGGTCAAGCGGTACGAGCCCAAGGACCTGCCCAGGGAGCTGACCGACTACATCGCCGCCCGGGACCACTACGACTACTCCGACCACGGCCGGGTCGGGGCCGAGCACGCTGGCTTCGTCACCGACGAGGTCGTCGACCGCTTTTGCGTCATCGGCACGGCCGACGCGTGCGAGCGGCGCCTGCGCGACCTCGAGGCGGCCGGGGTCCACCAGTTCAACATCTACTCGATGGTCGACGACCCGGAGGGGATCATCCGGGCCTTCGGCAAGGAGCTGATCCCCTCCCTGGGCAACGCGGCGGGGGCTCGGGGGCCTCATGCCTAGGCCCCCGATGGACAGCCGGGGGCTCGGGGGCCTCATGCCTAGGCCCCCGATGGACAAAGGCACCACCGACCGAGGAGTGACGCCATGACCACCGTGCGCGCGGCCATCATCCAGGCCCATGCCAACATGCCCAAGGACGAGGCGGTCGAGAAGCACGTCGGGCTGGTCGCCAAGGCGGCCGCCGAGGGCGCCCAGATCACCTGCCTGCAGGAGATCTTCCACGGCCCCTACTTCTGCGCCGAGCAGGACCCCAAGTGGTACGCGACCGCCGAGCCCGAGGACGGGCCGACCGTCACCCGCATGCGCGAGCTGGCCCGCCAGCACCAGATGGCGCTGGTCGTGCCCTGGTTCGAGGAGGCCCAGACCGGCGTCTACTACAACTCGGCCGCGGTCATCGAGCGCGACGGCACCCTGCTCGGCAAGTACCGCAAGACCCACATCCCGCAGGTCGGGCCCTGCTTCTTCGAGAAGTACTACTTCAAGCCGGGCAACCTCGGCTACCCGGTGTTCGACACCTCGGTGGGCCGGGTCGCTCTGATCATCTGCTACGACCGGCACTTCCCAGAGGTCGCCCGCCAGGTCGGCCTCAAAGGCGCCGAGCTGGTGTTCAACCCGTCGGCCACGGTCGAGTCGCTGTCGAAGTACCTGTGGGAGCTCGAGCAGCCCGCCCACGCGGTCGCCAACGGCTACTGGATCGCCGCGGTCAACCGGGTCGGGGTCGAGGCGCCGGTCAACCCGAACAAGTTCTACGGCTCCTCGTACTTCTGCGACCCGCGCGGCCAGATCGTGGCCCGGGCGAGCGACTCCGAGGACGAGGTGCTGGTCTGTGACCTCGACCTCGACAAGATCCGCGAGGTCCGCAACACCTGGCAGTTCATGCGCGACCGGCGCCCGGAGACCTACCACGAGCTGACGGAGCTGCTGCCGTGACTGCCGGGGGCGACGGGACCGGCGGCGACGGTGCTGCCGCGCTGCGGGCCAGGCACGCCAAGGTCCTGCCAGCCTGGCTCACCCTCTACTACGCCGAGCCGATCGAGCTGGTGCGGGGCGAGGGCGTGCACGTGTGGGACTCGGCCGGCAACCGCTACCTCGACTTCTTCGGCGGGATCCTGACCACCATCTCCGGCCATAACGTTCCCGAGCTCACCCGGGTGATCACCGAGCAGACCGGCAAGCTCAACCACACCTCGACCCTGTACCTGATCCGCTCGATGGTGGAGCTGGCCGAGCGGCTCACCGAGCTGGCCCCGGTCGACCCGCCCACCAAGGCGTTCTTCACCACCTCGGGGTCGGAGGCCAACGAGGCGGCGCTGCTGTTCGCCACCGGCTACCGCAGGTCGAACGAGGTCATCGCGCTGCGCAACTCCTACCACGGCCGCTCGTTCGCCGCGATCGGGATCACCGGGCAGAAGTCGTGGTCGGCTTCGTCCTACAGCCCGTTCCAGGTGTCCTACGCGCTCACGCCCTACTGCTACCGCTGCCCGTTCGGCCTCAAGTACCCCGACTGCGGCGTGGCCTGCGCCGAGGACCTGCGCAACGTGATCGAGACCACCACCACCGGCGCGCCGGCGGCGATGATCGCCGAGCCGATCCAGGGCGTGGGCGGGTTCGTCACGCCGCCGCCGGAGTACTTCGGGATCGTCAAGTCGATCCTTGACGACTTCGGCATCCCGCTGATCGCCGACGAGGTGCAGACCGGCTTCGGGCGCACCGGCGAGGCGTTCTGGGGCATCGAGAGCTACGGCGTCCGCCCCGACGCCGTCGTCATGGCCAAGGGCCTCGGCAACGGCCTGGCCATCGGCGGGGTGGTGGCCAAGGCCGAGTGGGTCGACTCGCTGCGGGCCAACCACATCTCCACCTTCGGCGGCGGCCCGGTCGCCTCCGCCTACGCGGTCGCCAACCTCGACTACATCAGGCGCGAGAACCTGCAGGCCAACGCCGCCCGGATGGGCCGCATCCTGTGGGACGGGCTGAAGCCCCTCGAGCGCGAGTCCCCGATCGTCGGCGAGGTGCGCGGCAAGGGCCTCATGGTCGGGGTCGAGATGGTCACCGACCACGACTCGAAGGAGCCCAACGTCAAGGCCGCCGCCGAGGTGATGGAGCGCTGCCGGGAGCGCGGCCTGCTCGTCGGCAAGGGCGGCCTGTACGCCAACACGCTGCGGCTCGCGCCGCCCCTGACCGTGACCGAGCAGGACGTGGGCCAGGCGGTCGAGACCATCCGGGCGGCGGTCGACGCCGCCCAGGGCGCCTAGTCCCAGCCCGGGGCGACCGCTTCGCTACATGCGCCCCGGGCCCAGGCCCATTGTCCCGCCCGGCTACCGCTTCGCTACATGAGCCCCGGGCCCCCGTCCCCAGCCGGGGCGACCGCTTCGCTACATCAGCCCCGGGTCCCCGTCCCAGCCGGGGCGACCGCTTCGCTACATCAGCCCCGGGCCCCCGTCCCAGCCGGGGCGACCGCTTCGCTACATGAGCCCCGGGTCCCATAGCCCCGGCCAAGGCCGACTCGAGCAGCAGGAGGTGCACGGAGTGCGAACCCTCATCCAGGGCGGCACAGTGGTGACCGCGGCCGAGACGATGCGGGCCGACGTGCTGGTCGACGGCGAGAAGGTGGTCGCCGTCGGGACCAGCCTCGGCGCAGGCGCCGACCGCACCGTGGACGCGGCCGGGCGGTACGTGATGCCGGGCGCGATCGACGTCCACACCCACATGGAGATGCCGTTCGGCGGCACCTTCTCGGCCGACGACTTCGCCACCGGGACGGCCGCGGCCGCCTGGGGCGGCACCACCACGATCGTGGACTTCGCCATCCACGACTACGGCGAGTCCCTGCAGGCCGGGCTGGACCGTTGGCACCAGAAGGCCGGGCCCAAGGCGCACATCGACTACGGCTTCCACATGATCGTGCGGGAGGTCAACGAGCAGACCCTGGCCGACATGGACGCGCTGGTCGGGCGCGGGGTGCCGTCGTTCAAGCTGTTCATGGCCTACCCGGGCGTGTTCATGGTCGACGACGCGTCGCTGTTCCGGGCGATGAGCCGCACCTCGGAGAACGGCGGCCTCATCATGCTCCACGCCGAGAACGGCGGCCCGATCGACGTGCTGATCCAGCGGTACCTGGCAGAGGGCCGCACCGACCCGGTCAACCACGGGCTGACCCGCCCCTCGTCGATGGAGGGCGAGGCCGTGCACCGGGCCGTGGCCCTGGCCGACCTGGCGGGCGTGGCCGTCTACATCGTCCACCTGTCCTCGGCCGACGCGCTCAACGCCGTCCGCGAGGCGCGCGACCGGGGCCTGGCCACCCTGGCGGAGACCTGCCCGCAGTACCTGTACCTGAGCCTGGACGACCTCGGCCGCGAGGGGTTCGAGGGCGCCAAGTACGTCTGCTCGCCGCCGCTGCGGCCCGTGCGCCACCAGGCCGAGCTGTGGAAGGGGCTCCGCCAGGACGACCTGCAGGTCGTCTCCACCGACCACTGCCCGTTCGACTACAAGGAACAGAAGGAGATGGGGCGGGGCAACTTCGCCAAGATCCCCAACGGCCTGCCCGGGGTCGAGGACCGCTTCACCCTGCTCTACGACGGCGGGGTGCGGGCCGGCCACATCACCCTGAACCGCTTCGTGGAGCTGGTCGCGACCGCCCCGGCCAAGCTGTTCGGCCTGTGGCCGCGCAAGGGCACGGTCGCGCCCGGGTCCGACGCCGACATCGTGGTGTTCGACCCCGAGGCCGAGCGCACCCTGTCGGCCTCCACCCACCACATGAACGTCGACTACTCCTGCTACGAGGGCCGGCGCGTGCACGGCGTACCCGAGGTGGTCATGCAGCGCGGCGAGACCCTGGTCGACCACGGCACCTTCCTGGGCCGGCCCGGCCAGGGCCGGTTCCTCGAGCGGAGCCGCTCCGGCCTGTAGACGACGCGAGGAGACAGACCCATGACCACGGCGGGCGCCACCCCCAAGGCACACGGACAGGAGGAGCGCCAATGACAGACCGGGTGCCGAGCTACATTGCCGGCCGCGTGCGCGAGTCCGGCGCGGCCGAGGCCCACCCCATCCCCGACCCGGCGACCGGCCAGCCCATTGCCGAGCTGCCCTACTCCACGACCCGGGAGATCGACGAGGCGGTGGCCGCCGCCCGGGCCGCCTTCCCGGGCTGGGCCGACACCCCTGTGCCCGACCGGGCCCAGGTCCTGTTCCGTTTCAAGGCCCTGCTCGAGGACGCCTTCGAGGAGCTGGCCGCCCTGGTCACCCGGGAGAACGGCAAGACGCTTGACGAGGCCCGCGGGGAGGTGCGCCGCGGCATCGAGGTGGTCGACTTCGCCTGCGGCGCCCCCACCCTGCTGATGGGCTCGGCCATCGACCAGATCGCCAGCGGCATCGACGAGCGGCTGATCCGCTTCCCGGTCGGGGTGGTGGCCGGGATCACACCGTTCAACTTCCCCAACATGGTGCCCCTGTGGATGATCCCGACCGCGCTCGCCTGCGGGAACACCTTCGTGCACAAGCCCTCCCAGCAGACCCCGCTGTCGGCCATGAAGCTGGCCGAGCTGCTCGAGCGGGCCGGCCTGCCCGAGGGCGTGTTCAACGTCGTCCATGGGGCCGAGGACGCGGTCACCCGCCTGCTCGTGCACCCTGAGGTCGACGCGGTGTCGTTCGTGGGCTCGGCCCGGGTGGCCCGGATCGTCTACACCGCAGGGGCCGCCAACGGCAAGCGGGTCCAGGCCCTCGGCGGGGCCAAGAACCACCTGCTGGTGATGGACGACGCCGACCTGGAAGCCACCGTGCCCGCGCTGGTGGCGTCCGCCTTCGGCAACGCCGGCCAGCGCTGCCTGGCCGGCAGCGTCGCGGTCGGGGTGGGCGCGATCGGCGACGTGCTGGTCAAGGAGCTGGCATCGCAGGCCTCGGCGCTCAAGGTCGGGCCGGGCACCGAGCCGGGCACCGACATGGGCCCGGTGATCCGGGCCGAGCGCAAGCAGGCCATCGCCAGGCAGGTCGCCGAGGGCCGCGACGCCGGTGCCACCCTGGTCGCCGACGGCCGCGACGCGGTCGACTCCGACGGCTTCTTCCTCGGTCCGAGCATCCTCGACCACGTCACCCCGGACATGGACGTGTGGCGCACCGAGCTGTTCGGCCCGGTCCTGTCGGTGGTACGGGCCCGCGACGTCGACGAGGCGATCGCCACCGCCAACCGCTCCAGCTACGGGAACATGGCGTCGATCTTCACCAGCTCGGGGCGGAACGCGCGCGAGTTCCGGCGCCGCATCCAGGCAGGCATGCTCGGGGTCAACATCGGGGTGGCCGCGCCCATGGCGTTCCTGCCCTTCACCGGCTGGAAGAGCTCCTTCTTCGGCGACCTGCACGCCACCGGCACCGACAGCATGAGGTTCTACACACGGCAGAAGGTGATCACGCAGCGCTGGTTTTGACCCTCCACACAGGCCTGCATGGCGATCACCAGGTTCGGGCTGCACCTGGACCTGGTGGCGCTGGCCGGCGAGACCTTGACCAAGCACTTCGGGTCGATCGAGCGCTAGCGCGGACTCAGATTTGGGTTCTCACCACGGTGGCGGTCAGGCCCAGGAACGCTCCGTGCCTGTCCGCAGCGGCCTGCAGGGCCTGCGCCTGGGCGTCGTAGAACGGTGTGGAGAGGGCCGCCTCGATGACGACCGAGCCCTTCTTCAGCGTGCGCTTCCAGTGGCCGGCCACCTGGCTGTCGAGGATGACGACGTGGTTGAAGACGACCCTGTCCTGGGGCAGTGACCTGGCGCCACCCGACGCGTCGAGCACGTACTTGCTCTCGCTGTAGCCCACGATGTACTCGTCAAGCCCCTGTAGCAGATGGACCGTCGGCGACGGGGCCTCCCGAGCCGGCGCCGGCTCCGCGAACCAGTAGGAGACGCCGTCGATGACCTCATGCTGGAGCTGCGACGCGACCATCTCAAGGCCCTGCTCGATGTCGGCCGCGGTCAGGCTCGACCACCACCTGAGATCCTTCACGGTCGCCGGCCCGTGACCGGTGAAGTAGCGCAGGGCGAGCTCGGCCAGCGCCTCCTCGTGGGTGGGGCGCTTCGCCTGCGGCGCCCGCTCGTCGAGCAGGGCGTAGGTGTGCTGCTTGCCGCGCAGCGCACCGCTGCAGATGATGCCGTTCAGCTCGGCGTTCATCAGGATGTAGCCAAGCCGGAAGCCCTTCGTGGCGACGCCGGCGCCCTCGAGCATGGCAGCGACTTCCTTGCGGGTGAGCTGCTTCCCGCCCTGCAGGGCGCCAGCAAGCAGCGCAGTGCACTTCTCCAGGACGGTGCCGTCCAGCCCCAGCTGGCGGTACTGGTAGGCATTCAGCGCGTGGACGCGTGGCGCGGTGAGCTCCAGCATCCATCGGATGTCCGCAGGCAGGACGAAATGCCAGGTGGGCCGCAGGACGTGGGTCCGGAGGATGGTGCCGTCCGCAACGGCCTGGTCCATGGCGGCGTCGCTGACACCGCCGGTGCGCTCGGCGACCGACCATTTCGCCGGGCCGTAGTCCTGGGACTGCACCGCACCCAGCGAGTGCACCACGTCCTCGGGGGTCTCGAACGGAGGTCCTGAAAGGCGGAGGTTGTGCATCCGCCAGTCAGCGATGTGCCTGCTGTCCATGCCCGATTCTGCACCCACCCACCACCGAGCTGGCAACCATCGCCGACGCAGCCGGCTACAGCAGCCGCTCAGCTGCCGCGGCGATGCCCGGCTCGCTGGCCAGGAAGCGGCGGAGCTGCTCCGACCAGGACGGCTCCCCGGGCGCCCCCTCCCCCTGGCGGACCAGGCCGGCCTCGACCAGCGCGTCCCGCCACGCGCCAGGCCCCACCGGCCCGGCGCCCAGCCCCGCCGCGGCTGCCGGCGTTCCCGGCTCATCGGCCGACTCCGGGGGGGCGTCCCCGGACGCTGGCGCAACCGGCCCGGGACGGTCGCGGGCCCGTGCCTCCAGGTGGGCCAGGACCGTCCACCCGTCGGCGCCCATCGGCTTGGCGAAGTCGTTGAGCAGCTGGGGCCAGCGGATGGCGAGGATCGCGAGCTTGGCGACCTCCTGCCCGGTCGGGGCCTGGCCGCCCCGCAGCCGGTCCTGCTGGGCGACGAAGGTATAGAAGCGGAACAGGTTGACGAACCGCTTGATCTCACGGGGGTTGCCCGACCCGAGGTCGGGCACGGCGGCGACGATCGCGTCCAGCGCGTCCGCGTCGCTGTAGAGGTCGACGAAGACCCGGTTGGCGGCCTCCAGCGCCTCTGGGCCGATTCTATACCTTCGTCGTTGGCCGCCCGCCTGGCCGAGCACCTCTTCCTGGGCCTCCCGGGCTGCGGCGGGCAGGGTCCGCACCGTCGGGGCCCGGCGCCGGATGGCCGCCTCGAGCCGCCGGACCAGCTCGGCCCGGGCGGCCGCCACGCGGTCGGCCTCGGCCCGGGCGTCTGCGCCGCCGCCGACGGGTGCGGCAACCCGGCCGGCCCCCTCGTCCTGGCCGGGAACGCCGGCCGCGCCGCCCCGGCCGGCGGCGGTGACTGCATCGGCCCGGGCGCCCGCGGCCTCCCCGTCCCGCTGCCCCGAGGCGGCATCGTGCCGTCCGTCCGCGGCCGCCCCGGCCCGGCCTGCGGCGCCTGCAGCTCCGGAGCCCGGCGCGGCGCTGGCGGGCGCCGGCCCGGGGACACCGATGCCCTCGGCTGGCGGGCCGAGCAGGGAGCGCAGGTAGGCGGCGACCTGGGTGCCGCCCTCGGGCGCCGGCAGGCTCAGCGGGAGCTGCACGATCTTCTCGAGGAACCGCCACCCGAGCGTGGACCACTCCCCGGCCGGACGCTCCCTGGCCAGGCTCGCGACCAGGTCCTTGTAGGCGACCTCGACGTGGGCGGCCACCACCGCCGGCTCCACCGCCAGCACGAACACGCAGTTGGGGAACTCGCCGGCCAGGAAGAGGTTGATCGCCTCGATCACCTGGGCGACCGCCCCAGGCGAGCAGCGGTCGAGGTCGTCGACGAACACCACCAGCGGCCGGCGCTCCGTCGCGACCAGGTCGAGCACGCGCTTCATGTCCGTCTGGACCAGGTACAGGAAGCCGAGGCGGGCCTCGTAGCCGGGGTCGTGCAGCAACTCGCTGGTGGCCCCCTCGAGCTGCTGGGCCATGAGCCTGCCCGACCCCTCGGCCAGGGCCGGCTCGCGCACCAGGCGGGTGAACGGCCCGGCCGCCTCCTCGCGCAGGAACTTGAGCACCTGGGCGACCGCCCCGACCGCCGCGCCGAGCGGCAGCACGAACCTGAGGGCGCCCCTGGCCACGGGCGCGATCCAGGGAAGCAGCAGCCCGGCCAGCGCGAGCAGGGCGGCGACCGCGAGCGCGAACGCCAACGGCACGAACCGCTCGGCGAGCACCCGGTAGACCCGGCGCCGCACCGCCTGCCGGTCGACGCGGCGCAGGTTCAGCTCGAGCCAGAAGCGCTCCCGGTCGCCCGGCTCCAGCCGCTCGGTGACCTGGCTGATGACCTCGTTGGCGAGCCCGGCCCAGATCTGCTCGCCGCTCTGGTACATCCAGGGGTTGAACCAGACGGTTGGGCGCCAGTCGGTGCCCGGCGCCGGCAGCCCGGGGCTGGCCGGCGGCTCCACGTCCAGCGCGTCCAGGTTGGGCGCGTCCGCCGCGGGCCGCTCCCTGGTCCGGAGCAGCAGCTCACCGATGCTCACCCGCCCGCCGGGTCCGGCTCCGGCCCCGGCCGGGCCGGTGCCCCGGCGCAGCAGCCGGGCGAGCCGCCCGCGCCGGCCGGCCTGCGCGGGCGCGGCCGCGCTGGGCGACAGCTCCAGCCGGGCCTGGCGGGTGAGCCGGAGCCGGGTCGGCTTCCAGGTCGTGCGGTCGGCCGGCGGGTCGAGCCGCTCCTGCACCATCCGCATCAGCGAGGTCTTGCCCGCCCCCCAGGGCGCCTTGATGCCGATGGTCAGGGGCGGGCGGGTCTCGGGGTGGCGGATGAACGAGGCGACCGCGTCCGCGTAGGCGCCGTAGCCGAGGTTGTCCTCGGTGGTCCAGTAGTCGCGCGCGATCCGCGGCTCGGGCTGGTAGTGGCCGTGCAGCGCGAGCCAGCGGGTGGCGCGGCGCCGGGCCGCCTCTCGCTCCTGCTCGCTCTCCTCCTCGTCCAGCCGCTCCACGACCAGCGGGCGGGCCAGCTCCCGGACCCGGTAGCGGCCCTCGGCGCCCGGCTCGACAAGTTCGGCGCTGGCCAGCCGCCCGGCCGCGGCGGTGGCCTCCTCGATGCTGGACCCGGCCACCGCCGCCGCGAGCCCGGGGTCGAAGTCCGGTTCGACGAGCACGCCGAGGAGCCGGAACTGCCGGCGGTCGGCCGCGGGCAGGCTCTCGTAGGTGCGTCCCAGGGCGGCCCGCAGGCGGACCCGAGGGTCGTCCGAGGTTTCCTCGAGGCTGCGCAGGTGCGCCGTGACGCCGGCCGCGGGGTCCTCGCGCAGCCGGCGCCCCAGCAGCCGCACGGCGAGCGGTACGCCGCCGAGCCGGCGTACCGCCGCCCTCGCAGCCTCGGGGTCGGTGTCCGCCAGGGAAGGGCCCGCCTCCACGCGGAGCAGCTCCAGCGCCTCATCCTCCGGCATCCCTCCGAGCTGGATCTGGGTGACGTCGATCGTCCCGCCGAGCTTCCCGGTCCCGAGGCCCGGGCCGGCGCCGAGGTGGAGGTAGTCGGCGCCCGGGTCGTCCGCGAGAGCAGCCGGGAGGGACTGCCCGGTGAGCAGCACGCCCGAGGCCTCGGCGTCGGGCAGGAACGGCCGGACCTGGGCCACCTCCTCGACGCCGTCGAGCACGACGAGCAGCCGCAGCCCTGCCGTCTGCCGCTGGTACAGGTCGGCCAGGGAGGATGCCTCGGACGGAAGAGAGCGGGGCTCGAGGCCCAGGGCTTGCAGGAACAGGGCCAGCACTGAGCTGGTAGCTGTCCGTCCGGCCAGGCTGGCGTGGAGCTGGCCGTCCGGGAACCGGTCCTTCAGCCGGTGGGCGGCGTGCACGGCCAGGGACGACTTCCCGATGCCGGGCGGGCCGAGGATGGCGACGACCCTGGGATGCCCCGACGGGTCGGTCGCCTCCGGCTCGAAGGCCGCCAGGATCGCGTCGAGCTCGGACACCCGGCCGACGAAGTCGGAGCGGGCGGGCGGCAGGAGCGACGGCGCAGGGTGCCCGGACGGAGCTGCCTCGTCGGGGAGCGCCGACTGCTCACGCTGATCTGGGGCCTCGTCGGGGAGCGCCGACTGCTCACGCTGATCTGGGGCCTCGCCCGCCGCCGGCTCGGTCGCCTCAGGCGAGGCCAGCGTGCGCTCGAGCGCGTCGACCAGCCGCCGCAGCCCGACGTCCCAGGCCTCGTCGGTCAGCTCGACCGTCATCCGGCGCGACAGCCCCGCGATCACCTTGGGCAGGTCGGCCGCCCGCGGCATGGCCGCGCCGCCCACCAGCACCGGGATCACCGGGATGCCGCGCTTCAGCGCGGTCGCGATCTCCAGGCGGGCGAGGTCGTCGGCAACGTCGAGCCGCCGCTGACCGTCGTTGGTGGCGGCTACCAGCCAGCGCGGGCCGATGACCACAACGAGGACCTCGGTCGACCGGACCGCCTTGGTGATTCGTTCCGGCCAGTCCTCCCCGGTGGTCGACCGGACCGCCTTGGTGATTCGTTCCGGCCAGTCCTCCCCGGCCTCGGCGAGGTCGACGTCGCGCTGCACGCTGGTGCCGAACCGCGCGGTAAGGTCGTCGTACAGGCGCCCAACGTACGCGCTGTCCTCATAGCGGTAGCTGAGGTAGACCCGCGGGCCCGGCGACCCGGCGGGGTCGCGGACGGCCGCGCCTGCCTCGCCGCCCGCGGGGCCGGGCGTGGGGTCGTCGGGCATGGTCGCCGCCTTCACGTGGATCGGGTCACCACGCCGGAGTCTACGTTCACCGGGAACGCCTTGGTGGTCTGCCTAGGGTGCCGAGTCCTTGACGGCGCCGCCAGCGACCGGCGTCGGTGCCGGCGGAGGTGCCCATGGCCAGGCGTCACCTGCCCGTCCGGGCCGACCCGCACCCGCGTCATGGTTGCTCCCTGCCGCGGGCCACGGCCCACAGACGCCGCACCGCGGCCCGGCCGAACAGCCTGGCGCCGGTTGGGCGGAGGCGGACGGTACCCGGCGGCACCAGGACGCGGAGCGCTCGCGGCTGGATGCGGAACTCGAGCGGTGCGTCGAGCACGACAGCCTCACCGTCGACCCCGGCGGGCAGCCGCACCAGGCCCGTGTCGACCTGGAACGAGGTGGTCGTCCACTGCGCCCACTCGTCGCTTCCCCCCGCCCGGGCGGCGGCCACCCGGGCCAGGACCCTGGCGATGCGAGAGCCCTCGACCGCGCGCAGGGCCGACACCTGCAGCACCCCGCCGTCCAGGTGGCTCCTGGCGCCGAACTCGGAGGGGCTGCGCAGCTCGTAGGTGTTGTTCGAGACCAGCAGGACGAGCGGCTCGCGGTGGACGCGGCCCTGCGGGTCCTGGAAGGACAGGCCGAGCGGGTCCCGCTCGCCCCGGAGCGAGCTGGGCAGGACGGCGTGGGCGGTCTCGAGCTTCCTGGCCCGGTAGCCGGGCTCGTGCACGATCGCGGCGTAGGCGCCGAGGGAGACGTTGTTGAGGAAGACCCGGCTCCCCACGGTCGCGATGTCGACGCGGCGCTCCTCGCCGGCGAACGCGTCCAGCGCCCGTAGCGGGTCGTCACGGACGAGCCCGAGGTCGCGGGCGAAGTGGTTGCGGGTACCCACCGGCACGCACACGAACGGGACCCCGCGTACCGCCGCGACCCCGGCGACCGGGCCAAGCGAGCCGTCCCCGCCGGCCATGCCGATCGCGTCGGCGCCCCCGTTGACGGCCTCGCCCGCGAGCCGCTCGGGGTCCTCGCCCGGGCCCAGCTCGCGCACTTCGATGCCGAGCCGGCCGGCAGCCCCGGCCAACCCGACCCGCCCCGCCCGGCCGTCACCCGACCTCGGGTCGACGAGCAACCAGGGGCGGGCCGGGAACGTGGCGCCCCGGCCACCGGCGGCCTCCGGGCCTCCACCACCCGGACCCGTGGGGTCCGGCATGGGCGCCGGACCCGGGGCCCCCCGGCCAGCGGGGTCCAGCGCGGGCAGCGGGTCTACGGCATCCCGATCGGCGGAGGCATCTGGCAGGGGCGGCGGGCCCAAGGCATCCTCATCGGCAGGGTCCGACCAGGGCGGCGGGCCGAGCGCCGCCAACGCGGCCGTGACGAACCCCCCGCCGAGGAGCAGCAGGCCGAGCACGGTGACGAGGTTGCGGACGCCGAACCCGATCAACCCGACGAGCAGCAGGCCGACCACGGCAACGGCGGCGGCGATGTTCAGCAGCCGCTTCCACCGCCGGCGGGTGGTGAACGCCCACCACGAGACCGCGGCCACGACGGCCAGCCCGGCAGCGATCACCAGGCCGAGCCCGATCAGGGTGGCCAGGTGTCGATCACGAGCGCGACCAAGCCGGCGGCCAGGAGCGCGAGTGCGACCAGGGCCGCCCAGGCTGCGGCCCGCCCGCCGGTCTGGAGGCGGGCCGGATGCTGGACGCCGCTCCTTCGGTCGGCCGGCACGACCCGGCCGGGCCGGCTACCGGGCGGACCGCCAGGGTGACACCGTCCGGCCGCCGGCTCCGGCCTGCTCGACGGCGAGCGTGGCATGGTCGATCAGGGCCGGCACGCGGGCGAGCACGCCCGGGCCCCACAGGCCCCCGACGTGGCGGGCCGCCGGGCTCAGCGGTCGCTCGCGCTGGTCGGGCCGAGCACCACCCCGGCCCGCCTGGCGAACTCCTCGGCCCGGGCTGCCGCCGCCCGATGGGCCACGCGCTCGGCCTCGTAGAGCCGGGCTCGCTCGAGCGCCTGCCCGCAGTGGCCGGCGAGCGCGACCATGAACAGGCGATCCTCCTCGGCGAAGGCCCTCGACTCGGCGAAGGTGAGCCCGAGCGCGCCCAGGCAGCGGTCCTGCACGGCCAGCGGGACGGCAGCCCAGGCCTGCACGTCGGCCATGATCGGGCGCCAGCCGGGCATGCACCGCTCGCGCGCGGCCGGGGAGCCGAGGAAGATGGGGACCGAGCGCCGCACCGCCGCGGTGAGCGGCATGACCACGGTGAGCGGCACGCGGCGCCACTGCTCGACGACCTCCGGCTGGTGGCCGAGGGTCGCGACGACCTCGAGGTCGTCGCTGTCCACCAGGGCGAGCACGCCGCCCTGGGCGTCCAGCGCAGCCATCCCCTGGCGCACGCCCACCTCGGCGACCTCGGCCGGTGTGAGGGCCTGGGAGAACGCGGCAGTGACGGCCTGCAGCCGGGACAGCCGGTCGACCGTCCGCTCGGCCGCGGCCCGGGCCAGCGCCTCGGCCTCGAGCAGCCGCGCCCGCTCGATCGTCAGGGCGGCCCGGTCGGCGACGAGCTGCAGCAGCTCGAGGTCGGCCTGCCCGAAGTAGCTGGGCACCTCGCTGCCCACGCCGAGGGCGCCGGTGATGCGGCCCTCCACCCGCAGGGGCACGCAGGCGACGGCACGCGACCAGATCCCCGCCGCCGGGCCGCGGATCCCCCCAGCAGGCAGGTCGGCGACGAGCAGGGGCATGCCGGTGTCGGCCACCCGCCCGATGACCCCCTCCCCCATGGCGATGACGGTCCCGGCCATCTCGTCGCCCAGGCCGAGGTAGGCGTGCAGGCGCAGCGAGCGGCCGTCCTCGGTGGGCAGGAACAGGGTCAGCATGTCGACCGCGAGGACTCCCTTGAGCCGCTCGAGCAGGGCCGTGAGCAGGTCGTCGACCGCCAGGTGGGCCAGGGCGGCGTCGGTGACGGCCTGGACCTGGGCCAGGCGTCTGGCGTAGTCGCCTGCTTGCGCAGGGGTGGCCTCTCCAGCCTGCATGCGGCCGGCCACCAAGGTTGCGAACGCCCGCAGGGCCGAGGCGCCGGGCCCGGGAGTCCTGGCCCGCGGTGGCTGGGCATGGGCTGACACCTGCCCGAGGATCGCCCCGGCGTTCGGCCAGCGCGGGTCGGCGAGCGGCCCGGCGACGCCCACGCCTGGGTTCGGGCGGGTCGCCTGGCCCGGTGGCCCGGTGCCGACGGCCTGGTGGGCGTCGTGCGCCTCGTCGGCGTGGGTGGCCGGGTCGAACCAGCTGTAGCGACCCTTGCCGCCGCCCTTGGCCGCATACATGGCGACGTCGGCCCTGCGCAGCAAGGTCCCGGCCTGGTCGAGCCCGCTCGTGGTGGTGGCGATGCCGATGCTCGCCTCGACCGTGACCCGCATGCCGTGCAGGTCCAGCGGCTCGCGCAGGGCCGCCAGCACCCGGCGGGCCACCACCGCGCCGAGCCCGGGGTCGGGGACGCCGTCCAGCAGGATCGCGAACTCGTCGCCGCCCAGGCGTGCAGCGGTGTCGCCCGCGCGCAGGCAGGTCCACAGCCGCCCGGCCACCTCGCTGAGCACCCGGTCGCCGGCGGCATGGCCGAGGGTGTCGTTGATCTGCTTGAAGTCGTCCAGGTCGATGAAGAGGAGCGCAACCTGACCGGGCAACCGCCGGTTGCGCAGCAGCGCCTGCTCGACCCGGTCGATGAACAGCTTGCGGTTGGCGAGCCCGGTGAGCACGTCGTGCCGCGCCTGGTGCTGCAACTCGGTGAGCGCGCCGGCGAGGACGCCGACCAGCCCCGCCATGCGGACCGCCACCAGCAGCGACAGTAGGGCCGAGCCGGCCGCGATGACCAGCACGTCGGTGGGCGGGCCACTCGCCAGGTCGACGGCGAGCAGCACCGGGGTCAGCAGCAGGACCCCGGCGAGGACGACGATCCGGCGGCGGCGCAGCACCGGCGTGGGTGCCGGCGCGGGCGCGGCCAGCCGGGCCATGGACGGGTGCAGGGCGGCCGCGCCCGCAAACCCGTGCGCCACCATCCAGCCAGCGTCGATCGGGCCGCCGATCTCGTACCCGTCGGTGAGGCCGAGCACCACGTAGCAGACGTCGGTGGCGAGCAGCGCGATCACGGCGGCGCCAATCAGACGGTAGGCGGTGGGCCGGGTGCCGGCGCCCACCGCGAGCCGCAGGGCCACCGCGAGCAGGAGCACGTCGCCCAGCGGGTAGGCGACCGAGACGAGCCGGGCGATCAGGTCGAGGTCCGGCTCGCGCAGGTTGGGGGAGATGAGGAACGTCCAGGCGAGCAGGGCGGCGCCGGTGGCCATGATGAGGGCGTCGATCAGCCCGGCACGGTCGCGTCCCGGGACGCGGGAGCGGGCCAGCATCAGCAGGCCACCGGCGAACAGCGGGTAGCAGGCCAGGTAGAAGACGTCGGCGACGTTCGGCAGGAGCTGGGCCTCCGGGTCGCCCATGCTGAGGAGGAGGACGTCGCCCACGACGTTCGAGAGCAGACCGGCGGCCAGCAGCCACCATGGCAGCGCACGCCCGGGCCGGTGGGCGACGACGCCGGCCACTGTGGCCACCAGCGTGGCGAACCCGACCACGACGTACAGCACCAGCCTGGCCCCGCCGGAGCCGGTCTCCAGGTAGGCCACTGCAGTCGCCCCGGCCGCCAGCAGGTACAGGAGCCACGCGGGTTGACCGCGCCGGTCGCTCATGGACGACCTGGCCCGGGATCGAGGTGGCGGGTTGTCCAAGAGGCGCTCATCGAGGACCGGATCCTGGGCTGACGCGTCGCCGGCCCTCAGGGCAGACCGCCGCCGGCCGCCACCCGAGCTCCCGATTCCACGACAGCGCCCATCCTCCGTTCCCCCCTGTGTCACGGCCGCGAGGTGGTCAGGTCCGGCCCGGCCGGACCGAACCGACGCGAAGGGGGGAATTCTTGCATACGGGTGGTCTGTCTTGGGTGGACAAACGCGCAAGGTCTGCCCAGCTTGCGCGCGTTTCCCAAGGATCCGCCTGGAGGTGCCGGCTGGCCGGCAGGTTTCGCGTGCCGGCGACTCGGGCATGCTCCGGGGGGTTACCAGGCACCCGCCCGGCCCCTCGCGCGTCATCACCCTCGAGGTCCGCCATGCCCACCCTGGCCTCCACGCGCGCCGGGGTCCCAGAGCCGCCGGCCCGGACGCCGAAGGACGCCGGCCAGCCACGCCCGTTCACCGTCGAGCCCGGTGACCAGGCGGCGACCGACCAGGTCGAAGGCTGGTTCCGCACCTTCGCGGCCTCCGGCGACCCGGAGCTGCGCGAGCGCATCATCTGCGCCCACCTCAACCTGGCCGACCGGCTGGCCGCCCGCTACCGGTCCAACCGCTCCACGTCCTTCGACGACCTCCGTCAGGTCGCCCGGCTCGGGCTGGTCCGGGCGGTCGACGGCTACGACGTCGACCGCCCGACGCCGTTCGTGCCCTACGCCATCGTCTGCGTGCTGGGCACGATCAAGTGCCACCTGCGCGACGCCAGCTGGAGCGTGCACGTGCCCCGCCCGGCCAAGGAGCTGGCCATGCGCCTGTGCGCCGCCCTTGACCGGTTGCCCCAGCACCTTGGCCGCTCCCCCACCGTCGCCGAGCTTGCCGCGCACCTGCAGGTGACCGAGGAGGAGATCCTCGAGGCGATGGAGGCCGCCCGGACCCGGGCGCCACCCTCGCTCGACCAGCCGGCCGGCCCGGATGGCGCCACCGTGCTCGGGGACCTGCTCGTCGACGACCGCTTCCGCGAGGAGCCGGAGAACCTGCTGGTGCTGCCCGAGCTGGTCGGCCGGCTGCCGGCCAGGGAGCGGGAGATCGTGCTCCTGCGCTTCGTGGAGGAGCTCGGCCAGGACGAGATCGCTGCCCGGGTGGGGATCTCGCAGATGCACGTGTCGCGGCTGCTGCGCCGCGCCCTCGCCCGCCTGCGCGCCCAGCTCGTGGAGGCATGAAGCCAGGTAGCGCCCAAGCGGGGCCACCATCGTCCGAGCCTGCCGGCCCATCTCGACCAGGGTGGCGACCAGGCCAGGGCGGGCGGCCCGCCCGCCTCGGCGGCAAGGACCATGGCGGCGCGACCGCCTCAAGCGCCGGTGACGATGTGGCGGACCTCGTTGCCGATCGCCACGCTGTGGTCGCCGAGCCGCTCGAGATAACGCACGACGAGCACCATCCGCAGCGCCCAAGTGGCGGACGAGTTGGTCGTTGAGGGCCGCTTCCAGCTCCTCGAGGGCCCGCTCGCGGAGCCGGTCGAGCGGCGCGTCCGTCGACGGTTACGCCTGCGCGAGCCGCGGCGTGGCCGGCTGCGGCTCCCGCAACACCCAGGATCCGGCCGCGAGCAGGCCGAGCGCGCCGACAGCGACCAGGTGCGCGAGATGGTGCTGGACGCCGCCGTGGCCGTGCTCGGCGACGGCCCCGGCGGCGAGCGCGACCCATGCCAGCCACCAGCCGGTGACGATGCCCGCGCCGAGCCGCCGGGGCAGCACCAGGCCAGCGGCGACGCCCACCGAGAGCCCGGCGGCGACGACGGCCACCTCGACCACCAGCGACCACGAGAAGCCGGTGAACGAGTGCAGCAGCGCTGTGCCAGCCGCGACGGTGCCCACGACGGCCGCGAGCGCGACGCTGCCGGTCCCGGTAGCGCGCCGCACGAGCGGCTCACGGGCGAGCTGCACGCGGCCGGCCACGCGAAGCAGGCAGCGCCGGAGCGTCGAGCGCGAACCGGTCGCATGTCCGCCAGGTGTGACAAGCTCCCAGCCATGACGTTCTACGCCGACCTTCACATCCACTCGAAGTACTCCAGAGCGACGAGCCGCGACTGTGATCTCGAGCACCTCGCCTGGTGGGGGCTGCGCAAGGGCATTCGCGTAGTCGGTACCGGGGACTTCACCCACCCGGTCTGGTTCGACACGCTCCGCTCGACCCTGGTGCCGGCCGAGCCGGGCCTGTTCCGGCTCCCCGGCGAGGTCGAGCGCGCCGTGACCGGACGGCTCCCGTCCTCCTGCCATGGGCCGGTCCGGTTCATGCTCTCGGTCGAGATCGCCACCATCTACAAGCGGGCCGAGCGCACCCGCAAGCTCCACCACCTGGTCTACATGCCCGACCTGGACGCCGCGGCCGCGTTCAACCGCAGCCTCGGGCGGATCGGGAACCTGGCCTCGGACGGCCGGCCGATCCTCGGGCTGGACTCGCGCGACCTGCTCGACATCACCCTGGAGAGCGGCGACGGCGCCTACCTGGTGCCCGCGCACGCCTGGACGCCGTGGTTCGGCATCCTCGGCTCCAAGTCGGGGTTCGACTCGGTCGACGAGTGCTTCGGCGACCTCACCCGGCACATCTTCGCGCTCGAGACCGGGCTCTCCTCGGACCCGGCCATGAACTGGCGGGTGTCGTCGCTCGACCGGTACCGGCTGGTCAGCAACTCCGACGCGCACTCCCCGCCGGCGCTGGCCCGGGAGGCGTCGCTGTTTCGCACCGAGCTGGACTACTTCGCCCTGCGGCGGGCGCTCGAGACCGGCGAGGGCTTCGGGGGGACGGTGGAGTTCTTCCCCGAGGAGGGCAAGTATCACCTCGACGGCCACCGCAACTGCGGCGTCCGCCTGGAGCCGGCCGAGACCCGTCGGCGCGGGGAGCGCTGCCCGGCCTGCGGCAGGCCGCTCACGGTCGGTGTGCTGCACCGGGTGGAGGCGCTCGCCGACCGCCCCGACGGCGCGCGGCCCGCGGGCGCGGCCGGCTTCCGCTGCCTCGTGGCCCTGCCCCAGATCGTCGGCGAGCTGCTGGGCGTGGGCCCGAAGAGCAAGGCCGTGGGCCAGGAGGTCGCTGCCCTGGTCGAGCGGCTCGGCCCCGAGCTCGGCATCCTGCAGGACGTGCCGCTGGAGGAGATCGGGCGGTCGGGGCCGCCGCTGCTCGCCGAGGCGATCGGGCGGCTCCGCCGCGGCGCGGTCGTGCGAGAGGCCGGCTACGACGGCGAGTACGGCGTCATCCGCCTGTTCGACCCGGCCGAGCTCCGCGGCCCGGCGATCACCGCGACCCTGTTCAACCTCCCCGACCCCGAGCCGGCCCCGTCCGCCTATGAGGGGACCACGAACCCGCTGCCCGAGCCGGCCGCGCCCGCCGACCAGGGGACCACCATCCCGCTGCCCGAGGCGGCGGCGCCCGCCATTGGGGACACCGCCGACCGACTCCCCGAGCCGGCGGCGCCCCTCGCCTGGGAGGCCGCCAACTCGCCAGCTGCCGACAGCGTCGGCACCATGGAAGGCGTGCCAGCAGTGGCCGCGCCGGTGCCGGCAGCGCAAGCCGGCGCGGGCACGGTGGCGACGGTGCTGGGCGGGCTCGACCCCGACCAGCGGGCGGCCGCGGCGACCGTCGAGGGGCCGCTGCTGATCGTGGCCGGGCCGGGCACCGGCAAGACCCGTACCCTCACCCACCGGATCGCCCACCTGGTGGGCGACCACGGCGTCGCGCCCGAGCGCTGCCTGGCCATCACCTTCACCCGGCGGGCCTGCGAGGAACTGTACGAGCGCCTCCGCGGCCTGGTGCCCGAGGCGGCCGGGCGGGTCCTGGTGTCCACCTTCCACGGGCTGGGGCTGCGGATCGTGCGCGAGCAGCGCGAGGCGCTCGGCCTCGGCGACGGCGTGGGCATCGCCGACGAGACCGAGCGGCTGGCGCTGGCCCGGGAGCTGTCGGGCGGCTCGGAGCGCGACGCCCGCCGGCTGCTCGACGCGCTCTCGCGCGCCAAGCGGGCCCGGGCCACCGCCCCGGGGCCGGACGCCGGCGAGCTGGCCGGCGAGCTCGCCCGCTACGACAAGGCCCTGCGTGAGCGCGACCTGCTCGACTTCGACGACCTCCTGGCCCTGCCGCTGGCGCTGCTCGGTGCCGAGCCCGGCTTGGCCGGGTCCTACCGGGACCGCTGGCCCTCGATCTCCGTGGACGAGTACCAGGACGTCGACGAGCTGCAGTACCGGCTGCTCTGCCTGCTGACCGGGCCGGGCGGCGACCTGTGCGCGATCGGCGACCCGGACCAGGCGATCTACGGCTTCCGCGGCGCGGAGGTGGGGTTCTTTCTCCGCTTCGGGCAGGACTTCCCGGCGGCCAGGACCGTCCGCCTCACCCGCAACTACCGCTCGAGCCGGGCCATCGTCGACGGGGCGCTCCAGGCCATCGCCCCTGCGACCCTGGTGCGCGCCCGGGTGCTGGACGCCCACGCCGAGGCCGCCGCGTCGCCACCGCGGATCGTCGTGCACCAGGGGGCCACCGAGCTGGGCGAGGCCGATTTCGTGGTGCGCACCATCGACGAGCTGCTTGGCGGGTCCTCGTTCTTCTCGATCGACAGCGGCCGGGCCGGCGCGGGCGGCCACGGCCACGGCGGCCTGTCCTTCGCCGACATCGCCGTCCTGTACCGCACCGACGCACAGGCCGGGCCGCTGGCCGAGGCCCTGGCCCGCGCCGGCATGCCGTTCCAGAAGCGCTCCCACGACCGCCTGACCGACCGCCCCGGCGTCCGGGCGGTGGTCCGCCTCCTCCGCGCCGAGGCCGCCGCGACCGGGCCCGCCGCCCCGGGCCAGCCCCTGGCGCCAGCGTCGGTCCTCACCCGGGTCCACCGGGCTGTGAAGGCGGCCATGGAGGCCCTCGACCCCGACCCGGCAACCGGCAGCGGCCCCAGCCAGGCGCCCGGCGGCCCCAGGCAGGCGCCCGGCGGCCCCAGGCAGGCGCCCGGCGGCCCCAGGCAGGCGCCCGGCGGGGAGCCGGCCTCGGAAGTGGAGGAGGCGGAGGTCCGGGCAGCGATGGACCTGCTCACGCCGCTGGCCGAGCGGTGCGGCGACGACCTCGGGCGCTTCCTGGCCGACCTCGCGCTCGGCGCCGAGGTGGACGCGCTGGACCCGCGGGCCGACCGGGTGTCGCTGCTCACCCTGCACGCGGCCAAGGGGCTCGAGTTCCCGGTGGTGTTCCTCACCGGCTGCGAGGACGGCCTGCTCCCCCTCCGCTGGGGCGGGGCCGGCGACCTCGACGAGGAGCGTCGCCTGTTCTTCGTCGGCATGACCAGGGCCAGGTCGCACCTGTACCTGACCCACGCCAGCCGGCGCACCCGCCATGGCACCGTCCGCGAGGCTGCGCCCTCCCCGTTCCTGGCCGACATCACCGAGACGCTCCTCGAGCGCGTCCGCGCCGCGGCCAGGGCGCCGCGCCGGCCCGCCGCGCCAGCGGGCGACCAGCTCCAGCTGCTCTGAGCCATGGGAGCCGAACCCGAGAGGAGTGGCGCTCCGGCGGGGGTCGAGGACGCTACGCCGGTGGTCGAGGACGCTCATCTTGGCGCTCGCACGAGCCGCCCGCTCGTCGTGTTGCGCGCTCGATGCCCGGAATCCTCGACCCGGACGCATCATCCTGGCAAGACGGGCTTTGCGCCGCCGTCCGTCTCCGCCGCCGTCAGCGATCCCGCGCGCGTGGATGCCTCCAGCCGCCCGGGGCGCGAGCCAGCCGGCGAACCCGTCAACCGGCCGGGGCGGCCGGGGCGCAGGCGTCCCGCTCCTGGGTGGCGACCTGGGAACCTGCGGTTGCAGCGTCTGATCCTTCAGCGGCAGTGTGCGACCCTCGGACGGCGGCGCCCGGCCCCTGGGCGGTGGTTCCGGGCCCCTGGGCGGCGCCCGCTTGCCTGCTGGTCGCGCCCGGCCCCCGGGCGGCGGTCCCCGGCCCCTGGGCGGTGGTTCCGGACCCCTGGGCGTCGGGCCGGGCCGGCTGGCTGGTCGCCGGCTTCGCCTCCGCCGTGGTGCCGTCGCCGGTTCCGGCGACGGTCGTCGCGGCTCGGCCGTCGAGCATGGCTCGCGCTGTGGCGCGGATGTGGGCGACGTCGGGGATCGGGTAGCCACCGAACGCCCAGCCGGCGACGAAGTCGGGGGGGCCGAAGCCGACGGTGGCCAGGTCAACGCGCCGTCCGGCCAGCTCGATCAGGTCCGGGAGGCGGTCGGTCGGGAGGTCGGTGGAGACGTTGCGCTTGACCACCGGGACGAGCCGGGGGAAGACACGCAGCAGCCGGCGCGCCTCGACCTGCCTGGCCAGCGAGCCGAGCAGGCAGCGCTGGCGGCGCATGCGGTCGTAGTCGGAGGTCTCCTTGCGGGCGCGGGCGAAGGCGAGCGCGGTCAGACCGTCGAGATGGTGCCGGCCCGGCTTGATGTGGAACCGCGGCCCGCCGTCGCCCTCCCCGAGCCGGTCGATCTCGACCCGCACGGGCTCGGACACGGTTACCGTCACGCCACCCAGCGCGTCCACGACCTCGACGAACCCCTTGAGGTCGACCAGCGCGTAGTGGTCGATGCGGATGCCGAGCAACCGCTCGGCCGCGCCCATGACGGCGGTGACGCCCGGATGCCGGCTTCCCGGGAACAGATAAGGGTGCTCCTCGGCGTAGGTGTACAGCTCGTTCAGCGGGTAGGGGAAGCAGCGGCAGGCGAACTCCCGCGCCGGGCCGTCGGGCAGCGGCACTCGGACGAGGTTGCGCGGCAGGCCGAACAGCACGGCCCGGCCGGTGGCCGGCTCCAGGGTGGCGACGATCATCGTGTCGGTCCGCAGGCCGGTCCGCCCCCACCCGGCGTCGCCGCCCAGGAGCAGCACGGTGAGGCGGCCGGGGACCGATCGCGCCGCCCCCGGCACCGCCCGGTCGGCCGCCGTCCACCCGGGGTCGCGGTTGCCGAAGACCGACGCGAGCAGGTCGTACGCCTGGAGGTTGTAGTAGCCGGCTACTGCGTGCGGGGCGGCGGTGAGCCCGAGAACCAGGGTGATACCCACGGCCATGACGAGCTGCCGGGCCGGCGAGCGCCCGAGGCGGGTGGCGCCGAGGCGGGTGGCGCCGAGGCGGTATGCGTCGATGACGCAGAAGGCCCGGAACGCGAGCAGCGCGCCGTCCACCGCGAGCAGGCCGAGCAGCCACTCGGGCCGGAGCAGCACGCGGGCCACGGCGACCCGGTCCTGCAGGAGCAGCAGGCCAGCAAGGACACAGCCGGCCGTGACCGCGGCCATCGCGGCACCCCGGCGGGCCCGGCCGAGGTAGAGCTGGCCTCCCCCTGGCAGCAGGCACGAGAGCAGGGCGGCCACGAGGGGACGCGCCCCCCCTGGGCGGCCGCTCCACCACTGGTGTCCCTGCGGGCCGCCTACCGGCGGCAACTCCAGCTTCTGCACCGTGGTCCCGTCGGTCGCACGCGCCATCCGAGCACGAACGTGAGACAGCTGCGACCAAGCGTGTCACGAGCGCAGCTTCTGCATTTTGGTGGCGGCCCAACCGAACGCGCAAGACAGGCCGTCCGCGCCAGGCCGGGCGGGGCCGGGGCAGCGATCCTCCACCCCGGTGCCGGGGCCCCGCGGAGCCGGGGCAGCGATCCTCCGCCCCGGTGCCGGGACCCCGCGGGGCCGGGGCAGCGACCTCCGCCCCGGTGCCGGGACTCCGCGGGGCCGGGGCAGCGATCCTCCGCCCCGGTGCCGGGGCCGGCGCCGCCAGACGGCGGCCGGCCGGCGAACGTCCGAATTTCTAGATTGGGTCGCAACGCACAGGTTTGACCCGCCGCCGACCTGGGGAGGGGTCATTCGGTGCGGCGGGACGCGGAACGGGTGTAGCCCCCGCCGGCGGTTGGGGGATCGCCGGGTCCGGGCAGGGCGAGGCCCCGTTAGCGCTCCCGCCGTACCGCGGGTCCTCCCCTCGCGCGTCAGCGCTCGTACTTCTCCGGCAACACGACGTTGAGCAGGAAGCTCGCCACGCTCACGATGAGCGCGCCGAGCAGGGCGGCGCCGAAGCCGTCGACCTCGAACGGCAGGTCGACGAGGCCCGTGAGCCACGACGTGAGCAGCAGCATGAGCGCGTTCACCACGAAGGTGAACAGCCCCAGGGTGAGGATGAACAGCGGCAGGGTGAACAGCCGGACGATCGGCCGGATGATCGTGTTGACCAGGCCGAAGACGACCGCGACGCCGAGCAGTGCGAGCACCCGCTCGCCTGTGGTGCCCTGACCGATGGTGATGCCGTCCACCAGGCCGGCGGCCACGGCCAAGGCCGCGGCGTTGACGAGGATGCGGATGAGGATCCTCACGGCGATGCCATCTCCCGGGTCGGCTTGGTCTGCCGGCGAAGCATGCCACAAACCGGGCAGCCCGGCGACGCACCCGGTCAGCGCCCGGCTGCGACCTCGACCCTTGGGCTGGTGGCGTCGGACACCGTCACCGCCACCAACGCCGCCAACCGCGACGATGCCCAACCGGTCCACGCCGCGCTGGACGCCTCCACCCCGTTTACCGAGGTCAGCAACGGCTTCGCGGGCGCGGAGAGCGACGGGCTCACCCAGCTCGACCGGGACCACGCCCTGACCACCACCTTCGCCGACGGTCTCCAGGGCGACCTGGTGCAGACCGCCCGGGGTCGACCTGTCCGCCGGCCGCGACGTCACCCTCGCCCTCGGGTTCGGCGCCACCCCGGGGAGGCGGTCGCCACCGCCGGTGGCGCGCTGCGGACCGGCTTCAGCCGTGCGCTGCTGCGCCATGCCGCCGGCTGGGCCGACTACGCCCACATGGTGGGGAGTGCTCGACCTGGCCAAGTAGGCAGGCGGGGTCCCTGAGAGGTCAGCGAAAGGCAGGATTCGACGGCTGTGGTTTGCGTTTGCCGTTATCGCCTTGTTATCGTCACGTGATCCGCTATCGACCATCCAGTCGCTCCCCCGGGTGTCGACCCCCATCGCACCCGACCCGCCGGTCCCCTCAGCCGGTCCCCTCATGCATCCGGCTCCCTCCCCCCAAGGAGTGCATGATGCGAACGCTTTGCCGAGTGCTGCTCCTGTCCAGCGTCGCGCTGGGCATGCTCGTCGCGGTCCCGGCCACCTCCCAGGCCGCGTCCGCCGGGTGGCTGCTCAAATGCGGGCTGGCCAGGTCGCTGCCCGACGACCCGATCGTCCATCCCGCGCATGCCGGGATGAGCCACCTCCACGACTTCTTCGGCAACACCTCGGTCAACGCGGTGTCGACCTACAAGTCGATGCTCGCGGCAGGCACCACCTGCCCGTCGTGGGATACCGCCGGCTACTGGGCGCCGGCGGTGTTCCGCAACGGCGTGAAGGTCAACCCGGCCGGGCAGGGCGTCCGGGAGCAGATCTACTTCCGGGCCAACAACCTCGCCTCCGGCACCCACATCGAGCCGTTCCCGCCCGACCTGCGCGTGGTCGCGGGCAACGCGCGCGCGCTGAGCCCGGGCGAGAACCCCAAGCTCGGCCGCGAGATCTACTGGGGCTGCTCGGACAACTCCGGCGGCAAGGCCGTCGCGCCGCCGACCTCGTGCCCGACCGGGATCATCACCCTGCACATCGGGTTCCCCAACTGCTGGGACGGGGTGCTGACCCACGTGAACGACACGCCGCACCTGCGCTACCCATCCGGTGGGACGTGCCCGCCGGGCTTCGCGCACGCGCTGCCGCGCCTCATCCTGCGCACCGAGTACCCGGTCGGCGCCGCAACGGGCACGATCACGCTGTCCTCCGGCCCGACGTTCACGGCCCACGGTGACTTCTGGAACACCTGGGACCAGGCCAAGCTGCAGGCCCTTGTGGACGCCTGTCTCAACGCCGGCAAGAGCTGCGGCACCTTTACCGGGAGCGGCGGCGCCACCTCGAGCCCGACCCCCAGCCTTACGGCGACCACGACACTCGGTCAAAGCACGACCATGTCACACGGGTCCACCACAACCGCGGAGGCGGGGTCGGGCATGGTGGCCTCGATTGCCTCCGGGCAGGTCGCTGAGGCGACCCCGTCGACCACTACCGGTCTGCCGTCCACCGGTGCGCAGACGAGCACCCTGCTCGTCCTTGCGATCGGCCTTGTCTTCCTCGGCGCCGCCACCCTGATCGGGGCGCGGCGACGAGCGAAGCACTGATCGGCGACGGCTACTCGACCGAGCGTCGAGCGGGCAGCCTGTAGGCCCGTGGGCTCGGAGCAGCAGGCTCGCGCTCCTCGCCGCCATCGTCCTGGCGGCAGGAGGGCTCCACCCAGCGACCGCACGGTCGGCCCCCGCGGCGAGCTCGGCGTTCGTCCGGGTGAACCAGGTCGGCTACCCCTCGGCCGCTTCGAAGCGCGCCTACCTGATGGCGAGCGTCGCCGAGACCGGCGCCACCTTCAGCGTGACCAACGCGAGCGGCAGCACGGTCCTCTCGGCGCCCATCGGCGCGAACCTCGGCTCGTGGAGCTCGACCTACGCCAACGTCTACCCGCTCGACTTCAATGCCGTGGCGACCGCCGGCACCTACACGATCTCGGTCTCCGGGCCCGTCCCCGCGACGTCGCCGAGCTTCAGGGTCGACACGGGGGCGAACGTGTACGCCACGCCGCTGGCCAATGCCCTCTCCTTCTACCAGACCGAGCGGGACGGCCCGAACTTCATCCCCTCCGCGCTTCGCACCGCCCCAGCCCACCTCAACGATCAGGACGCCATGACCTACCTCACGCCCCACGTGAACCCCAGCGGGCGCTTCTCCGGCGACCTCACGCCGCTGGGGACCCGGGTCGACGCCTCCGGCGGCTGGTGGGACGCGGGCGACTACATCAAGGGCGTGCAGACGCTCGGCTACACCACCGACCTGCTGCTGGCGGGCGTCCGCGACTTCCCCGCACAGCTGGGAGCGGGGTCGGCGGCCTCCAACTTCACCGCCGAGGCCAAGTTCGGGACCGAATGGCTGCTCAGGATGTGGGACGACACGACCCGGACCTTCTACTACCAGGTAGGGATCGGCACGGGCAACGCCAAGACGATCGGGGACCACGACATCTGGCGGCTCCCCCAAGCCGACGACACCTTCGGGGGGACCGACCCCCTGTACCGGTACATCCGCAACCGCCCGGTCTTCAGGGCAGGCCCGCCGGAAGCGCTCATCAGCCCCAACCTGGCCGGCCGCAGCGCTGCGGCCTTCGGCCTGTGCTTCCAGATCTACAAGACGAGCGACCCGGCCTTCGCCAACCGGTGCCTGCTCGCCGGCCAGCACATCTTCGACCTCGCCAACACCGCACCCAAAGGCAACCTGACCACCTACCTCCCGTTCAGCTTCTACCCTGAGAGCGAGTGGCGCAGCGACCTGGAGCTCGGCGCGGTGGAGCTGTACTCCGCGGTGGCAGGCGGCGGGCTTCCGGCCGGGCTCCCCCACACCGATCCGCTGTTCTACCTGCAGCAGGCGGCCCACTGGGCCAACGCCTACATCACCGGCCCGGACGACGCGGCCGACACCCTGAACCTCTACGACGTCAGCGGGCTCGCCCACTACGACCTGCACCGGGCGATCAGCCAGGCGGGCAACCCACCCGGCCTGGAGGTCACGCAGGCCGAGCTGCTCACCGACATGAAGAAGGCCCTGGACGGCGCACTGGCCCAGGCAGCCACCGACCCGTTCGGCTCCGGCTTCCCCTGGGCCACCTGGGACACGACCTCCCACGGCGCGGGCCTTGCGGTCATGGCGAGCGAGTACGACGAGCTCTCGGGCACCAGCACCTACGCGGACTTCAGCACCAGATGGCTGGACAACATCCTGGGGGCCAACGCCTGGGGCTCGTCGTTCATCATCGGCGACGGCAGCACCTTCCCGCACTGCCCGCACCATCAGGTCGCCAATCTGGTGGGGTCCCTGGACGGCACGCCGCCCGTGCTGAAGGGCGCCGCGGTGGAGGGTCCCAACCGCACCGTCTACAGCGGGGCATGCGGAACTGCCCGCTCGATGACAGCGACCCGTTCGCGCAGTTCAACAGCAGAGCCAAGTTCAAGGACGACATCGAGTCGTTCTCCACCGTCGAACCCGCCGTCGACCTGACCGCAACCAGCCCGCTGGCGTTCGCCCGCCAGGCCGCGGGTCTGCGCTGAAGCAGGCCCGGAGGCGAAACGGCCTTCGGACGAAAGGTAGGCGTCGATGAGAAGGACCGCGCGGGCACGCGCACCGCAGGCTCGCCCTCGTTCGAGGACCCGGCGGTCGCTTGCCGCGATCGGGGCGCTGACCGTGATCCTGTCCAGTTGGGCGCTGAGCCCCGCCCCGGGGGCCGCGGCAACCGCCTCGACGGTCGTCACGATCGGGTTCGATGACGGAACCGCCGATCAGCTCGGCGCACTGCCGATCCTCCAGGCGCACGGGATGACGGCGACGTTCTTTGTGAACACCGCCTCCATCGGCGATGCCGAGCATCTGTTGTGGGCGGACCTGCACACCCTGTTCGACGCTGGCAACGAGATCGCCGGGCACACGGTGAATCACGTGAACCTGGCACCGCTGACCACGGCGGAGGCCCGCCAGGAAGTGTGCACCGACCGCAACAACCTGCTGGCACTGGGGTTCCCAGCGACGTCGTTCGCCTACCCGTTCGGATCCTTCGACAGCGGCACCGAGCAGGTCGTCAGCGACTGCGGCTACAACAGCGGCAGGGGCGTCTCGGGCATCTCGAAGAAGGGGCCCTTCGCCGAGACCATCCCGCCGCTCGACCCATACGCGACGCGCACGCCCCCCAACCCCAAGAAGTCGACCAAGCTCTCGACGCTCGAGCTGTACGTGCTCAACGCCGAAGCCAACGGCGGCGGCTGGGTGCAGTTCGTGTTCCACCGCCTCTGCGAGCAGTGCGGCCCCTATGCGATCACCCCGGCGAAGCTCACCGCGTTCCTGGACTTCCTGCAGGGCGAGGTCACCGGTGGCCGCGTGGTGGTGCAGACGACCGCGCAGGTGATCGGCGGCCTGGTGCAGCCGCCGGTGGCCGCATAGACGGCGCCGACGCGCAGAGCGACCCACCCAAAGGAGAGGGGGGCGGGTCGGCTACTGGGTGACGACCGGCCGCACGTTGACGGCCTGGGGGCCCTTCTGGCCCGGCGCGATGTCGAACTCGACGGTCTGCCCCTCGTCCAGCGAGCGGTCGCCGTCGCTCTGGATCGCGCTGACGTGCACGAACACGTCCTCGCCCGACTCGGGCCTGATGAAGCCGAAGCCCCGATGGACGCTGAACCACTTTACCGTTCCAACGGTCATGACGTTGTCCCCCCCCCTCAACGTGGAGGAGTCGGCGGCGCCTACATCAGTGATGCCGGCGGCAAGGGACAGGCTCGACCGCGGCTGCGAAGCCAAACGTGACCTGTGCTGCATCGAGCGTAGCACGACGCCGCAGGACACGTCGCACCCTCGGTTCGAGCACCGGGCCGGAGCCGCCCTCGTCGGCAGCGCGCGGCATGACGCACGTCCGGCGTGACGGTGCCGGACGCCGTCAGCGACGGCGTCGCCGTGTGGCCAATCGGCACCGGTGAAGCCGCCGGGGCAGCCGCCAGCTCATGTCCCGGCCGACCAGGGGCCCGGGAAGTGCGCTGAGCAGATCCTGTAGGCGAGGTCGGTGTCGTCGGCTCCGAGCCCTGCGTACCACAGGTGCAGGGACCCGTCATGGAACCTGACGGCGCACGGAGTGTGCACGCCGCGTGCTTCCGAGCCACCTTCGATCGCCCCCAGCGTCGTCCCGTGGCGGTCCCAGGAGAGGCCGTCGGCGGAGGTGGCCATGGCGATGGCGACCCGGCGGCCGTCGTCGCTCGCGTAGAACATGTAGAACCTCCTGGCGACCATGATCACGCAAGGATGCGAGGTCGCCAGCTCCCCTCCCACCGGCTCGAGGACCGCCCCGACGCGATCCCAGGAAGCGCCGGACTTGGAGACGGCCGCCAGGATCACCGCCCGCCGGCTGTCGCTCGAGCCGTCGTAGCCGGAGAAGAACAGCCACCAGCCGGCTTCGGTGTTCACCAGGCATGGATGGCTCGCTCCGAGGGCGTCCTGCGGGCCTCGCTGCATGATGGTTCCCTGCGCGGTCCAGGCATGCGCGTCGGCCGAGGTGGCCATGTGCAGCCGCGTCGCCTCGCCGTCAAAGCCGGCGTAGACCATCAGGTAGCCGCCGGGGGAATGCACCACGCATGGGGATTCAACGCCATACTGGTCGCTGTCACCCGCGAACCCCGCGTCGATCGCGACCCCGAGCCGTCCCCACGCCTCACCGGGTCGCTGGACCGCCGCCAGGATCCGCCCGGTAGTGCCGTCGTGGCCCGAGTACCACATCCGCAACGCGCCCCCGTCCTCCTCGAGGACCCAGGGACGCAACGTCCGCGCGCTATCCGGCTCGCCGGGCGGTCCCGGCGCGAACACCTCTCCCTCCCGGACCCACTCCACTGGACGGTACCTCCCTCTGCCGCGCGCTTGGCCGGACTTTCATCGGCGCTGCTCCGATCGCGCGGCGAAACGGGCTACGCCTGTCAGCGCCGGTGCATCGGCTGCGGAGGAACCTGGTCGCGGTGCGCGAAGCAGTAGTCGTCGGGGTTGTAGCGGGAGAGCCTGGTCCCACAACGCCAGACCGCGCAGATCCGGTTCTCACCGAACGAGCGAATCATCCGTTTGCCGTCGGGCCAGCCTCGGTTGTTGTAGCTTCTCGCCATGGTCACCGCTCTCACTCTCACGACGCCGTTTGAGCGTTGCCACTGCCACGACGACACACCCACACCCGTTGCATCCGGCGAGATCGGCTCGCAGGCAAGCGTCTACCTTCCCAGCTGCGTCGGTGTCGAGCCTGCGCAACAGGTCGAGGGAGCGCCTGGAATGCCGGTCACGGCGCAACACGACGCCGGGCCGTCGGCCTGACCGCCACTCCCGGTGGCCGCGTCCCACAAGACAGGCCACCACCAGGACAAGTCTACGCTCTGGCAGCGCTCCCCGGCATGCCCACATCCGGCGCGGCGAACGGGCCGGGTACCGGCGCAGCTTGTCCTCGACCGGTTTGACAGGTGGTGACCGGTTGACAGGTGGCCGGCTCAACAGGACTCCCTTCGGCTCACGGCCAGGGCCAACGTTGAGCTGTCTCACAGCGCCCTGACGCAGGGCAAACGGTCCCTGACCGCTTGCCCCGGTTTGGGCAGCCGGCGTCGCGGGAAAGGCAACGTTCGGAAGGCTCACGCGAGCAGAAACTGCGGGTGGACCCTGACCAGGCCACCCCCCAGGCCGCTGGAGGCATGATGGCCGCACTCTTCCTGGTGCTCGCGGTGGTCGCCGCCGTGGTTGTCGGCGACGCCGCCATCGCCAATACGAGCGCCGGCTCGGTGTCCGTCTTCAACCATGCGATCACTGGCTTCACCCAGGGCCAACTGCTGGTGTTCGCCGCCGGGCTCGGCCTGCTGGTTGCGCTGTTTGTAGGCCTCGCCCGGAGTTGGTCGAGTGGCCAGCGCGCCAAGCGCCGCGCGCGGCGGGCGGCAAGGCGCGACTTCCGCGACTTCGAGGGCAGGATCGCCGACCTTGAGCGCGAGAACAAGAACCTCCGCCGGGAGCTGGAGCGCCCGGGGCGTAGCGGCCAGCCGGTGGGGCTGCGCCAGGCGGTGACGACTCGGAAGCGGGCCAGCCAACCGGAGGTCAACGCGCACGCGTAGGTGCGCGGCAGCGCGCCTTCCAGCCAACCGGAGGTCAACGCGCACGCGTAGGTGCGCGGCAGCGCGCCTTCCCGACAGGACTTCTGAGCAGGTGCTTGCCTGCTCCCGCGTGCAAGGCGCCTGGGCGGCGGGAGGCATTGCGGTGAGCGGAGTGCTTGTCCTTCAGGCGACGCGCGACCGGTCGATGGTATGAGGTATGAACACCCTGCGTGACGACCGGAGGGCGGCTTGGCTGCGCCGGCTCGTCGGGCGGAGCCCGGTGGGGCAGGGTAAGGACCCATTCGACAGGCCTGTCGCCCCGAGCCGCCCAGCGCAACTGGCCGGACCGATGACCACGCATGGTGGCATTCGGGCGCGACGGTGGCTTGGCGCCTGGCTGCTGCTCCTCATTGCGCTGGGCGTGGCCGCGGCCACCGGCTACGGCATCACGCGCGTCCACGACTACGCGGCCGAGCGTGGCGAGCTCAAGGCCCTGCTCAGCGGGATTGAGACCGCCGCCCACCAGCAGAGCGCTGGAGTGGCAGGCGGTGGCCGAGGGCCGGCTGTCGCCCGAGCTTGCGCAGGAGCGGCGCGAGGTCGATGACGCGATGGCCGGCTTGCTGCCACAGCTGGTCCTTCGGGACCACGGCAGCGCCAAGATCCGAGCGGTCCGCGACGCGTTCGCCGTCTACGATGCCGCCGTCGACCAGCAGTTCGAGCTGTTGGCCGAGGGAAGCTCGCCGAGGCCAAGGAGGTGGACGAGCAGCGGGTCGATCCGGCCTTTGCTCGCTTGGCCGAGGCGCTCGCCGTGGCCAGCCGGCACTACGGCGCCGTTGCCCGCCAGGCGAACCGGCGGGCCGATCTTGGCACCCTGCTGCTGCTGGTGGTGGCGGCCACGGTCATCGCGGTGCTGTGTGGCGGTCCCAGCGGGCCAAGTCGCGGGCGGCCGAGCGGTTCGCCCACCAGGCGCGCCACGACCCGCTGACCGCGCTGCCCAACCGCACGCTGCTGGTCGAGCGGCTCCAGGGCGAGCTGGCCCGCGCGGCCCGGCGCAAGGAGCCGGTGTTCTTGCTGTGGCTGGACCTGGACTCGGGGTCCACGTCGCCGTCGACGACTTCGGCACCGGCTTCTCCGCGCTTGGCGCGCTCAAGCACTACCCGGTCGACTCGCTGAAGATCGACCGCTCGTTTGTTGACGGGCTGGGCCGCGACGCCCAGGACACCGCCATCGTCCACGCGGTGATCGCCTGTGCCAAGACGCTCGGGCTCAAGGTGACCGGCGAGGGCATCGAGACCGCCCAGCAGTTCGAGCAGCTGCGGGCGCTGGGCTGCGACCACGGGCAGGGCTACTACTTCGCCAAGCCGCTCCAGCACGGCAGCGTCCAACCCTTCCTTGCTGCCCACGAGCGGGAATCGGCAGAGCAGCACACCTCCCTCGGGGACTGGTGATCTGGAGTCACGCCCGAAGGTCTCGGCTGAGAAAGAACGGCAGCAACGCCCGTCCGGCCCGGAAGTCCCGCTGGACTCGCCCGAGCGCCGGATTGCTAGAGAGCCGGTCGGGTATCCAGATCGGGTTGATTGCGCCGTTGCTGCATACGGAACAACCGCAGGTCACGAGCCGGTCTGGTCACTCGCAAATCGGACAATCACTGATACCTGACCGGCTCTCTAGGCGGGCGGCGCTTGGCGGGTCGCTGTGGCCGATGCCCGGCCGCGGACTTGGTCGAGCCACTGGTTGAGGTCGTCGACGGGCATGGGCTTGCTGATGTAGTAGCCCTGGATCGCGTCGCAGCCCAGCGCGGCCAGTTCGTGCCAGGTGCGTTGGTCCTCGACGCCTTCGGCGACGACCCGCAGGCCGAGGTTGTGACCAAGGTCCACGGTGGAGTGGACGATGGTCGCGTCGCTGGGGTTGCTGCTCATCTGGGTGACGAAGGACCGGTCGACCTTGAGCTCGTGGACAGGCAGGGTCTTCAGGTAGGCCATCGAAGAGTAGCCGGTGCCGAAGTCGTCGATCGACAGCTGCACGCCCATGGCGTTGAGCCGGCCCAGAATCTCCAGGGCGTGGGCGGGGTCGGCCATGATGGTGCTCTCGGTGATCTCGACGACCAGCCGCGCGGCGGGGACTTCCCAAGTGGCTAGCAGGCTGGCGACCTGGTCGGGGAAGCCGGCGTCGAGCAGGCGGCGGGCGGAGACGTTGACCGCCACCGAGACCTCTGGATCGTAGCCGAGCGCAGCATCGACGCAGCAGCGCACGCCGAGACGCCCCTGCTGATCGTCGTGAGCGCCTACCACCACGGTCAGGCACTCCTTCACCCGATTACGAGCCGGATGGTTGCCGTCGAACTGGAAGGCATTGATTGGGTCTAGCCTGCTCACGTGGGGTGCCCCTTCGATCCAGAGGCGTCTCGACGGTTGCAGTCGGAACGACTGGAT
>WNFV01000838.1_pt1 | contig 41893 bp, 36 predicted proteins | sample 5400101 | NCBI WGS metagenome assembly WNFV01 (sample SAMN13153361, study PRJNA577476) | soil metagenome | isolation source: 115 cm soil or saprolite under grassland replicate 1 | place: USA:California | collected 2016-06-15 | reverse complement strand
GGCGCGGGCACCGGCTGGTCTACGGCGGCGGCAAGGTCGGCCTGATGGGGGAGCTGGCCCGCTCGGTCCACGAGCACGGCGGCAGGATCTTCGGGGCCATCCCCCGCACGCTGGTGGACCGGGAGCTCGCCTACGGGCCCGCCGACGAGCTGGTCGTCACCGACACCCTCCGCGACCACAACGACACGTTTTCGTCAACTACCGGTAGGACCACCGCTGCCAGCGCGTCAACCGGAAGCGCTCATGCTGCCGTCCTCGGACGCCAGCCGCCCGGCCGCGCTCCAACTCCGGGTCGTAACGTAGGCAGCCAACCGATCCAATAGCACGCTGGGCTGCTCCTCGATCAGCAGCATCTCGCGGTAGACGGGCTCCAGGAATCCTTCGGTGACCATCTCGTCGGCGAGTGTGCCCAGGCTGTCGAAGTATCCGTTGACGTTCAGCAGGCCGCAGGGCTTGCTGTGCAGGCCGAGCTTCGCCCAGCTCCAAACCTCGAACAGCTCCTCCATGGTGCCGATCCCACCGGGCAAGGTGATGAAAGCGTCCGCCAGCCCAGCCATGAGGGCCTTGCGTTGATGCAGATCCTTGACAACGTGCAGCTCGGTCAGGCCGGTATGGGCAACCTCGCGGTCGACTAGCTGCTGCGGGATCACACCGATGGCTCGTCCACCCGCGTCCAACACAGCATCTGCGAGCGCGCCCATAAGGCCGACGCTGCCGCCGCCATAGACCAAGCCGATCCCACGCCGGGCGAGCATCTCACCGACGACGCGGGCGGCATCAACGTGTGCGGGGGCGCGTCCGCTGGCCGCGCCACAGAAGACACAGATCATCGCCGCACAGGATATCGGTTGAGTTCCGGTTCGGGCGGTGGCGTGCGGTATGCCTGCGTGGCCTATCAGTCGAGTACACGCTCTTTGGCTACGAACCGAATGCTTCGTACGCCTGGTTTGCTTCCTCGAAGACCTCGATGCACGCGCGGACCCGGCCCATGTCCCGCTCTCGCAATGCGACCACCAGCGCCGTCGCAGCACGGATGCAGTGTCGTGCAGCCCGTCGCTCCTGCTGGAGACGATGCCCGGCGGCCGGTGGCTCGGCGGCCCGCGCACGGCGGACCTCCTCCGCCAGGGTGTAGGCCTCCCACGTCCCACCCTCCGCAGGGGAAGGCTGGGCATCGAGGATGACGGCGACTCGATCCAGCAGGGACCGCCACTCGGCCGCGCGCATGGCGGCCAAGTCTCGTTCCTGCTCGACGTCATCAAGGTGCTCGCATGCCTCGGCCGCCAGCTTGAGGACGAGCCTGACCCCTTCGTCGGTCAGACTGCTGAACAGCTCTGCCTGAGGGCTGGCGGCGAGCATTCGCAGCACCTCTGCGGTGTTGGCGTGAAGGCCGCTCATTACGCTCCGTTCTCATGGTGATCCGTGGGCTGGCGCCTCTTTGGCTCGGTCGTCACGCCGAGCAGCGAGGCGGCTCGCCGCCTTGGGTCGCTGAGGATCCAGGCGGCCGCCTGCGGGGAGCCGAACAGCCCGCAGCGGCGCCCGGTTCGATCGGGCACGCCGGGGATGGTGGCCGGCCGGCGTGGTTGGCTGCTCGGCAGCCACCGGTGCATTGGGCGCCTACTGCCGCCCGGCCGGGGTGGTGATGGCTTCCTGTTCGGCCGCCGCCACCACGACGGCGAGCGGCTGGCGGAGGTCGTCGGCCACCCGGTAGCGCTCCGGCAGCGGCGGCCGGTTGTAGCGCGACGGCGCAAGCTGCTGGCGGACCAGCGAGGACAGTCCCAGCAGCAGCAGCGAGCTGCATGCGGCGCCGGCGAGGAACTCCGGGAGCCGCCCGTCCATGCCGAGGAGCCCGAGCGCGGCCACAAGCCAGCCGACCAGCAGGACGCGGCCGGCGGTCCTCATGGCCGCCGCTCCGGGATCCCCAGTGCCGGGTGGTCGCGCCAGAACGACTCGTTGGGCGGTTGGCGTCGATGGGCGGCCAGCGTGCGCCGGATCGCGCACCACTCCCATACCAGCGCGAACGCCAACGCGCCGATGACCGCCAGTGCTGCTAGCACGCCCACGATGGTGGCGAAGATCACATCAAGGCTCATGCTCATCCTTCTCCAGTAGCGGCCAGCGGGCCTCCCGCCCTGCCAGCTCTGCGCGGACCCGCCGCCAGTTGGCGCTCTCGCCACCGGCCGCCGTCGTCGGCCCCAGCAGCCCAGCAGCTCCGCGCGGACGCCGGGTCGGCAAGCACACGGCGTGCCTGGCTGCTTTGCGGGACTCATGCGTCCTGGTTGTTCACCTGCCTCGTTCTCCATGGGCCGGGGAGGTCCGGCAGCAACTCCCGGACCTCCCCGGATGCCCTTGCGCTTCCCCTTCACGCGGACATCCGCGCTACTTGCCCCAAGGGCACCTACGACCCGACCGGCTACGCGCTGGCCACCGCGGCACCGGCCTCCGCCAGCACACCGCGGTCGCTGCGCACCTCCACCTCCGCGGTCCGCCAGGCCGGCGCCACCTTGTTCTTGGTGACCTTCACGCGGACGCGGCTGCCGACCACCTCGCCGCCGTCCTTGAGGTGCTCCAGCGGGCGCAGGTCCAGACGCACCGAGGCGTAGTACCCGAGCGCCCGGCCACCTGACGTGTAGACCGGCGTTCCGGGCATGCCGGCCCGCTGGCGGAGCTGGTTGGTCACCACCACCGCGGTGCCGGCTCTGGCGATCGGGCCGCAGAGCTTGCGGAGCGCCTGGCTGAGCAGGTTGGCCTGCACGCCAGCGTGGCGCTCGCCCATCTCCCCGTCCAGCTCGACCCGGGGGACCAGCGCGGCGATCGAGTCGACCACCAGCACGTCCACGCCCCCGGATCCGATCAGCAGATTCGCGACCTGGAGGGCCTGCTCGCCGTGCTCGGGCCGGCACAGCACCAGCCGCTCCAGATCGATGCCGACGGTGGCGGCCCAGGCGAGGTCCAGGGCGTGCTCGGTGTCGATGAAGCAGGCGGTCCCGCCGACCTGCTGGGCTTGGGCGATCACGCTCAAGGCCAGGGTGGTCTTGCCGGCACCGTCGGGCCCGTAGACCTCGGTGATGCGGCCTCGCGGCACGCCGCCCACGCCGATCGCCAGGTCCAGGGCCAGGCTACCAGTAGGGATAACCGCCGGGGGCGGCTGGTTGTCGGGGGTGAAGGCAACCCCGCTCCCAAAGCGGCGGTCGACCTCGCCCAAGGCGTCGCGGAGATCGTGGGCTGCCCCAGGTGGTGGGGCCAGCCGGACGGTTGCGGTGGGCATGAGGATGGACTCCTTGCGAACGGCGAGGCACGGTGGCCCCGCAGACGGCGGATGGTGCGGGTCGGGACGGCGGGTCGGTTGCTCTTGCCCTCACCCTCGGGTCTGCTGCCCTGGGAGCAGCCGTCCCGACCCCGGGCAGGTCAGGGCACCACCCCCTCCCTGCGGGTGCGCCCGGCTCGACGGCCAGGCGTGGCGTCGCGCAGGCCGGGCAGGGTCGGCTGGCGCGGGCCGAAGCCGGCGACCACGACCGTTCCCCGCGCCATGCACACCTGAGTGGTGTGGGCGGCGCAGTAGTCGCGGCGGCTGCCCGCCAGCAGATTCGGCAGCTCGAACGCGACCGTCGCGGCGGCAGGCTGCGAGCAGTCGCGCCAGGTGCAGCGGCGCACCGGCGCCTTGCCCGCGGTCACGACCCCCCACCCAGCCGCACGCCGCCGTCCGCGGCGGCCGGCCACGCCGACCCACCGGTCGCCCGCTCGCCGTCGCGCTGCTGCTCGCGCTCGGCCAGCACCTGCGCGGCCGCTACCCCACGGGCTAGGACCTCGCGGGCGCCGACGATCCAGGCACCCCTGGCGTGCTCGGTGTTGTCGATCACCTGCAGCTTGGCGTCCAGGTGGGCAAGCCGCCGCGCCGACCGCTCCCGCCGCCTGCGGCAGTCGGCCAGCTCGTCGCGCAGCTCCGCGGCCCGGCGGCGGCGCCACAGCCATACGATCAGCCCGTAGCGGCGCCGCTGGGCGCCAAGGTGGGCCTCGCTACGAACCAGGTGGGCGTGGCTGCGCAGCTCGGCGCGCTGCTCCTCCTCCACCCGCCAGCGCAAGTGCGCCGGCGACGGCGGGCAGTCATCCACCAGGCTACAGGCGGCCTCCCGCCACACCCCAAGGGCGTGGTCGTCCAGCTGGCGGGCCAGCTCCAGCAGCTCGCTGCCCGGGTGGATGCGGGTCGCCAGCTCGTGCAGGAACTGGTCGCCGCGTTCCAGGTGCGCCAGGTACTCGGCCTGGGTGTCCAGCTCGACGTCCTCGATGGCGACACCGTCGCGGGCATGTAGCTCGGCGAGCATGGCGCGCACTTCGGCCAGGTGGCGGGCCTGCTCGTGCAGCAGTAGCGCCTCCAGCTCGCGGGCGGCCCCATGAAGCAGGGGAGTGTTGCTGACGTCGACCCGCACGGCTGGGTGGCCGTCCGGGTAGGATCGGTGATGGTCGACGATGCTTGTTCCCCAACGCATCGTTGGCCTCCTTGCTGCGGCAGGGGCTGGCCGGCGGGGACTGGGGCTCGTGGGCTCAACACGGCGGTTCCCACCCCGCCGGTCAGGCTTCCTGGTGCAGTGACGGCCTGGGACCGGGTTGGTCAGTCGATTGCTCGGGTTCCAATCACCTCCCGTGGTGGGCGCCCGACGTAGCCGCCGTCGTGCGCTCTCACGGCTCTACGGAGGTACCGATTCGGGTGATGTCTTGAGGGTCGCCAGCGAACCATCTAGGGTGTTGAATCACTAGATGACCGAGCCCGACTCGCCACGACAAAGCCGACGCAACACGACACGCCACGACATGGCACCAGCGCATCAGAGGCAGGCGGAATGGCCGAGGAAATAGCGGACGCCAAGCGGGCATGGAGCCAAGCCATCTGGCGCCTTCGAAAATTCCGCCGCTGGTCGCAGGACCGCCTCGCGCTCGAGATCCTAACCAAGAACGCGAAGATCAACTATGGTATGCCGGAGAAGCGCGAGCACGTCACGCGGACGATCCAGCATTGGGAAGCGGGTGATACGCTCCCAAGCGACGAGTATTGCGTCTTGCTCATCCTGGTCTTCGCGCTCGGCGAGGAGCTGAGCCTCGGTAGGCCTGCGCCAGGGTCCGACCTTGATCGGCTCATGGCCGCATTCGAGGAGATGGGATACGACGTGGACCGCCGCCGGTTCCTGCTCAGCGCCGCAGCGCTCGCCGTGGTGGGGCGCGACACGTTCGCGACCTGGAACATGCAGGAGGCAGACCGGCTGGACTACGTCCTGCGGCACCCGCGCGGCGTGGACAGCGCGGTCGTTGCCCAGCTGCGGAACCGGGTGGATGACCTGGACGCCCGGTATGACCAGACCCCGTCGACTTCGCTGCTCCCTGGGGCCGGGCAGCTCCTCAGCCAGGTCACGTTCTTGCGGGAGCACGCCGCGGCCGACGGTGTCCGCCGCGAGCTGTGTGCGGTCGAGGCGCAGTCGGCCACACTGATGGGCCAGCTGGTGTGGGATGCATCACAACGGCGCGACCACCTGACCGCCAACGCCTACTACGACCAGGCGGTCTCCGCCGCAGGTCAGGCTGGAGTGCCGACGGCGGAGGCACACGCCCTGCTTCGCAAGAGCTTTGTCGCGCTGTACGGCGAGCACGACCCGCGGCGGGGACTGTTGCTGGCTGAGCAGGCCGCGGGGCTCACCAGCAGTGGCGCAAGCCGGGCCCTTGCGGGGCTGGCGCTGCTGCACGTCGGGGAGGCGTTCGCGATGCTCGGTCAGCGTCGAAGCTGCGAGGAGGCCCTCGATCGTGCCGAAGCCCAGCTCGCCCGCGTGCGGCCGAGCGACCCGGCCTACGTCCTGTTCAGCCCCGACCAGCTCGGGCGGCTGAAGGGCTCCTGCTACCTGTTCCTCGGCGACCCCAAGACGGCGCAGCCGATCCTGGAGCACACAGCGCGTTCCCTGCACGGCAGGCAGAAGTCACGTGCCATCGTCCTAGGGAACCTGGCCCTGTCCCACATCCGGCAACGCAACCTGGATGAGGCAGCGGCAACCCTGCACCAGGCGATCGACCTGGTGGAGCTGACTCGGGGCGGTGGCGCGCTGAACGTCCTGTTCACGGCCGGCCGCGAGTTTCGCCCCTGGCAGCAGGAACCCATCGTGCAAGTCGTACAGGACCGGCTGCTCGCCCTGGTCGCGGCGGCGTAGCAGCTGTCCGACGAGGTGCTTGTGACCGTTGGCTGACGGTAGGAGGAAGAAGGAGCGCTGAGCGTGCAGTCCAGGCGAGTCGTGGCGGAGGCCGAGCGGGCAAAGCAGGAGATCCGGGAGCGGATCTGGAGACTGCTCGAGCGTGAGGGGGCAGTGCTGCCCCCCGGCGCCCAGGGTCGCATCCCGAACTTCGTCGGCGCCCAAGCTGCCGGCGACCGGCTCTGTGAGCTGCCAGCCTGGCGCACCGCGAAGACCGTCAAGTCCAATCCCGACAAGGCGCAGCTTCCCGTCAGAGCAAGGGCGCTGGTGGAGGGCAAGCTGCTCTACATGGCGGTGCCCCGGCTCGCCGACCAGCGACCGTTCTTCCTCCTTGATCCCTCGTCGCTGCGCGTCCCGCCACAGGACGCTGCCTCTAGTCGCGGGGCGGCCACCGCTGGCCGGAAGGTCGCCGTCGGCGAACTGCGGCCGGTAGACCTGGTGATCTGCGGCACCGTGGCGGTCAACCGGCAGGGCGTGCGGATTGGCAAGGGCGGGGGCTTCTCCGACCTGGAGGTCGCGCTTCTACAGGAGGCAAGGCTGCTTGGCCCAAGGACTCTGCTTGTGACCACGGTGCACTCGCTGCAAGTGGTGGACGAGCCGCTGCCCGAGACCGAGCACGACTTCCGCGTCGACCTGATCGTCACACCTGACGAGGTGATCTGGTGCCAGTCACGGCCGCGGCCACCGGGAATCCTCTGGGAGCACCTGGACGAGGACAAGATCGCGGAGGTTCCCGTCCTAGCGGCGCATCGGTCCCGGCGGGTCGGGCACCTACCCGCCGACGCCCCTCAGCCATGGTCGTAAGCGCTCCTTGTTGGACGCTACGGAAGTCAGGGTGGGAGCCATAGCGCAACCCACGTGTTAGCGATGGTCCTGGCCGGTGGCGAGGGCAAGCGGCCGGCCCCGCTGACCGCCGACCGCGCCAAGCCGGCAGTGCCATTCAGCGGCGACTACCGGCTGGTCGACTTCGTGCTCTCCAATTTGGTCAACGGCGGCGACCTCAAGATCTGGGGTCGATCCCTGGCCTGCTTGGCGACAGTGATTCCGCTGCTTGACATCAATAGGAGCGTCCGGAATACCCGGGGTCGGCTCACAGGTCGATGGCCAGCCCATCCCTCAGGTCGCGCTGCTGGGTCAGCTCGCCCACCCCTGCTCGTGCCGGTTCGTGCCAGTCGCGTGGCGCCACGACCAGGTCTTCCGCGTCTTCGGTCAGCGACTGCCTGGTCGGCTCCCCGACCTCCTCCTGGGGGGCCAGGTGTGTGGCGGCGGCGTGCTTCTTGCCGTCCTGGGCCCACCGTTGGGCGAGCGCCTGGACCGGGTCACAGTCGCGGTAGGGGCCGGTCTGCTGGCTGGCGGTATCAAGGTAGACGTGCAGCTCCTCCACACAGCGGGTGACCATCGAGTACGCCGACTGCCGGGAGGCTTGCCAGCCCGCTGCCAGCACCAGTACCACCGGGGCCTGGCCGCCCTGCAGCTTCAGCGCGTGACCGGCGTAGCCCAGCCGCAACGGCTGCGCCTCCAACGCGGCGGGCCGGAGGGCGACCGTGCGGCCGTCGTCGCAGCCGACCGTCACCAGGCCGGCGTCGACGTCGACGGCAAGGACCTTGCCGCCGGTGCCGTTGGCGACATACCTCCATTCGATCCCGCGGTCGATGTAGGGGCGGACGAAGCGGACCCGGTCCCCGGCATGGACCTGCTCACAGCGGCCAGTAGCCCGGTCGACGACCGTGACCGCAGGACCTGTGAGTTCCCCGGCGGCGTGGCGCTTGGCCTGGCACAGCGCGTTGAGGACATCGATGGTGGCGTTGTCGGTGTCGGTGACGATCGCCACCCCCTCGAGGCCGCGGCTGCGCCGCTGCCGCTCCCAGGCATGCACGATCTCCTTGACCGCCACCGACCGGTCTGGGGAGAGGTGCAGCCGCCCGCGGACCTGCAGGTCGGCGAGCGCCTGGTGGGCTTGGCCGTCGCGGATCGCCTGGCAGACCGCCCGGTCGGCGGGATCGAGTTGCCGGACGACGCGGGTGAGTTCGGCGTGGCCGCCGAGCACCTGGTCGACCAGGTGGTGCCAGCCGCCGGCGGCGACCGGCTGAGCCTGCTCGGGATCCCCAAGGGTGCGAATCGCAGCGGGGCCGGTCGCCGCCAGCAGGGTGGCCATGCGGTGGGTGTCCATCATGGCGGCCTCCTCGACCAGCACCACCCAGTCGGCCCGCGGTTGCAGGTGCCCGGTGGTGACGGCGCGGGTGAACGCTTCCACGGTGTAGCCGCGGTCCAGGTCGAGCTCTGTGGCCGTGCGGCGGGCGGTCTCGGCTGCGGTGGCGACCAGGACCACAGGCTGCCCGTTGGCGCGGTAGGCACACACGAGCGTGCGGAGCAGGGTGGTCTTGCCGGTGCCGGCGTGGCCCACCAGCGACGCCCACCCGATCGGCGCGGCCAAGTGCCGCAGGGCCGCGTCCTGCTCCTCCGACAGCCGCACGCCGGCCAGCCCGCTGAGCCGGACCGCTCCAGCCAGCATCGCGGCGCTCGGGGCGAGACAGGGGGTGTGCGCCTTCACCCTGGCGACCTGGACGATCTCCCGTTCCTGGGCCAGCAGCACCGCGGTGGTGTACCTCGGCCCTTCAGCCGTGGCGACCGGTACCAGATCCGGCCCGGTGAGGAACCGCTCCAGGAACCTGCTGGCCTCCTCGGCGGTGAGCAGCGCGGTGGCGGCCTGGTAGGTGGCCTTGGTCACGGCCGCGACGTCGAAGACGGCGTCTTGGTAGGTGAGCCCGTCGGGCGCCAGCAGCCTCGCCCGGGCGACCGCCTCCCGCTGCGCCAGCGGCGCGCGAGCTTCGAAGTGCCGCTGCCGGCGTGGGGTGGGGAGCGGCAGGCCGTGGCGGTGGAGGACCGCCCGGTAGGCGGGCCAGTGCGGCGCCTGGCAGGCGTGGGTCTTGGGGGCGCGATCGCGGGCGGCGAGCCGGCAGCGCTCTCGCAGGGTTGGCGGGCGGCCCCGCCTGGCTTGAAACTGCGCGGCCTGCTGGTCGAGGTGGCGGTGGCGGCTGGAGAACAACCGGATGAGCTGGTCGTCGATGCCTTGGAGTTCCCAGGTGCGGCCCGTGCGGGTCTGCTGCCACGCGAGCCGGTAGCCGAGCCGCTGCACCTCGGCGGCGAGCTGGCAGGCGTAGATCGCCTCGGCGGTGGTGGCGAACTGGTACAGCGGCCGGGAGTCGACCGCCAGCCACCGGCCCTGGCAGAAGGCCAGGTTGAACACGAACGCGTGGCTGTGCAGCTGCGGGTCGGGTGGCCGACCTGGCTCGGTGGCGACCTCGCTGGTCGGGCGGCTGGTGTAGTGGGTGAACACCGCCACCCCAAGCTCCCCGGCGGTGTGGACCTGCTCGCCGTTGACCGTCGGTCGGCAGGCTGCCACCCGTCGCTCCAGCTCCTCCAGGGTCACCCGCACCGCCGCCAGGTGTGCCCGCTCCAAGTCCGCCCGATCCCTGCTCGAGAGGAACGGCAGCAGCGCCGATACCGACTTGGGCGGGCTGAGGTTGCAGTCGATCCCTGGGACGTGGAACCCGCCCGCGGCGACCCGCTGGCCAGTGACCGGGTCGACCTTGGTGACGTGGGAAGTCTTGACCAGCCGCTGGCCGGTGACGGGATGGCAGCCGGCGGCCAGCCGCTGGAACCTTTCCCGGCTGAGTCGCTCTCTACCGAGCCGTGCCCACAGCCGGCCGTGTAGCTCGGCGGTGGCCTCGGTGGGGGTGCCGTCCGGGTCGAGGTAGTAGTCGGCCTGCTCGCGGCCGCCCTGAAGGTAGCCCCACAGGTCGCCGCCGATCCTGGCGATCTGCTTGGCGTGGAACTTCCTCGGCGTGAACACTCCCGGACCACCCCGCCGGCTCGCCCGCACCCTGCTCGACCGGACCAGCCAACCCGAAGCCACTCACCGGGAGCCTCACAGGAGCCGACCGGCCGAGCGCCGCACCCGGCGCACGAGCCGTCACCCAAGTCCTGCCCCGCCGACCCCGTTGAAGGCAGACACGTCACGCTGTCCGGCTGCGCCGGGACAGCCCGGGGTGGGGAACGGCCTCGCCTGCGGCGCCGCGGCCGGGCCCCTGCACCCGGCCGCGGACCGGCCGTTGTCGCGGCCGCCCGGCCAGATCCCACGGCGCTCGGCGGCCGCGTCAAGGGCGCTACGCGGTCCTTCGGACCGGCCTGCGGCCGCCCTTGACCCGCCGCCGGCGCCGTGGGCCGCAACCACCGGCCGCCCGGGCGGGCGACGGCATGCCGCCCGGCCGCGACCCGACCGATTCCGCTGGAATCAAGCGGGACGGGCCTCCGCGCTGCCCGCGACGGGCCGACCGCTGAAGCGAGCGCCACCCGGGCCGGGTGATTCCGACGGAATCACCCGCGCGAGCCGCAAGCCTCCGGTCCGTCGGTCGCCTTCCCAGGGGCTCAGGTTGCACGACGAATGTCTGAGCGGCCTGCTGTGGCTTACAGGCTGATGTGATTCCCGCTCGCTCTTGCTGATCTCGGGAGTTGATCCCGGCCGACCGCGGTCGGCCGATTTTCAGAGGCCGCGTTCAGGATCATCGGCCCCGTGGCGCGGGCGCATCATCCCGCGCTTGCTGGCGGAGTTCCTCCGCGACCGGTGGCTTGCCTTCTGGTACCGGGTCGTCTAGCAGTGCCCAGTTCTCCCGGGCGCCGAGCCGATTGAGCAGACGCTGGCTGATCTTGGGCGACCAGGTGTTGAGCTCGTCTTGGGGCTTGCCGTGTGTGCGCTGGTACTCCCAGTGGCGCTCCATGGCCAGCTCCACGACCGGCGTGTAGCCGGCGAGCCAAACCGGCCACGGTTTGGTAGTAGTGGCGTCGACGAAGGCGAACACCTGCGCCGGGTGTTTCTTGAAGGCTCGACCGATCGCGAAGTCCCTGCGTGAGCTGGTCACGGTCGAGATCGACTTGACCGACACCGTCACCGTGCGACCGGTCGTCTGGTGGGTGGCGAGGATGTCCCAGCCGGGCTGGACATGGCCGACCTCATTGGCGTTGGCTGCCTCCCAGATCGGCAGCGCGTTGATGCGGGCGATGACGAGGTCCTCGGCCTGCTTCCAGCGCTTATCGGCAGGACCGAGCCGGAGGCGGGGTGGCGGTCGCTTCTCCCGGTGATCCCGGTAGGCGAGGACGTCGTCGAGGAGCCAGATCTTGCCAATCTGTAGTTCGGCGTAGGGTGCCGGGAAGCCGGCCTGCCCTTCGAGCTGGCTCACACGCTGGGGAGTGAGCCCGAGGACTTCTGCGATCCTCGCCTTGTCGGCGAGTTCGCCTGGGCCACGGTCTCCGGTCTGGAGGGTGTGAGTGGACATGAGTGTTGCCCTCCTTGCCGCTTGGAGCGGCCTGAGCGTTGACGACCAGACACAGACTGCCGGGACCGTGGTGCCTGCCCGGCCGGACATCTACGATACCATCGGGTTATCATGAACACAAGGCTGTTACTCTAAACTGATAACGCAATTTCACAAGTGTAATCTGGAGGATTCGCCGCTGGCAAGGGTTGGCCTGCCCTCCTTGGCTTTCTTCTTCTGGCAAGGTTTGCCAGGCGAGGAGCGTCGAAGCTGACCCGAGCTGCGCTCACAGCTCCGGTAGCGACGTGCCACGTGTGCTCACAGATGCAGGCGAAGGGGTTGCAGCCGGCCTGATCGATAGTCTGCGAGCGCCCGGCGACCTGTTTCATCGCTGACGGCGATCGACGGCCCTCACGGAGCCACTCGCGACACGCCTACAGAACGTTCGATACCGGTCGACGCCTCTCACGGATCGATCACCCCATCCAAGTCGACTAGCGGTGACCGGTTCGGGCTGTCGGCCTGGTGAGCCTGTCGGTGAGCGGCAGGCGCCAAGCTGCAGAGAGCCACGTCTGCCTCTGCGCCGAGGAGGTTTCGTCGTTGAGCATCCCCTTCCCCTCGACGTCGTGCCCGAAGCCGAACCGGAGGTTCTGCACGAGGACGAGGTGGTGGTCGGCCGCTTTCAGCTCGGCCTGCCACGCAATGACCGCCCGCGTGTGGCTGTGCCAGCGGTAGTTTCCTTGGCTCTGTGTGCTGAAGTCAGTATGAGCAGGGCAGATTGGTCCTTGCGGCCCACCCAAGTCGCTCACGCGATCATGTACCCGCGAGGCCCCAGGGCTCCGCTGGTGACGGCTCCCACCGGGCGCCGAGGAGCCACGCGCCCGTCGCGCCCGGTCCGGCACGTCGTCAACCGGGCCTGGTCGGGGACGACGGCTCCGTCGCGCCGTGCTCGCCCACCCGGCTTGGCCGGCGCCGCCATGATCACGGAGACTCGGCGGGCTGGCCAACCACTTCCACAAATGTCGCCCTGAGGTCAGCGCAGAACGTGGCCCAACGGGACGAGCGTGCCCCGCCCGGTGGCGCGGCCGGCCGACTTGGAGCAGGATCTCGACCGCACCCTCTCCGCCCTGGTGGCGGTTGGAGCCAGATACCCGTCTCAAGCTCATTGGAGGACTTCACATCCCGCGACCTGCCGCACGGCCTCCGCAGTTACGTCAAGAGTCGTGTCACAGCCACTCCCTATCGTGAACATATGTTCGATAAGCGGTGTGAACTCTCACCCGGCGCAGCTGCGCTGGCTAGATGCTGCTTGCCCTTCGACATCGAGGGTCTGCTGGTGTTCTCAGTATCGTGGGCAGGCACACGGTTCCATGCGATCGTCGTCGTGGACGACGAAGAGATCCAACGGCGCGAAGAGGCCGGCCTCGGGGCGGTCACGGACTACTTGACCCTGAAGTCGGTCTCGACCCTCCCTGTCGGCGCTGAGGTCCCCTGGGCGAGGGTGGATCCGGTAGTTGCTGCGTTCCTTGACTGTGTACCGGCTGGGATTGTCTCTGTCAGCACGAGCGGTGTGAGGTCATTGCTGCGTCCGCCGCTGCACCTCGTCGCGCTGGTCAAGGTGGCATCCGATTGGCGCTGCATCGGCAGCATCGCCCCCCTTGCACAGGATGCGCCGACGGTCCTCCTCGTGCGACACCGGCCGCGGGAACTTGACCGAGCGATCAACTGCGCCCAAAGCAGTGGGGTAGGCCTCGGCTACCTGTCGGGCCGTGACCTCGTCAATGTGCTCGGACCCACTTCAACCCCGATACTCGGCGTGCGGAGAACACGCCTAGTGGAGGTCGTCTTCCAGAGGTGGCGAAATCAGACGGCAGGTATGCCGGCCAATCTCAGCCAGGCCTTCAGCTGCTTCGACGGAGGCTGAAGGAGGCCGCGGCGGTCTTCGAGGTCATCGAGGCGCGCGTACGCTTGTCGGCAAAGTTCCAGCCACCGTTCGGGACGACGTGCGGGTTCCGAGTTCGCGAGCTGAAGAGCGATCGTGGACCAACATGCGACCGAGTGTGCGTCCGCTTCCGGCTTGAGGCGTTCGTCCTGGAAGCGCACGAGGCTGGCACCATCGCAGACCGTGCACGTGCAGGAGTCGAATAGCGGGTCACCCTCGTAGTACGGCAGCCGCGACCCTCTCCACCAGGCCATGAGGAAGGGGAGGAACAGCCGCGGCGTCGGGTCGCTGAGATCCGCCCAGCTGGCTTTGTCGGAAGGGATGAAGTGCCGCGTTGAGGTGCCAATCCCAATTGAGCCGCCCGAGGCGCCGAACGCATACGCGCCGAGCGCACCGTGATCGCAGCGAAGGACCGCGACCCGACCCACCGACTGAACGATCTCCACCAGCCCCTCCACGGCGCGGGTGTTGTCGAGCGGATCCTGCTCCTTGCCCAGCATCAGCCCGATGGGACCGCCAACCGACTGCAGCGCCGCAAGCAACTGGGATCGCGGCTTCGCGGAGGTAAGCCACAGGTAGGGAAAGGCGAAGATCGCCATGGAGGGCTTGGTAGGCGCTTGCTCCCTTGCCAGACGCAAGAACGAGCGTGCCTCCCTCACTGCTTCGCGCAGGACCTGCTCGCTTGTAGGGCTGGGACGCGGCACCCAACGCACACGGGATGCCACGATGGCGGAGCCGGTCTGATCGAGCAGCCATGCATCATCGGGCGTCAAGAGCGTCGGCTGGCCGTGATCCTCTCGGGCATCGTGCTGCAGCAGCACGGGTAAGTCCGAACGCGCGAGCTCTCGTGCTCGTGGGCTGGACAAGGGGGCTTGGAGGGCGACGCCGCCTGCCAGGCGAGCGAGTCGTTCGACGTACTCGGGTGGCCTGGCGCCCACGTGCAGCCAGACGCGGTCTTGGAGGGGGCCGAGCGTCATGCCGTCCCGCCACCTGCTGAGGTCCCAAGGACGGGGGTGGTCTCGAGGGCGCGAGCAAGCAGGTCGGCATCAAGTGGTTCGAGCACCGACCAGTCGAGCCGCTCGAGGAGTGCGTCGCGGGCGATCTGCCAGGGGTCACTATCGTGCTCTTGGAGGTTCATCGCGGCTCCCCACCAGTCATGGCCTTGCTCAGCCAGCCGATGGGCGACGTTGAAGGCGAGCGCGCCCGTATCGACGTTGTGGTGACGAGCCACGAAGCGGGTCGCGCGCTGCATCAAGGCGAGGTCTCCCCCGCTCTTGTCGAACACGAGCTGGAACAGCTCCTCGCTCCTGTCTCCGAAGATCGCGGCGGTTGCGAATTCGTTCGCGCGTCGCTCGCGGGCTTCGGTGACCTCGTCGTCGTGTCCGGGAGCGTCCTCGAGCAGGGCAGGCTCATTGCCGCGCTCGTCGATGTGGCCGGTTTCGTGTAGCAGGTAGAAGAGCCAGCGCGACTCTTCTCGTTGCACCGCGTTGATCACCACGATGTCGCGCGCGTCGTGACGCCAGTAGGCGGCCCGGAAGCCGCCGGGCTCACGCAGCGGGAGGACGGCGACGCCAGCCGCCCACAGCGTGTCCAGGGCTGTGGCGAACGAGACCCGACCGGCTTGCCCACCCATACGGGCGTGGAGCTCTACCGAGTTTGAGGGCAGGTCGACGGTGGCCGGCGGGGTCGCACGGACCAGAAGACGAGTCAGGTAGTGGGCGTAGCCGGCGAGTGCGGCCGAACGCGCCTCGCTTGCGTTCTCGGGCTTCTTGAAGGCCACTGGCGCGAGGGCACGGGAGACTTGGGTCACGCGTCCGGCGAGGATGTCTTCCGGCTGCCAGCCGTACACATGCGCGAGTCGGCTCACTAGGCTCACAACCGACTCCGGCCCGTCGTCTTCGGCCGGCCCGAACCGCTTCTCCACGAACTCCCGCGTCAAGCCCACACGTCCGAGCCGCCGAAGCACCGTGGCCGCGTCGTATCTCAGGGCCTCCCGCTCGATCGAGGAGCTGAGTCGAAGGTCCAAAGCGCCCGCGACTTCGATAAGCCGCGACAGGCTTGCTGACTCGTAGTCGGTGACCTCATACCGCTGGATCTGCTGTTCCTTCAGTCCGAGTCTCTCGGCCAGCTCAGCCTGGGTCAGACCAGCGGCGATGCGGGCGCGGACAAGGAGCCGGGGAAGGTCTTCCAGGGACTCCGCCATCCCGATCTCACCACGCCCTTCCCTCAGAGCCTTGTAGTCCTCAACTTCAGCCTGCAGGCGGCGGATCTCGGCGCGCACCGCCTTCAACTCCAGCCCCGTCCGCGCACGATCCACGGACTCGTTCGCCAGGCGGTCCAGCAGCGCATCCTGGAGCCGCTGGAGTCGCTCCACGCGCCCGCGGATGATCCCGTACTGGCGGTCGTTCTTGATCACTCCAAGCCCTCCAGCCGCAGTTCCACGATCCCCCGTGCCTGGCCGGTCACCGGGTCCTCCTGGAAGAAGTCCAGGAACGGCATGCCCGAGCCTTCCTCGATGACGTTCGGCAAGATGTCACCGCCGTACTTCCTCTTCTGCGCGTCGCGGGGCGGATCCAGGTCTTGAAGCACCTGGTCGAGCTCGCCGAGGTTCACACCGTCCAGATCCCACACAAGGTCGAAGTCCCCCGGATTCCGCTTGTCGGTCACGAAGCTGCCGTCCAGCCACGCCCGCGCGCACCCCGCGCGCGCGAGCTCCTTGAGCAAGGTCGCCAGCCCTGTGAGCAGGGTCTGCCGCCGATCGTTCCAACCGAACCGCTCCTCCATCTCTTGCCACGAGGCTTGATGGATGCCCGGCGGCAACACACCGCCATCGAACTCTGGGAGCATGACACAACTATATCGTTGTCTTGTTCGGATGCAAGTCCAAGGTGCCACCTCGAGGCGTGGCGACGCGGCCTCGGCGGGAGCTGTCGCACCAGCCTGTACCCGGCTAGGCCTATTGCTGGTAGTCGCCGCAATCGAACTCGATGGACCCGTCGCCACGCCGTCGTCGTTGGCGAACGCGAACACCCAGTCGCCCAAGCGTGATCCCTTGGTAGGAGCAGGAGGCAGGTTGAACTAGAAGGCGGCCTGCATGGCGCTATCGTCCCGCCAGCGGCGCTCGGTCGGATACGAACGGCCGATTACTGTGCATTTTTGTCACTAATATTCCTTCTGCGACACTTAGCATGATACGGCTCATCCTCGTCGAGTCTGGAGGGTGATGATGTCGGCGCCCGAGTACCAACGCGCGCAGCGCGAATGGGAGCGTGAGAGCAGCAGCGCCGCCCATCGTGAGGCCCAAGAGGCTGCGCCTGAGGCCCGTAACCAGCATCTGGCCAAGCAGTGGTGGCCAAGACGATCCGGCGGCGGACCTGCTTCACCTGCCGGGCCGGCTGACCCAGTCCGCCCGCCGGTGGCGGCTGCACCTACCCCACCGGCTGGCCATGGGCACTGGTTCGAGATGGCACTGGCCCGGCTGCGTTGCATCGCGCCGTCCGCCTGACAGTTGATCCACTACAGCCCGACAACTACCCTTGCGTCCCGCCGGCCGCTTTGCCGGGCGGCAGCCTGCCCGCACGCGCCACCAGGAAGCTCGAGCAGCGCGTCCCAGCCGTTCCAGGCGCGCCGCGAGCCGGCTCCCGGCTGCCTCCGGCCGCTCTCAGCCACCCGAACCGGTCGAACTCCACCGCACCCTTCCATCAAATCCCGCGTCGGTGGATCCAGGTTGAGCTTGTCGGTTTCTGCGCAGATCAGCGATTTGACGCTCACATAGGATGCGGAACATGCTGGCTGGCTTTCTTTGAATGCGTGTGGTCAGCAGAAGTTCTCCCGCCCGGGCTATACCACCTGAGCGTGAACTGAATCGGAGGAGATCAAGATGGGGGGCGGCGACGAGGCCGAGTTGAAGCGCCTGGCCCAGGGAGTCGTACTCGCCCAGGGTAACGCGTTCATCAAGGAACTGCTCCGAGAGAAGGGTCTTCGGATCGGGACAACAAAGGCTGACTTCCTAGCGAATCTGAACGCCGCCATCGATTCAGACCAACTCTCCCTTCAGGACCTCGAAGACTGGCTACAACGCGTGGAAGGGTGGGGTCACGAGTACGTCTACCTGTACAAAATCCCTGCCGCCATCGCTGACGATCCGATTTGGTCCGACCCGAGTGCGGTCCGCAGGCAAGTTGCTACTGCGGGCCTTGAGCAAGTCTGGGAGGCCAGCTCTTCGTATCAGTTCCCCGAAACATTGACGCTTACAGGCGTGTACTTCCGCCCGGGTTGGCTCCGATACGTGTGGCATCAAGGCATGACCTCCTGGTATCGCGATACAAGTAAGGACTATACGCAAGTCATTGACGATGATCTTTACGAGTTCCGTGCGCACCGTCAAAAGAGCGAGCGTACGGTCATGCGGTTTGAGCTTCGGTTACCCCGCCGGATTGGTGCTGTCTTTGTCCAGATCCCAACGACGTCCGACGAGCATCAAGAGGCGTTGAACCAGATGTGGCAGGCGCTATCACCGCTCGTCGATCAGTCAACTCTTGTCGCCTTCAACGTCTCCGATGCCATCAAGCAGCTCGACCAGCTGCAGTTGCGCAGCGCAAACAGCGGACTCAGAACCCAACAGGCGCGGATGAGCGGGCAGGGCGCCTACGTGGAGTTCGGCAGCACCTCGGCTGATCGAGGTTACCGCGAGGTCGAGCCGATTCGGGAGGTTCGGCTCGCCCTCCAGCAGGAGACAGTCAGCGGCAACACGGCCACGATGATCTTCACTGCCCCAGCAGACAAGGGCCCCGGGAGGGGCGTGCGGGTGCAACTCTACGGTGACACCCGTCGGATCTGGCTTCGGGCGCAGATGACCGAGGAACAGGTCTGGGACCTGCTAGACCGAATCAAGGACTGCGGCTGATGCGCACTCCTGATGAAGAGACTTGGGGGCGTCTTCGCGTCGACTTCCCCCACGAGTGCATCGAGTGGATTCGTGAGAAACTCAAGCGTCCTGGGCTTGTCGAAATCACGGCGCAGGAGCTTGCGGGCAACTGCTCATGTAACCTCTCACAGGCGAAGGAGCTTCTCGACCGCGTCGTGTCGCTCGATGCGATGGCGGTCGAGGCTCGATACCAGTGCGGCTGCTGTGGCGCGCAACTGACCGACGACGAGGCTGTCCAGGCAGTCTGTGCGTATTGCGATCAGGCGTACACGGATTGCGGCGATGGAGTTGCTGTCACCACCGCATACGTCCGCGAAGCCGAGGCTGGACGGAGCGTCCCTTGGGTGCTGGTCGTGCATGGCATGAACACGCGGGGTTCGTGGCAGGAGGACTTGAGCTGGCTTGTCGCGACTACCTACGGGCGTTCGGTGCCCGTGTTCATCTACAAATACGGCATCGTGAGACCCGGGGTCTTGTTTCGCCGGCGCCAGCGTGCCCTCGCGCGGAAGCTCTTCGTAAGACTCCAGCATCTCGCCGGTAAGCACGGGAATCGGCTGGGTGCCCGTCCAGACATCATCGCCCACAGCTTTGGAACATGGCTTGTTGGTCATGCGCTTCAGAACAACCGCGACCTTCGGGTAGGACGAGTAATCCTGACCGGCTCTATACTTCGCCCAGACTTCGGCTGGAAGGGGCTCACGACCGCCGATCAGGTGGAAGCCGTTCTCAATCACTACGGAAAGCGTGACATCTGGACACGGGTAGCCGAATTCGTCATACCGGACTCAGGTCCATCAGGGCGTCGTGGGTTTGCCCCATGCTCCGGAGCGCTAAACCGAGCCGAGTCTGACTTCACGCATAGCAAGTTCTTCGAAGCAGCGCTCATGGACGAGATCTACAAAGGCGTGTGGCGGCCATTCCTCACCCGACCAGCCAGCGAGCTAGGAGTGTTGGCGGATCAAGATGAAGGGAGGAGCTGGCGCCCTGCTCCGTGGTTGGTCCGGGCCACGTTGCCACGACTGGTGATCCTGCTCATCGGTGTGGTGGTGATGGCGTTCTTTCTCGTCGCCCTTCTGCTCGGTGTTGTACAGCTCATCAGCTGGTTCATCCCCTGAAGGAAGCCTGGGTTAGGGATCTCCGCCCGACAACTTGGCCACCGATGGCGACCCGACCTGGGTCGGCTGGTCCAGGAGCGTCAACGTTGCCACACGGAGGGTCCTTAGCATCCATGCTCTTCTGCCGCCAGTGAGTTCGGTATGCACACGGTGATCGCCGGGCTTCCTGGACGGTCAGCTGCTCCGGTCGGCCAGGCTCGGGCAGGCCCGCGCGGCGCCACTACCGCTCGAATTGGTCAGCACAGCGGTCGCAGTGGCCCCACTTGCCCCTCCGGTACCCCGTCAACGCTACCTCCCGCGCAGACCAGACCACAGCGCCCTCTCATAGGGAGCCGACGCTAGCGCCGCTGGTCGTTGGCCAAGCAGTCGGCTCTCGAGACGGTACGCCGAGGTTCGGCGCGGCGGGTTACCCGTCGGGTCGGCTGCAATCAAGAGAGAAGGAGGTCTGGTCCATCTGGCGAATCATCTGGCGCATGGCACGCCAGGCGCCGGGTGGGTCGAGACTGCGGGCAGCGTAGGTGGCATTGAGGAGTTCGTCGGACAGCGCCCAGTCGTATTTCTCGGCTCGCTTGTTGTCCACTACCGGGGCCAGCGTCCGGGGGTCGGGAGGCTCCTCGGCGGTGAGAACCTCGAGCTGCTCACGGATCTCCTGTGGAACTCGCTTGGCGACAGTCAGGGCGATGCCATCCTGGCTGACCTCCAGGCCGCGGCTGGTGAGGGCGATCGCGATCGTTCCGAGCACTCGGTCGCCTGTCCACGGGAAGAGGAGGGTGTCTTCGCCCCAGGGGAGCAGCATCCGTTGGTCGAGCTGGTAGCGGGCGAAGTTCGCGCGGGCTTCACCGAGCAGGTCGCGGGCGGTGGCGTCCAGGAAGGCTGGCAGGGTCGGTTCTCGGTAGATGGCGAGCATCTCCTGGCGGACCCGATCGTGGACGGGGGCGCCGGTACCGCTGAACAGCGGTGGCCGGCCAGCGGTCGCACGCGTCAGCTCCACGACCCGCTGGTCGTTGTCGACGCTGAGCACTCGCCAGCGTCGGCCGGCGAAGATCAGCAGTGCGCCCTCGCTGAGGGGGTAGTCGATCGGCAGCGTGCCGAGGGTGCGGCCGTTGCTGACGAGTCGGTACTCCTCGGGGGTGGTGAACGCCGCGTAGAAGCTGTAGTGGTTGACGATCCGCTCACCGGTGGGGCCGAGCAGCAGCGTCCCGTCGGACGACTGCATGATCAGGTCGGCGCCGCCGAGGCTGCGCAGCAGGGCGGTGAAGGCTTGCTGGTCGGCCTTGGCGAAGGGCCCGTCGGCGCAGAGGGCGCTGTAGGCCTCGGCGGGCCGGACACCGCCGTGCTGCGCAATGACGGACAGCACTTGCTGGGTCAAGGTCGATAGGTGCAGGTCGTCCAGCCCTGGTGGCTCGTACCAGCGTTGCAGCAGCAGGCGGACCATGGCGATCGACTGCACCAGCTGAGCGCGCAGCGCGTCCGGCGGAGGCGTGTGCGCGGTCACCTCGGCTTCGGCGACATAGACCCGAAGGATGGCCGGCCCGCCAGCCCGGCCGGACCGGCCGAGCCGCTGCCGGAGGCTGGACACTGACGGCGGAGCGCCCAGCTGGGCGATGCTGGTCATCGTCCCGATGTCGATCCCCATCTCCAGGGTCGATGTGCAGATCACGTTGATGGGTTGGCTGCGGTCCTTGAGTCGGGCTTCGACGTGCTCGCGCAGGTCCTTGGAGAGGTTGCCGTGGTGGGGCCAGAACTCGTTGGGCACCCGGCGGCGTTGAGACAGCCGGGCGAGCAGGTCGGCGTAGATCTCTACCTCCCTGCGGGCGTTGGCGAACACGAGGTTGTCGGTGCCGCGGAGGGTGGCGAACAGATGCTCGCTCATGGCCAGCTTGTCAACGCCGGTCACGTCCTCGACGTCGACCTCCGCGCCTGATGCCTCCATGGCGGCGACGGCCTTCGCGTCCAGTCGTGGCTCGGTGGCCAGGTAACCGCGAAGCTGCAGCTTCAGCTCCTGCCCGTCGTCGCGGGAGACGATGAGCCGGGTTCGATGACCCCGGCGGGGCCGGAGGAACTCGGCCGCAACCGTCATGTCCCCCAGCGTCGCCGAGAGCGCGATGCGGGGGATCCGACGGCGAAGCGCCAGCTCCACCCGGTGGAGCAGCGACTGGAGCTGCGCGCCCCGCTCGGTGCCGATGAACGCGTGCAGTTCATCGACGACGACGTAGCGCAGTCGTCCCAGCAGGGAAGCGACCTTGGGTCCGTGGATGACGAAGATCGCCTCCAGCGACTCCGGGGTGATGAGCAGGATGCCGTGCGGATCCTTGAGCAGCTTGGCCTTCCTCGAGCCTGGTACGTCGCCGTGCCAGCGGTGGACCGCCACCCCGAGGTGCTCACAGAGCTCGTCCAGGCGGTCGTACTGGTCGTTGATCAGCGCCTTGAGGGGGCTGACGTACAGCACCTGCACCCCGGCAGGCACGGCCGGGTCCTGGTCGATGAGGGTGGAGCAGATCGGCAGGAAGGCTGCTTCGGTTTTCCCCGAGGCGGTCGCCGCCGCGATGATGACGTCGGCGTCGGCGGCCAGGATCGGCTCGACAGCCGCCTCTTGAGCGTCGCGCAGTTCGGTCCAGCCCTGCTGCCAGATCCAGCGTTGGACGCTGGGATGGAGACGGTCGAAGGCGGCAGAGGTCTCAGCCATCTCGTAGTCGGTGGATCAGAGCCGGAACGAGGCGAGGTCGTCGCCTGATGTATCGGTGGAAGATTCGGCTGGCCAGCTGTGCCCGGTCGCATCTGATCCCTCGCCCTCGACCTCAGCAAGGGGCGCGAGGTCCGGATTGGACTCGGGCGCGATGTCGACTTGCCCGATGAGCGCTTCCCAGGAGAGACCTGGGTTCTGTTCGAGAACCGCCAGGAGGCTGACGAACTCCTTGATGGTGGTCCGAGGCGTGCGGAAGTAGGCGTCGCCGATGCGGCCCGAGCAGTGCTGCATGAACGCGGTAAGCCCGGCGTCAGGCAGCAGGTAGGCGGCCGGATCCCCGCTTGCATACACATGCCGGAGCTTGGTCAGCAGCACATAGAAGTCTTCGGGACTGAGGTTGGCGAGCCGCAGCACCGGCCCGGACCAGTCAACAAGGTCGCCGGTGGCGAAGGTGTTCTCCGCCAGACGCGACTGGAGGGCCGGGTAGCCGTAGAGACCGCGGCGGGTATCCAGAAGGAACTCGGGGGTGCCGCCCAGCAGGAAGCCGAGGCCGGCGGCGGCGCCCTGCAGGCTGTCGTTGAGGATGCGCAGGAGCTGCTCGTAGTTGGCATTGCGGGCCTGGGTGTTGTGGAGCTTGTAGAGGTTGACGAGCTCATCCAGACAGACGAGCAGGCCGTCGTAGCCGGCCATGCGCACAAACCGGGCCAGCAGCTTGAGGTGGTCGTAGACGCTGGCATCGTCGACGATGCGGCGGACCCCGAGGGCCGCTCGGGCGTCGGTGCGGGTCGAGAACTCACCCCGCAGCCAACGGACGGCGTCGCTCTTGAGCTGCTCGTTTCCGGTGTCGTGTCCACGCCAGTAAGCGGCGATCACTTCGGCGAAGTCGTAGCCCCCCACCAGCTCGCTCAGGACATCCAGGCGGGCATGGATCACCACCTCGGGCGGTACGCCGCGCTCTCGGGCCTCGCCGAGGGTGTTGGTGACGAAGCGTTCGACCAGGCTGGTTAGGGCCCCGCCGTCGGGTCGGGAACGGGTGGCGAGGTTGCGCATCAGCTCGGCGAACAGGCCGCGGGCCTGGCCGCCGGTGGCGTGCAGGCGCCGATCGGGGCTCAGGTCGGCATGGGCGGTGACCAGCCGCTTCTCCAGGGCGATGGAGCGCACCAAGTGCAGGAAGAACGTCTTGCCGGAGCCGTACTCGCCGACGATGAAACGGATGGCTGAGCCCCCGTCGGCGATACGCTCGATGTCGCGCAGCAGCGCCCGGACCTCGTCCACCCGGCCCACCTGGATGTGCTGCTGACCGGCGCGAGGCACAACCCCGGCCCGCAGCGACTGAAGGATGGCATCGCGGTCGCGAGGGCGGATGGCGGCAGCGGTATTCGTCATGCCAGCAGCTCCTGGAGGACGTCGGTGTTGATGTCGATGGGGTCGTCGCCCTCGCAGATCGGCTCGCCGCGGGCCTCGAGGGCAGCCTCGTTGATGGCGTCCAAGGCGCCGTCCGGCAGGAGCGCCCGTTCCTCGGCCAGCGCTTCGAACTCGTTGCGTGACCACGACGCGCGGGCGGTCAGCGCCCGCAGCAGCGACGCGTGGGCGGCATCGAGTCCAACCACCGTCTGCTCTGGTGCTGCCGGCTCGACGGGACGCCAGGTTGGCGGCTCCTCCCCCTCGATGAAGATGGAGCCAAGTAGTGCCGAGACCGCCGCGGTCTCGGTGAGCTTGGCCTCGACCCGTGCGGCGTCCAAGACGAACCCGGCTGTCTCGGGTGCGATGGGGGGCGGTGGGATTGCATAGCCGGGTTGTGCGGGCGCGGCCGGGCGCACGGTGATCGGCCCGACCGCTGGGGGTGGGCTCGTGGTGAGCACATGCACCTGGCGGTACACCTCGCTGGGATCGAGCTTCAACAGCCGGTAGAGCTTCTGGAGGATCGTGATCTCGGAGGGCGAGACGGTGCCGTCGGCGGCGGCGACAGTGACAAGGAAGTGGCCGATGCCGGCTCGCTGTCCATGATCCAGTGTGGCCAGGCGGCGTTTGACCCCGGTCAGCCCAGGTCTGGCCGCCAGCAGCCAGGCCAGGTGAGCGTGCAGCCGTTGCCGCTCCGCGGTGCTGAGGTGTAGCGCCGCCTCCAGGTGTTCGGTCAGCCGCTGCTTCTCCGCCTCCGTCACCTCACTATCGGCATCGCTGACCAAGGCGGCCAGGTGCAGCAGCACCATGGCCGCCTGGTACGCCGAACTCGCGGCCGTTGGTGCGTCCGAGCCGAGACGGAACAGCACGGCGTGGCCGGTACTCAGGGTGGTACTGCCGAAGCGGATGTCGGGTTCGATCCCGTAGCCGCGCTTGGCCAGCAGCTGCGCAAGTAACACCGCCTCGGCCTTGGCCAGCTTGTCGTGAGTCGTGGCCGGCCATCGGGCGATCAGCTCCCCTGCGTCGCTCACCACCATGTCCTGCCGTCCCAGGCGTCCCTCGATCCAGTCGAACAGGTCGGTTGCCTCATGGCCCGCGAGGTCAGCAGCAAGGGCGTCCGGGAGGAGAGCGGTGGCGGCCAGGCTGCTTCGGCTGCCGGAGTGCTTGCCGAGGTAGCGGCTGTAGGCATCCAGCTCGTCGCAACACTGGTCGGCGACCTCGGCGAGCTTGCGGATCGGGGCATTCAGCACGGTGACGTCGGGCAGGTCCCCGATCATGAGATCCAGCGGCCCTGGGAAGCTTGCTGAGGCAGGCCGATAGGACAGGGTAAGCCGGGTCCTGTTCGGCCTGACGATGAGACCGCCTTCGAAGTGCTCCTTGTACCGGAGGGAGAAAAGCCGCGCGAACTCCTCCGGACAGCGCGTGGCGGGGGTACGCAGGCGGATTTCCGGGTGCGCCCGCACCCAGGCCAACGCCCACTCTGATGGAATCGGTTTGCCATCGACCGCCAGCTGTCCCAAGCCAAGCTTGAGTCTCGGCGGCAGCTCCCAGGTGTTGGCCGGTTCGGGCGGCGGTGCCGCGTAGGCGCGGACCGCGCTGCCTTGCAGAACGTCCACGGTGGCGAGGAACCCGGACGCGTAGCCCCGGAAGGAGTGGCTCTGGCCGTAGATGCTGAGCAACCGCTTGACCTCGGCGGTGATGACGCCCACCTCGGCGCGGGCGGCCGTCGACTGTTCGGCGTCGGCCAGCAGGCGACGCTCGAGCCCGTAGAAGAACAAGAACACGTAGCCGATGGGTGCTGCCGGACTCCGTCGGCCGTCGGCTAACCAGGCAAGGTATGCCGCTCGGCTCGCGGGCGGAATCTCGCCGTAGGAGGGCCAGTAGGAGAGCCCGGCGCCAGCCCAGTCGGGGTTCCGGCTGTAAACGGGAAGGCCCGGATCGATGAGCGCGGGCTCCGGTTGCCAGTCCCCGCTGACCGCGGGCAGCCCCCGGCCGACGTAGACCTGACCACCAGAGATCATGTAACCGCCGACCGTGACAGGTTGGCCCGTCGGCAGCCAGTACGAATCGGGCGACGCCCGGCCAGAGAAGCGCTCGCGGTGCAGCTTGCGCGTCGGAGTCGGGGTCCCCCCTGGCGGTGGACGCACGCTATCGGGATGCTGCGCCTCGCGGTCGGCGCCCCGCCGCTTCATCCATCCGAGAAGTTCCATATGTGATCCCGATTGATTCGGTTTCAATGGCTCAGACGCCTTGCACTGCATCCGTCATGCGAGCAGTCCTGCCTTCATTTCGTCGGTTACGAGCTTGTCGCGTTCCGGGCCCTGCACCCAGTGGGCTTCGCTACCGCCAGGGCCCTTGGTGACAAGAAGGACATGCTCGATGTTCTCAGCAACGGCGCGCAGGTGGCTGATGACGGCCACGAGCCGTCCGCCCTCGGCTTGGCGGCCGAGGGCATCCAGGGCGTCGGTGAGCGAGTTGGCGTCGAGCGAGCCGAACCCCTCGTCGAGGAAGAGCGCTTCAAGGCGACCGCCACCCCGCCCGGCGAGTTCGACGAGGGCAAGGGCAAGGGCAAGGCTGGCAAGGAACGTCTCGCCGCCGGAGAGCGTCTTGACGTCGCGGGGCTGACCGGTGAGGCCATCGACGACCTGGAATCCTTCGGCGAAGCCGAATCGACTGTCGGTCATCGAGCCGAGAAGCTCCGAGGCCACACCAAGCAAGGCTCGCTGCTTGCGCTTCACGACAGCTCCGGCGAACTTGCCGTCGGCGAGGAGTCTGCCGAGCTCATCGAGGGCATTCACGAATGGTTCGGCCGATGCGATACGGTTGTCGAGGTCGGCGGCGACCGGCGCCTGCGCCTCCGCGACCCGAAGGTCGCGCGCCGCGACGTCGGCATCTGCTGTGGCGGCGATCAGCAGGCGTTCGAGTTCCTCGAAGTCGGCGGCTCTCGCTGCGGCGCACGCAGCGGCGGCATCGGCCCTCGCCTGCTCGGCGGCGCTCTCCTGGGTCTCCACCTCTTTGCCGCACTGCGTGGCCAGGTTCCGGGCGGTGGCAATGACACGTCTCGCCCATGCTGCCTCTTGGTCAAGGCCTCCAGCAGCGCGCGGCGGCGGTCCAACCTCTCCGAGCAGGTTGGCCGCCTCCCCGGCCCGATCTGCAAGCAGCTCCACCCGCCGGCGCAGCTCGCTGGCCGGCTGTTCGACCGCCTCTCGATGACGCTGACGGATCCTGTCCCTCTCGGCGCGTACCGTCACGAGCCGCTGGCGAATCCCGGCGAGGCTCTCGGCAGTCCCCTCCAGCTCCTCTTGCCGTTGCTCGACTTGCGCGAGCTGAGCGTTGAGCGCATCGAGAGTCAGCGGCTCGGCCACCCGGTAGCCGACGGGAAGACCCGCGGCCGCCTGCTTGACCTTGACGCCACGCCGCTCGAGGGCGCGCCGGGCTATGGCGAGTGCCTTGTCCCGAGCGGTGAGCGCCTGGTCGACTGGGGTGAGTTCGGCCGCGGCGGCGGTCGCAGCGTTCAGCTTTTCCTTGGCGGTGGCGCGCGCGTTTCCGAGCGCGCCGGCGGCGTCCTCCATGGCGCGCTGGAGGGCTGCGAGCAGCTCGGTGTCGCTTCGGGCGAGGTCGACGGTGCCCAGGAGCTGCGTGGCGTGTTTGAGCGCGCTGTCGCGAGCCAGGTCGGCCTTGGCGGCGGCAGTGGCCGCGTCGTCGAGGGCGCTGTGGGCGTTGCCGCGGTTGGCAGCGGCAGTGTTTGCCTTCTTCGTGAGCGTCTTGGCCTGCTTCTCGGCCGCGGTGTACGCGGTGACAGCGTCGTCCTCGTCAGCCGGGGTGGGGGCGAGGAAGTCGTCAGGCAGTGTCCGCTGGCAGACCGGGCAGGGGTCGCCAGCGTGGCTGGCCGATGCGAGGTGGGCGGCGGCGTTGGCGCGCCGGACGACGTCGAGGTGGTCGGCGGCGGCGGCGTGCGCCCGCTCCGCGGCCTGTGCGTCGCGTTCGGCGTCTGCCGCTTCCTGCTCTCGCTGGTCAAGAGCTGCCTGGGCTGTCGCCGCCTTGGTAGCCGTGTCGTGGGCTGCCTGGGCGGCCGCCCGGGCGGCGGTGAGCGCGGCTTTGGCGTTGCTGACGTGTTCGGTGGCGGCGGATGCTGCCGTCTGCGCAGTGGCCACGGCGGCTTCGGCTTGCTCGGCGGCCGTGCGCAGCTCACTGACCTCAGTTCGGCGAGTCTGGATCGCATCGCGGTCGGTGGCGATGGTCGCCGCTTCGGTTTCGCAGCGGGCTCGTTCGGTGTCGAGGTCGGGCAGCTCGCCGACGAGGGTGGCCAAGGTGGTGGCTGCGGCGGCGAGTCCGGCCAGGCCAACGCCCGCCGCATCGGCGCTGGCGAGCGTGGCGTCCAGGTCTCGTTCCCGCTGTTCCAGGCCTGCGAGCGTGTCGTCGATGCCGGTAAGTTCGGCGTTGAGCTGGGTGTCGAGTGCGGTGAGCTGCTGGTACGCGGCGTCCGCGTCGTCGGTGGCGGCGTCCGCGATCCGATCGGCGGCTGTCTGGACGGTGGTCGCGCGGGTGGTCGCGGCAGTCTCGCAAGCCCGGGCGGTGGCGATCTGGGCCTTGGCGCCTTCGAGCACGCCGATGCGGTCGGTGGCTGCGCCCAGCCGCGTGCGAGCGTCGGCGACGGCGGCCGGCGGGTCTGGGAGGAGGCGGGCACGATGAGTCTGGAGGGCGGCGAGTTGTGGGCGGAGCCGCCCGGCGAGCGTGAGCGCCTGCTCACGGACGGTGGTGAGCTGGTCAAGGCCGAGGATGCTCTTGAGGATCGGGGTCCGGTCGGTGTTGCTCATCTGGAGCAGCACCTGGAAGCGGCCCTGGGGCAGGACGACCGCCTTGAGGAACGTCGCGAAGTCCAAGCCGATCAGCCGCCGGATCGCAGCGTTGACCGGATCGGCGTTGTCGATGCGGGTCCCGTCATCGAGGCATTCGAGGAGGTGGACGGGCGGCGGGTACGGGCCGCGGGAGATGGCGCGGGTCACCCGCCAGGTCTGATCCCCAGCGCGAAACGTCAACTGGACCTGGAGCGTCGCCGCCCCGCCGTCCGCGATGAGCGGCTTGGCGCTGCGGGCGTCCCACGTGCAGCAGCCATACAGGGCGACGCAGAGCGCTTCCAGCAGCGACGACTTGCCAGCGCCCGTGTCGCCGATGATGGCCATGAGGTCGACATCGGTGAGGTTGATCTCCTGCTCGGCCCGGTAGGAGCGCAGTCCGTTGAGCTCGAGCTTCAGCGGCCTCACGGGCCGACCTCCTGGGAGCCGATGGACACCGGGTCGGTGCCGCCGACCGGCGCAGCGAGCAGTGCCTCCTCCGGGAAGGTGGGCGGCTGCTCCTCATCGACCGCGGCGATGAACGACGCGAAGGTGCGCAGCACCTGGTCGGCCGCTGCGCCCTTTGTGCCCTGCTCAGCCAGGTAGTCGCGGAACAACTCCTCGAAGCCAGGCTCGGCATCGGCGGCAACGGACGCCTTGGTGAGCACCTCGATCTTGTTGGCGGCGCACACCTCGTGGACCTGAAGGAGCACCGCGTCGGGCAGCAGGTCGCGGACCTGGTCCGACAGTGCGATCACGGGCGTGTCGGTGTGAACGGTGACCAGGCAGAGTTCCTCGCCGACACCGGGCGCGACGTATCGCAGCTCCTCAAGGGTCCCCTCGAGTTTGCGGAGCGGCCGCCCGCCTGCCAGGTCGACGACGGCCACGTTGGCTGGCCGTCCCGGTTTGGCTTCGACGAGCACGACACTTTTCTGCTCGCCGACCTCGCCGAAGTCGAGCTGGATCGGCGAGCCGGCGTAGCGGCCGGTGACGACCGAGCCAGGCAGCGCCTGCGGCTGGTGGATATGGCCGAACGCCGCGTAGCTGACCGTAGGCAGATGCTCGAGGCGGCTGGCGTAGGTGTCGGAGATGTGGATCGGCCGTTCGCTGCCCGAGAAGTGGGCGCCACCGACGTGCAGGTGGGCAGCGAACACCGCGACGTCCCGGCGGTTGTCAAAGCCGTCGTCCAGGCCCTTGGCGAGGGCCGTCTCGATGTCGTGGATCCGGTCGGCGTAGGTGCCCATCCAGCGGGTCGGGTCCTCGAGCGCGTCGACCATGCGGTTTGCGTGCACGAACGGCAGCGGGGCCAGGCGTAGCACGCCGTCGTCAGCGGTATCGAAGGAGAGCACGCCACCATCTGCAGGAAGGCGGGCCTTGTCGACGAAGCGGATGTGGCTGTCGGGACCGAGGAGCTGGGCGAACAGGGCGAACAGCGCTGGGGAGTCGTGGTTGCCGCAGATCACGACGACCGGGGCAACAGCGCCGAGCTCCTGGAGGGCGGTGATGCCACGGGCGATGTCTGGGTAGGCGGGCCGAGCGTGGTCGAACAGGTCACCGGTGTGGCAGATCACATCCGGCTGCTCGGCGCGGGCCAGGTTGATGATCTCGGCGAGGACGGCGTCGTGGTCGGTGGCGCGGGGCTCGTTGTAGGTGACCCTGCCCAGGTGCCAGTCCGAGACGTGGAGGAGCTTCATCACAGCCGCCCCATGGCGTCGGCCTCCGCGGCGGCCTGGGCGGCCGGGTCGGGGGCGCCTTCGGCGACGCAGGTGGCGAAGGCTGGGAACGGGAACCGCATCGGGATCGGTGCCGGGATAAGCGGCTGGTCGATCACCATCGTCCCTGGCAGGAACCGCGACGCCCGCTCGCGCACCTCGGGTGACAGGAATCGGTACTCGGCGGCCTCGCCGGCATCCAGCCGGCCGACAACCTTCACCGCGGCGTTGCGGATGATGTTGCCGTCGACGTCGGCGGCTGACTGCTGGGCGCCGATGAGCAACACGCCCAGGCTGCGACCCCGGGCTGCGATATCCACCAGCACGTCCTTGATGGGGCTGCGCCCCGTGCGGGGCGCGTACTTGTTCAGCTCGTCGAGGACGACGAACCGTAGCGGCTCGCGACCCCGCCCTTGCTTCTCCTCGAAGATGCGGCTGAGCAGTGCGCCGACCACGAACCGCTGCGCGGCATCGTGGAGAGCGTGGATGTCCACGACCGTCACCGACCGCTCAAGCGCGACCGGTTTGACACCGCAGGTGATCAGGTGCCCGAGGCGGGGGCCCTGCGCGTACAGGCGCCGAAGGAACGCGCTGCAGGTGCCGGGAGCCACCCCCGCCGTCCACGTGTCGTCCAAGTTGGGCGAGTCGGGGCTGACCTTGTCGGTGAGGAACTCGGTGAGGTCGTCGAAGTCGCGCACCACGAACCCGGCACCGGCCGGCCGCGGCTGGCGGGTCTCCGTGATAACCCGGTTGAACACAAACGACGTGTGCGGGTCCGGATCGCAGAGCACGACCGCGCCCGGGGTGCCCTCCAACGGCCACGCCCAGCGAGCCACCTGGGTGCGGACCCGCTGCTCGATGAAGCTGACCTGGGTGTTGCGGGCATCCTCATCCTCGGCGAAGCAGAACCGCAGCAGGCCATCACGGATGAAATCGGCAGGCGGCCAGCCGAACGCGGCCACCTCACCAGCAGGTCGAGACGACACGTCGGTGACAACCGCGCCGTCGTGACTGTCGGGCGAACGGGGCGCGTGCAACGCGACATCGGTGAACCGGCCCGGGCTGTTAACGCCGAGGCGAGCCCACTGCTCGGCGGCGCCATCCTTACCGCCGAACTTCGCATTGAACCGGTCCAGGTGAAGCAGGTCCTCGCCCTTCACGTTGAACACAAGCGCCCGCGTGAGCGGCGACGCCTGGCCGAGCAGGGCCCGACCGGCGTCGGTCTCGAAGAGCATGTACAGCAGGAACAGGGCATACGACGTCTTGGTGGCGACACCCGACACGCCGGAGATGGAGATGTGGCCGCCCTTCTCGCCGTTGAGGAACGCGAAGTCGGCGAACACGGGATCGCCGGCCTGGTCCGACCCCACCGGCAGCGGGTGATCCATCTGGTCCAAGAACAGGGCCGCGGCCCGACCATTCCCGGTGGCTTTGGTGACCGCGGCGCCGGGCGCGGGCGGGAGCCACAGCTCGGGGACGGTTCGCAGGATCTGAACCTCGACCCGCCGCGAGGTGATGCCCGGCATCGTGTGGGTCTCGGTGATGCGGCGCGTGTCCGACGGCAACTCGGCGCCTTCGATCTGGCCGGTGCCCTCCACAACGATGCCGTAGTGAGCCAGGTCCGTCCCATCGGCAAGGGTCTGGTGCACGGCGACGAGGTCGTCGAGCTGGACGGTGGCATCGTCGGCCAGGACGACCTGGAAGCGTCGGGTAGTGGCCGGCACGGACCCGTCGACCAGGCCGACCACGCCGCGCGCAGCAGACGGGCTTGGGGCGTCGGAGAGGACGGGGTCGGCGTCGACGGTCGGCTGGGTCATAGGCTCTCCTCGATACCGGCAGTGGCGAGCTGGGCGACGGCTTCTCGGACCGCGCGGGTGGCCAGGCCCGGGTGACCGAGCAAGTGGCGCAGGTGGAACTCGACGGCGCCGATGGGCTGCAGGTTCTGCGGGGCCCGCGGGTCACGATGGGCGATACCGGCGAAGAAGGGCAGGACGCCCGCGATGCGGTCGGCGACGACCACCGCATCGGCGAGTCCCGCAGACTGGGGGATCTCGATCCGTACGATCCCGGTCCACGGGCTCGCAGTCGCAGCGATCGGCGCCAGGCGCAGGTACGCGGAGTAGCGATCCTGGCCCAGGCGAAACAGCGACGTCCGCTCACCGGAACCGAGTTCCGGGATGCGCCGATGGTGCTCAGGGTCGAGCAGCGCCCGGTAGTGCGTCTTGACGTAGCCGACGACGGGCAGGTCGCGGCTGCGGACGAAGTTCAGCGGGCCGTCGACGACGGTCAGATACCCGTCAGCGCACAGCGCCTCGGCGAGCCGGCCCTCCTCTTGGCGCATACGGGTCTGCAGGTCCTTCAACGGCGCGTCCGGATTCGGGTCGGCGATCGAGCGCGACTCCCATGACCAGCCACCAGCAACCGCCGGGAGCCGACCCCTCAGCCCGGAACCCCAGATGGCGAGGCGTCGGACCCGCGTTTCGCCAAAGACCGCCCGCGTGATGCCATCAGCGATCACCGCTCCGCACGCATGCCCGCCAGCGACGCCGCGGGCGCCGATACCGGTTCTCGTATCTTCGAGCCACAGAGACGCCTCGCCACGGCGGACGCCGTCGACGAACGCGATCGGACCATCCGCCGGGCGATACGGCCGGCCCGGGTGGCAGCGAAGATCAACCCCGTCTTCGGCGAGCACCGCACCATCGGTACCCACATCATCCTGGAGTACCAGGTACGGCGACCCGTACGTGGCACCCCAGTCCTCCACGAAAACCCGCACGGCCCACCCCTACGGCAACCAGGAGAACCTGAACTGCGACAGCAGCGCCGACATCTGTAGCGTCCCGCGCCGTGCTGACGACACCGCCATCTTCCCTGCGGCGAGCAAGTGTAACGCGAGCAGGGGTCCGGGCAATAACCCAAGAGCCCTCGAACTCGACCTCCCAGACGGGCCAAGTCGTGGCAGCGACAAACTCGGCAATGACCCTCTCGTGGTCGCGACTGCGAGGAAACAAGCCAGTCATCGACTGACAGCCCCGACGAAGATCGCCGGACTCGCCCATCCCCGCGGACCATGCCGGAGAGGGATGCCCCGCCGCGGCAGGCTCCACTTGGCGCACCGCACCCTGCTGCGGGGATGCGGACGTTGCCAGACGGTGTCTCGAGACAGATCCTCCCGATGCTGAAGGAGCGGTTCGTCGGGATCGTGGCTTGATCGGGTCGAAGGACGACGACGTCCGCAGAGTGGCCGCGAAGTAGTTGCGGTGGCTGGGCTGGCTGAGCGCGCCATGCCACGTTGGATGTCGCCAGGCGAGGCGTGACGCGTCAGGGGGATCCGAACAGGTGACCTACATCCGAAATCCGCCCGCCGGTCCCCGCAGGTCACGTCTCTGGAGGAGTCTGGGACTGCCGTTCGCCATGCCGAAGCAGCCGGAGATGGTCGCGCATCGCGACGATGCAGCGTTCTCGGGCTGCGTGCGTGTCGGGGCACGCGTACGCGGTCGCCAGGCTCATCGCGGCGTCCTCGGCCAGAATGGGCTCGTTCCAGGCCGCCTTCATGTGCGCGCCGGCCTCCTGACGTGCCGCGTCGACGAGCGCGCGGTACGCCTCGGCGACGGCGGGGGATTCGATCTCCAGCCATGCCAGGTGGAAGGCGATGCGGACCTGGACGTCACTGATCCGGTTGGCGATCTCGGCCCTGATCGGCCCTTCGGAGGCCGAGCGGCGGCGGATCCGGTAGGGCAGCTCCTCGTACTCGGCGACCGCGGCCAGCGTATCGGCGAACACCTTCAGCTTGCGGTCGCGCCGGGCCTGCCACTGGGTGAGCAGGTAGCCGGCGAGCGCGACCAAGGCCCGCGATGACCGCGGCCGCCAACACCGCATATTGGGCTGGGCCGAACGCCGCCTGGGCCGACACCCTGACGAGGACCGTCACTTGCGACCTCCAAGCCCGTGGGGCGCGTCCTCCAGCAGCCAAATGCCACCGTTCGAGCCGCCGGTGGCCGCCCAGTGCAGCTCCAGGAAGAGGTGGCGGATGGCCAGCTCGAGGAGCGACCGCAGCCCCTGGTCGGATGTCCAGCAACGCTCGGGCGGGTCATGCGGATGCCACAGGCACAGGGCGCCGTTGGCGAACCGGTGCTTGGAGAGGCGGTCCGGGCGCGCCGTCACCAGGGGGGCGTCCTCGGGGCGCTGCCCGTAGGTCTCGTACGGCGGGTGCCGGTAGAAGACGGCTTGCAGCTCGTGCCACTCCCGGTCACCCGGCACCTCCACGTCGACGAGCGTGTAGACGAGACCCTCCGCGTGCGAGACGACCCGTAGCCGATCCCCGTAGGCGCGCTTGGCCTCCCGCTCCAACAGGATGCGCCAGACCGGATCAACGCCGTACCAGTCGATCACGCCGTGCCGTCGCCCCACGCACGGGTGCGCGGAATGACCAGGGTGGCTGCCTGGCCAACCCCAGTACTGCGTCCCTCGGCCGCCTCCCTGGCCAGCCGCGCCGCCTCCTCCTCGCGCAGGTCGTCGGGGTCGGCGTCCGGCACGATCCCCGGCAGCAGCAGGGCGAGCAGGTGCTGGGCGGTGAACGGTCGACCCTCGGCCTCCGCGCGCACGGCCCCGCCGACCAGGTCCAGGGCCTTGTCGATACGCGCCAGCACCTCGCCGATCGGCAGGTTCGGCTCGATCGGCCCGGACACGCCGGCCGGGTCCAGGGTGGGCCCGGCGCGCAGGGCGACCGCGGCGTGGGCGAAGAACGCCCGCAGCGCCTCGGCCAGGGGCAGCTTGGTCGTGATGCAGTCCAGCGCGAGCACCTTGAGATGCCAGGAGCACAGCGGCTGGCCGTGGTGGATGCACCAGTACTTCAGCAACCGCATCGTGCGGGCGAACACGCGCTCGGTCGCACGGTTGGCGGCGAGCACGAGCCGGGTGTGGGTCTCCGGGTCCGAGGGGTCCCAGCCGTCGCTGGGCAGGTCGGGGATGAAGATGCCGCGACCGCCGAGGTTGTCGACGGCCACGATCACATCGGCGGTGAAATCGCTGGTCCCAGGGGTGACAGGCTCGCCGAAGTGGACCAGCACCGCCCGCCGCTGGCCCTCGACAGTGACGGTGAGCTTGGGGAACTCCGCCGCAAGCTCGGCCCGCAGCGCCTTCCTGGCCCGCTCCATGAGGTCGCGCGGTCCGCGCCGGCCTGGACCGTAGCGGCGCTCGGCGCCGCGGACCACCACGCCGACGTCAAAGTCGGTCAGCGGGGTATTCGCATCGCCGTGCGCGATCGAGCCGTTGAAGTACACCCGCGAGCCGGGGAAGGCCTTGAGCAGCGCCGCCTTGACCAGGCCACGCCGGCGCCTGGCCTCGTCGAGCTCGGCGTCGGTGACCGCGATCTGGGCCCTGGCGTCGTCGAGCAGGGTCTGCAGCGACTTCGGTCGTGCCACAGGGGACCTCCTAGGGGGGTTCGGAGTCGTTGAACAGACGATAGCCGATCGCGACTGGCGAGACCAAATCGAAGCGAACTACAGTTCGCGATAGCGAACCACGGCCGGTGGGAGGTGGTAGGTGGACGACCTCGGCCAGCGACTACGGAGGTTCAGGGAGGAGCGCGGCTGGACCCAGGCGGCCCTTGCGGAGCACGCGGGGGTGTCCAAACCCTATTTGTCGGAGTTGGAGGGCGGCGCCGGACGGCGGCCCTCCGGCCAGATCCTGCTGAAGCTCGCCGACGCCCTCGGGGTCACGGTCGCCGACATCCTCGGCCGCCAGGTCGTGCCCGCCCAAGAGCCGGACATCCCACCCAGCCTGCGCGGGTTCGCAACCCGGAGGGGCTTGCCGGAGAGCGACGTGCGGATGCTTGCCGGTATCCGGTTTCGGGGTGAGGCGCCGCGGACCGAGGAGCGATGGGAGCACATCTACAACGCCATTCGCACCAGCCAGGCCATGGACGAGGATGCGTGGTAGCCCGCAGCCGGACGGGCTAGTGCGACGCCTCCTCGACCAGCACCAGTGGTCCGGGGCACCCGAGGAACTCGTCGTCCGGCTGTGCGAGGAGCTGCTCGAGGAGGCCGGTGTCAGGGTGCCGGTCGACGTGCGGATGCTCGCCTCGTTCCGCGGCATCGCGGCCATCACCGAAGTGGACCAGGCGGAGGCGGGCTGCATCTTCTGCGCCGGTGAGCGCCTCCTCGTCCAGCTCCGCGCCAGCGACTCGCCCGAGCGGCAGCGCTTCACCATATGCCACGAGATCCTGCACACCTTCTTCCCGGGGTTCCGGGAGGAGCGCCGGACCCGGACCGACACGACGGTCGGGCACTTCGACCGCAACCAGCTCGAGGAGTACCTGTGCGACCTCGGGGCCGCCGAACTGCTGCTCCCGCGCGAGCCCTTCCTTGCAGCGCTTCCAGCTCGGCCATCCTTCGACGACGTCATCGAGCTGGCGGCCACGTTCGCCGCGAGCCTTGAGGCGACCGCGATCCGCGTGGTCAGCGTCGCCACCGTCCCGATGGCACTGGTAGTGCTGGAGCCGGCCTGGAAGCCCGCCGAGCAGCGAGAACTCGCCCGGCGGGCGACCCAACCTGCGCTGGCTGGCCTGGAGGGCGGACCGCCCCCTAAGAAGCTGCGCGTGCGATGGGCCTACGGGCCGAGGATGACCACGATCCCGAAGCACAAGTCGGTCGACGACGCGAGTCCCCTGGCCAACGTGCTGGAGACCGGCGGCGTGGACTACTGGGGAGCAAGCGGCCTTACGAGTGGCACCTTTCAAGTCTCGGCGCGCCACCTGCCCTACCACCGGGAAGGAGAGCCCATTGATCGTGTGCTCGTCCTTCTACAATGACCACATGCCGCCCCCGTGGGCGATGGGCACGACGTCCGCCGCGACTACTGATTCTGCGGGAATCACGCCGGGGGGAGCTCGCCTCGCCGGCCAGGTCCAGCGCGAGCGAAGCAATCTGAAGAAGGCAAGACCTCGACGACGCGGGTGATTCCGCTGCGATCACGCAGCCCGCAGCCAACCCCGGCCCGAGGAGTTCTCGCAGGCCGAACGCCGGCAAGGTCGACGTGCATGCCGGCGCGACCAGGCCCGTGCGGGTGGTCGCCACCCAGCACCGAGCCGACCGGGCTGGCGAGACGGCCGCGCCGGTCACCTCCCGTGGGAGAGCACCGCGAGCGGTCGCCTTCCTCCACAGCGCCGACGGTGCATGAACGTCAACCCTGATCCACCGGTAACGGATTGAGTTCGCCTGCCTGAGACGGCAACAGGTGCCCCGCTGACCTGCGAGAATGGCGCTGACAAGACGACCATTCGACGCGCGCAGGAGGACACCTGTCAGGTGCGATGCTACAACCCCGACGAAATCGCTGTCGCCTTTGACGAGGAGCGGCTGGTCGCCGACGCCGGGCTGCTGCTGCCGGCCACCCTGGCGGTCGGGCTGGGCCTGCGGGAGCTGCTGGATGCCCACGTGGACCTGGGGCAGGCGCCCGGGCGGGCCAACGCCGCCGACAAGGCGATGACCCTTGTCCACTCCGTCCTGGCCGGGGGGAGCTGGATCGAGGACTGCGAACGGCTGCGCGCCGGGCGGGCCGGCAGCGTGCTGGGCCACCGGGTGTTGGCCCCCTCCACGCTGGGCACGTTCCTGCGCTCGTTTTCCTTCGGGCATGCCCGCCAGTTGGACGCCGTCAGCGGCCAGGCGCTTGCGCGGGCCTACAAGGCCGGGGCGGGCCCGGCGGACGGCCCGTTGACCATCGACGTGGACTCCACCATCTGCGAGGTCTACGGCACCCGCAAGCAGGGCGCGGAGTTCGGCCACACCAAGGTGCGCGGCTACCATCCGCTGCTGGCGTTCGCGGCGGGGACCTGGGACCTGCTCCACAGCCGGCTGCGTGGCGGCAGCGCCTACACCGCGCGGGGGGCGGCCGGGTTTGTGGCCGAGACGATCGGCCGGGTGCGGGGTGCGGGGGCCAGCGGGCCGTTGACGTTGCGGGCCGACTCGGGCTTCTACAACCGCACGGTCGTGGCTGCCTGCCAGCGCCACCAGGTGCGCTTCTCGATCACCGTCAAGCTCACCAAGGCCGTCCGCAAAGCCATCCAGCAGATCCCCGCCGACGCCTGGACCCCGATCCCATACTGGCTTGAGGACGGCGCGGACGTGGCCGAGACCAGCTACCGCCCGTTCGGGAAGAAGGGCATGCTGACCCGGCTGATCGTGCGCCGCGTGCGCCCCACCCCAGGCTCGCAGCTGGCCCTGTTCTGCGACTATGACTATCACCCGTTTATCACCGACCGGGTCGGCAGCACCCTGGAGCTGGAGGCCGACCACCGTCGCCACGCCGAGGTCGAACCCGCCATCTGCGACCTCAAGGCGGGCGCCGGCCTGGAGCACCTACCCTCGGGCCGCTTTGGCGCCAACGCCGCCTGGCTGGGCTTGTGCGGCATCGCCTACAACCTGGCCCGCTGGACCACTCGGCTGGGCGTGGGCGAGGTGCGCATGAGCCCCAAGACCCTGCGGACCCGCTACCTGGCGCTGCCCGGGCGGCTTGCCGTCTCGGCCCGCAAGCCCACCCTGCACCTGCCCGCCCGCTGGCCGTGGCGGTGGCGGTTCCAGTTCGCCCTGGCCCGGCTGCGCTGCATCCCCCACCCGACCTGACCGACCGGCCTGCGGCCGTGTTGGCGTCGACCCGTGCGGACCGAACGGGCCGAGCGTCAGCCTGCCTGGACAACGCCCCAGCCCCACACGGCCACGCCAAACAGGGCCGCCTGCCCCCTCACTGCCCCGCCCGGCGCCTCCACCGCCCATTCCCGGCCATGTCTGGCGTCCAACACGCACGAGATCACCGATCCCAATCAGCTCGTCGGTGGAATCGGGGTCAATTACACCGACCTCACAGGTGAGTGAGGCAGGGCGCGAAGCCACTCACACCCAGTGCGGCGCTCACAGGCCGGGGTCCACGGCTGCGGCAGCAGGTCCCGAGCGTCCTGTGAGCAGCGCGGTGAGTCCACCGCGGTCCCCTACCCGGGCATCGCCAGCGACCCGCTCGGAGGCAGCGCCGTGCCCGACCACAACCTGCGACCAGCTCGTGTCCCCATCCGCCCCCGCCACGGAAGCTCCTAGTGATCCGGCCCGACGGGCAGTTCGCTGGCCGCCTGCGCTACGACACCCTCGCCGACGGCCGCATCCGCATCTTGCCGACCTGGCTCCTCACCACCTCCGACGATCAACTCGCAGCGCGTATCGCCACACTCCTCGGCGGACGACTACACACCGACGACGGTGATGATCAGGAGTCCACCTATCGTGTTCTCACCGATGACGCCGCGATCGATGTCCTGCTCGACGGGCCGCAGGGGATCCGACTGCGGATGCTTCGCCGCCACGGCTCAACCGTGCTGCGCTGCTGCAACGGTCGCACCCAGCGAACCCCCTTCGGCACTCAACCCTGCCAGTGCCCGCCGACCCTCAAGGGACGCTGGCAGGCCGCCAAAGAGGGCCACGGCTGCGAGCCGCTGGTCCACATCGTCTTCCGGCTGGCGGCAGACCCGACGCTCGGCCGGTTCCTGCTCTCCAGTGCCACCTGGAGGTTCGCCGACCACGCGATCACCGTGAAGGCGGCGTTGTACAGACAACACGACATGCCGGTACATGCCCGCCTGGCGATCGATCGCGCCCTGCACACCACGAGCAGTGGGACGACGTTCGCGTACACTCGGCCCACGATCACAATCGTCCCCACGCCATAGCTGCTGCGATGGTCGGCACGACAACGGGCGGAGCGTTGAGGCGCTCGCCCGTTCTTCTACTCGCCCGAACATCAGTCCGCGTTGCCGCCGCCTTGGCGTGGCGTCGGTGGCTCCTGGCCATGCCAGACGACCATGATGCGCTCATCCAGCGGCACGTCCGGACTGTAGATCCACACCTGGTGGACGGCGAGGCCGAGCAGGAACCGCTGGCGAGCAAGTGGCAGCGTCGGCCAGACCCCCGCGCTCAACTCGCCGTCCACCAGCGTGGCCACATCGAACTCTGGGCGCGGCGGGAGCTTGGCAAGCGCCGCGCCCGCAGCATCGCGCTGCCCCCTGAGCCGCTCCATCAGGTTCTCATAGGTGGCGACCTCGTCACGGCTGAAGAATTCGCCCCGCTCGTATCGGGCGGCGTACAGATCGGCGATTCGAGCTTTGGCAGCGTCCCTGGCTTCCTCCAGGATGCGCCGATCGGCCTCCTGGTCCGGCAGTCTCTGGGCGAACCATCGTTCGGCAATCTCATCAAGCAGTTGGTCGCCCAGCTCCAGGGCGGTGAGCTTCGCACGAAGCCGGCCGACCACCTCGTCCTCCAGGCGATCGATCGCAAAGTAGCAGCCTCGGCAGTTCTGCCCGTGCGCCTTTGAAGAGCAGCGGTAGTAGCGGTGGACGTGGCCGTTGGCTCGCTTTACCTGGGTCCATATTGACGCGCCACCCCCGCACTCTCCACAGCGAGCGAAGCCAGTCAGCAGGTACTTGGCTGGCCGCCCGGCGCCTGTGCGCTTGCCGACGCGCTCGGCCCTGCGTGCATTCCGCACCATGGTGCTGCGGCGCTCCATCTCGGCGAGGATGCGGGCGCGCTCAGCGAGGGTGACGATCCCCTCCCCAGCAAGGATGAGATCACCATGCTCGTCATAGACGAGCTTGCGCTTATGAGAGACCAATCCAGCCAGAACGGGCTGCGAGAGCAGCTTCTTGACACCGTTCCAGCTCCACGTCTCGGTCTGAGGTTTCTTTACCCGGTGACCCTTGGCGCGTGCCTCCTCGTACCAGATGGCGACGCGCGGTGGCTTGATGCCCTCGTCATTCAGCCATCGGGCGATGCCGCGCAGGGTGGCCCCGTCGAGGAAGTCCTCAACCACCCGTCGCACGATGGGGGCCTCGATGGGATGCGGCTTGAGCTTCCCGTCGACAACGAGGTAACCGAACGGGCGCTTGGCCTTCCATAACCCCATGCGGCGGTTGTGAGCGTGCCACTCGCCGATGCGCCAGGAGATGGCATCGGACTCTCCGCGGGCTTGCTCGGCGAGGATGGCGATCACCTGCCGCGCGCCTTGCTTGGAGGTGTCGAGCCCTTCGGCGACGAAGACGATCCGACCGCCCACCCTCTCCAGCTCATCGAGGATCAGCCCGACGTGACCCATGCCCTTACGGGTCAACCGGTCGAGCTTGGCGACGTAGAGCGTCTCGATGCGCCCGCCAAGCAGGGCGCTGATGGCCTTCTCGAACCCAGGCCGATGCACGTCCTTGCGGCCCGAGAGGTCGAGGTCGGAGAACTCGAACTCGGTCGGGATGTACTCGCCGTCGCGAGCGGCGGCCTCGTGGTTGAGGCGGCGCTGGTTCTCGGGGGAGAAGGAGTCGTAGGCACGCGGCGCCTCGGACTGGCGGTCGTAGCTGCCGGCCGCCGACAGCTCCGCGGGTGATCCGATGTAGACGCCGGATCGCGCTGGTTGCGAGGATGTGATCGAATCCAGCATGCTGCCTCCCGAACAGGTGTTCCCCTCAGTATGACTGAATACGTTTCTTTATGGGAGCGCAAGGCGGAGATGGACGCCCACGCCGACGCCTTCCTGGCCCTGCCCGGCGGCTTCGGCACCCTCGAGGAGCTGCTGTCATCACCCTCCGCCAGCTCCGCCTCCACGACCGGCCGGTGGTGCTGCTCAACGTCGCCGGCTACTACGATCCGTTCCTGGCGATGGTCCGGTCGATGGTCGAGCAGGGGTTCGCGCCCGTGGGCGAGGGCGCGCTGT
>WNFV01004075.1_pt1 | contig 41921 bp, 44 predicted proteins | sample 5400101 | NCBI WGS metagenome assembly WNFV01 (sample SAMN13153361, study PRJNA577476) | soil metagenome | isolation source: 115 cm soil or saprolite under grassland replicate 1 | place: USA:California | collected 2016-06-15 | reverse complement strand
TCGAGCGCGGGCGGGCGGAGCTCATACACAAGGCGGCGGATATCGCCGACGGCCGCGCGCAGGCCGCCGTACAGGTCGTGCAGCAAGCATTGGTGGTCGGGTCGTGGATGGTGCGAACGCGGGCGGTGGCGGCGTCCAGGGCGAGCGCGGCCAGGGTGGGGGCGAGCGGCGAGCTCATCGTGCAGATCGCGGCGCAGCCGCCGCCGCTCCTCCTCGCGGGCACTGACCAGCCGTTCGCGCGAGCGCTGCAGCTCCGCGCTCAGGCGCACCGCGTGCACGGCCACACCGGCCTGGCGCGCGAGGTCAGCCAAGACCTGCCGGTCCGACTGGCTCCATTCGTCACCCCTGGCGGGTCGCCCGAGCCGCAGCTCGCCGACACTCTCGTGTTGGTAGGTGAGCGGCAACCGCACGACGTCGGCAGCGGGTGCTCCGGCGGCAGCAGCGACAGCCATCCCGTTGGCTTCAGGCAGGGCCAACGCGGCGTACGGCAGCTTGAGCGCATCGCGCACTGTCTCGACGATGCTGGGCAGCACGGCGTCCGTTGCCAGCGACGCCTCGAGTCGCTGACCCAGGCGAGATAGTACTGCGTACGGCTCATCGCGCTGCCCATAGAGGAGGTGGTTTACCGCGCGCTGGACCCGCTCGCGGAGTGGCTCGAACAGTACGGCGATGAAGCCGGTGGCGAGCAACGCGGCGATGAGATTGCTGCTCGTGTGGAGCAGCGCGCCCACGCTGCCCACAAGCACTAAATACAGGCCCACGACCGCGATTGTCAGCGTCGCGTAGACCAGCGTGCGATTGATCAGAACATCGATGTCGAACAGCCGGTGCTTCAGGATGCCGATGCAGGCTCCGATTGGCAGCCCGGTCAGCGCGATGTCCACGACGGCGACACTCCAGCTGCCAAAGACGCCAGTGGTCACCACCACCCACATGAGCGCTGCCAGGCCGCTGGCGTAGGTGCCCCACTTGATCTGCTGGCGTTCGGTCGTGCCTGCTCGCCGGTAGCGGGGGACCATCGAAGCGGGCGACCCGAGTCCGAGGGCAGCGACGGTGACTGCCACGACGGAAGGCAGCACGCGTCTGAGCGTGTCGCCAGCCGCGCCCAAGGGCGAATGGACTCTGCAGGGCCACTCCGCGAGCCGCGGTGTAGAGAACAGGATTGTGTGGGTGACGTCGAGCGGGTCCGGATACAGCAGAATGCCGCCGACCAACTAGGGCTCCACTCCACTATGAAGCGGCCCGCCGTCCTCCTCGACGAGCCGCATAACCTCACAGTTCCTTGTCCAATCTTCAAGGACAAAGACTCAATGGACAGGGCGGAAGTACAGATTTGTGGCACGCTTTCCAATGTTTCGGCCGTAGTTGGTTCCTTCCTCGACCGCTTTGCGGAAGTGGAAGCCGATGAGGATGCGCGAATACGCGTTTTCGTCCGCCGCCTGGGAGAAAGTGGAATACGAGCGCAGCACCGGTGACGAATCGCCACAGGTGCTACCCGCAGGCAAAGAGGCGCTGCAGTCCTGGAAGCGAATTCGATCAGTGCCGAAGAATTGCTTCAGCACCTCCGCACCCGCGCCCCCTTCGATGCTGTGACCCGATACGTAGTCTCGGTCCGGGGGAGTCCCGCGCAGCGGTGTCCAGTTCGGGTCACCAGTCGTGTCGGGATTCCCGTCCGTGTCCCCATTTCGAATGGCTGTGATTGGTCGCCAGAAGTTGTAGTGGCTCTTGGTGTCAACCATCGCGATATAGCCGTCGGCAAGCGCCACGTTGAGCAGGCCGAAGAGCCGCGCGTTGTCCCAGAGATCGAGACCCCTGCCCAGAGGAGATCGTTCTCGCAATCCGATTCCATTTCAGAGGGGAGCTCTCGTACCAGAATAGGGCGATTTCCGTTTGGTCAGCCGTGCGTCGACTGGGCGTGATGATTCCGTCACCACCGAGGGACTTCACTTCGTTGAAATCGGCCGCGTACTTGTCGCTTTTCACTCTGTGGGGCGGTCCGGGACGAAATTGTAAACTGTCCTTCAGAACGAAAGGGGTCCGCCGTCTGGGCCTGCTCTCCCCGCTCAAGGAGAAGGTCGATCGCACTCTGGTACGAGCGCGCAGCTTCGGCGTGCGCATAGCGAGCCGACGCCTCGCGTCCGGCCTGGAGCGCATAGCCGACCGCGCGCGGGGCGTCCCCTGCGGCCAGAAAGTGCCGCGCCAGCTCGGCGGCGACCAAGGGGCGGCCCGTCTGCAGCAGTTCCAGCACCTCACCGATCCGCCGGTGAAGGCGTCTGCGCAGGCTGCTCGGAACCCCGGCGTACAGCGCCTGCTGGACCAGCGCGTGGCCGAAGGCGTAGCGCACCATGCTTGCGCTGCGCCGCTCCTCGAGCAGCCGTGCCCCGAGCGCCGCGTCCAGGTGATCCAGCAGCTCCGCTTCGGGCTGCCCACTGGCCGCAACCAGGACCTCCAGCTCGACCTCCTGACCGACCACGCTCGCCAGGCGCAGCAGTTCCTGCGTTTCCGCGGGCAGTCGGCTCACGCGATGGGCCACTACCGCGCGCACGCTGTGCGGTACCTCCACCCCTGCCACAGCGGCGGGATCCCAGCGCGCCAGTCCCTGGACCACACCGCCCTGCTCCACCAGGGCCTTCACCAGTTCTTCGGTGAAAAACGGGTTGCCCTCTGCCCGCGCGTGCACCAGCGCCACCAGGTCCTCCGAAACCGTCTCGCTCACCAGCTGTTGGCGAATGAGCCCGGCTGTTCCGTCCATGGCAAGCCGCCGCACATGCACCTCGTCCATCAGGCGCTCGCGCGCCAGCTCGCGCAGAGTCTCCCCGAAGCCATGTTCTCGATCAACGCCCGCATCTCGGTAGGTGCCCAGGAGCAAGATGCGCGCACCATCCAGGTGACGGCCGAGATACAGCAGCAGCGACAGACTCGTGGTATCTGCCCAGTGCAGGTCGTCCAGCAGGAGCACGAGTGGGCTCGCCTCGGCTACTTCGCGCAAGAACGCGGTGACCGCACGAAAAACCCGCAGTTGGGTTTCGTGGCCACCCTGCACATCTTGGTCGGCCCCAGCCTCGGGGAGCAGGCGCGTTAGCCCCGGCCAGCGCTCGAGTGCCCGCGGCTCGGGCAGTAGGGGCCGTCCAACCAGCGGGAGCGTCAGCGCCTCCGTGAATGGGAAAAACGGCACGGCCGTGTACTGCTCGAAGGAACGTCCCACGCTGGTGCGCGCCCCCGACATGGCGGCGCGGGCGAGCACCTCGCGGCCCAAACGGGTCTTCCCGATGCCCGGCTCGCCTGAGAGCAGCACGATGCGGCCGTGGCCCGCGCAGATGGTTTCAAGCGCATTCAGCATGCGCGACAATTCGGCCTCGCGCCCGATGAGGCGCTCTTCGACCGGCGCGGGGTCCACGTAGTTAGCTAATGCTGCCGGTTGACCGGTCACGTTGCAAGGCCCTGATGCCGAACGCCACTCGAGACCACTCCCATCTGACGCCAACCAGGGTGCCGATGGCATTGGCCATTGCAGCACGATTTCATGCACACCGACACTCGGTGAGCTCTCGCATGAGGAGACGAGGTTCGGCGTCTCCGATGCTGAGATGGGCCGGCTGCAATCGAGCTCAGCCGGCCTGCCTCTGAGCTAGCGGCAGGCTTTGGTCAGCCGGACGATCTGATGGACGCGGGCATGGTGGAACAGATGCGGGTGGACTGGTGCCGCTTCGCGGACTGGACCATGCTTCGAGGCGAGGAGCGCCCACCCGGACATCAGCGCGCTCCATGAGCGTGGGTGGCGGAGCGGCGAGTCCCAGCACCAACTGCGGCGTCTCAACATCGCCCGCAACACGCATCACGACACAGTCGACGGTTCGGTGCAGTTTGACCTTGATCCAATCTCGAGGGCGGCCCGGAATGTACGGCCGATCGATGCGCTTGGCAACCACGCCCAGGGTACTCGGCACGGTCAGCCAGTTTGTGGCATGCGTCGCATCGGCGGTGTGCGCGACCAGTTGGATGCAAGGATGGCCGATGCTCAGCATTTGCTCGAGCTCCCGACGGCGGACTCGCAATGGCGCGCGCATGAGGTCAGCCCAAGACGACCGCGAGAGCGATGCTACCGTTGGGGCGCTGGTACGACGTCGGGGGCCGCCGGTTGCTGCTACACAGATCGTCGACGTCGGACACGCCACCATGCACTTCCGCCGTCCCGATGCCGTCATTCAGGCGATCCAACACCTACTCGCCAGGTGACGATCCAGCATCGAGAAGCGTTCGTGTTGCCTGGATTCGAGTGACCTCCGGTTCGTGCCTGTCCCAGTGCATTGTCCCGAGTGCGGTCTGGCAGGCCCGCGGCGAGAAACTCACGGCGGCGGGAGCTCTACTCGGTGTTGTCGCGCAAGGCACGTACGATGGGCACCGTGAGTCCAGCCGGTGCGCGGGTGCTCGTGGTCGACGACGAGCCTGCGATCTTGCGAGCGGTCCAAACGAACCTCGCGCGCCACGACTTCCGCGTCGAAACGGCCGAGACGGGTCGAGCGGCACTCGACGCACATATCCGTTTCAGGCCGGACGTGCTCTTGCTCGACCTGGGGCTGCCAGATATGGACGGGCTCGACGTCATTCGCGAGATTCGTAGCCACGCCAGCACGCCGATCGTGGTGCTCTCGGTCCGTGGCGCCGAGCGCGACAAGGTCCAGGCTCTCGACCTCGGTGCCGACGACTACCTGACCAAGCCGTTTGGCGTCGACGAGCTGCTCGCACGTGTTCGTGTGGCACTCCGCCACGTCGCCAGACCGGCGCAGGGTGCGGCAGCCGTATTCAGGACCGGAGATCTCCTGGTGAACCTCGAGCAACGGCGTGTCTCGGTGGCCGATCGGGAAATACATCTCACACCCACGGAGTACTCTCTGCTGACGGCGCTCATCGGGCATCCAAACAAGGTGCTCACCGACCGCATGTTGCTCCAGCAAGTGTGGGGATCGGCATGGGAAACCGAGGCGCACTACATCCACGTCTACGTTGCGCGGCTGCGCAAGAAGATCGAGCAGGATCCACAGGCGCCGCGGTATATCGTGACGGAGCCGGGGGTGGGTTACCGACTGTTAGCCGACTGATGTGAGCGTCCCTTGGGTCGACCTCATGTACGGGCGGCGTTGGCCGCATCTGGTTACCGCGCGGCAGCACGCGCCGATACTCGGATTGCCGACAAGCGCAAGGCGATGGGCGATCCGGAGTTCCGGGCCATCTACCTCGAGTATGACGCGGCATTCGACTGGTCCCCGGACGACCCGCGCCTCAACGCGCTGGCGGAGCGCGCGCAACGGTGGATTGGCAAGCGGCGGAGTAGCGTCGAGCGCGGAGCGGGCGTTGTCCAGGTCCCGGACATCCCCCGGCTGGTTGCGACGACCGTCACCGCATCGTCGCCGGCCTGGGCCCGGCTCACCGAGAACGCCAGGCAGCGCAAGCCGGCCGTCCTTCTGTGGCGCGGTCGGGACATAACCATAGCATCACCAGCGCGCGCAGCCTCAGAACGTTGAGAAAACGTTGATTGGGAAGGCCAGCTTGTTGAGCCGTTATTGAACGGTCGGGCGCGAGACTTTTACTGCTGCTCAGTGCCCGGCGCCCGATGCGCCAATTCCGTTGGGCATGACGCGCTGGAGGACTTCTGCGCATGGCCAAGTTAGAGGATCGCGAGCACCGGCAGCCTGTGAAATCGGGCGCGGTCACGGTCTCTCATCCCGATCTGGAATGGCGCGAAACGGTCAAGGGCGCGAAGCCGGGCGATCGCTTCGTCCGCATCGCCACTCACCGAGGGTTTACCCGTGTTGGCCGCGGCCACATCGTCCCTCGGGCGGGGACGGGTGCGCCCACCAGTGCACTCGGACGCTCCCTCCAGCGCGTGAGTCGCATACTCATCGGCCGCCCACTTGCGACCTCCGAAGAACCGCACGAGCGGCTGAACATCTTCACAGGTCTAGCGGTCTTCGCGTCCGACAACATCTCGTCGTCCGCGTATGCAACCGAAGAGATCATGCGCGTGCTGGTGCTGGCTGGGGCAGGGGTGCTGGCCCTCACGATGCCGATCACGCTGGCCATCGTTCTGGTCCTTGCGATCGTTGTCATCAGTTATCAGCAGACGATCCGGGCGTATCCGAGCGGCGGCGGTTCTTACATCGTCGCCAGCGATAATCTCGGGCCGCTAGCCGGGCTCACCGCCGCCGGTGCGTTGTTAGTGGACTATGTCCTGACCGTCTCCGTATCCATCGCAGCCGGCGTCGCCGCGCTGACTTCGATCTTCCCCGGGCTGTTCGATTACCGCGTGGCGGCCGGCGTCGGCTTCGTCGTATTACTCACGCTCGGCAATCTGAGAGGCATCCGCGAGAGCGGGACCATCTTTACTGCGCCGACATACGTCTACTTGCTGGCCATCTATGGTCTGCTCGCCTATGGCCTCTTCCGCTTCGCGACGGGCACGCTGCCCGAGTATCAACCGCCCTCGGAGTGGCTGCAGGCTGAACACGGGACAGAAGCCCTGAGCGTGTTTCTGATTCTGCGGGCATTCTCGGCTGGTTCGGTTGCACTGACGGGCACCGAGGCCGTGTCGAACGGTGTGCCCGCGTTCAAGCCGCCAGAGTGGCGCAACGCGCGGATCGTGCTCATTGCGATGGGCACCTGCTTCGGGTCCATCTTTCTCGGGATGAGCTTCCTGGCCGGGCAACTGGGGATCGTTCCCGATCCGACTGAAGAGCAGACCGTTGTCAGCCAACTCACCAGCCTTCTGGTGGGGGCTGGCAGCCCGTTCCACTATCTCGTGCAGGTTTCGACGGCTCTGCTGCTGGTGCTGGCCGCGAACACCGCGTTCGCCGACTTCCCGCGCCTGGCCAGCATCCTGGCCCGCGATCGCTTTGTCCCGCGGGTGTTCCAGTTCCGCGGCGACCGGCTCGCGTTTACCGGCGGCATTGTCCTGCTCGCAGTTGTGGCTGGCATGCTGATCGTGGCATTCGGCGGTAGCGTCACCAACCTGATCCCGCTGTATACAGTCGGCGTCTTTGTGGCATTCACGCTGAGCCAGAGCGGCATGGTCCGCCACTGGTGGAAGCTGCGCGATGAGGATCCGGGCTGGCGCTGGCGTGCCGCAATCAACGGGGTGGGCGCCGCGACCACTGGCATCGTTGCTATCGAAGTGGCGATCTCGAAGTTTGCGCTCGGGGCCTGGATGGTGCTGGTACTCGTCCCGATCCTGATTGGCATCATGTGGTCGGTCAGACAGCACTACACGCGGCTGGAAGGTGCCCGGCGGGCCGAGACACCCGTGGTGCCCGAAGAGGTTGTTGTCCGCACCGTCGTGCCAGTCGCCGAACTCGGCGTACCCGCGCGCCAGGCGCTGGCCTACGCGCGGGCTGTAGCGGCGGATGATGCGCACGTGGTGGCCGTCCACGTGACGGACGACGTGGCCAGCGCTGAAGACTTGCGGCGTCAGTGGCGGGAGTGGGAGCCTGGCGTCGAGATGGTCATCATCGAGTCGCCGTTCCGTTCCCTGACCGGTCCGTTGCTGGCCTACATCGACGCGCTCAAGGAGAGCAATCCGCGCGACACCATCACCGTCGTGCTGCCTGAGTACGTTCCGTCGCGGTGGTGGGAGCATTTGCTGCACAACCAGACGGCGCTGCGGCTGAAGGCGGCGCTTTTGTTCCATCCTGGCGTGGTGGTCACGAACGTGCCGTACCACATGGCGGTGAAACCATCCACATGACGCGCTTAGCCGTGGGCGAGGTCAGCCCGTGACGGTGCAGATGTTCTGGCGTAGCGTCCGAGCGCGGTGGTTGGGGTATGTGGCCGCCCTAGCGGCAGTCGCGGTGGTGAGCGGCTTCATCGGCCTGGTGCTGCGCGAGGTCAACCTGGCAAACGTCTCGATGCTCTATCTGCTGGCCGTGCTGGCGACGGCCGTGGCTTACGGTCGTGGCCCGGCCGTTTTTGCGTCGATTGTCGCTTTTCTCACCTTCGACTGGTTCTTCGTCGACCCGATTCACCACTTCACGGTCTCGGATCCCGAGGAATGGGTCTCGCTGCTGTTTTTTCTTGTCACCGCCATTGTCACGGGCCAGCTTGCCGCCGGGCAGCGCCAACGCGCCCGAGAAGCTCAGCAACGCGAGCGCGAGGCGGTCGTCCTGTACGACGTGGTCCGGCTGGTGGGCGAACGAGACCTCGAGGACGGGCTGCGAGCGGTCGCCGAACGTCTGCGCGAGGAACTGGGACTGGAGGGAGTGGCGATGGAAATCGCACAGACACATGGCGCTGTCGTCCGTGTCGCAGTGGGTGACGGCGATGCCTTGAAGGCCCTCCAGGCCGGCACGCTCGCCGCCGCGCATGTTCTGAACGCGGGACAAAGTCGCTCGAACCGTCGGGCCTTGCCCGGTCGCTGGGTACGACTGGTGCCACCCACGCCGCGCCTGAGTGACGCGCGCACAACGCTGCGGGACCGCGTGCACCTGGTGCCGGTACGCGCGGAGGAGCGCCGGGTGGGGGCGCTGCTGCTGGCCGCCGCGCCGGAGTCCGCCCAATTCGACGAAGCCGCCGACCGGCTACTCTCGGCCGTGGCGGCTCAACTGGGCCTGGCCATCGAGCGCGCGCGCCTGCGCACAGAGGCGAACCAGGCCGAGATTTTGCGACGCACCGACGAGCTGCGACGGGCGCTCCTGAACGCTGTGTCACACGATCTGCGGACGCCGCTGGCGTCGATCATGGCGTCGGCCGGAAGCCTCCAGCAGGACGACGTGGTGTGGACGCCCGAGGAGCGCCAGGATTTCGCGCACGCGATCGTGGACCAGGCGGAGCGGCTGAATCGCATCGTCGGCAATTTGCTGGATCTGTCGCGTATCGAAGGCGGCACACTCCGTCCGGACAAGGGCTGGTACGACATGGCCGCACTTGTGGACGAGGTTCTGGGACGACTGCGACCGCAGACAGCCGGTCATAACGTCGTTACGCATGTGCCTGACGGCCTGCCCGCCGTATCACTTGACTATGTGGAGATCGACCAGGTCCTGTCCAACCTGGTCGAGAACGCGAGCCGGTACGCGCCGGCCGGTTCGGAGATTTCCGTGTCGGCGCAGCGGGCGAATGGCGAGGTCCGCCCTGGTCGAGGCGCACGGCGGGCGTATCTGGGTGGAAAATCGACCAGGCGGAGGTGCTCGCTTCACCTTCTCCTTGCCGCTTAGCGAAGGCGTGGAAAATCCTGTCGCGTGAGCCAGGGCAGCGGCGCTCGGATTCTGGTGGTGGACGACGAACCGGCGCTCGTTCGTGCCGTGGAGACCAACCTGCGCAAGCACGACTTTCGGGTTGAGCGGGCCGCGACTGGGGAGGAGGCGCTCGAGGCCTATTCGCGCCACCGGCCGGACCTGGTTCTGCTCGACCTTGGACTGCCCGACCTTGATGGCCTGCAGGTCATCCGCTCGATCCGTACCCACGCCAGCACACCGATCGTGGTGCTGTCCGCGCGCGGCGGCGAAGGTGACAAGGTCGCTGCCCTCGAGCAGGGTGCCGACGACTACCTGACCAAGCCATTCGGTGCGCGGGAGTTGCTGGCTCGCATCCGCGTGGCGCTGCGCCACGTTGCAGCACCTCCGCATGGAACCGAGCCGATGGTTGCAGCCGGAGACCTGGTGGTGGACCTGGAGCATCGGCGTGTGACGCTCCGGGGGCGGGAGGTGCACCTCACACCAACCGAGTACGACCTGCTCAAGATCTTCGTGGCCAATCCGGACAAGGTGCTCACGGACCGCATGCTGGTGGAGACGGTCTGGGGTGTTGCCTACCGACAGCAAGCGCATTCGCTGCACGTTTACGTGGCGCGGCTCCGCAAGAAACTCGAGGCGGACCCGCAGGTCCCGCGGTACCTGCTGACGGAGCCCGGCGTGGGCTATCGATTCGTCACTGAGAGCCCCAGCCACATCGCCGAATAGCGCTTCGGCACCAGCCTGCCGAAAAACGTTGAGCATACGTTGACTGATTGGTCCCCCGTGTTGACGTGGTGTTGAGCATGTCGCGCCGATACTCCGGGTGTGCCCACAGAGGCCGCTTCGACCCCGTTCCAGCGTGTCCTCGTCGTCGAGGACGAAGCGACGCTGCGGCGCGTGATAGCTCGCAATCTCACCGGTCGTGGGCTCGCCGTCTGCGAAGCCGAAAGCGCTGACGCAGCGGTCGACGCCGTCGCGCACGATCGCCCCGACCTGATCCTGCTCAGGTCTGCTTAGCGGCGTTGCAACTCTGCTTGTGTTGCTCTACGTGCTGTATGCCTTGCTCCGCCCCGAGCGCTTTTAGGAGGCCACAATGGAGGCCCGACTCAATCCCACACTTGCGCTGCAAGTCACTGACATTCTGGCCCGATCCGCGCGCCCGGAACCTGCCTGGTACGGAGCACTCGTCGTCGCGGCGCGCATGCTGAGCGACGCGTCCGAATACGCGACGACCGCCACGACGGTCGTCGGAGTGCTCGGCCACGACGACGCTGAGGAGTTTGAATCGCTCGTGCAGAACATCGCCGAGGAATTCGGACTGGACACCTCGGTAAGGCTGAAGCTGGGTTCATTCTCAGTGCGCTTCTCCCGCCCGGCCGAGGACGGCGTCGGAATGTCCGCGTGAGCTTAGCCGGCATTCTTCAGGTACTTGTGTATGTCGCACTTCTGGTGGTTATCACCAGGCCGATGGGTGCGCACCTCGCGCGCGTCTTCGCGGATCCAGGCCCGCGCCAGCGCAACTTCCTTTCACCAGTCCTCGGGCGCCTTGAGCGGGCTATTTACCCGTTAACCGCACGGGCAATATCGGCTTCACGGTTCAGATCACGCTGTGGCTGTGGTTCACCGTGATGGTCGCCAACTTCGCCGAGGCCATGGCCGAGGCGCGCGCTAAAGCGCAGGCCGATACCTTGCGCGCGACCAAAAAGGAGACGCCGGCCAGGCGCGTCCGCGACGGACATGAGGAGATGGTCTCCTCCTCCGACTTGAAGGGCTAGTCACGACGCACGCAAAGATGTGGCGCAGTAGACCTTTTCTAGGCCCTTTGTCGGCTCGAACGGCTATGCCCAGCCGCGCCGCACCTGACTGTCCTCGAAGAACGCAGCCCGTGCTGCGCAGCCGACCGGGCAGCGCTGAGCTATGGAGAGTCGGCTCCGCGCGCCCCAGTTTGCCAGCCCTTGCCAGGATCGGGTAACCGTCGTCGTCCGTGCCAGGTGGCACGCGGGTGAAGTTGGGTTGGAGGTTTGCATGAGAAGCCACAACAGGCTTGGCTCGATGCTCCTGGTCGCGCTGTTGACGATATCGGCGGCGCCAGTAGCCGTTGAGGCAGCGCCGCCATCTGCGCGCGCAACGCTCAACGGCAGCGCGCCGAAGTGGGCAAGCGCCGCGAACTACGTTGGTGGCGTAGATACGTCGGCGGCCGTCGGGTTCCGCGTCTATCTGGGCTGGGCCGATGCAGCAGGCGCCGAGGCGCTCGCTCGATCGGTATCCGATCCAGCCAGCGCTTCGTACGGCAAGTATGTCTCGGCGGCGCAGTTCCGACAGCGGTTTGCGCCCGCTCAGTCGAAGGTCGGCGCGGTGCAGTCGTGGCTGCGCAGCCAGGGCTTCAGCGTGGTCTATACGCCCGCGAACAATCACTATGTGGCCGCCGAGGGCACAGTCGCGCAGGCTGAGGCTGCCTTCGGGACAACGTTCGGGACGTACAAAGTCAATGGCAAGTCGGTTCACGCGCCGTCGTCAAACCTCTCAATCCCGAGCGGGCTAACGAGCACGATCAGTGGCGTGGTGGGCCTCGACGACAGCGCTGCCTTTGTCACGACCAATCACGTCGTGGACAAGAAAGCGCCGCCATCGGCCGGTTTCCGCAACGCTCCACCGCTGTCGTTGTACTGGGCGCAGTTGTTTTCGCCGTACGCATTCCCGACCGGCTTCCGAGACGTCACGACAGCCACGGTTCCGTGGACGGTGAAGGGTTACACGCCGGCGCAGATCAAGGGCGCCTATGGTATCAGCAGCACCTTCGATGGCGCAGGGCAGACCGTCGCCGTGATTGATGCTTATGCCTCACCGACCGTCTTGCAGGACGTCAATCAGTGGTCGATTAACCGTGGTCTGCCGACGCTGAAACCGGGGCAGCTGCAGCAGGTCGCCGCACCGGGCACCTATCGCCGACCACAAAATCCGGCGCAGGATCCGCAGGGCTGGTATGGCGAAGAGACCCTGGACATCGAAGCCGTGCACGGCATGGCGCCGGCGGCCAGGATCGTCTACGTGGGCGCGCCAAACAACTACCGCGACCTCGACGCGGCCATGAACCATGTGGTCGACCAGCACCTGGCGCAGATCGTCACGAACTCGTACGGCTACTCCACCGAGCTGCTGCCGCCAGGCTATGTCAAGCCGTTCGAGGACACGTTGATTCAAGCGGCGGCGGAAGGCATCGGCGTCTACTTCTCGTCAGGCGACAGCGGCGACGAGACTAGCACGTTCGGGTTCGCGACCACGGATTGGCCCGCATCGAGTCCATGGGTGACCGCGGTCGGCGGCACGAGCCTGGGCGTCTCGGCATCGAATACGCGTGCGCTCGAGACAGGCTGGGGCACGAGCTCGTATAGCTGCAACACGCAGACACTGGCATGCAGCCGCACGGGGTGGCTGTACGGCTCAGGCGGCGGCGTCAGCCGGATCTCCGCCAAGCCAAGCTATCAGCAGGCACTGAACGTGAGCGGTCGTGGTGTGCCAGACGTGGCGGCCCTCGGCGATCCGCAAACCGGGCTGCTGGTCGGGCAGACGCAGACGTTCCCGGAGGGCGCGCACTATGACGAGTTCCGCATCGGCGGGACGAGCCTGTCGAGCCCGATCTTCGCCGGTCTGATGGCCCTGGCCGATGAAGCAGCCGGTGGGCCACACGGATTCGCCAATCCCGCGTTCTACGCGCACGCGGGTGCTTTCTACGACGTGTTGTCAGTCAAGACAGCGGTCGCGCGACGCAATTTCGTAAACAGCGTCGATGCAACCGACGGCACGGTCGACCTGTTGCGCACGTTCGACGACTACTCAGGCTCGCCAACGCAACACACGAATAGCGGTTGGGACAATGTGACTGGCCTGGGCACGCCAACCAGCTCGTTCCTATCGACCTTCGGACACTGAGTCGCCACGCGCCCGCGACGCGGCCTGAGCCGGTCGCGGGCGCTGCTCACGAGGGGCGAGCGCAGCCAGCATCTGCATGCTGCTGCTGAGCACGACCAGAAGCTAGCTCACGCGAACCGCATCCGGGCAGTCCGCTCTTCATGACGAGCATGATCGGCCCACTAGTGTCGGGTCGTGGTCTCACGCCGACAGTTGCGGACGAATACGTGGAGATGATGGCTGCGAGCCGCGGGGCCGTGACTCTGGCGCTCGGCCATATTCAGACGCTGTGGCTGCGCAGCGTGAAACGGCAGCCCGTGGCCGAATGCCTGCCAACCCCGGGGGCTCGCTTATGCCTACATACCGGCCCCATGGCTTTTGGGAACGCTGACCTGATCGCAACTGCGCTCAGGCTGATTCGCTACTTGATAGCACGTCGCGCGGCGGCGTTGCGGCCAGCCGAGATGACGTCGTCCACCTGGTCCCGTGTCAGCCGAGTGCCACCAAAACGAGTGGTGAGCGCTCGACCCAGTGCACGCCGCCGAAGCCGGCCTCTGCTATCGAAGACCTCGGGATGTTGATGCCGGATGAGAGCGTCGAGTTGTTCACGCGCCTTGGCGTCAGCTTCGTCCGCTTCATTTACGAGCGGGGCGCCAGCCCCATCTGTGTGCCCGTTCGCCATGCTCCTTGCCGTCTGCAGCGCGAGTGCACGCGCCTTTCGCTGCCGCTCGTACTCTTCGCTGGGGAGGGCCATGAACGGTTCGCCCAACGTGATACCGAGCTCCTCCAGGACCGCCACCAGCAATTCGAAGTTGACCGCCTTGAGCGGCCGGTCCGATGCGAGACGATCGAGTGCACCGCGGCTGACGTGGATGCCACGGTCGGCCAATCGGCGCTGCAGCTCACCGACGCCCATGCCCCGCTCGCGAAGGGCTGTCCCGATCGTCGAGACGACAACGGTGTTGGATGGTAAGCGGCGCGTCATGGCTTTCAAATTTAGCACCGCACGTATGAAATCTGGATGACGTGCCAGACCGTCGACTGGCCGCCGCGCCCCCGACGTGCTGCAGGATTTGCTGCAAAATCGTGGACACCCGTGGGATAACCAGGAGCACCGTGGCGCACGAACTCGCCGAATTCGTTCTCGCCTGGCACCGCCTAGAGCAGCGAGGAGCACTGTCACGCCCCCGGGATTACTTTTCAGGTTGCCCCCAGGCAAGCCCAGACACGCTGCCGGCTTCTTCGGTCGGGTAGGCCGTCACGATGACGTTGTATCTGGAGTCGGATACGGCAGGCTCGGTCGAACAGTCCACGGGCAGCACCATCGAACTGTCGACCTGTCGTGCGGCACCTGGGGTTCGAGATAGCAACGGCGCGCCGATTACCTCGATCTCGCCCGCATGCCCACTCTGGCTGCGTCCTGGCGGGCCGCGCCCGAACATGCGTTCAGTGACGGTGGCATAATGGCGTCGTGCGGCGCCACACCTTCCCTTACGGCCACGAACGGCCAGCATGAGCCAAGCACAAACGGCACGCCACCTCGAGCCGGCGCTCCAACGAACGGAATCCGATATCGACGCGAGCCTGAGAGCCGCAGGGTCCGCCACCAGGTCGCTCAGACGCCTTCGAGCGGTTGTGCGTGACGGCAACTTGCGCGAGCTAAAGGCGGCGCTCTCGGCCGCTCGAGAAACCGCGGACGCGCTCCAGCAGCAAGTCGCGACCACTGCCCAACACTGGGACTTCGATGAGACCGGCTACTTCGCTGACGGAGCCTACACCCGCGAGCTGCTTGAGACCGCCGCAGACATGCGCGTCAAGATATTCGAGCAAGACGAGCAACTGTACTGCTACCCATCCCTGGTCCGCGTCCTGCCGGGCGAGCGAACGTTGCTGATCGATCGCACGCGTGAACGACGACTGCGCCCGTCCCTTGTGGTCGAGCACTTGCGCAGCCTGCAGGCGCGACCACCGCGCTTCCGTCCGGGGGCCTTTCTGGAAGCGCTGTTCAACGCTTACCGTGTACTTGTCCAGCGGCATGGCTCGGCTGCACTCGCGCGCGGTTCGGTTGAACGGCTGACACACGTATACGAATTGCTGACCCTTCTGCCCGGCCAATCCGGCGAGTATTCGCGGCATGAATTCGCACGTGACCTTTACCTTCTCGATCGCAGCGGCATTACCAGCACCAGAGATGCCTTCGTCGTGAGCTTTCCGGCGAGCACGGGGACAAAGTCGGCGAGAGGCGTCATCACCGCCATCACCGAAACTGGTCGGGAGCGGCGTTACTGGGGAATCGCGTTCGCCAGAGAGGACTAGAATCGCCAGCGGCATGACTCCCGAAGAGTGGATCCGCATCATGGAGCGCGAGTACCTGGGCAGCTTCGTGCGCCAGGGCGGAGCAGCCGTCAAATTTGCGGCGGCCACCACCGATGCCGGACGCGCCGAGCTGCGGGAACGACTGGCCGCCGCAGCCGAGACACATGGCTTCCAGGACGTGATGCTGGATGGCGCCGAGACTCGCCTCCACCTCATCGAGCGATTGTTCCATGCAGTCGCACGACAGCTGGACTGGGATGGGCTTGCGCGGGCTTTTCTCGAGGGCGCGCTACGAGCTCGCGGCCTGCGCCTCCCGGCTCCTGGCGAACCATTGTCGGCGGTCCGGCTTGCTGAGCTCAACGCCGCGCCCGAAGTGCTGCTGCGCACCGAGCTTCGCGGTGCCCTGGCGCACGCACTATTCGAAGACTACGCGATGACTCGCGAGTTCCGGTTTGCCATGTTTGCGCTATGCGCGGCCCAGCTGGACCCCACGGACAATCCGGCCCTGGAAGCCGCCATCAAGCAGTGGCTGCATGGCGAGCTCCGGCTGGTGTCCGAGGTCAAGCGAGCGCTGATCTTCCAGAAGATCGTCCGCCACAATGCGCGCCACATGCTGTTTTCGCTTGCGCACTGGCTGACCCTGACGGGAAAAAGCGGTTTGCTGCTCGTTCTGGATATCGCTCGCTACGCCGAGGCGGTTCGCCCTGCGGAGCGCGGCGAAGGCAACTACTACAGCGCCACCGCCACCATGGACCTGTACGAGGTGTTGCGGCAGCTTATCGATGCGACAGACGAGGCCCACGCGTGCTTCGTCGCAGTCCTGGTGTCGCCTGATTTCCTCCAACTCCAGCTCCACGACGACCGGCGCGGCATCCGTAGCTATCAGGCGCTCTACTTTCGCATCTGGGACGAAGTCTACGACCGCAACCGCGAGAACCCGTTTTCCTCTCTGGTGCGCATCACGGCAGCGGCATGAGCCAACCGCTCGAGGGTCGGCCCCCAGCGGACCTCAGGCCGGTCCAGGCACCGCTCGAGGTCGACCCGGTCCACGCGCGACGAGCTATAGAAGCGCTGCGGGCAGGGGTGCCAAACCAGGATGCGGTCCGCCTGCTCAGGCCACAACAACCGCAGATCGAGACGCGCTTTCAGCGACAGCTTGGTGCGCTCGCCGAGGACGCCGCCAACGGCCGCCCAACATCCGCCCTGCTGGTGGCCGGCGACTTCGGAACGGGCAAATCCCACGTGCTGGAGCACTTCGAACACATCGCCCTGGACGAGCGGTTCGTGTGCAGCCGCGTGGTGATCAGCAAGGAAACGCCGCTGTACGATCTCGGCCGCGTTTTCCGCGCGGCCGTGGAGTCGGCCACTGCGCCAGGCAGACGCGGATCAGCAGTGGCAGAGATTGCCGCCAGCCTCGACCCGGAGAGTCCCGAGCACGCCGCTTTGACCCACTGGGTCAGTCGTTCGGACGTTGGGCTGAGCTCGCGCTTTGCAGCTACGCTGTTCCTGTTCCACCAGGTCAAGGATCCAGAGAGTCGAGAGCGCATTGTCGCGTTCTGGGAAGGCGAGCCGCTCAACGTCAGCGACACGCGCTCGCGGCTGCGCGATCTGGGCGAACGCTCGACGTACCGCCTCGAGTCCGTGCCGGCCCGCGAGCTGGCGATTCAGCGGCTGCAGTTTCTAGCCCGACTGATCCTAGCCGCGGGTTACTCCGGCTGGGTCGTCCTGTTCGACGAAGTCGAGTTGATCGGGAGGTACTCGTTCAAGCAGCGCGCGCGTTCCTACGCCGAGCTTGCCCGATGGGCCGGCAAGCTGAAGACTGGCGGCATACCGGGTGTGGCGGCAACGTTTGCAATTACCACAGATTTCGACGCTGCGGTCCTTCAGGAAAAAGGTGATCTTGAACGGATTCCAGGCAAGCTGCGGGCCAGCGGCGCTGACGCGGATGCGAAGCTTGCCAGCCAGGCTGAGCACGGTATGCGCATGATCGCGCGTGAGCCGCTGCGGCTGCGTGGCCCAGACCGCGTCATGCTCGAACGCACACGCCTGGAGATTCGCGCCCTCCACGCCCGTGCGTTCGGGTGGGACCCGCCCGACACTGGCACGGGTGAGCAGCTTTCCACTACACGGATGCGCCAGTATGTACGCCGCTGGATCAACGAGTGGGACTTGACGCGGCTTTATCCAGAGTACGCGCCGGAAATGGTGGCCGCGGACGTGCAGGTTCAGTACACGGAGCAGGCCGAGCTCGAGGCGACCGACGACACCGGACTGCGCAGCGACGAGTCAATCTGAGGTTGGCGGATGCCAATTCCCTTCACTGACGTCGACGACAGCGACGATCTGGGAAGTGCTGGGTTCCTCAAGCTCCACCGTTCGTCGGATTACGGCTGCTGCCTGGGTGCACTGTTCGTCGTGGGTGCACGGGGTGAGCCATTAGAGTTCGGCTACAACCGGGTGCGTGTGCCACAGCCATATCTGTGGCGGCAAGCCGACCTTCAACGCCACACCGATCGGCGACTGATCACGTCGCTCCTCAGTGTGTGCAGTCAGCGGCCGCGGCTGCTGCTGTGCATGGCAAGTGAGGTCAGCACGGAGCTCTTCAGTCAGGACCTCCGCGTCGAGGTACCGGTTGCGCGCGTGGCCGTGCATCCACGTGTGGACCTCGAGACCGGAGAAGTGATGGAGGAGGAAGACGCCCGTCCGGAGGTCGCCTGGCAACCTGGTCCGCCCGAGGACGGCTCGGTGGAGCGACAGCTGTTCGAGCACCTGGCCGTGCATGGCCTTTTAGTGGAACCTTTTGACCGCGCGGCAGTAGGGCTGCAGGAGGTTTACGGGCCGACAGCGTGCCAATCCAGATTGTGATCGGCAAAACCGAGCAAACAGAGCCGCAGGACATGTGGCTCGACCGACCGGCTCTGCTGCTCGGCGATTGGACATGGGAGCCAGCCACCAGCCGAGCCGTGGGGGAAATCGAGGAAGGCCCGTTGGGCAGCATCGATCTGTCGCTGCGGGTCCTCCACGGCGCGATCGAGCCGAGTGACGGGGTGCGCCGCAGCGTAGCAGGCGCGCCTGGCGGAGTCGCCGAGCACTTGCCGCCGCCGCTATGGAAGCGGCTCGCCTATGTGCTGCAGCCGCCAACCGATCTCCTGTTGGCCGCGACCGGACCAATCGAATGGCCGGGCGTGTTGTTCGGCTACCAGGTGGATGCGGTGCGGACGCTACTGGTCCGCGACGCCATCCTGCTGGCGGATGACACCGGGCTCGGCAAAACGGTGGAGGCGATCGCCGCGCTGCGCATCCTTACGCTACAACGGCGAATGCAGGCCGGATTGATTGTCATGCCAGCCGGGCTCCTGCGACAGTGGCGGAAAGCCTTCGCGACCTGGGCGCCGGAGTTGCGCGTCTCGACGGTGTATGGCCCGCCGGCCGAGCGCGCCTGGCAGTGGCAGTCCCCGGCGCATGTGTACCTGGTCAGCTATGACACCTTGCGCGAAGAGCAGACCACCGAGGCGGGCCGTGAAGCACTGCGGCGGACGTGGGACGTTGTTGTACTCGATGAGGCGCAGCGGATCAAAAACCGCGACACCGACGTGAGCCGTCTCTGCAAACGACTCCGACGGCGGCGCGCCTGGGCCCTCACCGGCACGCCGCTCGAGAACAACCTGGATGAGCTCGCCTCCATCCTGGAGTTCGTTGCACCACGCATCGACGGCACCAACCTGCATCTGTTCGCGGGCCCGGATCTGATGCAGCGACAGCGCGGGGTCCAGCTGCGGCGGCGAAAGATTGACGTATTGCCCCAGCTTCCGCCAAAGCTTACAAGCACCATCACGCTGCAGCTCGGCCCAGAGCAACGCTCTAGTTACGGACGCGCCGAACGCGAAGGAGTCTACGCATTGCGCGCGCGCGGCGGCGATGTACGGATCCAGAACGTGCTGGACCTGATCGTGCGTCTGAAGCAGCTGTGCAATCTGGACCCGGTGAGCGGCCAATCCGCGAAATTGGCAGACTTGCAGGAGCGACTCGCAACACTGGTGTCCGAAGGTCACCGGGCGCTGGTGTTCACACAGTTTACGGATGCTACGTTTGGCGCGCGTGCAGTCGCTGCGCGCCTGGCTCGCTTCCGCCCTCTGCTGTATACCGGCGACATGAGCCTCGCCAATCGCGAAGACGCCATTCGCGCCTTCAAACAAGATGCAACTCATGCGGTGCTGGTTGTGTCGTTGCGCGCCGGGGGACTCGGACTGAACCTCCAGGATGCGTCGTACGTATTCCACTTCGACCGTTGGTGGAACCCCTCCGTCGAAAGCCAGGCGGAGGATCGAAGCCACCGCCTCGGACAGGCTTACCCGGTGAACGTCTACATGTATACCTGCGAGCAGACGGTGGAAGAACGAATCGAGTCAGTCCTGCAGCGCAAACGCCGGCTGTTCCAGGACGTGGTCGACGACGTGAGCCTCGACCTGCGCGACGTCCTTACGGCCGCGGAGTTGTTCAGCCTATTTGACCTGCCGACACAAACCAGCGTGTGAGCCCGCGAGGGCGCGCGAGACGGCGAAGCGTGCGGAGGTTGCCCATGAGATACAACGGCGGGTACGCGGGTCCAGGGTTTCGGCAAGAGCGTCGTCGATCGGGTTGAAGCCAACCAGCTACGCCGACAGCGGCAACCGGGCGAACACAGCGTAGCTGGGTGACGTGTTCAGGGTCCTGGCGAGTGGCAGCGCAACGACCAGCCACATTGGGCGGGCAAGCAGATCATTGCTCATGGCGATCTGCACCGAGCCGTAACGCGTGTCATGTCGCGGGCTGACGCAGCCACGAGCGGAGGAACACGTCTGACAGCACGACGCGACTTCGGCCCTCGCGACCAATCAATCCGCCATCCGCTGGATTGCGCTCTCCGAAATCGCGAGCGACGTAGGTACGTGACGCAGCAGTAGCCGGCATGCAGCAGGCGCAGCAGGGATAGAAGCGGCCCAGGCAGTCACCCGCTGTCGGGTCAGCGCTCGGGTGCGTACGCACGGCCGCTGCCACTCGATCGCCGACGGCTCGGTCGAGACCGGGTCGCGTCAGTTGCCGCCCCTTCGAACAGCGAGCCCAGGTAACCGCGCTGAGCGGCCTTCAGCTCACGCACCATCGCGTCGCGCTCGGCGGGCTCAGAAGCCACAACCAGCGGCAGCAGAGCGCGCACCAGCTCGACGCTCACCCGGGCGCAGCGTGCGCGCCGATCAAGCGACAACCGCGGCGCACGCACGGCCAGCATCGCCTCGGCCCGCCCAACGACCGCTTGAAGAAATGCCTGCGTCGCGGCCGCAAGGCGTGGCGACACGATCGAGCCGCTGAACAGCGCCTGAAACCCGGGGTGACCCACGTGGAACGCGACCAGCGGATCGATGACATGATCGATCAGTTCGTCTAGCGGCAGCGTCTCGATCTCGGGACCGAAGACAGCCTGCGTCTGCCGCAGCCGCTCGGCAAAGCGATCGGCGAGCGCTTCGGCGATGGCGTCCTTGTTGGGGAAGAACTGGTACAGCGAGCCGGGCGACATCCCCGCGCGCGCGGCGATGGCGTTGGTGGTCGCTGCTTCGAAACCGACCTCGGCGAAGACCTGGGCGGCGACATCCAGCAGCAACTCGATGCGCCGCTGACCGCGCGCCTGGCGCCGGCGCGACTTTGGCTGGGCGGCCTCGGCCTCTGAGACCTTGGTTGACAACGCGAGCGATGACTCGTATTCTGTGATCATTATGCGAGCACTTACTCGTTTTAGTGTACCGGTGCCGGACTATGCCCTGCGCGTGCCGTCGCATCTGCAATTACTGGTCGGAGCCGGGTTCGTCGGCGGCCTGATCGGTCTCGGCCTGCTCATCGCGGCTCCAACCATCCCGGGTCTGTATGGTTTCCTGCTGCTCGCGGTCGCCTTCTTGAGCGCCGCGTTTGCGCTGGCCCTGCGCGTCATCACCAGTCCAACTCGACGGGAGCGTGCGCGGCGGCAGATGCTGAATGCCATTGCCTGGCGGGGCGACGAACGCGTGCTGGATGTCGGCTGCGGCAATGGGTTTCTCATCATCGAGGCGGCCAAGCGCCTGACAACCGGTCGCGCAACTGGCATCGACCTCTGGAAGGCTGAGGCGGGCGAGCAGAGCGCCGAAATCGCCTCGCGCAATGCACACCTGGAGGGTGTCGCCGATCGGGTCGAGATCAGAAATGCCGACGCCCGCCAGATGCCGTTCGGCGACCGCACGTTCGACGTGATTGTCTCCAGCCTGATGCTGCACCATGCAGGTGGCAGCACCGATCGGAACGCAGTACTGGAAGAAATGCTGCGCGTCCTGAAGCCTGGCGGCACGATCCTCCTGTACGACGCGCTGCCCTTTATTGCTGGTGCTTCGAAGTTCTTGCGAGGCAACGGCCTGCCGAACGTCACCCGCTCCGGCGGGTTGCTGCCAACGCTCGTAGCCACCGGCGCACGGAACGGAGCCTGACCATGCGATCCACCAGAGAGACGGTCGAGCAGTACATGAGGGCCTTCTACGCTGGCGATCATCAGACCGCCAGGCATTACCTTTCCGACGACCTGGTGTTCTCCGGTCCGAGCGCCAGCTTCAGTTCCGCCGACGCATTTCTGCGCGCGAGCGCGCACGTCGCGAAGAGCGTGAGCACCGTCCAGCCGCACAAGGTGTTCGTCGACGCTCAGGACGTGGGTATCTTCTATCAGCTGGTGCTGGACCAGGCGCCGGGGCCAATCGAGATCGCTGACTGGTATCAGCTCGACGGCGATGTGATCACCTCGATCCGGACAATCCTCGACACCGCCCCGTTCACGGCCGGAGCCGGGCAACCCGCGGGCGAGACGGCGATCGACCCGGTGTGCCACATGACAGTCCAGAAGGCGTCGGCCACCGCCACGCGGAGTCACGCTGGCGTGACGTATTACTTCTGTAATCCTGGCTGCGCCGTCGCGTTCGAGAACGAACCTGATGCGTACCTTGCTACCAATCGAGGTGTGTGACACATGGCGGTCGTGATAGGGCAGATGGACAGCGGAGTCCGGCTCCGGCCAGCCTGGCGTTGGAGGAAATTGCTCCTGACGGTGCATGTCCTGACAACCGTCGGTCTCTTCGGCGCCGACCTGGTGCTGTTGACACTCGGCATCACGAGTGTCCTCGGCGCCGAGCCGCGGACGGTCTATCCGGCCGCGGCAGCGGTGGGTAAAACCCTGCTCGGGCCGCTCGCGGTGGCGTCGCTCGCGACAGGGTTGCTGCTCGGAGCGCTGAGCCAGTGGGGACTTTTGAAGTACTGGTGGGTGGTCATCAAGCTGGCGATCACGGTAGCGCTGACCCCGGTCGTGCTCTTCGTGCTGGTGCCCAGGCTCGAGGCTGCCGCGGAGGCTGGACGGCTCGTCACGGAGTCAGAGCGCGCGCAACTGGTGATTGCCCCGGGCGTGGCGTCCTCGCTCCTGGCGCTGAACGCGACGCTGGCTGTCTTCAAGCCGCACTGGCGGCTGAGACGGTCCACCGGCTAACAGACGACCTTCCTTTATTGGGAATCGCACGCCTGGCCGCAACCGCGTAGGGTTGCGGCCATGGAACTTCGAGCGGACGTGCTGATGGATGCCCCGGCCGCCGCCGCGTGGGCGGTGCTCGGCGAGCGCTTTGGAGACATCGGCGAGTGGGCGGCGCCGATCACGGCCTCGACTCTCGACAGCGAGCTGGGCACCGGGAGCGTGCGCACCTGCCATGTCGCGGGCTTCGGGCCGGTTGCTCCCGGTGTGATCCGCGAACGACTGATCGAGTTCGAGCCCGAGCACATGATGCTTGCCTACGAATCGGTGGATGGGATGCCAAGCTTTATCGAAAAGGCCGTGAACCGGTGGTCGGTGCACGCCCTGCCCGAAGACCGGTGCGAGGTGCGCTCGCGAGCCACCGTCCAGTTGCGCGGTCCCATTCGGCTCGTCGGCCCACTCTTCCGGTGGCAGATGCAAGTTAACGCGGCGCGCGTGATGGACGAACTGCGGTACCGGGTCGAGCATGGGCGTCCTCACCAGCGCAAGCTTACGGCGCCAAAGGTGGCGCACGCCGTATAGCGGACGCAGCTTCGGGGTCCGGCCTGGCATGCTACGAGCCATGTCGTTGCCGCGTGATCAGCAGCGAGCGGCAAATAACGCGGCATCGGGGCTACATGCTGGTTTCAGGAGGCCCCGCGAATCCGTGGCGCACCGCGAACAGCGCCAGCTGCGTGCGGTCGTGGAGCGAGGTCTTCGCTAGCACGGTGGAGATGTAGTTCTTGACTGTCCCTTCACTGAGCGCCAGGTCCGCGGCGATCTCGCGGTTCGTCGCTCCCGCGGCCAGTTGCCGCAGCACATCGCGATCGCGCGCCGTGAATCCCTCCCAATCAACTGGAGCAGTTGTGGACGGAGCAGCCTGGCGCAGCCGCTTCAACACTTTACGCGCTATGCTCGGTTGCAGTGGCGAGTCGCCGTGGGCGGCGGCCCGTACAGCATCCGCGAGCGCATCCGACCCGACATCCTTGAGCAGGTAGCCGCACGCGCCCGCCTCCAACGACCGGAATACGAGCTCGTCGTCGTCGAATGTGGTCAATACCAGGACGTGCGTCGATGGAAAGCGCTGATGAACGCGCTCAGTTGCCGCCACGCCGTCGCGATGCGGCATGCGCAAGTCCATGAGCACCACCGCGGGCCGTAACCGCTCCACCTGCTGCTCGGCCTCGATGCCATCGGTAGCTTCGCCGACCACGCGCAAGTCAGCGTGCAGCTCCAGCAAGGTTCGCAGCCCTTCGCGCAGCAGGCGCTGATCGTCCACGAGCAGCACATCGATCGTGTTTAACCCGTCAGGCACGCGCGGCCTCAGCTGGAGACGGGACGGGTACCGAGGCGCGCAGGCGAGCGCCACCAGTCACCGCTTGCTCAAATTCGAGGCGCCCACCGAGCAAGTCGAGACGCTCCCGCAGACCGAGCAGGCCGAAGCGGTCGCCCTCGAGCGCTGCCAGTTCCTTGGGTGGACCAATCCCGTCGTCCTCGACGCACAGCGCAAGTTGGCCAGCGGCTGACTGGTCGAGCGACACGACCACGCGCTGCGCACGCGCGTGGCGCTGCACGTTGGTCAGCCCCTCCTGCGCAACACGGTACAGCGCCAGCGTGTGCTGTGGGTTCACCGCGGTATCGGGCGGCATCCGCACGTCGAGCTCCACACACAGGCCAGAGCTGTCCGAGAACTCAGCCGTGAGTTTGCGCAGTGCCTGTGGCAGCGATAGCTCTTCGAGCGAGCTAGCACGTAGCGCGGCCACCGAGCGTCGCACCTCCTGCAGACACTCGAGTGTGAGGCGGCGGGCGCGAACCACCTGCTCCCGTACACGCGCCGGCTCGGGCAACTTCTCGGCCGCCTCGAGCTGCAAGTTGACAATTGTCAGGTAGTGCGCGAGTGAGTCGTGGATCTCGCGTGCCAATCGATTCCGCTCCTCGGCAACGGCGGCCTCGCGCGTAACCGCGTGCAGCGCCTGCAGTTCGGTGTGCGCGCTGCGCAACTGCTCGTACAACGTCTCGACATGCTGGCGGGCCGCCGCATGCCGCAGTTGCCCGAGCGTCAGCACGACCGCCAGCGCGTACGGCGCGAGGAAGAAGGCGAAGTAGTTGGCAAACTCGCCGAGTCGATCCGGCCAGGCGTACAGACCGACGTTCACGCCGTACGCCAGCCACACGCTCGCGTTGGCGATCAGGCCGCGCCGCTCACCGTACAACAGGATGGCGCGACTGGCCGGCAGCAAGTAGATCAGCGCCGGGCGAATCAGGCTGCCGTGCACCTGGACGACCAGGAAGCCGAGGATCAGCTCCGCGGTCAGGCAGCCGCCGCGTCGCCACCACGTACCGGTACCTGAGTCCTCGAGCGGCATAGCCAGATCGACCAGGACCATGCCGACCAGCAGCAGCGTGAACGTGGTGACGTACTCGACGGTCAGGCCGCGCGCGGGGCCGGGCACCATGCCCAGTACCCACACCGCCAGCGGGACGACGATGCCTATCGCGCGCGGGAAAAGCCGTCGATCGCCGGGGAACGTATGCCCTGCCTCCGATGCTCGGCCGAGCATACCGCTACTGGACCACGAGCGTGCCCTTCATCGCCGCGTGGATACTGCACACGTATTCGTATGTGCCTGGCCTTGTGAACGTCGTGCTGAAGGTCGAGCCAATCGGCATGCGGCCCGAGTCGAACGAGCCGTCGGCGGCGGTGACAGTGTGGACCGCCTCGTCCTCATTGCTCCAGGTCACGGTGCTGCCAGTCTGGATGGTCGCCATCTGCGGCTGAAAGCTGTACTGCTGCATGGCCAGGCGCGTTGCCAGCGAAGTCGCCTGTGGCACCGAGCCATCGCTCTGACCGAAGAACAGGTTGGTGCGAAACACCCAGTCGCGCGAGCCACCGGCGTCGGTGTGGCAGACCGCGCACGGTGCCGAGGCGCGTGCGGTTGTGGAGTAGGTCTTATCCGGGCGGAACGCGACGTACTCCCACTCGCCAGTGCGATTCATCTCATAGGCTGCACCGAAGCCGGGCTCTTTGCGCATGACGAAGATGCCTGTCAGGTCCCCGCGCTGATAGCGGCCGTCGGGACCCAGGATGGGCTGATTGGCCTCATCCTCGAGTGCGCGATAGGTCTCCATCACCAGAATCGAGCCGTACGGGAACACCGCGCCGGGTGTGACCGATGCCGCTTGCGGATTGGCGTAGATCGCGCGCACCTGTTTGTTGTCGGGTCGATCCAGGACGAAGAAGGTCTGGTAGGTGGACTGGTAGCCTTCGGGGAAGCCGACGCGGTCCTCCGCGGGGGCGGGCCTCGGCGTAGGCGTAGGGGCAGGCTGCCCAAGTACCTGCACGGCAAAAAGACCGAGCGTCAATACCAGCGCGGGCGGAACAAACAACAGGCGACGAGGCATGCGCGCAAACCTCCGCGGCGACATCGTCTGTCCACGCTACGCGCTGCGGCCTGCCGGGACGAGTGACTCCGGTCATCGTGCGCCATGACCGGAGTCACCAGTTCCCAGCCGCTTACCAAAGCCCCCACCGCGCCGCGCCTTGGCTGATCGCAAGAACACAGTTACGACAGCCAGGCGTCATGCCGAAAGTATTCAAGCGCGCCTTCGGCCAGTTCCTCGGCGCATACCGTCGCGAGAGCGTCAGCCGGCGATCCGCATCACCGCGGATGCTTCAGCGCCCGAGGGGCCGTTAGACTGCCTCGCGGCGTCGCGACCATTTCGCCTTCCGCGGATGAGTCCTGACGTACTCGACCGCGCGTTCCACCCACCATCCGAACTCGCGCTCGGCGCCGAGCCCCGCGCCTTCGACCATACACCATGCCCGACGACGGTCGACCGGTGAAATGCATGGGCCGCGTGTATGGCTCGGAGAGCGCCTGCTGCAGTCTGTCAGCTCCGACACGTACGACGAGCTGGTCCTTCAGAACCCCGCAGCACATCTGACCGCCGAGCATGAATGACAGCCCGCCGAACATCTTCGTCTCGCCGACGTCTGGGTGCGATCCGAGCACAGCCCGCACGCGCGCCGCGAGCGCCTCGTCGTAGGCCACCTTCTGGCCATAGTAGCGACGCGTTCGGACCTGGTGCAGACCTCGGTTACTAGTCAGGCGGGCACCGCGGCGAAGAACGGCTGCGGCTGGCCCGTCTCGGCGTAGGCCTTGAGGCGACCGACGATCTGGCCCCACACCCAGTTCACGTGGGCGTATTGTTCATCCCCGTAGTCATCGCCGAAGCCGCACTTGCGGCCTGGAGGGACTCCCTACGGCCGCTGACTTCGGCCACCGCGACTGAGAAAGTCCCGCTCAGCCTCCGTCGGCGCTAGCGCAGCTGCGCGCGCATACGCAGCGGCAGCCTCCGACTGTCGATCCAACCGTCGTAGCAGATCAGCCCGTGTGGCGTGGAACGGGTAGTAATTGTCCAGGTCCAACTGATCGCGCAGCGCCAACGCGGCCGCCGGACCGTGCACCTCGCCGATGGCCAGGGCGCGGTTCAGCGCGACCACGGGCGTGGGTGCGACCGCCAGTAACTGGTCGTACAGGGCGATGATTTGCGATCAGTTGGTGTCCTCAGCGCTCGCGGCGTCCTGTGCACGGCGGTGATCGCGGGTTGCAACTGACGGTGACCCGGTTGGTCACGGCACAGACACCAATGGACAATATGTTGTCCCTCCTCGATGGCCGCGCGATCCCACCTTGATCGTTCTTGAGCGCCGAGCACCTCGAGCGACCCGTCAGGCCGACCTCGCGATGCACGGCGAGCCTCCGTGAGCAGTAGTAGCGCCAGCAGACCCGCCACCTCCGGTTCGTCGGGCATCAGCGTCATCAGGGTGCGACCAAGACGGATTGCCTCTGCGCACAGCCCGCGTTCCAATGGACTGTTTAGCCCGGCGTTGTAGATCAGGTAGATCACGGACAGCACCGCGCGCAGCGTGTCAGACTGGCTATCGGCCCAACCGACGGGCGCCACAAGCTCGACCACTCCTCGTCTGGTTCGATGTTTTCGGGTTCCAGTACTTCGGTCCGCCGCCAGCGCCAGCGGCTTGGGCTCATCAGGAACAAGGCCTTCCGGTGGAGCATCATCCAGGAGTCGTTCAGCGCCCACATATTCCACAAATGGACGGTTGCGTTCGTCAGCTGACGTGCGGCGACCAGTTCGGGCATCGCATACGGTGGTGTTGCTGTATTTGTCACGATGGGCGAGGATGAAGCTACGACGATCCCATAACCGGAAGAGCAAACGCTCGCTCCGAGATAGCCCGCGTTCCGGGTCGCCACCCTCGTCCACAGCGAACTCGAGAGGAAGCACCGACGGCCCGCGCTCAGCCAGGACCTCGAGAGCTTGCTTGTACGCTGCGCGCACACGCATAAGCCGGTTAAAGCGGAGGTGGGCCTCGTTTCGGATGTCGATGAAGTGTGGCAACACGGCATCCGTCTCGGTCTTACGGCGCTGCTTGCGTTCGACCATAGCCGCCACGCGCGGCACGAGTCCCTTGAAGTCGCGCGGGTCGAGCCGCGGCAGGACGAAAACCTCGTAACGACGACGATCCTCATCAGATAGTCGCCGGAGCCACATCTGTTCGTGATTGCTGATGGAGGTGTACACCGCCCAGAACCGCAGACGCTGCTCAAGCGTGTGCACCTTCGGGACCTCGCAGGTGAGCGACGCGCGCATCGCGCTCAGCATCCCCTTCGGCCATGGACGTGAGGCCCAAATCGGTGAATAGCGTCTGGAGGAACGTCTGCGCGGTACGGAGGTATCCGAGGACCGTCGCCAGGTCGAGCCGGCGCGCCACCATGACGGATGCAGCGAGAGCGAGCTGATCTGACCAGGGATGGCCGGCACCGTGGCGAGAGAGCCAGACGACAACACCCGTCTTCTCGAGGACGTGCCCCTCCACCCGCAGTGTGGATTATTGCCAGGTTGGCTGTCGGCCAAACACGCGACAAAGTCCGCATTAAACCCCCGAATTCTCAACCAGAACTCAACCTGGACAATGTTGAAAAGGGCACAAGTCAGGGTACATTTGGACGGCTTCATGGGTTTGGCCTGATTCGACGAGAAGATTTGCCCCCCGCAGGGGCACGTAGCCAACACTCACACTACTGACAGACTCGTCTGACACGCAGACGGGTTACGGGCTGGGATAGGGGAGGCGGCGCGCTGTGACGAGAGCACGCTCATGGACTGGCGAGTCTGCGTCAGCTTCTTGCAGCCTATGCTCGCGCGCTCGTACGGCGACAGCCGGGTACCACCTGGACTGGCATCGGCGAGATGACTGTGCTCGACGTCTCCGCGTCTGCGCAGGCGGACGTTGGCCGAGCAACTACAGGAAGCACTCAGGCTGCCGTGGCTGTTGGGCCATTGCTTCAGCAGCACCGACGAGTCCGCTGGCGTCGAGACCTCGAGACGCTCGAAACCGGCACGCCCCCGGGGCGCCGAAAGGAGGTGAACGACCGCATCGAGGAACGTGACGGACCGGGATGGGAAAAGGGACAGGCAACCGTCGAGAGCAGCGTCCGTGGACCAGCCCCGAACGAAGGTGCGAATGATCCACGTCGCGCGGCCAGGCGAACGCGTGTCGCCGATACCCGTTTGAGCTCAGATACGCGGCGCTTGTCCTGGGCCCGGCGGCTGCACTGCCTCGCCAGTGTGCGCACTGCAGCAGAGGCTGGCAAGCACTGGACGCCCGTGTGCCGCACTACGAGGAGGCGAGGAGGCCCCCAGGTTGAAACGCAGACCGACGAAGATCCTGATCGCGTACGGACCGTGTACCAGCACAGTTGCTAGCGCACCAAAGTGAGGGCTTGAATGGAACCAGACGACACGCGTGAAACCAGCCGCGAGATCGAGGAAGCCTCAGCCGAGCCGCGGGAAGCTGAGTCGAGCACGGTTGAGCAGGTCCGCCGGGTGCTCACCTCAGGTCTCAACCGACGAAACTTCCTGGCCGCCGCCGCGCTGGGCAGCGCTGCCGCCGCGTTCGTCCAGAAGACGGGCAGCGGTCTGAGTGGAGTCCGTCTTGGGCCGCTCCCGGCTTTCGCCGACAACCTGAGCGGGTTGAACTGCACCGCCAACGACGTGCGCATCGTCGGGCCGGGCATCATTCTGAACGAGCCGTGTGATTGTACGGGCACGTTCAACGCACAGGTCCAGTTCAGGGTCATCAACAACACCGGTACTACCCGGTACTGCGTGAAGGTGCACTTCTGCCCAGGGACGAATGGGTTCGACCCGGGTGATATCCTCATCGGGGATATCCCGAGAAAGAGCGACGCTCTTTACACAGTTACGATCCCGAACTACCCGTGCGGCTCGGGCCTTGTGTGCTTCGGGGCGTGCGGTCCAGGCGTCGACGAAATCACCGGCCTACCCGACTGCTCATTCCCCAAGGGCACGCCGTGCCCAGCAGGGCAGTGCTGCACGACCATCTCGTGGGACGTGAACCCGGGCTGTCCGGCCAGTGTGATCACGTCGAAATGCCGCCATCAGCAGGTGTGCATCCAGGGCCGCGGTGGCGCAACGTTGGACTGCAACACGAGCCTAGCCGGCGTTCAGACCAACTGCGCCGTGGAGTGTGGCGCGACGACCACGGTGCGGCTATGCACGTCGGAAGCGGCATCGTTCGGCCCGTTCACCTTCGTGTTGCATGTTCCGGGTCAGCCGGACCAGACGTTCACCGGCCCCGGCCCTTGCCACGACTTCACCGTCGGGCCGATCACGGCCACCACTACGATCACCGGCGACGTCACGAGCAACGACCTCTGCAAGAAGTCCGCATCGGTGACGCTGACCACCACGCCGGTAGCGGCGCCGATCGTCAGCGCGGGCATTCCTGACTGCAACGGGGCCGTCACCTTCGCGGTCACGAACTGCAACTCGGCCCTCACCTACACGTTCCAGGAGGTGACCGACTGCAGCGCGACGGGAACCACCATCGGGTTGTCCCAGACCGTGGCGGGGTGCCCGGCATCGGCGACGTTTACGTTCGCACCGGGCGCCACGGACACGACGCACTGCGTGCGCTGCGACGGCGTCGTCACCCTGGTCGCGACGGCCAGCGGTGGCGTCCCTCCGTACTCGTTCGTGTTCAACGGCGCCACGGGCGTCGTCAGCGGGACCGGGAACACGCGCACCATCGTTATCCAGCCGATACTGGACGGCGTGTGCCACTCGGTGACGGTGACGGTCACGGATTCCAGAGGGTGCTCGGCCACCAGTGCCGCGGTCTCCTGGAGCAGCTGCGTGACCACCACCATTTGCCCGTAGGAGGACGCCGCACCGAGTAATCGATCCCGCCATAGGCTCTGGGGCGCCCGCGGGCGCCCCAGAGCCGCCACGCGCCATCCACTGGATGGCTACCGCCTCCTGCCGAGCGGCCGGCGGTATGATCCCATCGGACCGCCGTGAGCCGCGCCTTCAGGCGCGGCCTCGCGGCTCACTCGCTGGCCCACGGGGGCCAGCACCACACCCCACACTACGAATCCAGGAGGAGGGTCGCAGTGCCCGACCTGACCACGGTCAGCACTCAGAAGCCGCGGCGCCGTTGAGGGGATCCCCTCCCGGCCGGTCAGGCCGAGATGCATGAACTCGTCGCGGAGCGACTCGGCGTCGACGACAACCTGCCCTGCGCCGACAACGCCCTGCTGGTGCCGCTCAAACGTTCGAAGGAATACCGCGCCATCCGCAAGCGCGTGGCGGACCTGCACCCGGCTGACGCCTGGCAGCAGGAGGGCTTTCACTTTTTCGTGTTCGTGCTGCGCACGGCGGAGGGCACGGACGTGGTGCTGCCGGAGGAGCCGCCGGTGGCGGTCTTCGCCATGCACCCGCAGGAGAAGGAGCCAGTCTCAGCAGTCGTAGTCACCCCCAGCAGCGACGGCGCGGAAGCCGAGATCAGGGACGTGCGCGAGCCAGACAGCGCGTACACCGCCCCCATCTCGGAGTAGCGCACCACGACAAAGACAAGGGAGAGTTATGGTCGACATCGCCCAGACGAACGGTCACGTTCCCAAACGGCGTTGAGGGGACCCACCCGCGGCCGGTGCGGCCGCGTCATCTCAGCCCGTCGCGGGTCAGTTGGCGCCGACGCCGGCTGATGGGAACGCCTTGATCAGCAATCTGGGTTACGGCAGCTATCTGCTGAGCGCGGCGGCTCCGGGCTATGGCAGCGCCAGCCAGCAGGTGGCGTTCACCAGCGGCCCGATGACCACGCTCGAAATACGGCTCGAATCGGTGGCGGGAATCCTTGATGGCCAGGTCACCGACCTCGTCTCGGAGGCAGCCCTGGTGGGCGCCGCAGTCTCACTCGGGCAGTGGACGGCGGTGACTGACACCTCTGGTCATTATCGTCTCGAAGGTGTCCCGCCGGGCGCATACACCCTGCAGGTCAGTCTCGAGGGTTACGGGACGCATCAGTTGCCGGCGACCATTGAACCACGCGGAAACCATACGCTCGATGTGCCCCTTTCTCCGCTGCCCGGGCTGCTCAAGGTGCGGGTGGTCGACGCGGCTACCGGGCGCCCGATCGAGGGTGCCACGATCAGCTACGGGACCATCGCTCCGGCGCCAGCACAACCCGACCAGCCGTGCGCTGACTACGCCTTACTGGTGCCGCTCAAGCGCTCGCGCCAGTACCGCCGCGCCAGTACCGCGCCGTCCGTTCGCGTGTGAGTGACCTGAGCCCATCGGACGCGTGGCAGCAGGATGGGATCCACTTCTTCGTATTCACGCTTGGTCGGGTAGAAGGTGACCGCTCGCCTGAGGCCGAGCCGCCTGTGGCGGTCTTCGCCATTCGCCCCGACGAACAGGAGCCCGTCTCGGCGGTCGTCGTGCGACCCCGCCCCGACGGCCAGGAACCCGAGATAACGCCCGTTGCCGCAGCCGAAGTGGATTCGGCGGCGCTGGCGTCCTAGCGCCACTTCATTTCACTTTTTGGAGGACTCGATCTCATGCCTGTTGGCCTCGGCCCGATGGAACTCATCATCATCCTGTGCATCATCATTGTGCTCTTCGGCGCCAGCCGCCTCTCGGAGGTTGGCGGCGCACTGGGCAAGGGCATCCGCGACTTCCGCAAGGCTGCCAGCGAGAACGTCGACGCTGAGCCGTCGCCAACGCTCCGGTCCTAGCGCCAGATAGCAAACTCGAGGCCGCCACGCGTCGGAGCGTGCCCGTGGCGGCTTCGACGCGCGGTCAGCAGTGGTCGCCGTACGCAAGGCAAGTCCCTCCCGTCCTCAGTCAGGCAATCGCACCACGCGCGGAGAATCGCGCTGACGAAGCACAGGCTCTCGCGCGAGGTGTTCGGCCCGTATGGGCCAGCTGGAACCGCGGGCTCGTTCAGACCGGCCGGGTGGTCGGGTTGCACGGCCGCGACACGCTCGACGATCGGTGGCGGCAGAAAGCGCTCGAGTGCTCGGCACCGCCGCAGCTCGACGAAGGGCGCGCCGCGGTGCTTGCGGCGCTCAGCGGCATCATCGGGCAAGAAAAGCGGCCGGTCGCCGTCACCAATTCGAAGCCGAGCCGATGACGGCGAATAACACACCCAAGGTGCTCCTCGATGTATTCCGCCACGGTGAAGCGAACAACTCCGGGTTCCGCGTTCCAGGATCTTGGTCGATCGCCCGGTGCTCTGCAGCCGTCGAGGAATCCAAAGTAGGGCAGGAGGGCGTAAAGGTAGACAAGAACCGAGTTCCGGGACAGCCGACGAGTAACTTTGGGCGGACCGCCGTTCTGAATTGAGATTTCGCGCGAATTCGAGCTTTCGACACAGGGGCGTTAACTTCTGTCCGGAGTCGTGGGTACTCGATCGGCTTGCAAGCGCCGCATTCGATGTTTGTTCAGAAACGTCGCTTGAATGGTTCTTTCGCCCACCGAGAGATCGGCGACCGCATTGATCAGATAACGGTCCTTGAGCTCGCGTCATGAATTTGGGGACCGTAAGTGATATGGACGGGCACGCAGCAGCAGCAGTGACAGTGCCGGCCGTCGTCAAAATCGGCCGTCGCAGGAGTCCGTCGACGTAGCGGGCCCAGCGTGGCAATTGGGCCCGAGACCAACTCGAGCGCGAAGGCACGCGCGTCAGGCAGACGACGCACGCCGGCCGCGAGAAGGAAGCTCACTGGCACCCCGACCACCGTGACGAGTGCGAACTTGGTGAAACGTTGCGGCGTTCGCGGCGTTACAGCCAGCCGCTCTCTCGCGCAATCTGCACGGCCTCCACCCGGTTGCGGACGCCCAGCTTGGCCAGAATCTCAGAGACGCGGTTGCGAACGGTACCCTCGGACAGCCACAGTCGCGTCGCTATCTCGGCGGTCGAGAGCCCGTCCGCGCAGGCCGCGAGGATCTCGCGGTCTCGCGCTGTGAGTGGCCCCGAACCAGCCCTCAGCGCCCGCGCGGCGAGGCTCGCCTCGACGACGTCCTCGCCGGCGGCGCAGCGCCGGATTGCGGCCGCGAGCGCCTCGACCGGCGCGTCCTTCAGCACGAAACTCGAGATGCCGCCCTCCAGCGCCCGCTGCACGTAGCCGGGTCGACCGTACATCGTCAGCATCAGCGTCCTGCAGCTGGGCAGACTCTGCCCCAGTTGCGTGGCCGCGCTGATGCCGTCCTGGCCGGGCATCTCAATGTCCACCACCGCCACATCGGGTTGGGCCGCCATCGCCGTAGATACCAGCTCGTCTCCGCGCCCGACCTCCGCCACCACGGCAATGTCACCTTCGAGCTCCAGCAACCGCCGCACCGCGGTCCGGAACATCAGCTGGTCGTCCGCCAGCAGCACGCGGATCACGACTCGATGTGTCCATTCACGCGGTGAGGCACGCCGGCGCCGAGATCAACACGGAGTCTGAAGCCACGCCTCGCGCCGGGGCCCACCTCGATTGTGCCGCCCACCGCGCGGATTCGATCCGCCAGACCGCCAAGGCCGGTGCCACCAGCGCCGTTTCCGATGGCTCCGCGTCCGTCATCTTCGACTTCGAGCGTGGTGGCGCCCTGTGCACTGTGGAGTGCAATGCGACAGGTGCGCGCACCGCTGTGCTTGAGCACGTTCGTCACCGCCTCGCGTAGCGCCCAGGCGATGGTGGTCTCGTGCGCCGGATCGACGTCCCCGCCTCTGGCGTTGTCGATCGTGACCGCAATCCTGGCCGCTTTCAGCGCCGCCGCGGCCGTGGCGAGCTCGACTTCGACAGTCGGCGCGTGACCTCCGGCGACCGCCTCGCGGACGTCGCGCACCGCCTGGCGCGCCAGACGCTGCACATCCGCCAATTCCGCCTCACTGGAGGGGTCGCCCTTCGCACTCAGCCGGCTCGCGAGCTCCGCCTTGACCGCGATCAGCGACAGCGTGCGGCCCAACAGGTCATGTAACTCGCGCGCCAGGCGCTCGCGCTCGGCAGCCACCGCAAGGTCGGCTAGTTCCGCCCTGGTGGCGTGGAGCTCGGCATTGACGACGATGAGCTGTCGCACTCCCGTCATGCACAGACCGGCGAGCACGATCGAGAGCAGGATCGAGTGGCCCGGGCCGAGAGGCTCGGGTTGGAGATGGATCGCCTCTCCGAGCATGCCCTCGAGCGCAAGCGGCGCGGCGGCGGCGACGGCCGTGAGCGCGACGCCGACGGCGGCCAGCGCTGGGGGGAGACCCGCGCCGACGATCAGCGCCGGATAGAGCCACAGGAGCGGCTGCGAGACGCCGAGCAGGTTGAACAACACGAGATTGGTCAGCACCATGACGGCCGCCGCGACGCCCGCGCGCCGTCGCCCGCTGGGCCACGACCGCAACCAGTAGAGGAGGTGCGCCGCGCACAGCAGGAGCAGCCCGATCGCGCTGGCCAGATCGGTGCCTGACCGCTCGGCCCCGGCCAGCAGCTGCAGCGTCCCCAAAAAGACGGGCACGATGGCGAACGCGACTACCCTGGCGAGCCAGATCATGCTGGGCTGCATCCCGGCTCAACTGTAGGCCACGTTTCGCTTGCAGAGAAGGTTCGCGCCAAAAGTGGTGACAAATGTCACGACCGGCGGTGACAGCGCACACTCCTCGTCTGGGCGCGAATCTCTGTAGGGTCGTGAGTAGATGACATTTACCCACTAGGTGTGCAAACGCGACGACATGGTCTGTCATCGTCCCGCTCGCCGTCGCTGGTCGCACGCCGCAGCAGGAGATTGCAATGGACCCGAGCAGTAACCCTACGGACGCATCCGACCACGACTCACCGAGCCGGGCACCGGAACCAGAGATGGCGATGGCGCGGGCGACCATGATGAACCGTACCGTTTTGGACGCCGACTCACCAGCCGCGCTCCGCACCCCTTCACCGAGCAGCAGTTCGCCCGATTATTGATGCTCCGTGGTCGTGTACGCGACGCCAGGTCCGCGGCTGATCGCGCAGTGGATTGATCGCCGTGCGCGACAGCGTGACAAATGTCACGCAAGACCGTGACAGCCCACACTCCCCATTCGGTCCAGATGGCCTTTAGGGTCTGAACGCATGACCGAACCTCACGCGCAACCATCAGAGACGCACATGGCTGACCCACGACGCTCCGCATACTCCGAGTCCGACACCCGCGGTCTACCAGGCTGGCTGAAGCTGGCTGGAATCGTCGCGGCCATCGTCGTTCTGCTGGCCATCAGCATGATGGTCCTCATGGCCGGTGGCGGAGCTAGCCACCTACCACCTCCGCACTGAGACTTCTGAAAAAGAGGGGATTGCACACATGGCATATGCGATACGCGTCAGCGATGTCGTCAAGACGTATCCGCTGGCCGCCGGCGAGTTCACCGCTATCGATCATCTGAGCCTGGACATCGCGCATGGCGAGTTCGTCGCGGTCGTCGGGCGCTCCGGTAGTGGGAAAACGACCTTACTGAATCTGCTCGCCGGTATCGACCGGCCCACCTCCGGTACCGCTCGCGTCGCGGATGCCGACCTTGGTTCGTTGTCGGAGTCCGGACTGGCCGCATGGCGCGGCCGTAACGTCGGGCTGGTGTTCCAGTTCTTCCAGCTGCTTCCAACACTGAGCGTCGTCGAGAACGTGATGCTGCCAATGGATTTCGCGGAGATGATTCCAGTTGGCGAGCGTCGCGACCGAGCGCTGCAGCTGCTGGAGCGAGTGGGCATTGCGGAACAGGCCAACAAACTGCCCGCCACGCTATCGGGCGGTCAGCAGCAGCGCGCAGCCATTGCACGTGCGCTGGCGAACGATCCACCACTGATCCTGGCGGACGAGCCGACCGGCAATCTCGACTCCGTCACGGCGGGGGCTGTCCTGGAATTGTTCAGCGACCTGAACGCCGAGGGTCGGACCATCGTGGTGGTAAGCCATGAGACCGACATCCGATCCATCGCGCGTCGGCAGGTGACTCTGCAGGACGGACGCGTCGTCGACGACGAACACGCTCGGATGAAGGTGGCCGTATGAGCAGCATGCTCACTACCAAGTTGCGCCGCGATCTACGGGCGACGTGGTCGCGCTTTGTGCTGATGGTCATCGCGATCTCGGTCAGCCTGATGGTCTTCGGCGGGGTGCTATACGCCTGGGTCGTCAGTGGCAGAGAAAGCACCGGCGCGTACATGAGCAGCGAACCGGCGTCCGCGACCATCGTTCTCGACCAGGACATCGGTGCCGCGCAGATGGCGGCGATCGCGGTCGAGGTGCGTGGATGGCCGGGAGTGATCGAGGCCACCGGGCGGACGCAGTTCAACGCTGAGATCGAGGTCAACGGTCAGTCACGGAATATCCCGCTGCAAATCTTCGTCGCTGCGCCGGATGACCCGATGCGGATGGCAAGATTCGAGGTGCAGGAGGGCAGTTGGCCTCCGCCACCCGGCGAAATCTTCCTCGCCGCGGACTCGCTTTCGTTACTGGGCGCGGCTATCGGCGACACCCTGACGGTCGAGACACCCAGTGGCGACCGCGTACCGCTGCGGGTGACGCGGACGGTGTATGACCCCAGCCTTGCGCCGTCGCCCCAGGAACAAACGGGTCACGCCTATCTTTCAACAGCATCGTTGGCGATAACCGGTCGCTCGGTGCTGCTGGACCAGTTGAAGATCCAGGTCGCCGAACCGGGCCAGACCGAGCCGAGCCGCGACCGCGCCGCGATCGTTGCGCTGGCCAGCGACGTTGGCCAATGGCTGCAGCGCGAACGCGGTCTGGCAATCCTCGAGGTCCAGGTCCCCCAGCCCTATGCGCACCCGCACCAGTGGCAAGCCGACGTGTTGCTCGGCTCACTGTTCGGCGGTGGCACCGCCGCGCTGGTGCTCAGCACTGTTCTGGTCGCCAACATCCTCAATGGCCTGTTCACCCAACAGATTCCTCAGATCGGAATCATGAAGGCCATCGGTGCGCGCACCGGCCACATCCTTCGCTTCTACCTGGCACTGACGCTGGTGGTGGCCACGGCGGCGACGCTGCTGGCGCTTGGACCCGCGATCCTGATCGGCCGCACCGGCACAGGCATGTTCCTTGGATTCCTGGGCATACGGCCCACCAGCCTGGCGGCTCCGTGGTGGACCTATGCGGTGATGCTGGTCGTTGGCCTCGGACTACCACCATTAATGGCGCTCCTACCCTTGCTCACCACCAGCCGCACCACCGTTCGGGCAGCGATCGACCACCACGGTGGTGGCTCGAACCCCAGCGCGGCGGCCGGTGTCCTGGCGCAGTTGAGTCGCATTCCGCGCCTCGACCGCGGTCTGCTCATGGCGCTGCGCAACACCGTCCGTCGGCCCGCCCGCTTCTTCCTCTCGGTGGGGCTGCTGGCCAGCGCGGGCATGGTGTTTGTTGCCGGGATGTCCCTGAGCACCGGAACGCAAGCGGTGGATGACGAGCGGAAGCAGCAGATCACCTGGGATGTCGACGTGCAACTGGCGCGCCCGGCCGCGATGGACGAGATCAATGCCGTCCTCGCGCAGGTACCCGGTGTCAGTCGGGTCGAAGGCTGGAACGGCGCGCAGACCAGCGTCGCCGGGCGAGGCCAGATCCCGGTCAGCCGCACGTATCCTGACCAGGGGCACGGCCGCGTGTCGCTGGTGGCGGTGCCGGACGACTCCTCCACGCGCGTATTGCCCACCCTGCTGGAGGGGCGCTGGCTGAATCCGGGTGAGACCGGGGCCATCGTACTCAACCAGATCACCCGCAATAACACCGTCCCCGACGTTCGAGCTGGTGACAACGTGCAACTCTTCATCGGTGGCAAACCCACCACCTGGCGCATCGTCGGCATCGCCGAAGAACGCGGCTCACAAGGCGGCAGTGTGTACACCACCGCCCAGGGTTTCGCTGAGGCGACGGAACAGCCACCGCGCGCGAACCAGCTGCGCATCGTCACCGATGCACACGACGAGCAGCGGCGTGTTGCGGTCGCGGGTGCCGTGGGGACAGCCCTCACCGACGCGGGGGTCCCGGTAAAGTCCGCCAATTCGATCAGCCGCATGGAGGCCATCTCGGCGGGGCACCTGGGTCCGGTCGTCTTGATTGTGCTCGGCGTCGCCCTGCCACTGAGCGTGATCGGCGGCATCGGCCTGGCCACGACGATGAGCGCCAACGTTCTCGACCGCATTCGCGAGTTCGGGGTCATGCATGCCATCGGGGCGCGCCCCGAGCGCGTACGCCGCATCGTGACCGCCGAAAGCGTCTTCCTGGCGCTCGCCAGCCTTGTCGTGGCGGCGCTGCCCACACTTGGACTCACCGCCGTCTTGGGCGCGGGGCTCGGCACGCTCTTCATGAATGCCCCGCTGCCGTACCGGATCTCGATCGCCGCGGTGGTCATCTGGACAGCCCTCGCGGTATTGGGGAGTGTCCTCGCCACTGAAGCAGCCGCATCGCGCGCCTCGCGCCTGACCGTTCGCGAAGCGCTCGCCTATCTCTGACAACCCGCGAGGCGATCGATGAACCGATTATTCATCCCGGCATGGGCCGGCTTGTGCCGGCGGTGTTCCTGATAATCGCGTGCTTCGCGCAACAGGCAACCGCGCAACAATCGGAAGTCCTTGGCGACGTGAATTTCGCGTCGTCGTGCAATGAGGAGGCCCAACGCGAGCTCGATCGCTGTGGCCCTCCTCCACTCCTTCTGGCGCGGGCCGGCGCTGGAGTCGTTCGGCCGCGTCGCCGAACTGGATGCCAGCAGCGGAATCGCCTATTGGGGCATCGCCACGGCCGCGCTCATCAATCCCTTCGACGATCCGCAAGCGACGGCGATCGCGCTAGGACGCGAAGCGGTCGAGCAAGCTCAGATAGTTGGCGCACAGACGCAGCGCGAACGCGACTACATCGGAGCGATCGCCGCCTACTACCAATTCCCGGATGGGACTCCCCTGCTCACGCGTCGCCGCGCCTACGAGCAAGAGATGGAACGGGTGTCTCTCACCTACCCCGATGACATCGAAGCGGCCATTTTCTACGCCCTGGCGCTGAACACAGCGCGGGAGCTTTCGGACACGACCTATGCGCGGCAGCTCGAGGCGCTACGCCGCCATCGCTCCGTCGGTCCCGCACACGCAGCACATGCCCTCCCATATCTTCACGTTGCTCGGCGCGTTCGCGACTTCGGTGCTCGAGCGACTTCCGGGTGCCACCGCCGTGGTCCGGACATTTCGGAGCCGATGATGGCCGTCGTGCGTGAGCTTGATGGCGCACTTCGGCGACCGGTTCGCGTATCACGTCGGCGATACCGCGCAAGGCGGCTTACCCGCCGACCTACCCGGCCCGTTCGACGCGGCGGTCGCGTCGGCATCCATCGTTCACCTCCCGACCGAGCTGAAGCAGCGGATGTTTGCCGAGGTGTTTCGCGTCCTGAAACCGGGCGGCTGCTTCTTCAATGTGGACCGGGCCAGTCCGCCAAGCGACGAGATGCAGGCGTGGTATCGCGCCTGGGCTGAACGCGAAGGCCAGCGGAGCGGCCACCGGCCGGAGGCGGCGAATCAGCACGGCCGGATGCTGCACCACCACTTTGAGACCGAGGCGGACATGCTCGCCTTCCTCCGCGCGGCAGGCTTCGCGCTGGTCGATTGCTTCTATAAGCGCCTGCTCCAGACAGTCATTGGTGGCTTCAAACCGACGTAAGACAGGAGCGCCCGTATCCCGCCCAGGCCGCCTACGGCGTCTGGCTGACCGACCACGTGCCGCTCGGCTATCTGTCGGGGTGGCCGTCTAGGACAGGATCTCGATATACCCGTCCGTTCCATGCACGCGGATCCGCTGCCCATCCCGGATTAGCCGGGTGGCATGCTCTACCCCCACCACGGCCGGCAAGCCGTACTCCCGTGCGATCACCGCGCCATGGGTCATCAGGCCGCCCACCTCCGTCACCAGGCCCTTGATCGCGACGAACAGGGGCGTCCAGCTCGGGTCCGTGTAGGCGGTGACCAGAATGTCGCCTGGTTCGAGGTCGGCCTCCGCCACGTCCACGACGACGCGGGCCCGCCCCTCGACGGTTCCGGCGGAAACCGGCAAGCCGACCAACGCGTCGGACGGCAGGTCGTCGCGTCGGTACGCCCCGGCAATGACCTCGCCATCCGACGTGAGCACCCGCGGCGGCGTGAGTGCCTGATACGACCTGAACGCGTCCTTGCGCTGGCTGACGAGACGGTCGTCCACCTGCTGCGCGCGCACGACGTCGTGCAGCTCCTGGAGCGTGAGGTAGAAGATGTCTTCCTTCTCACGAAGCACGTGGGCCTGCACCAGGCGCTCGGCTTCTTCCAACAAGGCCTGCTTGTAAACGAAGTAGCGGCTGATCATGCCGTACTTCGGATACTCGCGGTACCCGATGAAGGTGCGGACGCGGTCGATCATCCGCTTGGCCTCTTCGGCCTTCCGCTCCCCGTCCGGCAAGGCTCGCAAGCGCTCTAGCAGCTCCTGCTCCTTGGTCCAAGCCTCCTGCCGCCCCTGCTAGAAGCGTCGCTTGCCGGCGCCCTGCTCGAAGTTCTTGATGTTGCCAAGGAGCATCG